>Ga0207795_100010_pt1 | contig 212525 bp, 216 predicted proteins | sample CeladaPassaD2F03_FD_187492 | JGI IMG/M metagenome (GOLD analysis project Ga0207795, IMG submission 187492) | Cellulose-adapted microbial communities from the Joint BioEnergy Institute, USA - Passage D2F03 (SPAdes) (version 2) | ecosystem: Engineered > Bioreactor > Continuous culture >...
CTCCAGGACCCTCCTCTGCTCCTCCGGGGTCAGCTTGGGCTTCTGGCCCGGGTTCTGGTGCCGCTTGTCCCTCAAGCCCTCCGGTCCTTCCCGGTTGTAGCGCCGCACCGTCTCCTGGACCCAGCGGATGGAGCTGAGGGTGATTTTGGCGATCTCCTTGGCGGTGAGTCCCCGCTTGGCGTGGTAGACGGCCAGGAAGCGATGCTTCTCTATCGGGTCCTTGGCCTTCTTGACCCTCCGCCACAGCTCGTTCAGGGTCAGGTGGTCGGCCACGGTCATGGACGAAGAATACAACAAGAAAGGGTATTACACCGTGCCCGAGTTCATCGGGGACCGGTACTACTCCAACCTGGCCCGGGTGGTGGCGGTGATCGCCGCCATCTTCGTCTCCTTCGTGTACGCCGTGCCCCAGATCCGCGGTGTGGGCATCGTGCTCTCCCGCTACCTGGGGGTGGACGTGGCCACGGGGATCTGGGTGGCGGTCTTGGTCACCGCCTTCATCGCCGTGCTGGGCGGGATGAAGGGGATCACCTGGACCCAGGTGGTCCAGTACGTGGTCCTCATCACCGCCTACCTCATCATGGGCATCGCCCTCACCAACCTCCTCACCGGCAACCCCATCCCCCAGCTCGCCTTCACCTTCAGCGACTTCGCCGTGCGGCTGAGCGAGCTCCAGGTGGAGCTGGGCTTCAAGGAGTACGTCGCCCCCTTCCAGAACCTCTCCGCCCTCAACGTCTTCCTCATCACCCTGACCCTGATGGTGGGGACGGCGGGCCTGCCCCACGTGATCATCCGCTTCTACACGGTGCCCAAGGCCTCCGACGCCCGCTGGAGCGCGGGCTGGGCCCTGGTCTTCATCGGCCTCCTCTACACCACCGCCCCCGCCGTGGCCGTCTTCTCCAAGTACAACCTCCTCACCACCCTGGCCAACAAGCCCATAGAGGAGGTGCGCCAGATTGACTGGGTCCAGAAGTGGGAGCAGACGGGCCTCCTGAAGCTTCAGGACAAGAACGGGGACGGCATCCTGCAGATGAGCGGGAACCCCCAGGTGAACGAGGTGACCATAGACCAGGACATCATCGTCCTCTCCACCCCGGAGGTGGCCAAGCTCTCCCCCTTCATCGTGGGCCTGGTGGCCGCAGGGGGCCTGGCCGCAGCGCTTTCCACGGCGGCGGGGCTCCTCATCGTCATCGCCAGCGCCATCAGCCACGACCTCTACACCCGGCTCATCAACCCAGGCGCCTCCGAGGCCACCAAGCTCCTCATCGCCCGGGTGATCATCTTCCTGGTGGTGGTCTTGGCGGCGCCCTTCGGCATCAACCCGCCCGCCTTCATCGCCCAGCTCGTGGCCTTCGCCTTCGGGCTTGCCGCGAGCACCTTCTTCCCCGCCATCCTCCTCGGGATCTTTGACCGAAGGATGAACATGCAAGGCGCGGTGGCCGGGATGATCGTGGGGCTGGTCTTCACCGCCACCTACATCATCGGCACCTCGTACCTGGGCTGGCCGAACTTCATCTTCGGCATCACCGCCGAAGGCATCGGCGCCATCGGGATGCTCCTCAACTTCGTGGTGGCCTACCTGGTCTCCCGGGCCACGCCGCCGCCTCCCGAGGAGATCCAGCACCTGGTGGACGATATCCGCATCCCCAAGGGCAGCGCGGGCTCGGCCCTGGAGCACTAAGCCAAAGGGAAGGCCCCATCCCGGGAAGCCGGGGTGGGGCTCTAAACTGAAGCCATGCCCCTCCTTTACCTGAGGTTTTACCTGGGAAGCCTCTCCGCGCTCTTTGCCTTCTACCTCCTCGGCCACTACCTTTTGGGCTTCCCCTTCCCCACGCCCACCACCCTTCTGCACCTGGCCCTCGGCGCAGGGGCAGGGGTGGGGCTTGGGGCGGTTTACCACCGGGTCTGGCCCCTCCCCCCTCCTGGGCTTGGCCGGGTGGTGCGGCTTTTCGTCCTCCTCCCTCCCGCCTTCATGCTGGGCATCGGCCTCCTCGTCCTCCTCCAGGCCCAGGTGGCCCTGCCCTACCTGGTGCCCCTTCTGGCCTGGCTCACTCCCGACTATGGAAAGGCCCCTTCCTCCACCCCTTGACGCCCTCCCCGAGGAAGCCGTCCGGGCCTTCCTCGCCCGGGGGGAGGAGGTCGCAGCCGAAGAAGGGGAGGTTCTCCTCGAGGCCCAAGGGCCCCCTGCAACCCATCTCTACCTGGTCCTCGAGGGGGAGGTGGCCTTGGAGGAGGACGGCGAGGAGGTGGAGCGGCTTGGCCCCGGGAGCTTCTTCGGCTACCCTTCCCTGCTCTCCGGGACAAGCCCCGTCTTCACCGTGCGGGCCCGGGGGGAAACCCGCCTCCTCCGCTTCCCCAAGGAGGCCTTTGAGGCCCTCCTCGCCTACCCCGAGGCGGCCCGCTTCTTCGGCCGGGGCGTGGCGGAGCGCCTTAGGCTGCGGCCGGAAAGGGTCCTGGAGCCAGGCCTCGCCCGGCCCGTGGGAGAACTGGTGCAGCGCCCCCCCGTCTTCGTGGACCACACCGCCTCCGTGGAGGAGGCGGCCCGGCGCATGCGGGAGGAGGGGATCTCCAGCCTTCTCGTCCGGGGAGAGCCCTTGGGCATCCTCACGGACCGGGACCTGAGGAACCGGGTCCTGGCCGAGGGGCTTCCCCCCTCCACCCCGGTGGGCCAGGTGGCCACGCGGCCCACCTTCACCCTCCCCGCCGACACCCCCCTCCTGGAAGCGGTGGCCGCCATGCTGGAGCGCCGGATCCACCATCTACCCCTCACCCGGGGGGAGGCGGTGGTGGGGGTGGTCACCCACACGGACCTCCTCGCCCACCAGGCGCAAAGCCCCCTGGCCCTCCTCCGGCGGGTGGAACGGCTGGAGCTCGGCCGCTACGGGGAGGAGGTGGCCCGGCTGGTAGCGGGCCTGTTCCAGGCGGGGGTCCCGGCCCTGGAGATCGGACGGGTGGTGGCAGGGCTGAACGACGCCCTCATCCGCCGCCTCCTCCAGGAGGCGGAGCGGACCTTGGGCCCCCCGCCCGTCCCTTACGCCTTCTTCGTCTTCGGCTCCGAGGGCAGGAAGGAGCAGGCCCTCCTCACCGACCAGGACAACGCCCTGGCCCTGGCCGAAGAGGGGCACGAGGCCTACTTCCAGGCCCTGGCCGAGCGGGTGGTGGAGGGCCTCGTGGCGGCCGGCATCCCTCCCTGCCCCGGAGGGTACATGGCCACCCGCTGGCGCTTAAGCCTCGCCCGCTGGCAGGAGGTCTTCGCCCGGTGGATGGAGGCCCCCGAGCCCCAGGCCCTCTTGGACGCCCAGATCTTCTTTGATCTCCGCCCCGTGGGAGGCACCCTCTCCCTGGCCCCGTTGGAGCGGCTCATCCAGGAAAAGGCCAAGAGCGGGGTCTTCCTCTACCACCTGGCCCAGGCCGCCCTCGCCTTCCGCCCGCCCTTGGGCCTCTTCGGCCGGGTGCGCACGGAGGAGGGGTTTCTTGACCTCAAGCGGCACGCCCTCGCCCCCATCGTGAGCCTCGCCCGGGTCTACGCCCTCATGACGGGAAGCCCCGCGCGGCGCACAACGGAGCGGCTTAAGCAGGGGGCGGAGAAGGGGGCCTTGAGCCTGGAGCTCGCCGAAAAGTTGGAGGAGGCCTACGCCTTCTTCTTCCACCTCCGCCTCAAGGCCCAGCTCCAGGCCCTGAAAGAGGGCCGGCCCCCGGGCAACCGCGTGGTCTACAAGGCCCTCTCCCCCCTGGAGAGGCGCCGGGCCACAGAGGGGTTCCGCGCCATCCTCGAGGCCCAGGAGGCCCTGGCCCTCCGCTTCCAGATCCGGCTATGAAGGCGCGAAGCCTGGCCCTCTTCCTCCTCGGCCTCCTCCTCTTCGCCTCCCCCTTCGCCCTCTTCTTCCCCGAGCCTTTAGGGCCCTGGGGGCTCCCGCCCTTCTACCTCTACCTCTTCCTCGCCTGGGCAGGGTTCGTCCTCCTCCTCTTCCTCAACGCCAGGAGGCCATGAGCCCGGAAGCCCTCCTCGCCGGCCTCTTCCTCTACCTGGGACTCCTCTTCCTCCTCGCCCGCCTGGGGGAAGAGCGGGGAGGGCGCCTCTTCCAAAGCCCCTGGACCTACACCCTCTCCCTGGGGGTCTACGCCACCGCCTGGACCTTCTTCGGCAGCGCCGGCTGGGCCGCCACCTCGGGGCCCCTCTTCCTCACCATCTACCTGGGGCCCACCCTGGCCCTGGCCCTTTGGCCCCTTCTCCACCTGCGCCTTCTGCGCCTAGCCCGGGCCCACCGCCTCACCTCCTGGGCCGACTTCCTCTACCTGCGCTACGGCCGGGACCCCCTCCTGGGGGCGGTGGCCGCAGGGTTTCTCGTCCTAGGCCTCCTCCCCTACCTCGCCCTCCAGCTCAAGGCCATCGCCCAGGCCTTCCTCTTCCTGAGCGGGGAGGCACGCCCCCTGGGGGACGTGGCCCTCTACACCGCCCTTTGCCTCGCCTTCTTCACCGTCCTCTTCGGCACCCGCCGCCTGGACCCCACGGAGCGGCACCGGGGCCTGGTCCTGGCCGTGGCTTTTGAGGGGGGGGTGAAGCTCTTCGCCATGCTGGTCCTGGGCCTTTACGCCCTCCTTGGGCACGGGACCGAGCCCTTCCGCGAGGCCGTCCGCCTGGGCCTTGACCCCCTCCTCCTTCCCCCCCAGGGCCTCGAGGGCCACCTGGCCTGGACCGGCCTCACCTTCCTCGCCCTCCTCGCCTTCCTCTTCCTCCCCCGGCAGTTCCACGTGGCCGTGGTGGAAAACACGGACGAGCGCCACCTGGCCCTGGCCTCCTGGGCCTTCCCCCTCTACCTCCTCCTCCTGAACCTGCCCATCCTGCCCCTGGCCCTCCTGGGCCGCCTGCACCACCCGGAGGTGCCCCCCGACCTCTACGTCCTCGCCGTGGCCCGGGAGGGCGGCGCGGCCCTGGCCTTCCTCGCCTTTTTGGGCGGGGTCTCGGCGGCCACGGCCATGGTGGTGGTGGAGACCCTCGCCCTCTCCATCCTCGTCTCCCACCACCTCCTCGCCCCCCTCCTCCTCCGCCGCCAAGCCCTCGGGCGCCTCCTCCTCTTCCGGCGGGGCACGGTCCTCGCCATCCTCCTCCTCGCCTACCTCTACTTCCGCCTGGCGGGGGAGGCCTACGCCCTGGTGGGCATGGGGCTCATCTCCTTCGTGGCTGTGGCCCAGCTCGCCCCGGCAGGGCTTCTCGGCCTCTTCTGGCAGGGAAGCACCCGGGAAGGGGCCCGCGCCGGTCTTCTCGGGGGCATCCTGGTCTGGGCCTACACCCTCCTCCTGCCCGCCCTCGTCCGCTCCGGGTGGCTCCCCCAGGACCTCTTCGCCGTCCTTCCCTCCTTCCTCCACCCGGAGGGGCTTTTTGGGGTGCGGGGGCTTGACCCCGTGGTCCACGGCTTCCTGGCAAGCCTCCTCGCGAACACGGGGCTCCACCTCCTCGTCTCCTTGCGGCAACCCCCCTCCCCGCCGCCCTCCGGCCGGGCCGGGGAGGAGGAGGCGCTGGCCGATCTCCTGGAGAGGTTCTTGGGCCCCGAGGCCCGGGAAAGCCTAAAGGCCTACGCGAGGACCCTCAAGGGGCCCGACAAGGCGGAGCGCCTCGCCGAGCGGGCGGAGGCCCTCCTCGCCGGGGCCCTGGGGCCCGCCACCGCCCGCCTCCTCCTCCTCTCCGCCACCCGGGAGGTGCCCAGGGAGGCGGTGGAGGCGGCGGCCCGGGAGTCGCAACGGGTGCGGGCCTACGCTCAGGCCCTGGAGGCCGCCCGGCGCGAACTGGAGGCCGCCTACCGGCGTCTGGAGGAGATGGACCGCCTGAAGGACGAGTTCCTCGCCACCGTCTCCCACGAGCTCAAGACCCCCCTCACCGCGGTGAGGGCCCTGGCGGAGATCCTGGCCCAGGAGGAGGTGGGGGAGGAGGAAAGGCGGCGCTTCACCGCCCTCCTCGCCCAGGAGGCGGCCCGCCTCTCCCGGCTCGTGGAGGAGATCCTGGCCTACACCCGCCTGGAGGCCCGCCCCGAGGAGCCCCCGGCCCCCGTGGACCTAGAGGCCCTGGCCCGGGAGGCCCTGGCCCTCTCGGAGCCCCTGGCCCGGGAGCGGGGCCTCCGCCTCGAGGCCCGGCTCCAGCCCCTTCGGGTCCAGACCCATCGGAACCGGGCCCTCCAGGTCCTCCTGAACCTCCTCGCCAACGCCTTGCGCCACGCCCGAAGCCGGGTGGTCCTGGAGCTTAGGGCGGAAGCGGGGGAGGCCCGCTTCCGCGTGGTGGACGACGGCCCCGGGGTCCCCGAGGCCCTGAGGGAACACATCTTCGCCCCCTTCCAGAGCTACGCCGGGGGGACGGGCCTGGGCCTCGCCATCGCCCGGAGATTGGCGGAAGCCCTGGGCGGGCGGGTCTTTCTGGAAGACGGGGAAGGCGGGGTCTTCGTCTTCGCGTTACCCTTGGAGGGAGGCCATGGCCGAGGTGCTGATCGTGGACGATGAGGAAAGCATCCTGGTTCCCCTGGAGTTTCTCTTTCGCAAGGCCGGGCACCGGGTGGAGCTGGCGAGGACGGGGGAGGAGGCCCTAAGCCGCCTCGCCGAGAGGCCCTACGCCCTCGTGGTCCTGGACCTCATGCTCCCCGGGGTGGACGGGTTCCAGGTCCTCGAGGCCCTCAAGGCCCGCACCCCTGCCCCCAAGGTCCTGGTCCTCACCGCCAGGGGGCGGGAGGCGGACCGGGCCAAGGCCCTGGCCTTGGGGGCGGACGCCTTCCTGGCCAAACCCTTCGGCGTCCAGGACCTCATGGCGGAGGCGCGCCGCCTCCTGGAGGAAGGATGAACGCCCTCCGCTTCCTCGGCGCCCTCCTCCTCGGCCTCCTCCTGGTGGCGGGAAGCCTCGCCCTCGGCCTCTTCCTCCTCCTGGAGGGCAACCCCGAGGCCCAGGCCGCCCTCTGGGAAGCGGTGCGGGCCCGGCCCATGGTGCCCCTCTTCACGGGCCTCCTCCTCCTGGGGGCGCTCTCCCTCCTCCTCTACCCGCCCTTCCTGGGCTACCTGGCCCTGACCCGGGCCTTGGGGCAGGAAAGCGAGGTGCTCCTCGCCCACCCCGGGCACCGCCTCACCCCCCGGGGGCCTTGGGAGCTGCGCCACCTGGCCCGGCTCATCAACCGGCTGGCGGAGGAAAAGGAGAGGCTGGAGCAAAGGCTTGAGGAGGAGGCGGCCCAGGCCAAGGACCTGGTGGAGGCGGAGCGGGAGCGCCTCGCCCGGGTCCTGGCCCAGCTCCCCCAGGGGGTGGTGCTCTCGGACGAGCGGGGGCTCGTCCTCCTCTACAACCCCAAGGCCCGGGCCCTTCTGGGCGAGGGGCTCGGGGTGGGGAAAAGCCTCTTCGGCCTCCTGGACCGGTCCCTCCTCCTCCACGCCCAGTCCCTGCCCCAGGCCGCCTTCCTGGTCCAGGGCCCCAAGGGGCCTTTGCGCCTGAAGGCGCGGGCTTTGGAGGAGGGGTTTCTCCTTCTCCTGGAGGAGGCCCTCCCCGAGGGACCGAGCCGGGAGCGGCTCCACCGCCTCAAGGACAAGGCGGCGGGGGTCCGGGCCCTGGTGGAGGTGCTGGAAAGGGAAACCACCGGGGAGGCGAAGCGGCTTCTCCAGGTGGCCCGGGAGGCCCTGGACGAGATCCAAGGCCTCCTCCAGGACCTCGCCCCAAGCCCCCACGAGGAGGTGCCGGCCCAAGACCTCCTCCGCCTCCTGGCGGGCCGCTTGGAGGCGCGGCTCGCCCTCACCCCCGGGTGGACCCTGGACCCGGGGGCGGAAGGGCTTCTGGTCCAAGCGGACACCTTCGCCCTGGCGGAAGGGCTCGCCAAGACCCTGGAGGGCACCGAGGTGGTCTTCCTCCAGGGAGAGGCCGAGGGAGAAGGCCTCTTCCAGCTCACCGTCCTCCTCCCCCGGGAGGCCCCCAGGCCCCACCCCCTTCTCGCCGAGGCCGCCGAGGCCACGGGAAGCCTATGGCGGGAAGGGAACCGGCTCATCCTCCTCCTCCCCGCCCGCAAAGCGCCCCCCGAGGCCTTAAAAGAAGCCCCCGCCCCCAGGGCCCTGGTCTACGACCTCACCCTCCTCCAGGTGCCTGCAGGTCTGGAGGACGTCACCCTGGACCAGCTCCTTTACACCGCCTTTGACCTGGAGACCACGGGCCTGGACCCGGAGCAAGACGCCGTGGTGGCCCTCGCCGGGGTCCACGTCCTGGGCCGGAGGGTCCTGCGGCAGGAGGTGTTTGAGGCCCTGGTGAACCCGGGGCGCCCCATCTCCCCCGCGGCCACGGCGGTCCACGGCCTCACGGCGGAGATGCTCCGGGACAAGCCTCCCCTAGAGGCGGTCCTCCCCGCCTTCCGCGCCTTCGTCCAGGACACGGTGCTCGTGGCCCACAACGGGGCCTTTGACCTGGCCTTTCTGCGCCGGGCGGGCCTGGACCAGCCCCCCCTCCTGGACACCCTCCTCCTCGCCCAACTCCTCTTCCCCGACCTCAAGGACTACCGCCTCGAGGCCCTGGCCCACCGCTTCGGCGTCCCTGCCACCGGGCGGCACACCGCCCTGGGCGACGCCCTGATGACGGCGGAGGTCTTCGTGAGGATGCAGCCCCTCCTCTTTGAGCGGGGGCTTAAGCGGCTATGGGACGTGGTGGAGGCCTGCCGCCGCCTCCCCTTGGCCCGGCTCAGGTACTGAGCCGGGCGAGGGCCCTTCGGCCGATGTCCCTCCGGTACACCGCCCCGGGGAAGCCCACCTGGGGGATGTAGGCGTAGGCCCGCTCCAGGGCCTCCTTGAGGTCCCTCCCCAGGCCCACCACGTTCAAGACCCTTCCCCCGGCGCTCACCAGGCGCCCCCCTTCCCGCCGCGTCCCCGCGTGGAAGACCAAGACCCCCTCCGGGGGCTCGGGGACGTGGAGGGGGATCCCCTTCCTGGGGCTTCCGGGGTAGCCCGGGGCGGCGAGGACCACGCAGGCGGCCGCCCCTTCCCTCCAGGAAAGCCTCGTCCCCGCAAGCCTCCCCTCGGCCACCCTCAGGGCGAGCTCCACCAGGTCGTTCTCCAAAAGGGGCAGGAGCGCCTGGGCCTCGGGGTCGCCGAAGCGGGCGTTGAACTCCAGGACCTTGGGGCCCTCCCGGGTGAGCATGAGGCCGGCGTAGACCACCCCCCGGTAGACCACCCCCTCCGCCCGGAGGCCCCGGACGAGGGGCCCGAGGATCTCCTCCTCCACCCGCCTCAGGGTGGCCTCGTCCATGGGGTAAGGGGCCACGGCCCCCATCCCCCCCGTCATGGGGCCCTGGTCCCCGTCCAAAAGGCGCTTGTGGTCCTGGGAAGGGAGGAGGGGAAGGACCGTCTCGCCGTCGGTGAGGGCGAGGACCGTGGCCTCCTCCCCCTCCAGGTACTCCTCTATGACCACCTCCCCCCCCTCGGCCCGGTTCAGGATGTTGGCCACGGCCTGCTTGGCCTGGTGCAGGTCAAAGGCCACCGTGACCCCCTTCCCCGCGGCAAGCCCCGAGTCCTTGACCACCACGGGCACCCCCACCTCCTCCAGGTACGCCAGGGCCTCCAGGGGCTCCCGGAAGACCCGGTAGCGGGCCGTGGGGATGCCGTAGCGCTCCATGAGGCCCTTGGCGAAGGCCTTGGAGCCCTCAATCATGGCCGCCTTCTGCGTGGGGCCGAAAAGCAAAAGCCCCCGGGCCTGGAAGGCGTCGGCGATCCCCTCCACCAGGGGGGCCTCCGGGCCCACCAGGGTGAGGTCTATGCCCTCGGCGAGGGCCCAGTCCGCCAGGGCCTCCACGTCGCCGTTCCAGGGGACGAGCTCGGCCAGGGCCTCCATCCCGGCGTTTCCGGGGGAGGCGTAAAGCCGCTTAACCCTTGGGCTTTGGGCCGCCTTCCAAAGGAGGGCGTGCTCCCGCCCCCCGCTGCCCACCACGAGGACCTTCATGGTGAGGATTCTACCCGCAACGCCTCCTCCGCCCGGGCCCGGACCTCCCCGGGAAGCCCCGCCACCTCCTCCAGGAGGACGGGGCTGGGCTCGGCGAGGAGATGGGCGGCGAGGAAGGCGCCCCGCCCCCACTCCCCCCCTTGCCCCAGGAAGGCAGGGCCCACCAGGTCCTCCTGCCCCCAGGCGCGAAGGAGGGCCCAAGCCCTGAGGTACAGGGGCTTTTCCCGCGGGGAGAGGGCCAGGAAGGCCCCCGCCGCCTCCCGCCCGAGCCGGGCCTCGAGGTCCGGGGGCGGGGGGAAGGCGAGCCCCCGGAGGAGGAGGCGGACGGCTTTGGGGTAAAGCCTATGCTCCAGGCGGAGGACGCGGGCCTCCAAGGCCTCCGGCGTGTCCCCCGGAAGGACGGGCACCCGTCCCTGGAGGAGGATGGGCCCCGTGTCCATCCCCTGGTCCACGAAGTGGACGGTGGAGCCCGTCTCCCTCTCCCCCGCCTCCAGGACCCGGCGGTGGACGTGAAGCCCCGGGTAGTCGGGGAGGAGGGAGGGGTGGACGTTGAGGAGGCGGCCGTACCAGGGCTCCACGAACCGGGGGGAGAGGAGACGCATGAAGCCTGCGAGGAGGACGAGGTCCACCCCCCTCGCCGCCAAAAGCCCCAAGGCCTCCTCTTCAAAGGCCCGCCGCCCCCGCCAGGGAAGGGCCAGGGCCTCTACCCCTCGGCTTCGCGCCCGCTCCAGGGCCAAGGCCTGGGGGTTGTCGGAGACCACCAGGACCACCTCCCCCAAGGGGTGCCCTTTGGGGAAGGCCTGGAGGAGGGCCTCGAGGTTCGTCCCCCTCCCGGAGGCAAAGACGGCCATCCGGGCGGGCCGCCCCAAGGGAAAGGGCGTCACCTAACCCTCCAAGGCCTCCGGGTGGTGCTTCCGCCAGTAGCGCACGAGGCCCTGGAGGTTCATGAAGGGGGGGTCGGCGAGGGCGTAGAGGCGCATGCCCGCCTCGTCCACCCCGGCCTCCCTAAGGCCCTCGTGCCAGTAGGCCTCAAAGCGCCGGACCATCTCCTCCTCGGAAAGCCCCTCCTTCAGGCGGTGGAGGACCCAGCCCGCCCAGGCCTCCAGAACCGCCCTAAGCCCCTGGAGGTGGCCTTCCACGTCCTCGTAGGCGCCAAAGTGGGTGAGGTAGAGGGCCTTGGGCCTCAAGGCGAGGAGGCGGTCCAAGGAGGCGTACCAGCTCTCCAGGTGGATGTCCGGGGGCGGGGTGGGCGGGAGGACGGGGCCGGGGGCGATCCGCACCCCGGCCACGTCCCCGGTGAAGACAAGGTCCCCCACCCGGTAGGCGTGGTGGTGGGAGGCGTGCCCCAGGGTCTCCACCGCCTGGACCTCGAGGCCGCCCAAGGCCACCACCTCCCCATCGGCGAGGGGGCGCACCCTCTCCTTTGGGATCCCCCGGGCCTCGCCCCAGAGGACCCCAAGCTGGTCCCCGTAGATCCTTTCCGCCGAGGCGAGGAGCCTGGAGGGGTCCACCAGGTGGGGGGCGCCCCTGGGGTGGACGTAGATCGTGGCCCCAAGCTCCGCCAAGCGCCAGGCCGCCCCCGCGTGGTCCAGGTGGATGTGGGTCACGAAGACGTGGCGCACCTCCTCGGGGGCCACCCCCTCCGCCCGCAGGGCGTCCACAAGCCGCGGGTAGCAGCTTTCCGGCCCCGTCTCCACGAGGACGGGCCCCTCCCCGGAGTCCAGGAGAAAGCTCGCGATGACCCGCTCCGCCCCCTGGAAGCGGAGGTCCAAGACCTTCACCACGGCCTCTCCTCCTTGGGCCCGATGAGGGTGAAGAGGGTCCCCACGCCCTCCACGGCCACCTCCAGCCGGTCCCCGGGCCTCAGGGCCCCCACGCCCTCAGGGGTCCCGGTGAGGACCACGTCCAGAGGCTCCAGGGTCATGAAGGTGGAGATGTAGGAGAGGATCTCGGCCACGCTGAAGATCATCTGGGAGGTGTGGCCTTCCTGCCGCAGCGTCCCGTTCACGTAGGTGCGCACCCAGGTGTCCTGGGGGTTGAGGTCCGTCTCCAGCCAGGGGCCCAAGGGCAGGAACTTGTCGGCGCTCTTGGCCCGGACCCACTGCAGGTCCTTCTTCTGCACGTCCCGGGCGGTGATGTCCACGGCCACGGTGTAGCCCAGGACGTGGTCCAGGGCCTTTTCGGGGGGAACGTTCCGCATCCGGTCGCCGATGACCACGGCCAGCTCCCCCTCGTAGTGGAGCTCCTGCGTGAAATAGGGGTAGGGGACGGGCTCGGCGGTGCCCCAGGGGTCCCTGGGGTTCCCGGGCCGGGCCAGGGCGTTGGGCCCCTTGAGGAAGAGTCCGGGCTCCTTGGGCAGGTCCTCCCCGAAGTCGTGCCCCATCTCTCGGATGTGCTCCCGGTAGTTCCGCCCCACGCAAACGATCTTGCTGGGGGTGGCCGGGGGCAGCAGGGTGACGGAGGCCAGGTCGTACCGCCTTCCCGTGGGGTTCCCCCCGGGGCCGTCCGTCTCCAGGACGAGCTCACCCTCGAGGACCCCCCACCTCCCCTCGTTGAAGCGCAGGATCTTCATGCCCCTAAGCTACCACCTGCCCGCCAGGATTTGCAGGCCCCGGAGGAGGACGACCCCCGCCACGAGAAGCGCCCCGAGCCTCGCCTCCCCGGAAAGGGTGTAGACGAGGAGGAGGTAGCCGAAGATGGCCCCGAAGGGGATGGGGTAGATCCCCTTGCGCCGCCTCCTCCAGAAGAGGAGGTGGTAAAGCCCCGCCACCCCAAGGCCGAAGAGGGTAGCCCAGAGGGTCTCCGCTGGCCGCCAGACGAGGAAGAAGCCGAGGGAGGGGGCGATGCCGCCGCCGCCCCTGAAGCGGAAGAAAACGGGCCAGGTGTGCCCGGCCACGAGCAAGGCCCCGGCCCAGGGAAGGTAGGCCTCCGGGGTCAACAGGGCCACCAGCGCCCCCTTGCCCAGGTCAAAGGCCACCGCGAAGAGGGCCGCCCAGGGCCCTTTCCTCCGGAAGACCCCCGAGCCCCCGGGGAGGTCCTTCCCCCGCACCTCCGGGAAGAAGAGGAGCCCCGCCACCAAGGAGCCCACAAGGTAAGCGAAAACCAGGTAGGCCACGGAGGGAATCTTACCAGGGCCTTGCCCCAGGGGGCGGGACGGCCTATGCTAGAAGGTGGAAGTTTCCGTGAACCGCTTCCACCCGAGGGACCGATGAAACGCAAGAAGCCCACCATCCACGATGTGGCGGCCAAGGCGGGCGTGGGCCTCGGCACCGTGAGCCGGGTCCTCAACGACCACCCCGCGGTGCGTCCCGAGACCCGGGCCCGGGTGCTTAGGGCCATGGAGGAGCTGGGCTACGCGCCCAACCCCCACGCCCGCAGGATCGCGGGGGGGCGGAGCTACACGGTGAGCGTCCTCCTCCCCTTCGTGGCCACCGAGTTCTACCGCAGGCTCGTGGAGGGGATTGAGGGCGTCCTCCTGGAGCAGCGCTACGACCTCGCCCTCTTCCCCATCCTCTCCCTGGCCCGGCTTAAGCGCTACCTGGAGAACACCACCCTGGCCTACCTCACCGACGGCCTCATCCTCGCCTCCTACGACCTCACGGAGCGCTTTGAGGAAGGAAGGTTGCCCACTGAGCGCCCCGTGGTGCTGGTGGACGCGCAAAACCCCCGCTACGACTCCGTCTACCTGGACAACCGCCTGGGGGGAAGGCTCGCCGGGGCCTACCTCGCCCGCTTCCCGGGGCCCATCTTCGCCATCGCCGTGGAGGAGGAGCCCGACCGGGCCTTCCGCCGCACGGTCTTCGCCGAACGGATGGCGGGCTTCCAGGAGGCCCTGAAGGAGGCTGGCCGCCCCTTCTCCCCCGACCGGCTCTACATCACCCGCCACTCCCAGGAGGGGGGGCGCCTCGCCCTCCGCCACTTCCTGGAGAAGGCCTCCCCGCCCCTCAACGTCTTCGCCGGGGCGGACCAGGTGGCCCTCGGGGTCCTGGAAGAAGCGGTAAGGCTCGGCCTCACCCCCGGGAGGGACGTGCGGGTCCTGGGGTTTGACGGCCACCCCTTCGCCGAGGAGGCGGGGCTTTCCACCATCGCCCAGCCCGTGGAGGCCATGGGGGCCCGGGCGGCCCAGCTCCTCTTGGAGAGGATGCGGGGCTACCAGGGCCCGCCCCGGGAGGTGCGCTTTGAGCCCGTCCTCGTGGAGCGGGCCTCCACCGGCACCCCGCCCGCCGCCCTTTACGTGCCGTAAGCTAGACCCATGGGGTGGGAACGGGTCGCCCACGGGGTGCGCTGGGTCATGGTCCTCCCGGTCCTGGGCCTGTTGCTGGGTTCCTTCTACTTCGCCTTCCACGCCCTCCTGGAGGCCGTCAAGGGGTTGTCCCAGGGCCTCGAGGCCGCCCTCCCCGCCCTGGTGGGCGCCGTGGACCTGGCCCTCCTCTCCGCCGTCTTCCTCATCTTCGGCCTGGGCCTCTTTGAGCTTTTCATCCACAAGCTGGACCTTCCCCTGGACAACGTCCTCCTGGTGAAAAGCCTCGCCGACCTCAAGGCCAAGCTGGGCCAGGTCATCGTCATGATCCTGGTGGTGAAGTTCTTTGAAAAGGCCCTCGCCTTCCAACCCAAAGAGGCCCTGGATTTCTTCCTCTTCGCGGGAGGGGTCGCCCTCCTGGCCGGGGCCCTTTGGGTCTCCGCCCGGGAGTAGTGCTGGTCTATCTGGACCAAAACCACGCCAGCCGCATGGCCAAGCACCTCCTGGGGCAAAGGGGGCACGAGGCCTTCGGCAGGCTCTTCCTGGCCCTCAAGGGGAGGGCCATCGCTCCCCCAAGCCCCTTCCACGTCCTGGAGACCCTCTTTCCCCAAAGGGGCCCCGAGGAGAAAGCGGGCTACCTCCTCCCCGCCCTCAAGGAGGTCTTCGCCGCCCTCTCGGGCGGCTACTGGGTCCGGCCCTGGCAGGAGGTGGCCGCAAGGCAGCGCCGGGGGCTCCACCGGGAGGACCTCCTCTCCGAGGAGGGAAGCTGGGAAGCCCCGGCGGACCTCTCCCCCTTTAAGGGGCTTCCCGAGGCCCTCCGCGGCCTGCCCTACGGGGAGGCCCACGCCCTGGCCTTAAGGGAGATCCGGGAGCGGACCGGGCTTGAGGAGGTGCCTTTCGTGCGGCTCCTCGCCCGCCTCCTTGCCCGGATGGCCTCCGACCGCCACCGCAGGCCCCGCCCCTCCGACCTCCTGGACGCGGTCATGGCGGCCACGGTCTACCCCTACGTGGACCTCCTCCTCACCGACCGCTACCTGAGGGGCCTCCTCCCCGAGAAGAGCGTGGGGGGGCGGAGGAAGGAGGTGGAGGCCCTGGTCAGGCGCCTTGAAGGGGAGTAGACTCCGGGGCGTGAGAGGCATCCGGGACCCCCGCCTCATCCCCATCGCCGAGAAGGTGATGGAAGGGAAAAGGCTTTCCTTTGAGGACGGCCTCGTCCTCTACCAGACCAAGGACCTTCCCACCCTCATGCGCCTCGCCAACCTGGTCCGCGAGCGGAAGCACGGGCACAAGACCTACTTCGTCCACTCCATCCGCGTCTCCCAGACCAACATCTGCTACGTGGGGTGCACCTTCTGTGCCTTCCAAAGGCGCTTCGGCGAGGAAGGGGCCTGGGACTGGGACGTGGACGAGGTGGTGGCCTGGGTAAAGGAGCGCTACCAGCCGGGGCTCACGGAAATCCACCTCACGGCGGGCCACCACCCCAAAAGGCCCTTCGCCTACTACCTGGACCTGGTACGGGCCCTGAAGGAGAACTTCCCCGGGGTCCAGGTGAAGGCCTGGACCGCGGCGGAGATCCACCACTTCTCCAAGATCGCCCGCCTCCCCTACCGGGAAGTTTTGCAGGCCTTAAAGGAGGCGGGCCTGGACGCCATGCCGGGAGGCGGGGCGGAGATCTTCGCCGAAAGGGTGCGCAGGAAGATCGCCCGGGCCAAGGTCTCGGCGGAAGGGTGGCTGGAGATCCACCGCACCGCCCACGAGCTTGGCATCCCCACCAACGCCACCATGCTCTACGGGCACATAGAAACCCTGGAGGAACGCCTGGACCACATGGACCGCCTCCGCCGCCTCCAGGACGAGACGGGGGGGTTCATGAGCTTCATCCCCCTGGCCTTCCAGCCCGACGGGAACCAGCTCGCCCGGGAACTGGGCAAAAGGGAGTTCACCACGGGGCTGGACGACCTTAGAAACCTGGCGGTGGCCCGGCTTTACCTGGACAACATCCCCCACATCAAGGGGTACTGGGCCACCTTAACCCCCGAGCTCGCCCAGGTCTCCCTGGACTGGGGGGTGACGGACATAGACGGGACCCTCATCGAGGAAAGGATCGTCCACATGGCGGGAAGCCCCACCCCCCAGGGCCTCACCAAGCGGGAGCTCGCCCGGATCATCCTCATGGCGGGGCGCCTCCCCGTGGAGCGGGACGCCCTCTACCGGGAAATCCGCGTCTGGGACCGGGTGGAGGCGTGAGGCCCTACGTCCTTGGCCTTCTCCGCTACGCCAACGTCGCCCCCCTTCACCACTTCCTGAGGCTCGAGGGCTTCCGGGTCCTCCACGCCGTCCCCGCCGAGCTCAACCGCCTTCTCCTCTTGGGAGAGGTGGGGCTTTCCCTGGTCTCCAGCTACTTTTACCTGAAGCACCAGGAGGCCCTGGGGCTCCTCCCCGACTTTTCCGTGGCGGTTTTAGGCCGGGTCTACTCGGTGAACCTTTTCCACAAGGGGCGGCTAGAGGACCTGAAGCGCATCGCCCTCACCACGGAAAGCGCCACCAGCGTGGCCCTTCTAAAGCTCCTTCTGAGGGAAAGGGGGTTGGAACCCGTCTACGAGCGGCGGGAGGGGGGGCTGGAGCTCCTTTCCGCTTACGACGGCGTCCTTCTCATCGGCGACCGGGCCATCAAGGCCTACGCCGCCCTTCTTCCGGAACTCCCCGAAACACCCCACACCCTCCCCACCCGCTTCGGAGAGGTAGAGGTGGCGGACCTCTCCACCCTGTGGTTTCAAAGGACCCGCCTCCCCTTCGTCTTCGCCGTCTGGGCCTATAGGCGGGAAAACCCTCCCCCTAAGGCCCTGGTGCAAGCCCTTAGGGAGGCCCGTCGGGAGGGCCTGGGACGGCTTAGGGAGGTGGCCGAGGCCGAGGCCCAAAGGCTTGGCGTCCATCCCCTCCTCCTCCAGCACTACCTCTGGAACTTTCGCTATCACCTGGAGGAGCCCGACCGCCTGGGGCTTAAGGCCTTCGCCGAGGCCCTCGGCCTCCCCTTCGCCCCTCTGTTTTATCCTGAGTAGCACTTGACATCATAAAGCGCTTGAGGTATCATCCGACCTGGGCGCAAGGCCCAGAGGAGGTGCGCATGCGTTGGAACCTGGACCCGACCCACACCAGCGTGGAGTTCGCCGTGCGGCATATGATGATCGCCACGGTGAGGGGAACGATCAACCTCAAGGAGGGGTACGTGGAGACCGACGAGACCGGGAAGCCCATCCGGGTGGAGGCCCGGCTGGACGCGGCGAGCATCCACACCGGCGTGGCCGACCGGGACAACCACCTCCGCTCCCCGGACTTCCTGGACGTGGCCAACCACCCGGAGATCGTCTTCCGGAGCGAGAAGATCACCCCCCTGGGGGAGGGCCGCTACCGGGTGGAGGGGGAGGTGACCATCCGGGGGGTGACCCGGCCCCTCGCCTTTGAGGTGGAAACCCATGGCCCCGCGAAGGACCCCTGGGGGAACGAGCGCATCGCCGCCCACTTTGAGGGGAAGCTGAACCGGAAGGACTTCGGCCTCACCTGGAACATGCCCCTGGAGACCGGGGGGCTTCTCGTGGGCGAGGAGGTGCGCTTCAGCGTGGACACCGAGGCGGTGAAGGTCAAGGAGGCGGTGGCGCAGTAATGGCCTTTCCCCGGCGGCTTCTCTCCTTGAGCCTAAGGGTCAAGGACCTGGAAGCCGCCCTCTTCTTCTACCGGGACCTCCTGGGCCTAAAGGTGGAGGCCGACCCGCCCCGCTACCGGCTTTTCCCCGAGGGGAAGGGCTTCGTTCTGGAGCTTCTCCACGACCCCGAGGCCCCCTTAAGGCCTTACCCCTCCTTAGGCCTCTACCACTTCGCCCTCCTCCTGCCCCACCGCAAGGCCCTCGCCGGCGTCTTCCGCAGGCTCTTAGAAGCGGGGGCCCACTTTGAGGGGGCGGCGGACCACGGGGTCTCGGAGGCCCTCTACTTCCGCGACCCCGAGGGGAACGGCCTGGAGCTCTACCGGGACCGCCCCAAGGAAGCGTGGCCCAAGGGCCCCCTCATGTTCACGGCGCCCCTGAACCTGGAGAAGCTCCTTGCGGAAAACCCGGACCCCACCCCTCTTCCCCCCGAAACCCTTCTTGGACACCTCCACCTCCACGTGGAGGACCTGGCGGCGGCGGAGGCCTTTTTTAGCAGGAAGCTCGGCATGGAGGTGACCCTGCGCACCTACCCCGGGGCCCTCTTCTTCGCCTGGGACGGCTACCACCACCACGTGGGGGCGAACACCTGGGCGGGAAGGCGCAAGGCGCCCCCTGGGGCCACGGGGCTTCTGGACTACACCCTCCTTGCCCCTCCCGGCGTTCCCCCCGGGGAGCACCCCGACCCCACCGGGGCCTTGGCCCGGGTCTTGACGGAGCCCCCTCCCTCCCCTTAGACTCTAGACCAACTATGTGGACCCTAGGGCGCCACTTCGGCTTTTATTACCCCGCCGGGGGCGCCCTGCGGTCCGCGTAGGCCATACCGCGAAAAGGGCGCCCCCTAAAGGGGGCGCCCAAAGCTTTTGGGAGGGAAGCCATGTTGATCGTGATGAAGCGGGGGCACACGGAGGAGGAGCTTCAGGAGGTCGTCCGGGAAATAGAGAAGGTGGGCTACCGGCCCCACGTCTCCCGGGGCGTGGAGACCACCCTGGTGGGGGCCATCGGCCGGGGGCCCACCCCCGAGCTCATGGAGCACTTCCGGGCCCTGCCGGGAGTGGCCGAGGTCATCCCCATCTCCAAGCCCTGGAAGCTCGCGAGCCTCGAGGTCCAGCCCTTCCCCACGGTCCTGGAGTTCCCCACGGGGAAGACGGGGGGCGGCCACGTGATGGTGGCGGCGGGGCCTTGCGGGGTGGAGTCCCGGGAGCAGACCCTCAAGGCCGCCCACTACGTGAAGGCCCACGGGGCCCACATGCTCCGGGGGGGCGCCTTTAAACCCCGCACGAGCCCTTACGCTTTCCAGGGCCTGGGCCTCGAGGGCCTGAAGATCCTCGCCGAGGCCAAGAGGGAGACGGGCCTCCCCATCGTCACCGAGGTCCTCTCCCCGGAGCAGGTGGAGCTCGTGGCCGAGTACGCCGACGTCCTCCAGATCGGGGCGCGGAACGCCCAGAACTTTCCCCTGCTCCAGGCGGTGGGGGAGGCGGGGAAGCCCGTCCTCCTCAAGCGGGGGATGAGCATGACCCTGGAAGAGTTCCTCATGAGCGCGGAGTACATCCTCTCCCGGGGCAACATGCGGGTGATCCTCGTGGAGCGGGGCATCCGCACCTTTGAGAAGGCCACCCGCTTCACCTTAGACGTCGCCGCCGTGCCCGTCCTCAAGAGCTGGACCCACCTCCCCGTCTGGATAGACCCCTCTCACCCGGCGGGCAAAAGGGACTGGGTCATCCCCCTGGCCCTGGCGGGGCTTGCCGCGGGGGCGGACGGCCTCATCGTGGAGACCCACCCCGAGCCGGAAAAGGCCCTCTCCGACGCCGCCCAGCAGCTCCACGAGCACGAGTTCGCCGAGCTCATGGACAAGGTGCGCCGCCTGGTGACCGCCCTGGACAAGACCCTCGCCGCCCCCGTCCTAGGATGAAGCCCCTCTTTGGCAAAGTCGGGGTCTTCGGCGTGGGCCTCTTGGGGGGAAGCGTGGCCCTGGGGCTTAAGGAACGCTTCCTCGCCGAGGAGGTCCACGCCTACGACCAAGACCCCCTTGCCCTGGAAAAGGCCCTCTTCCTCGGGGTGGCCGACCGGGTGCACACCGAGGTGGGCCCCTGGGTGGGGGAGCTTTCCCTGGGGATCCTCGCGGCCCCCGTGGGGGCGCTGGCCGAGCTGGGGAAGGCCCTCGCCCCCTGGGCCCACCCGGAGAGCCTCTGGACCGACGTGGGAAGCGTCAAGGCCAAGGTGGTGGCCGCCCTGGAAGGCCTCCTCCCCCACTACCTGGGGGGGCACCCCATGGCGGGAAGCGAACGGGCCGGGGTGGAGAACGCCCACGCCGGGCTTTTGCAGAACGCCGTCTGGGTCCTGACCCCCACGGAAAGAACGAGCCCCAGGGCCCGGGAGGGCGTGCGGCGGCTCGTGGAGGCCCTGGGGGCCTACCCCCTGGAGATGCCCCCGGGGCGCCACGACGAGCTCGTGGCCCGGGTCTCCCACCTCCCCTACCTCCTCGCCGTGGCCCTAAACCGCTTGGTGGCCCATAGCCCCCACAAGGACCTCCTCATGTTCCTGGCCGCCGGGGGCTTCCGCGACCTCACCCGGGTGGCCTCCGGCTCCCCCAGGATGAGCCGGGACATGGTGGTGGAGAACAAGGAGGCCCTGAAGGAGGCCATAGAGGAGCTCCGGGAGGTCCTCCTGGAGCTGGAAGGCCTCCTGGACGAGCCCGAAGGGTTGCTTCGGGCGGCGGAGGAGGCCAAGCGCACCCGGGACAGCCTCCCCATCGTGCGCCGAAGCCTCCTCCCCGAGATGCACGACCTCGTGGTCCAGGTGCCGGACCGGCCCGGGGAGATCGCCAGGATCGCCACCGCCTTGGGCGAGGCGGGGGTGAACATCAAGGACATAGAGGTCCTCACCATCCGGGAGGCGGCGGGGGCCCTCCGCCTCTCCTTCGCCACCCGGGAGGAGCGGGAAAGGGCCCGGCGCGTCCTCCAGGAGGCGGGCTACCGCCTGCCCTGAGGCGGGGCGAGGACCACCCGGCCCTTCCCCAGAGCCTTGGCCCGGTAGAGGGCCTGGTCGGCCCGGAGGAAGAGGTCCTCGAGGTCCCCCGCGTACACGGCCACCCCCAGGCTCGCCGAGACCCCCTCCTCCTGGAGGCGGCGCCCAAGCCGCTCCGCCACCTCCACCGCCTCCTTCTCCCCCGTCCCCGGGAGGAGGACGGCGAACTCGTCCCCGCCCCACCGGGCCACGAGGTCCCCCCGGCGCACCCCCGAGACCAGGGCCTGGGCCACCCGCCTGAGGTACCGGTCCCCCTCCTTGTGGCCCCGCTCGTCGTTTACCTGCTTGAAGCCGTCCAAGTCCAAAAGGACCAGGGCGAAGGGGGGCCCGCCCCGCTCCACCCGGGCCGCCTCCCGCTCTAGGGCCATCTCCAAGGCCCTGCGGTTGGGAAGGCCCGTGAGGGGACAGGTGAGGGCCCGCTCCCGCCAGAAGCGCACCTGGCCGTAAAGCTCCCGGAAGCGGGCGAGGAGCAGGGTGAGGACGAGGAGGACGGGCTGGCTTAAGGCGAAGTGCCCCCAAGGCCAGGTGGGCTTCCCCACGGCCCATAGGGCGAAGGCGGAGAGAAGCCCCGCCCAGAGGAAGCCCAGGACGAGGGCCACGGGCAAGGGGTAGGCGAAGGCCAGGAGAAGGTAGAGGGAGGGAGACCAGAAGCCCACCGGCCAGGGGAAGTCCCGCCCCCGCCAAAGCTCAAAGAGGAGGTAAGCCCCCAGGGCGTGGGCCAAGAGGCGGGGAGCCCGCCTGGGCCTCTGCCCGAGGGCGAGGAGGAAGAGGAAGGCGAAAAAGGGGTAAAAGGCCCACTCCCCACCTTTTGGAGGCCTAGCCAAAAGTTGGAGCCCTACGCCCAGGGGCAGACCCACCCAGGCCAGGGCGTAGAGGAAGCGGTAGGCGCCTTCCATGGGCCCATTCTCTCCAGACCCCTTTAAAAACCGTGTGAAAAAAGACCAGCGCCCCTAGGGAAGCACCTTGCCGGGGTTGAAGAGGCCCGTGGGGTCCAAGGCCTCCTTGACCCGGTGGAGCGCCCCCAGGGTTTCGGGGTCCATCGCTTCCAGCATGAAGTCCCGCTTCATGAGGCCGATGCCGTGCTCCCCGGAGAGCACCCCCCCGTGCCTCAAGGCCACCCGGGCGATCTCGTGGGCGAGCTCCCAGACCTTCTCCTCACTCTCCTTCCTGGGGTCAAAGAGGATGTTGGGGTGGAGGTTCCCGTCCCCAATGTGGCCGAACTGCACCACCACGAGGCCGAAGGCCTTCCCCAAAGCCTCAATCTCCCGCACCACCTGGGGCAGGGCCGAGCGGGGCACGGCGATGTCCTCGTTCACCCGCTTGGGACGGATGCGGCCCAGGGCGGGGCTCACCGCCCGCCTAGCCCGCCAGAGGGCCTCGGCCTCCGCCTCGCCCGCCGCGCGGACCACCTCGGCCCCGTGACGGCGGGCGCTCGCCTCCACCAGGGAAAGCTCCTCCTCCACGAGGTCCGCCTCCTCCCCGTCCGTCTCCACCAGGAGGAGGGCCCGGCCCCGGGGCAGGCCCATCCTCAGGTAGTCCTCCACGGCGCCCGCGCAGGCCGGGTCCATGAACTCCATGCGGGCGGGCACGGCCCCCGAGGCCACCGCCTCGGAGACCGCCTCGGCCAGGGGCTCCACACCAGGGAAGTGGGCCAGGAGGGCGGCCCGGTGCCGTGGCAAGGGGAGGAGGCGGAGCCTCGCCCCCGTCACCAGGCCCAAGGTCCCCTCCGAGCCGATGAGGAGGCCCGGGAGGTCGTAGGCGGCGCGCCCCTGGCGCTGGATTCCGCCCTCGTCGTCCACCCACTCCAGCTCCAAAACGGAGTCCCCGGTAACCCCGTACTTGAAGCAGAGGGGCCCCCCGGCGTTTTCCGCCAGGTTCCCCCCCAGGGTGCTGGTGCGGTAGGAGGCGGGGTCCGGGGGGTAGAAGAGGCCGTAGGGCCTCGCCGCCTCGGAGACCCGGGCCGTGGTCACCCCGGGCTCGGCCCAGGCCGTCTGGGTGTGGGGGTCCACCTCGAGGCGGGTCATCCGGGTGAAGGCCACCACGATGGACCCCTCCTCCGGGACCGCCCCGCCGGAGAGGCCGCTTCCCGCCCCCCGGGGCACCAGCACCACCCCGTGCCGCCGGGCCAGGCGGACCAAAGCGGCCACCTCCTCCCGGCTTTCGGGCAGAACCACCGCCAAAGGCTCGGGCCCCACCAGGATGGCGTCGTAGCGGTAGACCTCCTTCGCCGCCCGGGAAAGGAGGGCCCGGGGGCCGAAAAGCGCCTTGAGCTCGTCCAGAACCCCTTGCGCCCGGGAAAGCGCCATGGGCTTAGGCTACCAGGAGGGGTCGCAAAAGGACGTGGAATCGGGCCTCACCACGTTCACGGCGCCCACATAAGGCCCCAGGACTCCGCCCCGCACTCCCCGCACCCAGAGGCGCCTATCGGGCCTGAGGCGCCTATCGGGCCTCACCTCTATGCCCTGCGTCCCAACCCCCAGCACCCGGCCTTCGGGGCTCACCGTGAGGAAGCCCCGGACCTCGGGTCCGGCGAAAGGCCCCTCCAGGTACAGGGTCTCCTCCTCCAAGGCCTCGGAGGGAGGGGTGCCGTCGGGCACCCAGTAAAACCAAAGCCCCTCCACCCAGCCGTCCAGGGTGAGGCGGAAGTCCAACTGGGTGTTCCCTTGCGTGCAGTAGGTGGGCTGGGTCTCTAAGCGCACGATCTTGTAGGGTAAGCGCACCTCCACCGTAAGGGCACAGGCGGCGAGCAAAAGGCCGATCCCGAAAAGCCCTAAGGTCCGCATATTTTCAGCATATGCCCCTTTGAGGTCCCCGGGGAGTTGGAAGCGGGTAAACCCGCCTTTAGACTGCGAAGCATGGCCTACTGGCTCTTGAAGTCCGAACCCCAGGTGTACGGCATTGAGGACCTTGAGCGGGAAGGCCGGGCCATCTGGGACGGGGTGCGGAACTACCAGGCCCGGAACTACCTGATGCAGATGAAAGAGGGCGACCTCTGCTTCTTCTACCACTCGGGCACCACCCCCCCGGGGATCGCCGGGCTTGCCCGGGTGGTGCGCACCCTCCTCCCCGACCCCACCCAGTTTGACCCGGAAAGCCCCTACTACGACCCCAAGGCCACGCCGGAGAAGCCCCGCTGGTACACGGTGGAGGTGGCCTTCGTGGAGAAGTGGCCCCTCGTCCCCCTCGCCGAGCTCAAAGCCCTCTTCCCCAAGGACCACCCCCTGGTAAGGCGGGGGAACCGGCTTTCCGTGATGCCGGTTCCCCCGGAGGTGGCAGAAGCCCTTATTGCACAGAGAGGGTCCCGATGATCTTGAAGAGGGGCAGGAACATCCCCGCCACGATCATCCCCACGATGACGCCCAGGAAGATGATCATGAGGGGCTCAATGGCGGCGGTGAGGCTCGCCACCGCCTCGTCCACCTCCCGCTCGTAGAAGTCGGCCACCTTGGAGAGCATGGTGTCCAGGGCCCCCGTCTCCTCGCCGATGGCCACCATGGAGCTCACCATAGGCGGGAAGACGAAGGGGTGCTGGGCCAGGGTGAGGTTCAAGGGGTCGCCCTGCTGGATCTTCAGCTTGGCGGCCTCCACGATCTCCTCCACCACGCTGTTGCCCGCCGTGCCCTTGGTGATATCCAGAGCCTCCACGATGTTCACCCCGCTTGAGAGGAGGAGGGCCAAGGTGCGGGAGAAGCGGGCCACGGCGGTCTTGCGGTTGAGGTTGCCGAAGACGGGGAGGCGGAGCTTAAGGCGGTCAATGACCCTACGCCCCTGGGGGGTGCCGTAATACCAGCGGTAGGCAAAGAAGAGGGCCACGGCGAGGAGGAGGAGGGGCAGGGTGGCCGCCCTAAGAAGGTCGGAGACGGCGATGAGGAAGCGGGTGAGGAGGGGGAGCTCGGAGCCTAAGTCGGTGAGGATCTGGGCGAACTGGGGCACGATCCCCGTGAGGAGGAAGTAGGCCACGCCCACGGCGAAGACAAAGACGATGACCGGGTAGGTCATGGCGCTCCGGATCTTGCCCCTTAGCTCCAGCTCCTTCTCCAGAAAGCTCGCCAAGCGGTCCAGGATGAGGTCCAGGCCGCCCGAGGTCTCCCCCGCCCGCACCAGGTTCACGTAGAGGCGGGAGAAGATCTTGTGCTTGGAGAGGGCCTCGGAGAAGGCCATCCCCCCCTCCACGTCGGTGCGCACCTGCTTGAGGATCTCCCGGAACTTCCGGTTCTCCGTCTGGCGCTCCAGGATGGCGAGGGCCTGGAGGAGGGTGAGCCCCGCCCCCAGCATGGTGGCGAGTTGCCGGGAGAAGATGGCGAGGTCCTTCAGGCCCGGCCCCCGCTCCAAAGCGGGGATCCGGACCTCCGCCTGCAGGCCCTTCCCCGGCTCCTTGATCTCGGCCACGAAGAGGCCCCGGTCGCGGAGGAGCCTCGCGGCGGTGCGGAGGTCCTCGGCCTCAATGGTGGCCTCCACCAGACGGCCCTGGCGGTCCCGGGCCTTATACTGGTAGACCGGCATGGAAAGAGTATACCAGGAGGCCCTGGCCAAAGCGGCGGAGACCCTCAAGGGAGGGGGTTTGGTGGCCTTCCCCACGGACACGGTCTGGGGGGTGCTGGCCCTCATGGAGGACGAGGCCGCCTGCAAGAGGATCTACGAGGTCAAGGGCAGGCCCGAGGACAAGCCCCTCCAGGTGCTGGTGGCGGACCTGGAAAGCGCCCTAAAGCTTTCCGACCCCGGCCCCCTAGAAGGGAAGTTTTTGCGCTTAGCGGAGGCCTTCTGGCCCGGAGGGCTCACCGTGGTGGTCCCCGGGAAGGCCACCCCCCCCTGGATCAGCCGGGACGGCTCCGTGGGCCTCAGGATGCCGGACCACGCCCTTTTGCGGGAGCTCCTCCGCCGCGTGGGGGGGCACGCCGCCGCCACGAGCCTCAACAAAAGCGGCGAGCCCCCTGTGCGCACGGAGGCCGAGGCCCGGACCTTCGCCGTGGACTTCGTCTTTCCGGGGGAGGCGGGGGGGCTCGCCTCCAGCGTGGTGGACCTCCGCACCGGGGAGGTTCTGCGGGAAGGGGCGATCCCCAAGGAGGCCCTTCTCGCCTACCTCCGGTAGGCCATGGAGGAAGCCCCGAGCCTCAAAACCCTCCTCCTCGCCGTCCTCTTCGCCGCGGGAAGGCCCGTGGCCCTCAAGGAGCTTAGGGCCCTGGGCCACCCCGAGGAGGCCGTCCTCCGCGCCCTCAAGGCCCTGGAGCGGGACCTCGAGGCCGGCCACCTGGGCGTGGCCTTGGAGCGGGTGGCGGGGGGGTGGCGGCTCGTGGTCCACCCCAAGGCCTTGGAGGCGGTGGAGCGCGTCCTTAAGCCCTCCCCGCCCAGGCTCTCCCGGGCGGCCCTCGAGGTCCTGGCCCTCGTGGCCTACCACCAGCCCGTGACCCGGGCGGAGCTTGAGGCCATGCGGGGCAAGGGGGTGGAAGGGGTCCTGGAAAGCCTCCTGGAGCGGGGCCTTGTCCGGGTGGTGGGGGAGAAGGAAGCCCCCGGCCGCCCCAAGCTTTACGGGACCACGGAGCGCTTTCTGGAGGTCTTCGGCCTGGAGAGCCTAGAAGACCTCCCCCCGCTCAGGGAGGACGGCCCACCCCTCCTCCTCCGCGGCTAGGGCCTCCCGGGCGGGGACGGGGAGGGGGCTATAAAGCTCGTTCTCCCTAACGAAAGCGAGGAGGAAGCGGGAGAGGAGGCGCATCTGGCTTTTGTGGGCCCGGACGGCCCGCTCCTTCCTGCGCACCTCCTCCTCGCTCAAGGGAAAGCGCTGCCAGGGAAGCCCCCGGCCTCGAGGGGGCGGGTAGAGGGGAAGCCTGGGGTGGAGGCCCTTGGGCAGGGGGTACTGGTACCCCCCGTGGACGATGTAGTAGAGGAGGCGGTCCTCCAAGCCGAGAAGGGCCGCCGCCCGCATGCCGAAGTAGGCCGTGGCCTGGTGGTCCCGGTGGGCGTCCAGGGGGCTTGGCAGGAGGATCCGGGTGGGCCTGAAAGACCGGAGGACCTCCACCAAGAGGGCCTCCAGGGCCTTCCCCGTGTAGGGGAGGCCCGGCCGGTGGCACCCCGGGTAGGCCACCGCCTTAAGCCCCGTGTAGGGGCTCTCGTAGGGCAGGTAGTAGTGGGTGGTGAAGAGGGGGTAGAGGCCCTGGTCGGGAAAGCCCAGGAAGAGGGCGCTTTCCCGGGGAAGGCCCAAGGCCTCGAGGCCCCGCCTGGCCTCCACCATCCGCCTCAGGGCCAGGCGGCGCAGGGCCTTTGGGGAAGGAAGCGGGCTTCCCGCCGCCAGGTCAAAGGCGTCCCCCGAGGTGAGGTAGACCACCCTCACCTCCCCCCCCTTCCCGCGCCACCCGCCCCATGAGCCCCCCCGCGGCCAGCACCTCGTCGTCGGGGTGGGGGGCAAGCACCAAGAGGCGCTCCCCCGAAAGGGGCGGGGGCAGAAGGGGGAGGCGCCGGACCCGGGCCGAGGCCACGAGGGCGTGGTAGCCCGCAAAGAGGAAGCGCCCGTTGATGAAGGCCCAGACCCCGAGGGCCGCCGCCAGGACCATGAGCCGTTCCGCCCAGAGGAGGCCCAGCCACAGGCGCGCCGCCTCCGCCACCCCCAGGTAGAGGACGAGGAGGAGGACGAGCCACTGCCAGGGCCTAAGCCGACGCATGGGGGCATTTTACGGGGCCTATAGACTGGGGGCGTGGCCCAGGTGCGAAAGGCCCACCTCAAAGACCTCGCGGCCATCGCCCGCCTCTCCCACCAGACCCTCTTCCTCGGCAGGGAAGGCCCAAAGGTCTTCCCCAGCGAAACCCTCTGGGGAGCCCTCTTCGTGGCCCCCTACCTGGAGGCCGGCTGCTGCAATCTGGTGGCCGAGGAGGAAGGCCGGGTGGTGGGCTACATCCTTGGGGCCTGCGCCGACCGGCCCCTCGCCCTCGCCTTCGCCAAGCGCCTCGTTTGGGTCCTCCCCCGGCTCCTCCTCGGGCGGTTCGGCCCTCCCCTTCCCCACCTTCGCTACCTCCTCCGCCTCCTCCGCTACCCGGGGCCCAAGGCCCCCAAGGACCGCTACCCGGCCCACCTGCACATCGCCGTAGCCCCCGAGGCCCAGGGCCACGGGGTGGGCAAGGCCCTCCTCGCCGCCTTCCTTAAGTGCTTGCGGGAAAAGGGGGTACCGGGGGTGCAGCTCGCCACCACCCGGGCCAACCGCGCCGCCCGGGGCCTCTACCGGGCCATGGGGTTTCGGGTGTACGCCAAGCGGGCGAGCCCCTTCTGGGCCCCCTACCTGGGCCGGCCCCTGATCCACGAGGTCTGGGTGCGGGACCTGGGGTAGACTGAGCCCATGCTGGACTTCTACGCCCTGGAGGACCTCCTCACCCCGGAGGAGAAGGAGATCCAGAAGGCCGCCCGCCGCTTCCTGGAAAAGGAGGCCCTGCCTTACATCCGCGACTGGTGGGAGGAAGGGGTCTTCCCCGTCCACCTCATCCCCAGATTCGCCGAGCTCGGCTTCCTGGGCCCCACCCTCCCCCCCGAGTACGGGGGGGCGGGGGTGACGAGCGCCGCCTACGGCCTCATCGCCTACGAGCTGGAGCGGGTGGACTCGGGGCTCAGGAGCTTCGTGAGCGTCCAGAGCTCCCTGGTGATGTACCCCATCTACGCCTACGGGAGCGAGGAGCAAAAGCGGGAGTTCCTCCCCAAGCTTGCCCGCGGGGAGATGGTGGGGTGCTTCGGCCTCACCGAGCCCGACGGGGGCTCGGACCCCTACGGCAACATGAAGACTCGGGCCAGGCGCGAGGGGGACACCTGGGTCCTAAACGGCACCAAGATGTGGATCACGAACGGCAACCTGGCCCACCTCGCCGTGATCTGGGCCAAGGACGAGGGGGGAGAGGTCCTGGGCTTCCTCGTCCCCACGGACACCCCGGGCTTCCAGGCCCGGGAGGTGAAGCGCAAGATGTCCCTCCGCGCCTCAGTGACGAGCGAGCTCGTCCTCGAGGAGGTGCGGGTGCCCGAGTCCTTGCGCCTCCCCAAGGCCATAGGCCTCAAGGCCCCCCTTTCCTGCCTCACCCAGGCCCGCTTCGGCATCGCCTGGGGGGCCATGGGGGCCCTGGAGGCGGTCTACGAGGAGGCGGTGGCCTTCGCGAAAAGCCGCTCCACCTTCGGCGAGCCCCTCGCCAAGAAGCAGCTCGTCCAGGCCAAACTCGCCGAGATGCTCGCCTGGCACACGGAAGGCCTCCTCCTCGCCTGGCGGCTTGCCCGCCTCAAGGACGAAGGGAAGCTCACCCCCGCCCAGGTCTCCCTCGCCAAAAGGCAGAACGTCTGGAAGGCCCTCCAGGCCGCCCGCATGGCCCGGGAGATTCTTGGGGGAAGCGGCATCACCCTGGAGTACCACGCCATCCGCCACATGCTCAACCTGGAGACCGTCTACACCTACGAGGGCACCCACGACGTCCACACCCTGGTCCTGGGCCGGGAGATCACCGGCCTGAACGCCTTCTAAAGGCCCGCCGGGGCCTTTGGCGGGCACTTAAGCCATGGTCATCGCCTTCACCGGCGACCCCTTTCTGGCGCGGGAGGCCCTCCTCCAGGAGGCGCGGCTTAAGGGGCTTTCCCGCTTCACCGAGCCCACCCCGGAGGCCCTGGCCCAGGCCCTCGCCCCAGGGCTTTTCGGGGGCGGGGGGGCGATGCTGGACCTGAGGGAGGTGGGGGAGGCGGAGTGGAAGGCCCTAAAGTCCCTCCTGGAAGGGGTACCCGAGGAAGTGCCCGTTCTCCTCCTGGACCCTAAGCCAAGCCCCTCCCGGGCGGCCTTCTACCGGAACCGGGAAAGGCGGGACTTCCCCACCCCCAAGGGGAAGGACCTGGTGCGGCACCTGGAAAACCGGGCCAAGCGCCTGGGGCTCAGGCTCCCGGGCGGGGTGGCCCAGTACCTGGCCTCCCTGGAGGGGGACCTCGAGGCCCTGGAGCGGGAGCTGGAGAAGCTTGCCCTCCTCTCCCCTCCCCTTACCCTGGAGAAGGTGGAGAAGGTGGTGGCCCTGAGGCCCCCCCTCACGGGCTTTGACCTGGTGCGCTCCGTCCTGGAGAAGGACCCCAAGGAGGCCCTCCTGCGCCTCAGGCGTCTCAAGGAGGAGGGGGAGGAGCCCCTCAGGCTCCTCGGGGCCCTCTCCTGGCAGTTCGCCCTCCTCGCCCGGGCCTTCTTCCTCCTCCGGGAAAACCCCAGGCCCAAGGACGAGGACCTCGCCCGCCTCGAGGCCCACCCCTACGCCGCCCGCCGCGCCCTGGAGGCGGCGAAGCGCCTTGGGGAGGAAGCCCTAAAGGAGGCCCTGGACGCCCTCATGGAGGCGGAAAAGAGGGCCAAGGGGGGGAAGGACCCCTGGCTCGCCCTGGAGGCGGCGGTCCTCCGCCTCGCCCGTTGACCCGCGGGTCAGCCCCGGGTAGACTCGGGGCATGCTCAAGCCCGAGCTCGTGGAGGCGGTGCTCGCGCGGGCCCTGAAGGGCGGGGCCGACTTCGCCGAGGTCTACGCCCAGCGCGCCAAGAAGCGCAGGATGAAGGTCCGCCAGGGGGCCCTGGAGGAGGCCCTCTCCGGCCTGGACTACGGGGCGGGGGTGCGGCTTTTCTTCGGCACCGAGGTGGTCTACGCCTACACCAACGACCTCACCCAAGAAGGCCTCATGGAGGCCCTGGAGACCCTCCTCCGGGCCAAGGGCGCCCTGGGGAAGGTGGACGAAGGGGGAAAGGGCGGCCTGGACTTCCGCAAGGCCGCCCCCAAGGGCCTCCACGCCCCCAAGGTGCCCTACGGGGAGAAGGACAAGCGCTACCGGCTGGAAAGGCTTTTGGAGGCGGAGGCCGGGGCCCGGATCGCCCCCGCGATCAAGCAGGTGGAGGCGAGCCTCTTGGAGTGGGAGGAGGAGGTCCTCGTGGCCAACACCGAGGGGGTGTGGGCCGAGGAAAGGAGGGTGCGCACCCGGCTTTTCGTCCTCGCCGTGGCCCAGGAGGGCACCGAGGTGCAGACGGGCTACAGCGCCCCCGGGAAGAGCGTGGGCCTGGAGCTCTTTGACCTCTACCCCCCGAAGGCGGTGGGGGAAAAGGCCGCCCGCCAGGCCCTCACCAACCTCAAGGCCAGGCCCGCCCCCGCGGGCACCTTCCCCGTGGTGGTGGGGCCCGGCTTCGGCGGGGTCCTCTTCCACGAGGCCGTGGGCCACCTCCTGGAGACCACCAGCGTGGCCAAGAAGGCGAGCGTCCTCGCCGACAAGCTCGGGGAGGTGGTGGCGAGCCCCGCCGTCACCTACATTGACGACGGCACCCTGCCCCACGCCTGGGGCTCCACGGAGATGGACGACGAGGGCCGCCCCACGGAGCGCACCGTGCTGATAGAAAAAGGCGTCCTCAAAAGCTACATGGTGGACCGCCTGGGCCACCTCCTCACCGGCTACCCCATGACGGGCTCGGGCCGCCGCCAGGACTACACCTTCGCCCCCACCTCCCGCATGCGCAACACCTTCCTCGCCCCAGGGGAGGCCCAGGTGGAAGACCTCTTCGCCGGGATAGAGTTCGGGCTCTACGCCAAGGAGATGGGGGGCGGGCAGGTGAAGCCGGGAAGCGGGGAGTACAACTTCGCCGTGCAGGAAGGGTACATCATCCGCAAAGGGCGGATAGAGGAGCCCGTGCGCGGGGCGATGCTGGTGGGCAAGGGCCCCGAGACCCTGGTGCGGGTGGTGGCCGTGGCCCAGGACCTGGAGAACGCCCCCGGCATGTGCGGAAGCCTCTCGGGGTCCATCCCCGTGGAGGTGGGCCAGCCCCACGTGCTGGTCTCGGAGATCGTGGTGGGAGGTCGGGCATGACCCTGGAAGAAGCCAAGCGCTACCTGCTTTGGCGGGCCAAGGAGCTTGGCCTCGAGGCGGAAGTCCTCTTCCAGGAGGAGCGGGAGCTTTCCCTAAGGGCCCGGCAAGGTACCCTGGAGGAGATCAAGGAGGCCCGCCAGGGGGGAATCGGCCTCAGGGTGGTGGTCCAAGGCCACGTGGGCTACGCCTACACGGAAGAGCTTTCCCCGGAGGCTTTAGAGTGGGCCCTATCGGAGGCCAGGGATAACGCCCTTCTTGCGGGAAAGGAGGGCTTCATCCCCCCGGGCCAGGCTTTGGGAAGCCACGACCTTCTGGGAGAGGGCCTTTCTGCCCCCCTGGAAGCCAAGAAGCAAAGCGCCCTAGAACTGGAAAGGGCCTTACGGGACGACCCCCGAACCCGAAGCGTCCTCATGGGGGGCTACATGGAAAAGGAGGTCCGGATGGCCCTCTCCAGTACCTTAGGGGCCGAGGGTGCCCTCCGCACTGGACTCGCTGGGCTGGGGGGTAGTCTGGTGATGGGGGATGGCCCAAGCCTCAAGCAAGGCTGGGACTTCAAGCTGGCCAAGGAGTTCCACGCCCTGGACCCCGGCCGCACCGCCTTGGAGATCCGGGAGAAGACCGCGAGGCTTTTGAACGCCAAACCTCTCCCCACGGGCCGCTACCGGGCCTATCTGGAGCCCAAGGCCATGGCGGGGCTTCTTTACGTGCTTTCCCGTTCCCTTTCCGCCAAAAGCGCCCTCGAGGGCAAAAGCCGCCTCCTGAACCGCTTAGGGGAACGGATCGCCTCGGAGTGGGTCACCCTGGTGGACGACCCCACCCTGGAAAAGGGCCTGGTTTCCCGTCCTTTTGACGCCGAAGGCACCCCGGCCCGGCGCACGGTGGTGGTGGAGAAGGGGGTATTCAAAACCTTCCTCCACAACGCAGAAACCGCCAGGGCCTTGGGCCAGGAGAACACCGGCCACGCCTTCCGCACCTACCGCGGAATCCTGGACGTGGCTCCCACCAACCTCTACCTGGAACCCGTGGGCAACCTGCGCCTGGAAAAGGGGGTCCTGATAACCGAGTTCATGGGCCTCCACGCCGGGGCCAACCCCGTGAGCCTGGATTTCTCCCTGCAGGCCCTGGGGCTTTGGGTGGAAGAGGGAGAGGTGCGCTATGCGGTGGAGAACTTCGCCGTCTCCGGGAACCTCCTGGAGCTTCTCCAGGGGGTGGAGGCGGTGGGGGACGACCTGGACTGGACCCTCCTGGACGCCGCCTACGGTAGCCCCACGGTGGCGGTGGCGGAGCTCTCCTTTGCCGGGGCATAGGGTAAAGCAAAATACGCTTAGTGGTTTTTGCTAAGCTAAAGGCATGGCCACGGTCACCATCAGCCCCAAATACCAGATCACCCTTCCCGCCGAGGTTCGGCAGGCTTTGGGGCTCCATCCCGGGGAAAAGCTCCTGGTGGAAGTGGTGGAAGGAGAAATCCGCTTACGCCCTTGGCGCCCACCGGTGCGGCAGCTTTTGCAGGAACTTCTCGAGGCCTATCCCGATGAGGCCGAAGCCCTGCAAAAGACCACAGGGCACGATGCCGTGGGCTATATTCGGAAACTGCGTAAGGGATGACCAGCCTGGACACCAACGTCATCCTTTCTGCCCTGGACCCCAAGGATGCCCAACATGAGAAGGCCATCGCCTTGCTGGATGGGCTATCCCGGCAAGCCCTTTTTGTCAGCCCTCCGGTCTACGCTGAACTGCGGGCCGGACCCGGTTGGTCCTTAGTAGAGGCTTTCCTTGACCAGTTCAGTATCCGCCTGCAAGATGGGATGCCCCTTCCGGTCTGGGAACTGGCCGGCGAGCGCTTTGGCCTTTACGCTCAAAAGAGGCGAAAAGCCCGCTTGCCCCGCCGCATCCTAGCCGACTTCCTTATTGGTTCCCATGCCCTTTTCCACGGCCTACGCTTGGCCACCTTTGACCCCAGGCCTTACCGGCTTGCCTTCCCTGAGCTCGAGGTGGTGCCCTGATGCCCAAGGGAAAAATCCTTGTAACCCGCAGCCTTCCGGGAAAGGCCTTGGACCGTTTACGGGAAGCAGGTTACCAGGTGGAGGTCCACGAAGGGCTTTTCCTTCCCCGGGAAGATCTCCTCAAGAGGGTGGAGGGAGCCATAGGCCTCATCCCCACCGTGGAGGACCGGATCGACGCCGAGGTCATGGACCGCGCCCCAGGCCTTAAGGTCATCGCCTGTTACAGCGTGGGAGTGGATCACGTGGACCTCGAGGCGGCCAGGGAGAGGGGCATCCGGGTCACGCACACCCCCGGGGTTCTCACCGAGGCCACCGCCGACCTCACCCTCGCCCTCCTCCTCGCCGTGGCGAGGCGGGTGGTGGAGGGGGCGGCCTACGCCCGGGACGGGCTCTGGAGGGCCTGGCACCCCGAGCTCCTCCTGGGCCTGGACCTCCAGGGCTTGACCCTGGGCCTCGTGGGCATGGGGCGGATCGGCCAGGCGGTGGCCAAGAGGGCCCTGGCCTTCGGGATGCGGGTGGTCTACCACGCCCGCACCCCCAAGCCCCTCCCCTACCCCTTCCTCTCCCTGGAGGAGCTCCTTAAAGAGGCGGACGTCGTCTCCCTCCACACCCCCCTCACCCCGGAAACCCATAGGCTTTTAAACCGGGAAAGGCTCTTCGCCATGAAGCGGGGCGCCATCCTCATCAACACCGCCCGGGGGGCCCTGGTGGACACCGAGGCCCTGGTGGAGGCCTTAAGGGGCCACCTCTTCGGGGCGGGCCTGGACGTGACCGACCCCGAGCCCCTGCCCCAGGACCACCCCCTCTACCGCCTCCCCAACGCCGTCATTACCCCCCACATCGGCTCGGCGGGGAGAACGACCCGGGAGCGCATGGCGGAGGTGGCGGTGGAGAACCTCCTCGCCGTCCTGGAGGGGAGGGAGCCGCCAAACCCGGTAGTATAGGCGCCATGGGCCTTCTCATCGGCTTCCTCGGCGGGGTCTTCGGCGGCCTCGTGGGCCTAGGCGGCGGCACGGTGATGATCCCCTTGATGGTGGGGCTTCTCAAGCTTCCCCAGCACCGGGCCCACGGCACGAGCCTGGTGGCCGTCTTCTTCACGGGGCTCGTGGGGGCCTTGACCTACGGCCTGCAAGGCTCCTTGGACCCCAAGGCCGCGCTTTTCCTGGCCCTCACCGCCATCCTCACCGCCCGCTTCGGCGCCCGCTTCGCCCACGGCCTCTCCGAGAGAAACCTCAAGCGGTCCTTCGGCTGGTTCCTCATCGCCGTGAGCTTCCTCCTTCTCCTCAGGCCCTACCTGGCCCCCCTCGGCCTGGTGCGGGGCGAACTCCTCCAGGACCTCGCCCTCCTCCTCGCCGGGGCCTTAACCGGCTTCCTCTCGGGGATGATGGGGGTGGGCGGGGGGACGATCATGGTCCCGGCCATGGTCCTCCTCCTGGGAATGCCCCAGCACACCGCCCAGGGGACGAGCCTCCTCGCCATGGTCCCGGCAAGCCTGGTGGGCGCCCACACCCACCTGCGCCTGGGGAACGTGGACCGGGACCTCGCCCTAGGCCTCGTGCCCGGGGTCCTGGTGGGCACCTTCCTAGGGGGGGAGCTCGCCCACGTCCTCCCGGAAGGCGCCTTGCGGCTCGTCTTCGCCGCCGTGCTCGTCTGGACGGGATGGCGGTACGCCCGTCCGGGAAGGTAACTTCAAACACTTTCTCGCGGGCTCAACTGGCTTTACTGGGAAAGTGGAAAGGAGGTGAAGGCCTATGCGGAAGTGGCAGGACTGGGCCAACCTGGTCTTGGGCCTTTGGCTCGTCCTCTCCCCCTGGATCCTGGGGTTTAGCGGCACGTCCAGCGCCACCTGGAACGCCGTCCTTTTGGGCCTCGCCGTGGGCCTCCTCTCCCTCCTCCGCCTCCAGGGCGGCCCCCTCTGGGAGGAGTGGGCCAACGTGGTCCTGGGGGTGTGGCTCATCCTCTCCCCTTGGATCCTGGGCTTTAGCGGCGAGGCCGGCGCCACCTGGAACGCGGTCATCGTCGGGCTCCTGGTGGGCCTCCTCGCCCTGAGCGTGGCCCGCGAGAAGCCCAAGACGGCCTAACCCCGCGCCCGGGCTCCCCGCCCGAGGTCTTCCTCGGGCGGGGTTCCCCTTGCCCGGACGGGGCGCCGGGTGTAAGGTAGGGGTGGCCTTTAAACCGGTCCCGCGAGGCCGGAAAGGGGGAGAGATGCGAGAAACAAGGAAGCGGGAAAGGAAGGGAAGGAGCGGAGGCCTTGGCCTCCGCCTTTTTTTGGAGGTGGCCGGTGCGCTTTAAGGCGGAGCTCATGAACGCCCCGGAGATGCGGCGGGCCCTTTACCGCATCGCCCACGAGATCGTGGAGGCCAACAAGGGGACGGAGGGCCTGGCCCTGGTGGGGATCCACACCCGGGGCATCCCCCTCGCTCACCGCATCGCCCGCTTCATCGCGGAGTTTGAGGGGAAGGAGGTGCCCGTGGGGGTCTTGGACATCACCCTCTACCGGGACGACCTCACGGAGATCGGCTACAGGCCCCAGGTGCGGGAGACCCGGATCCCCTTTGACCTCACGGGGAAGGCCATCGTCTTGGTGGACGACGTCCTCTACACGGGCCGCACCGCCCGGGCCGCCCTGGACGCCCTCATAGACCTGGGAAGGCCCAGGCGCATCTACCTCGCGGTCCTCGTGGACCGGGGGCACCGGGAGCTTCCCATCCGGGCGGACTTCGTGGGGAAGAACGTCCCCACCTCCCGGAGCGAGGTGGTGAAGGTCAAGGTGGAGGAGGTGGACGGGGAGGACCGGGTGGAGCTTTGGGAAAAGGAGGGGGCATGAGGCACCTCCTGGACTTCCAGGGCTGGACTAGGCCTGAGGTGGAAAGCCTCCTGGACACCGCCCGGGTGATGCGGGAGGTTTTGGAGCGGCCCGTAAAGAAGGTCCCCGCCCTCCAGGGCTTCACCGTGGCCACGGTCTTCTTTGAGCCCTCCACAAGGACGCGGATCTCCTTTGAGCTCGCCGCAAGGCGCATGTCGGCGGACGTGGTCTCCTTCGCCGCCCAGACGAGCAGCCTCCAGAAGGGGGAAAGCTACAAGGACACCCTCCTCACCCTCGAGGCCATGGGGGTGGACGCCTACGTCATCCGGGCCGACAGCGCCGGCGTACCCCACCAGGCCACCCGCTGGGTCAAGGGCGCCGTCATCAACGGGGGGGACGGGCGCCGGGCCCACCCCACCCAGGCCCTCCTGGACGCCTACACCCTCCTCGAGGCCCTGGGCACCCTGGAGGGCAAGAAGGTCGCCATCGTGGGGGACATCCTCCACTCCCGGGTGGCCCGTTCCAACGCCGAGCTCCTTCCCCTCCTCGGGGCCCAGGTCTTCTGCGCCGGCCCCCCGAGCCTCCTCCCCCAAAGCCTCCCCGGAGCCCACCTCACCCCCCGTCTGGAGGAGGCCCTGGAGGAGGCGGACGCCGTCATGGTCCTCAGGCTCCAGAAGGAGCGGATGGAGGCGGGGCTCGTCCACCTGGAGGACTACGTCGCCCGCTACCAGGTGACCGAGAAGAGGCTCGCCCTGGCCAAGCCCCAAGCCCCCCTCCTCCACCCCGGCCCCATGAACCGGGACGTGGAGCTGGAGGGGACCTTGGCGGACTCGGCGAGGAGCCTGGTGAACCGACAGGTGCAAAACGGGGTGGCGGTGCGCATGGCGGTGCTCTACCACCTTTTGGTGGGAAAAGGGAGGTGACGTGGGGTACTATGAGGCCATGGTGAAGGCCGAGGAAGCCCTGGCGGAGCTTCTCAACCGGGTGCGGGTGCGCCCCCCGCAAAAGGCCCGCAGGAAGCGTCCCAAGCCGGTGCTCCTGAAGGGAGAAACCCCCCCTCTCCATGAGCTCCTCACCCAGGAACGGCGCTAAGGTCTTTTTCGCCGACACCAGCGCCCTCCTCTACCTCGTGGTGGACCACCCCGGCGAGCCCTTTGCCTGGGTTCGGGGCCTCCTCCGGGAGGCCCCCCTGGCGGCCTGCGACCTCTTTCTTCCGGAAGCCGTGGCCGCCCTAAGGGGGCGCCGGGACGGGGGCCACCTGAGCCCGAGGGGATTTCAGAAGGCGGTTCGGTCTCTGGAAGAGCTGGTCCCGAGCCTTTACCTCGTGGAAAGCAGCCTGGCCCTGATGCAGGCGGCAAGCCTCCTTGCCCGCGAGTATCCCTTGCGGGGGGCGGACGCCGTCCACCTGGCGGCGGCCCTGGCCCTTTTTCGCCTGGTTTCGGGGGTGTTTTTGACCCTGGACCGCAGGCAATACCGGGTGGCCAAGGTCCTGGTGCCCACCTACCCTGTGCCCGAACTGGAGGAAGCATGATCCTGATCCGAAACGTACGTCTCGTGGACGCTATGGGGGAACGCGGCCCCCTGGACGTCCTCATCGGCGAAGGGAGGATCCTCTCTCTAGAAGGCGGCGAGGCGAAGCGGGTCGTGGACGGCACGGGGTGCTTCCTCGCCCCCGGGTTTTTAGACCTCCACGCCCACCTGCGGGAGCCCGGGGAGGAGGTGAAGGAGGACCTCTTCTCTGGGCTTCTCGCGGCGGTGCGGGGAGGGTACACCGACCTCGTCTCCATGCCCAACACCAAGCCCCCTGTGGACACCCCAGAGGCGGTGCGAGCCCTGAAGGAGAAGGCCAAGGCCCTGGGCCTCGCAAGGCTCCACCCCGCGGCCGCCCTCACCCTGGGGCAGGAAGGGAAGACCCTCACCCCGGCGGGGCTTCTCCAGGAGGCGGGGGCGGTCCTCCTCACCGACGACGGCCGGACCAACGAGGACGCCGGGGTCTTGGCAGCGGGGCTCCTCATGGCCGCGCCTTTGGGCCTCCCCGTGGCGGTGCACGCGGAGGACGCGGGCCTCAGGCGAAACGGGGTCATGAACGATGGCCCCCTCGCCGACCTCTTGGGCCTGCCGGGCAACCCCACCGAGGCCGAGGCCGCCCGCATCGCCCGGGACCTCGAGGTCCTGCGCTACGCCCTGAGGCGAAGCCCGGCCACCCCCAGGCTCCACGTCCAACACCTCTCCACGAAGCGGGGCCTGGAGCTCGTCCGGGAGGCGAAGCGGGCGGGCCTCCCCGTGACCGCCGAGGCCACCCCCCACCACCTCACCCTCACCGAGGAGGCCCTGAGGACCTTTGACCCCCTCTTCAAGGTGGCCCCGCCCCTCCGCACCCGGGAGGACCAGGAGGCCCTCTTGGAGGGGCTTCTTGACGGCACCCTGGACGCCATCGCCACCGACCACGCCCCCCACACCCTGGCGGAAAAGGAGATGGACCTCCTAAGGGCCCCCTTCGGCATCCCGAGCCTCGAGGTGGCCTTCCCCCTCCTCTACACCGAGCTCCACCTGAAGCGGGGCTTTCCCCTGCAAAGGCTCGTGGAGCTTTTCACCGACGGCCCCAGGCGGGTCCTGGGCCTTTCCCCTATCCACCTGGAGGAAGGGGCCGAGGCGAGCCTCGTCCTCCTCTCCCCCAAGGAGCGCCCCGTGGACCCCGCCCGCTTTGCCTCCAAGGCCCGCTTCTCCCCCTGGACCGGGTGGCGGCTTGGGGGCTGGCCCGTCCTCACCCTGGTGGAAGGGCGCATCGTCCACGAGGCGCTAGAATAGGGGTGTGCTGGATAAGCTTTTGGAAGCGGACGCCATCGGTCTGCGGTTGGAGTGGGTTGGTGGGCTTCCCCTCTGGGAAGCCCACCCCACCTACCGCCACCAAAAGGCAGTAGACCGGATCCGGCAAAGCATCCGTCCCAAAGAGGGCGGGTGCCCCTGCGTTCACGTGGCCGACGTCTACGTGCGCTTCCCCGACGGCTCCTACAAAAGGCCTGACATCGCTATCTTCGGCCGGGAACCCGAGGAGCTGGACGAGGCCATCACCCTTCTCCCCGAGGCGGTGGTGGAGGTGGTGAACCGGGGCTACAAGGCCAAGGACCTGGAGATCGCCCCCCGCTTCTACCTCTCCCAAGGGGTGAAGGACGTGGTGGTCTTTGACCCCTACACCCTCCTCGTCCTCCACCTGCGCCCGGACGGGGCCTTTCGCCACGTCTCCCCGGTGGAACTGGACCTCGCCTGCGGCTGCACCCTCACCGTGTGAGGTCCTCGAGGCGGGAAACCCCTTCGGCGGCCATCAGGGAAAGAAGCCCTTTTAGAAGCCGCCGGGGAAAGATGGGCCCCCCGTAGACGAAGCCGGTGTAGACCTGGACGAGGCTTGCCCCGGCCTTGAGCCGCTCCCAGAGGTCCAGAGGGGTCTCCACGCCCCCCACGCTCACCAAGGCGAGCCCCTCCGCGCCCTCCGCCAGGTGGCGGAGGACCTCCAGGGTCCTCCCCTTCAGGGGCCTTCCCGAAAGCCCCCCGGCTTCCCGGGCGAGGGGGCTTTTTAGGCCTTCCCGGGCGAGGGTGGTGTTCACCGCCACCAGGCCCTGGAGGCGGTGCTTCTTGGCCAGGGCGAGGACCTCGTCCAAGGCCTTGGGGGAGAGGTCCGGGGCCACCTTGAGGAGGAGGGGCTTCTTTGTGGCCGGGCGGAGGCGGGCAAGGAGCTCGTCCAAAAAAGGGCCTTCCTGGAGGGTGCGAAGCCCCGGGGTGTTGGGAGAGCTCACGTTCAGGACGAAGTAGTCCCCGTAGGGCTCCAAAACCCTTAAGGCCTCGAGGTAGTCCTCGGCGGCCCTTGCCAAGGGGGTGTCCCGGTTCTTCCCCAGGTTCACCCCCACGGGGAGGGGAAGCCCCCTCTCCCGGAAAGCCTTCAGGCGCATGGCCGCCGCCAGGGCCCCGGCGTTGTTGAAGCCCATGCGGTTGATGAGGGCCCGGTCCTCGGGAAGGCGGAATAGCCTTGGCCTGGGGTTTCCCTCCTGGGGCCTTGGGGTGAGGGTCCCCACCTCAGCGAAGCCAAAGCCCAAGGCCCACCAGGCCCCAAGGGCCCGCGCGTCCTTGTCCATCCCCGCCGCCAGGCCCAAGGGGTTGGGGAAGGAGACCCCAAAGGCCTCCACCCTAAGCCTCGGGTCCTCCACCCGAAGAAGCCTTCCGGGCACCTCCAGCAAGGGCCCCCTTTCCGACCAGAAGGCGAGAAGCCCCAAGGCGAGCCCGTGGGCGGCCTCGGGGTCCAGGGCGAAGAGGAAGCGGTGCATCCCCCACCCATGATAGACTTCCCCCATGCGCCGCCTGTTTTTCCCTCTGGCCCTCCTCCTCGCCGCCTGCAGCTACACCCTCACCGTGGACCTGGGCACAGGAAGCCCGTGGCGGTGGAGGTGCTCGTGCGCTGGGTCCGGGGGGAGGAGGTGGTGCCCGCGGGCCGCTTCATTCCCCTGGCTGAGGAGGCGGGGCTCGTCCCCGAGCTGGACCTTTACGTGCTCCGGTTCCTCGCCCAACTACAACCAAAGGGCGGGCTTCCCCTCCACGAGGGGCTCTTCCCGGCCCTGGAAGCCCTAAGGGGACGGGAGGTGCGGCTTGAGCTCACGGAGCACGCCTTCACCGGCCACCGGGCGGAGGAGGTGTTTCTGGCCCTCCACGACCTGGGCTTTCCCCTGGTCCTGGACGACTTCGGCCAGGGCTACGCCTCCTTGAGCCTCCTGGTGCGCCTTCCCTTTGCCATGGTCAAGGTGGACCTGGCATCGGCCGGTCCAAGGCCGAGGCGGCCCTCAGGGCGGCCTTGGGCTTCGGCTGGGAGGTCAGGGTCTCCTTGGTGGCGGAAGGGGTGGAAACGGAGGAACAGTGGGCCTGGCTCCGCGCCGTGGGCTACCCCATGGGCCAGGGGTACCTTTGGGGCAGGCCCCAGCCCCTGGAGCGAATCCTATACCCTTGACAACGTGAAGCTAAGGGGTAGAGGATAGGGGCATGAGCTGCTGCGTGGACCGGCGTGCGGTGGTCCAAGGGATTGCGGGGCTCGCCCTGGGAGGCGTGGCTTTGGGGCAGAGGGGCAGGAGGAAGCTACGCCTGGCCTTCTGCTCCCAGCTCCTCTGCATCCTCCCCTACGAGGTGGCCCAAAGGCGAGGGTACTTCGCCGAGGAGGGCCTCGAGGTGGAGCTCGTCTACGCCCGGGGGGGAAGCCAGGCCTTGCAGTTTCTGGTGGGCAAGGCGGTGGACTACGCCGCCACCAGCCTGGACGCCGCCCTCCAGGCCTACCACCGGGGGGCCCCCATCCTCCGCTTCGCCTCCACGGGGAGGCTTCCCCTCTTTGCCCTGGCGGCGGGGCCCAAGAGCCCGGTAAAAAGCGTGCGGGACCTCGAGGGCAAAACCGTAGGCGTCTCCGCCCTGGGGAACGCCGACCACGTGCTCCTCGTCTACCTCCTCAAGAAGGCGGGAGTGGACCCTAAGCGCGTCCAGTACGCCACCCTCGGCCCCAACCTCTACGAGGCCTTGAAGGCGGGGCACGTGGAGGCGGGGATGGTCCAGGAGCCCGCCCTCTCCCTCCTCAAGGAGGCCGGGGGCAGGGAGCTCGTGAACCTCATGGACCTGAGGCAGGCCCGGACCTATCTGGGCGGGCCTTACGAGTTCATGGGGGTGGCGGTGCGGCGGGAAGAACGCCAGGAGCGCCTGGAGGAGATGCGGGCCCTTTCCCGGGCCCTGGCTAAGGCCCTCCGCTTCCTCCACGCCGCCGACGCCCGCCTCATCGCCGACACCCTTCCTAAGGCCCTCATCGCCGGGGGGGATGAGGAAAGGCTTCGGGCGGTGATCCAGCGCTACCGCAAGGACCTCTACCCCGAGGACGTGCGCATTGACCTCGAGGCCGCCCGTCGGGTGGTGGAAAGCCAGCAGGAGGCCGGCCTCCTCCCCCCCTCCTTCCGCCTGGAGGGGCTTCTGGACCTGGAGGTTTTGGGTGCTTGAGGTCCGGGGCCTCACTTTGGGCTACGGGGCCGTGCCCGCCTTAGAGGGCGTGGACCTCCGGGTGGAAGCGGGGGAGTTCGTGAGCCTGGTGGGCCCCTCGGGAAGCGGCAAGAGCACCCTGCTTAGGGCGGTGGCGGGCCTCATTAGCCCCTGGGAAGGGGAGGTCCGGCGGGACTTCCCCCTGGAATTCCTGGGCTTCCTCTTCCAGGAGGACGCCCTCCTTCCCTGGCGCACCGCCCGGGAGAACGTGGCCCTGGGCCTAAGGATCCGGGGGATGCCCAAGAGGAAAGCCCTGGAGGAGGCCGAGAGCTGGCTCAAGCGGCTTGGCCTTGCGGGCTTTGGGGACCGCTACCCCCACCAGCTCTCCGGGGGACAGCGGAAGCGGGTGGCCCTGGCCCAGGTCCTGGCCCTGAGGCCCAGGCTCCTCCTCATGGACGAGCCCTTTTCCAGCCTGGACGCCATCCTCAGGACCCAGATCACCCGCGATCTCCTGGCCCAGGTGGAAGGGGAAGGGATCGCCGTTCTCCTCGTCACCCACGACCTGGAGGAGGCCCTCGCCCTTTCCGACCGGGTCTACCTCCTTTCCAAGGGCCCCAGGGCCCGGATCGCCCAGGTTTACTCCGTCCCCTTCCCCAGGCCCCGGGATCCGGTGGCGGTGAAGGCCGACCCCAGGTTCGGGCCCCTTTTCCGGAGGCTTTGGCAGGACCTCGAGGGGGTGTCCTTATGCGCCGCGCCCTAAACCTTTTCGCCCTTCTCCTCCTTTGGGAGGCCCTGGCCTTCTTGGGGCTTGTGAACCCCCTCTACGCCCCTCCGCCCCACCAGGTCCTCCTGACCCTTTGGGACCTCTTCGCCACGGACGAGGTCTGGCCCCACCTCCAGGCCACCTTCACCGCCGCCCTTCTGGGCCTTTTCTGGGGCATCCTCCTCGGAGGCGCCCTCGGGCTCCTCGCCGCCCTCAGCCCCTTCTTCTCCGACCTTTTGGAGCCCATCATGCTCCTCTTGAACGCCATTCCCCGGGTGATCCTCGCCCCCCTCTTCGTCATCTGGCTCGGCATCGGCCTGGCCTCTAAGGTGGCCCTAAGCCTCGTTTTGGTGGCGGTGCTCATGTTCTTCGCCGTGTACGGCGGGGTCAAGGAGGTGGACCCAAGGCTTTTGGAGCGGGTGCGCACCCTGGGCGGAGGGAGGTACTGGCTTCTAAAGGAGGTCTACCTCCCTTCCCTCACCGCCTGGGTGCTCTCCTCCCTAAAGGTGGCGGTGGGCTTCGCCTTCACGGGGGCGGTGGTGGGGGAGTTCGTGGCGGCGAGCCGGGGCCTCGGCTACCTCCTCTCCTTCGCCCAAAGCACCTACAACGCCCGGCTTTCCCTGGCCCTCATCGCCCTGGTGGTCCTCTTCGTGCTCCTGCTCTTTTACCTCTTTGGCCGCCTCGAGGCCCGCCTCCTCCGCTGGCGGCCGCAGTCCCCGGTCAAGGCCTGAGCGCCTATTGTGCCCCGGGGTGCCTTTGTTTCCTGAAAGGGGGGTATCATAGGGACAGATGAAGGACTTTCTGCGCCTAGAACTCCCCGTGCTCCCTCTTCGGAACACCGTGGTCCTCCCCCACACCACCACCGGGGTGGACGTGGGGCGTTCCAAGAGCAAGCGGGCGGTGGAGGAGGCCCTCTCCGCCGACCGGCTCCTCTTCTTGGTGACCCAGAAGGACCCGGAGGTGGACGATCCCGCCCCGGAGGACCTTTACGCCGTGGGCACCCTGGCCGTGGTCAAGCAGGCCATGCGCCTGCCGGACGGCACCCTCCAGGTGATGGTGGAGGCAAGAAGCCGGGCCCGGCTCCTCTCCTACGTGGCCGCCCCTTACCTCCGGGCCGTGGGCGAGGCCATCCCCGAGCCTCCCCTAAAGGATCCCGAGCTCGCCCGGGTCCTGGTGAACGAGGTCCAGGAGGCCTTTGAGCGCTACCTGCAGAACCACAAGACCCTGCGCCTGGACCGCTACCAGCAGGAGGCGGTCAAGAGCACCCGGGACCCCGCCATCCTTGCGGACCTCGTGGCCCATCACGCCACCTGGACCCTGGAGGAGAAGCAGACCATCCTGGAGACCCCGGAGGTGGAGGAGCGCCTGAAGCGGGTGCTGGCCCTGCTCCTCCGCGACCTGGAGCGCTTTGAGCTGGACAAGAAGATCGCCGCCCGGGTCAAGGAGCAGATGGACCAGAACCAGAGGGAGTACTACCTCCGGGAACAGATGAAGGCCATCCAGAAGGAGCTCGGGGGCGGGGAGGACTTCCTCACGGAGATTGAGGAGCTCCGCGAGCGCATTGAGAAGAAGGGCATGCCCGAGCCCGTGAAGGAAAAGGCCCTCAAGGAGCTCAAGCGCCTGGAGCGCATGCAGCCCGGCTCCCCCGAGGCCACGGTGAGCCGCACCTACCTGGACTGGCTCCTAGAGGTCCCCTGGACCGAGGCCGACCCCGAGGTCCTGGACATCTCCGTGACCAAGCGGGTCCTGGACGAGGACCACTACGGCCTGAAGGAGGTGAAGGAGCGCATCCTGGAGTACCTGGCGGTGCGCCAGCTCACCCAGGGGAAGGAGGTGAAGGGCCACGCCCCCATCCTCTGCTTCGTGGGGCCCCCCGGGGTGGGCAAGACCTCCCTGGGCAAGAGCATCGCCCGGAGCATGAACCGCCGCTTCCACCGCATCTCCTTGGGCGGGGTGCGGGACGAGGCGGAGATCCGGGGCCACCGCCGCACCTACATCGGGGCCCTTCCCGGCAAGATCATCCAGGGGATGAAGCAGGTGGGGGTGGTGAACCCCGTCTTCCTCCTGGACGAGATTGACAAGCTCTCCTCCGACTGGCGGGGTGACCCGGCGGCGGCCCTCCTCGAGGTCTTGGACCCCGAGCAGAACCACACCTTCACCGACCACTACCTGGACGTGCCCTATGACCTCTCCAAGGTCTTCTTCATCACCACGGCCAACACCCTCTCCACCATCCCGAGGCCCCTTCTGGACCGGATGGAGGTCATTGAGATCCCCGGCTACACCCTTCCCGAGAAGCGGGCCATCGCCCGCTACTTCCGCTGGCCCTTCCAGGTGAAGGAGGCGGGGCTTGAAGGGAAGCTGGAGATCACCGACCGGGCCATAGAGCGCATCGTCCAGGAGTACACCCGGGAGGCCGGGGTGCGCAACCTGGACCGGGAGCTCTCCAAGGTGGCCAGGAAGGCCGCCAAGGACTACCTGGAAAAGCCCTGGGAAGGGGTCAGGGTGGTGGACGCCGAGGACCTCGAGGCCTACCTGGGCGTCCCCAAGTACCGCCCCGACCGGGCGGAGAAGGAGCCCCAGGTGGGGGCGGCCCAGGGCTTGGCCTGGACCCCCTACGGGGGCACCCTCCTCACCATTGAGGCCGTGGCCGTCCCCGGCACGGGCAAGGTGAACCTCACCGGGAACCTGGGGGAGGTCATGAAGGAGTCGGCCCACGCCGCCCTCACCTACCTCCGGGCCCACCGGGAGGAGTGGGGGCTCCCCGAGGGCTTCCACAAGGACTTTGACCTCCACATCCACGTCCCCGAGGGCGCCACCCCAAAAGACGGCCCCTCGGCGGGGATCACCATCGCCACCGCCCTGGCGAGCGCCCTCACCGGAAGGCCCGTGCGCATGGACATCGCCATGACCGGGGAGATCACCCTAAGGGGCAGGGTCCTCCCCATCGGCGGGGTGAAGGAAAAGCTCCTCGCCGCCCACCAGGCGGGGATCCACCGGGTCGTCCTCCCCAAGGAGAACGCCGCCGAGCTCAAGGAGGTTCCCGAGGAGATCCTCAAGGACCTGGAGATCCACTTCGTGGAGGAGGTGGGCGAGGTCCTGAAGCTCCTCCTCCTCCCCCCTCCCCCGCCCCCGGCGGTCCAGCCGGACCGCCCCCAGCCCGGCATGGGTGCTTAGGACCGTGGCCCGGCTCCGGCTAGGCCTCCTCGGGCTTCTCCTCCTGGTGGCCCTCCTCGCCTGGCGGGCTACCCCTGGGGTCTTCTGGACCCTCCCCGCCGGGACGGAGGGCGAGGCCCTGGAGCGGGTCTACCGGGAGGCCCACCCCGCCGTCTTCCGGGTGGAGGTGGCGGAAGGCCCCCGGGGCACGGGCTTTTTCGTGGGCAAGGACGAGGCCCTCACCGCCTACCACGTGGTGGCCGGAAAGCGGGAGATCGTCCTCTACACCGCCGCGGGGACGCGCCTCGAGGCCCGGGTCGTGGGCTTCTCCGAACCCCGGGACCTGGCCTACCTGAAGGCGGAAGGGGAAGGCCCAAGGGCCCTCCTCCTAAGCCCCCTTACCCCTCCCCGCACCGGGGAGGCCGTCCTCCACATCGGGAACGGCCGGGGGGAGTTTCTCGCTCCTAGGTACGGCCGCGTCCTCCGCCTCGAGGCCTCCCCCTCCCCCTTCCTCCCCCAAGGCCTTGTGGAAACCTCCCTCCCCCTCGCCCCCGGGGACTCGGGGGGGCCCGTCCTCAACCGGGAGGGGAGGGTCCTGGGTGTGGCCGTGGCCATCGGGGCCACGGAGGAGGGCTTCCGCGGCTACTTCACCCCCTTCTTCGGCTGGGAGAGGACCCTGGAGGCCCTCCGGGCGGGCCTCGAGGAGTCCTGGCCCTACCTGGGCCTGAGGGGGCCCAGGGGGCTCACCCCGGAGCTTGCCCGGGAGCTTAACCTGCCCCCGGGCGGGGTCCTGGTGGGCGAGGTGGTCCCGGGCGGGGCGGCCCACAGGGCGGGGCTTAGGGGCCTGGAGTCGGGCGGGGTGCCGGACGTGATCCTGGAGGTCAACGGCGTCCCCGTGAACGCCTTTGAAGACCTCCTCCGGGAGGTGCGCCGCTACAGGGTGGGGGACAGGGTCCGGCTCACGGTGCGGCGGGGAGGCCAGGTCTTCCCGGTGGAGGTGGTCCTCGCCCCCTTCCCCGGGCGCTAAGGACCCCTAGGCCAGCTCCCTGTAGGCAAGCACCCCCGGCACCCCCTCCGCCAAGAGCACCCCCCGGGCGATGGCCCGGGAAAGCGCGTCGGCGGCGTAGGCCCCAAGGCGGAGGAGAAGAAGGGGCTCCACCCCCCTTCCGTCCCCCAGGGCCAGGGCGAAGACCAGGTCCCCGTCCAAAGGGGTGTGGGCGGGGCGGAGGGCCCGGGCGAGGCCGTCTTGGGCCATGATGGCGAGCCTTTTGGCCTGGGCCTTGGTGAGGGGGGCGTCCGTGGCCACCACCGCCAGGGTGGTGTTCTGGCCGAGGAGGAAGGGAAAGCGGTAGTCCTCGGGGCTTCCCCGGTAGCGGGAGAGGTCGGGGAGAAGCGCCCGCTCCTCCGGGGCGAGGAGGCCTTCGGCGTAAAGCCTCCCCGTGAGGGGGTCAAAGGGCCGGCCGAGGCTATTCACCGCGGCGAGGGCCATGACCCTAAAGCCCTCCTCCAGGAGATAGCCCGCAAGGCCCACCCCGCCCTTCACCCCGCCCGCCACGGCCCCCGTGCCCGCCCCCACGCTCCCCTCGGCCACCCCGCCTCCTGCGGCCAAAGAGGCCCCATACCCCGCCTCAGGGCCCGGGGGCCTGAAGGCCTGGCCCCGCCCCAGGTCGTAAAGCACCGCGGCGGGCACGATGGGCACCACGCCCGCGGGCGTGGGGAAGCCCTTTCCCCGCTCCCTTAGGTAGCGCACCACCCCGTCTGCGGCGGCAAGGCCCAAGGCGCTCCCCCCGGTGAGGAGGACCGCCTGGACCCGCTCCACGGTGTTCTCGGGGGCAAGGAGGTCCGTCTCCCGGGTCCCCGGGGCCGCCCCCCGCACGTCCACCGCCGCCACCGCCCCCTCTTCCGCCAGGACCACGGTGCACCCGGTGAGGGCCTCCCGGTCCGTGAAGTGGCCCACCCTAAGCCCGGGAAGCAAGGCCTCCTTTCCCCACAAGGCTTCCGCCATGGCCCCAGTATGGGGTAGGCTAGGGGCCAGGACAAGGAGGGCAGCATGTGGGAATACCTCATCCACGGCGAACCCACGCCCAGGCTCAAGCCTTTTCTGGAGGGCGTCGGAAAGGCCCTCGAGGCCCAAGGCTTCCGCCATAACCCCGAGTCCGAAGCCCCGAACCTCGTCCTCAACGCCATCACCCCGGAAAACCCCAGGCCCTACCGCCGCAGGGCCCAGGCCACCTTCGTGGCCTCGGTCCTGGAGCTTCCTGAGTTTCCCCAAGACCCCTTGCGGGAGCTTTACCCCTACCTGGTCCGGGCGCTTTCCAACGTCCTTCTGGCCTACGTGCCGGGCCAGGGCGTCAAGTTCCTCACCCTGGAGCTCGGCCACTACGGGGAGCCCGAGGGCGAGGGGTTCTACGAGCGGGTGGCGGCGCGCCTAAGGCCCATCGCCTGCAGCCGCCTCGTCATCAACAACATCTTTGAGCCGGACCTCGAGCCCGAGCTCTGGCAGGGGGACGAGCTCACGGAAAGCATGTACCGGGCGGGGAAGAAGCTCAAGGAGTGGGACCTCCTCCCCGCCCCCTTCCCCATTGAGGAGATCCTCCCCCCCGAGGACCTGAGGCACGTGAAAAGGCTCTACGGCATCGGGGGCCTTTCCTACGGGAACCTTTCCGTGCGCAAGGACGAGAAGCGCTTCTGGATGTCGGCAAGCGGCGTGGACAAGGCAAACCTCCGGGAGATCGGCCGGGACATCCTCATGGTCAAGGACTACGACCCCGAGCGAAACGCCATCCTCCTCTCCGTCCCTCCCCATGTGGAGCCGAGGCGGGTGAGCGTGGACGCCATTGAGCACTGGATGATCTACCGGGAGCACCCCGAGGTGGGGGCCATCCTCCACGTGCACGCCTGGATGGAGGGCGTGCCCGCCACCGCCTTCAACTACCCCTGCGGCACCTACGAGCTCGCCCAGGCGGTGGCGGAGAAGGTGAGGGAGGCCCCTGACCCCGCCCGGGCGGTGGTGGGGCTCAAGAACCACGGCCTCACCATCACCGGAAGAAGCCTGGACGAGATCCTGGAGCGCATAGAGGGCAAGCTCATCCGCACCGTGCCCATGGTATGAAGGCCCTGGTCTACACCCCATCCCTCCCCCGTTTCTTCGGGGCGAGGCTTCTCGGCAAGCGCTTTCCCAAGGGGCTTTTGCCCCTGGCCCTAAAGGAAGTGCCTCTTCCCGAGCGGGAAGGGTTCCTGCGGGTCCGGGTGCGCCTAAGCGGGGTCTGCGGTTCGGACCTCGCCCTCCTCTACGGGAAAAGCCCCCCTTCCATCGCCCCCTTCTTCTCCTTCCCCGCCGTCTTGGGCCACGAGATCCTGGGGGAGTACGAGGGGAGCCTGGTGGCAGTAAACCCCCTCCTCGCCTGCGCTGACCGGGGGCTTCCCCCCTGCCCTAGGTGCCAGGAGGGGGAGGAAGGGCTTTGCCAGAACGTGGCCGAGGGCCCCTTGGCCCCAGGGATGCTGGGCTACAACCGGGACCTCCCCGGGGGGTGGGGGGAGTGGGTCCTGGCCCGCCCGGAGAGGCTCTACCCCATCCCCCCAGGCGTCCCCGAGGAGCGGGCCGTCTTCGCCGAGCCCCTGGCGGTGGTCCTAAGGGGCTTAAACAAACTCAAGCCCTGGCCTGAGGAGGTCCTGGTCCTGGGGATGGGCACGATCGGCCTCCTCGCGGTCAGGCTCCTAAGGGCCCTGGGCTACACGGGAAGGCTTCTCGCCGTGGCCAAGTATCCCCACCAGGTGGAAAGGGCCAAGGCCTTCGGGGCAGACGGGGTCTACGGGAGCGCGAAGGAGGCCCTTTTGGCGCGGGCCCGGCGCTACCGCTACCTCCTCTTTGAGGGCTATAGGGGCGGGTACGAGGCGGTGGTGGAGGCCTCGGGAAGCGGCCGGGGCTTCCGGGAGGCCCTCGCCCTCGCCCGGGAAGGGGGGAAGGTGCTCCTCCTTGGGGCGCCGGGGCTTGAGGTTGTGGACCTCTCCCCCTTCTGGTTTAAGGAGGTGGCCCTTTGGGGGAGCTACACCTACACCCGGGAGGAGTTCCGGGAGGCGGTGGGGCTTCTCCCGGAGCTAGGGAGCCTGGAAAGCCTGGTGGGGGGCGTCTACCCCCTGGAGGCCTGGCCCGAGGCCCTTGTGGCGAAGGGGAAGGCCCTCTTCCGGCCCAAAGGGTAGGATGGAGGGCATGAAGGGCGCCGTCCTCATCACGGGAGCGAGCCGCGGCATCGGCGAGGCCACCGCCCGCCTCCTCCACGCCAAGGGGTACCGGGTGGGCCTCATGGCCCGGGACGAAAAGAGGCTCCAGGCCCTCGCCGCCGAGCTGGAGGGGGCCCTACCCCTTCCCGGGGACGTCCGGGAGGAGGGGGACTGGGCCCGGGCCGTGGCCGCCATGGAGGAGGCCTTCGGGGAGCTTAGCGCCCTGGTGAACAACGCCGGGGTCGGGGTGATGAAGCCCGTCCACGAGCTCACCCTGGAGGAGTGGCGGCTCGTGCTGGACACCAACCTCACGGGGGCCTTCCTCGGCATCCGCCACGCCGTCCCCGCCCTCCTGCGCCGGGGCGGGGGCACCATCGTCAACGTGGGGAGCCTCGCGGGGAAGAACCCCTTCAAGGGCGGGGCCGCCTACAACGCCAGCAAGTTTGGCCTTTTGGGCCTCGCCGGAGCCGCCATGCTGGACCTCCGGGAAGCGAACGTCCGGGTGGTGAACGTCCTCCCGGGCTCCGTGGACACCGGCTTCGCCGGGAACACCCCGGGCCAGGCCTGGAAGCTTAAGCCCGAGGACGTGGCCCAGGCGGTCCTCTTCGCCCTGGAGATGCCCGGGCACGCCATGGTGAGCGAGATTGAGCTCCGGCCCACCCGGCCCCCGTCCGGCCCGCGGTAAGGTGAAGGCATGGTGCCGCCCAAGCTCAAGCAGGCCCTGGAGCTTTTCAAAAGCCTTCCCAAGGAGCTCCGCTCCCAGGTGCTCCTGGAGTACGCGGCCAAGGTCCCCCCGCCCCCACCCGGGGTGGAGCTGGAGAGGGTCCACGAGTGCCAGACGCCCTTCTTCGTCCACGCCGACGTGGAGGGGGGGAAGGTGCGCCTCTACTTCCACGTCCCCGACGAGGCCCCCACGGTCAAGGCCTTCGCCGGCCTCCTCCGGGAGGGCCTCGAGGGGGAAAGCCCTGAGGCCGTCCTGGAGGTGCCCCCGGGCTTCTACCGGGGATATGGCCTGGAGGAGTTCTTCACCCCTTTGCGCCTGCGGGGCCTGGAGGCGGCCCTCCTCCGGCTCCAGGCCCAGGTGCGCAAGGCCTTGACCTCCTAGGCCGGAAAGGCTACACTTGGGGCTAACCGCGCCGGGGCGCGGCGAAAACCAGCCCGTTCTCTTATCCAGAGCGGTGGAGGGTACGGCCCTGTGAAGCCGCGGCAACCTCCCGCCCCTTCCGTTTCATGGCCGGATGCGGGCGGGGCTGGTGCCAACGCCGGCCCGGGTGGGGGAAACACCCGGGGACGATAAGAGAGGGGGGTAAGCGCCACGCCCAACCCCTTCTTGGCGAGAGAACGGACGCCGGGAAGGGGCTTTTTTTGGCCCCTTCAAGGTTACGCCCCTGCGTGACCCAAATGCCCCTGGCCGGGACTTTGGAAAGGAGGCCGAAGATGCGGTTTGAGACCTTACAGATCCACGCCGGTTACACCCCTGAGCCCACCACCCTAAGCCGCCAGGTCCCCATCTACCCCACCACGAGCTACGTCTTCCAAAGCCCCGAGCACGCCGCCAACCTCTTCGCCCTAAGGGAGTTCGGGAACATCTACTCCCGCATCATGAACCCCACGGTGGACGTGCTGGAAAAGCGCCTGGCGGCCCTGGAGGGGGGCAAGGCGGCCCTGGCCACGGCGAGCGGCCACGCCGCCCAGTTCCTGGCCCTCACCACCTTGGCCCAGGCGGGGGACAACATCGTCTCCACCCCTAACCTCTATGGGGGCACCTTCAACCAGTTCAAGGTGACCCTGAAAAGGCTGGGCATTGAGGTGCGCTTCACCTCCCGGGAGGAGGCCCCTGAGGAGTTCTTGGCCCTAACCGACGAGAGGACCCGGGCCTGGTGGGTGGAGTCCATCGGCAACCCCGCCCTCAACATCCCCGACCTCGAGGCCCTGGCCCAGGCCGCCCGGGAAAAGGGGGTGGCCCTCATCGTGGACAACACCTTCGGCATGGGGGGTTACCTCCTGAGGCCCTTGGAATGGGGAGCCGCCTTGGTGACCCACTCCCTCACCAAGTGGGTGGGGGGGCACGGGGCGGTAATCGCCGGAGGCCTGGTGGACGGGGGGAACTTCCCCTGGGAAAATGGCCGCTACCCCCTCCTCACCGAGCCCCAGCCCGGCTACCATGGCCTGAGGCTCACCGAGGCCTTCGGGGAGCTCGCCTTCATCGTCAAGGCCCGGGTGGACGGCCTCCGCGACCAGGGGCAGGCCCTGGGGCCCTTTGAGGCTTGGGTGGTCCTCCTCGGCATGGAGACCCTCTCCCTAAGGGCCGAGCGTCACGTGGAAAACACCCTCCACCTCGCCCACTGGCTTCTGGAACAGCCCCAGGTGGCCTGGGTGAACTACCCGGGGCTTCCCCACCACCCCCACCACGACCGGGCCCAGAAGTACTTCAAGGGGAAGCCCGGGGCCGTCCTCACCTTCGGCCTGAAGGGCGGGTACGAGGCAGCGAAGCGCTTCATCTCCCGGCTCAAGCTCATCTCCCACCTGGCGAACGTGGGGGACACCCGCACCCTCGCCATCCACCCCGCCTCCACCACCCACTCCCAGCTCTCCCCCGAGGAGCAGGCCCAGGCCGGGGTTTCGCCGGAGATGGTGCGGCTTAGCGTGGGCCTGGAGCACGTGGAAGACCTAAAGGCCGAGCTCAAGGAGGCGTTGGCATGAGCGAGATCGCCCTCGAGGCCTGGGGGGAGCACGAGGCCCTCCTCCTCAAGCCCCCCCGCTCCCCCCTCTCCATCCCCCCGCCCAAGCCCCGCACCGCCGTCCTCTTCCCCAGGCGGGAGGGGTTCTACACGGAGCTCGGGGGGTACCTCCCCGAGGTGCGCCTCCGCTTTGAGACCTACGGGACCCTCTCCCGCAGGCGGGATAACGCCGTCCTCGTCTTCCACGCCCTCACGGGGAGCGCCCACCTGGCGGGGACCTACGACGAGGAAACCTTTAGAAGCCTCTCCCCCCTGGAGCAGGCCTTCGGGAAGGAGGGGTGGTGGGATAGCCTCGTGGGCCCCGGGCGGATCCTGGACCCCGCCCTCTACTACGTGGTCTCCGCTAACCACCTGGGAAGCTGCTACGGCTCCACCGGTCCCCTTTCCCTAGACCCCCGCACGGGCAGGCCCTACGGCCGGGACTTCCCGCCCCTCACCATCCGCGACCTGGCCCGGGCCCAGGCGAGGCTTTTGGACCACCTGGGGGTGGAAAGGGCCACCGTCATCGGGGGAAGCCTCGGGGGGATGGTGGCCCTGGAGTTCGCCCTCATGTACCCGGAGAGGGTGAAGAAGCTCGTGGTCCTGGCGGCCCCCGCGCGGCACGGCCCCTGGGCCCGGGCCTTCAACCACCTCTCCCGCCAGGCCATCCTCCAAGACCCCGAGTACCAGAAGGGCAACCCTGCCCCCAGGGGCCTCGCCCTCGCCCGGGGAATCGCCATGATGAGCTACCGGGCCCCCGAGGGGTTTGAGGCCCGCTGGGGCGCGGAGCCCGAGCTCGGGGAAACCTATCTGGACTACCAGGGGGAGAAGTTCCTCCGGCGCTTCCACGCCGAGAGCTACCTCGTCCTCTCCCGGGCCATGGACACCCACGACGTGGGCCGGAGCCGGGGCGGGGTGGAGGAGGCCCTGAAGCGCCTCAGGGCCATCCCCTCCCTCTTCGTGGGCATTGACACCGACCTCCTCTACCCCGCCTGGGAGGTGAGGCAGGCGGCCAAGGCGGCGGGGGCCCGCTACCGGGAGATCAAAAGCCCCCACGGGCACGATGCCTTCCTCATAGAGACCGACCAGGTGGAGGAGATCCTGGACGCCTTCCTCCCGTAGACTGGGGCCGTGGCGGAGATCCGCGTGGGCACGGCCAGCTGGACCGACCCTACCCTTCTCGCCTCCGGCTGGTACCCCCCCGAGGTGAAAAACCACCCGGAAAAGCGCCTCCGCTACTACGCAAAGCACTTTGACACCGTGGAGGTGGACAGCACCTACTACGCCCTCCCCCGCCCCGAGGTGGCACAGAAGTGGGCGGAGAGGACCCCAAAGGGCTTCCTCTTCCACGTCAAGGCCTACTCCGCCCTTACCGGGCACGGGCTGGAGGCTGGCGCCCTCCCCAAGGACCTCAAGGCCCTCCTCCCCAAGGCGGAGGGCCACCTCCCCCAGCGGGAGGTCCCCAAGGAGGTGGTGGAGGAGGCCTGGCGGCGCTTCCTGGAAGGAGTGGCCCCCCTGAAGGAAGCCGGCAAGCTCGGCTACCTCCACTTCGGCCTCCCCCCCTGGGCCGGGCCCACGCCGCAAAACCTCCGGTACCTGGAGCGCCTGGCGGAGCGGGCTCGAGGGCACCTCGTGGCCGTGGAGTTCCGCAACCCCAGGTGGTACGCCGCCTGGGACCGGGTGAAGCCCCTGCTCCAAACCCTCGGGCTCGTCCACGTGAGCGTGGACGCCCCGCCCCACCCCGAGGCCCCGCCCAGGGTCTTGGAGCCCACCCGGGAGGTGGCCGTCCTCCGCTGCCACGGGAGGAACGCCGAGGCCTGGAAGGGCCCCCACACAAAGCCCTACGAGCGCTTCAACTGGCGCTACTCCGAGGAGGAGCTTTTGGACCTGGCGGAGGCCACCCGCACCCTGACCGCTCAAGCGGAAAGGGTCTTCGTCATCTTCAACAACAACTACGGCACCCAAGGGGTGGAGGCCGCTTTGGGACTCAAGCGCCTTCTGGGTCTTGGGAAGCCTCCCTGGACCGAAGGGCCGTTTTATTAGGCCAAGTCCAGGACATTTGTCCCCTGGACCGCCGCCTAGACTCCTCTTTGTATGGAGCTAGGTTTGCTTTCGGAAAGAGGAGGCCTTTCCAGGGAGAACGATCCTTTTATCTGGGATCCAATCAAGGAGAGTTTAGAAGGGGCCTGCAAGCGGCTTCTTGCCCTTTACGACCGCGTCCTTCTTTTGATGACCCGACCCCCCTTCGGCGCCCACCTGGCCCTGGCGGAAGCCCTTCGGGAACGGTACCCAGGACGCCTCCTCCTCCACGCCACCCCCCTCTTCGGCCCGGGCCTCCAGGCCCTGCACGAACGGGCCGAGGAGCTCCTCGGCAAGGCGGAGCCGGAGGACGTGCTCGCCGAGCTACGGCGAATGGAACGGGAAGGCCGCCTATACCTGGCCTCTGCCGACCCCGAGGCCTTAAGGCGCCAGGGCTGGCTCCCCCCAGGGGGTGGGCTGGCCTTGCGCCTGGGCCTTTACGCCCTCTTCGCCCTGGAGGAAGACCGCCTCCGCCTACCCCCCTTGCCCGTGCCGGAAGGCCAGGTTCCCGCCGCCTTCGCGGAGTTCTGGGGGCGGGCTTTCGCCGGAAGACCCGTCCGGGCCTACCTCAACCTGGGCAAGGCCGCACCCCCCTCCTGGCGAAGGGCCTTGGAGGAAGGGCTCAAGGCCCACCTTGCCCTGCAGAAGGCGCGCCTCTCTCCCATGCCCCGGGACCTACAGGAACGGATCGGGGCGAAGAGCCTCCTGGGGTTCGCCTATCCGCTTTAGGGAAGGAGGTCCAAAAGCCCCCCGTAGAGGGTGAAGGCCTTGAGCTCGTCCACCTCCTCCCCGTTCCACACGAAGGCCACGCAGTAGCGGTCGTCGCCGCGGGAAAGGCTGTGGACCAGGCTCAGCACCCCGGGCCTCGAGCCCCCCTTGTAGGCCACCCGGTCCCAGCCGAAGGCGGCCACCCCGGGGTTGATGCCCATGAGGGGAAGGTCCGCCACCTTCGCCATCCAGCGGCAAAGCTCCCTCGGGGTAAAGCGCCAGTCCGCCTCGGGCGGCCAGTCTCCAGGGTCTAAGGGCAGGTCCGTCACCGAGGGGAGGCCTCGGGCCCTCAGGGCCTCCAGGGCCTGGCGCTTGGCCTCCAGGTCCCCGTCGCGGAAGGCCGCCAAGAGGTCCCGGTTTCCCCGGGCGGCGAGGCCGAAGGCCTCCCTGGTGGTGAGGAAGGGGCGGTTGCGGGGGGAGAGGGCCTCGAGGCGCTCCCGCCCGAGGAGGGCGATGAGGGCGTCCGTGGCGGTGTTGTCGGAGAGGGAGATCATGAGGGCCGCCAGGGTGTGGAGGGTCAAGGGGCTTCCTTCCGGCCAACTCTGGAGCAAACCGGAAGGTAGGCTCTTCCACGCCTCCTCCAGGCGGACCACCTCGTCCCACGCCCGCCTCCCCGCCTCCACCTCCTCGCGCAAGGCGGCGAGGACCAGAAGCTTGAAGGCCGAGGCCACGGCCAAAGGCGTGTCCTCCTCCAGGGCCAAGACGGGCTTCCCGTCCCGCTCCACCCATAGCCCCACCCGCCCCGGGAGGGCCCGGAAGGCCTCCAGGGCCTCCTCGAGGCTTCCCAGCTTGGCTATGGGGGGCTCAAAGAAGAGGCCCGCGATGCGCCCTTCCCGGTCCAGGCTGATGCGGGCGGGCACGTACCCCCGCTCAAGCTCCAAGAGGTACCTCTCCGGGTCCAGGGGCCGCACCCCTTTGGGCTCTCCCAGATTGGCCTTCAGCTGGGCCACGATGGCCGCCACCTGGGCCGCGGGCACCTGGGCGAGGAAGCCCGGAGCAAAGGCCTCCTCGCGGACCTCCTCCGTAAAGAGGCGGAGGAGCACCTCCGCCCCCCGTTCCAGCCTCCCCGCCATGGGGTCCCCAAGCCCCTCCGCCCCGCCGAGCCCGCCCAGGAGGGCGAGAAGCCCCAAGAAAACCCTCTTTGCCTTCATGGCTCCAGACTACCACGCCAGGGCGAGCCCCTCGGCCCGGGGGTCGCTCGCCCCCACGAGGGCCTCCCCGAGGCGGAAGACCGCCTGCCCCCGCCCGAAGAGGCCGTACTCCGCCTCGTAGCGCACCCTATGCCCGAGGTCCCGCAGGAAAAGCGCCGTGGCCTGGGGGATGCCGGGCTCAAAGAGCACCTCGTCCCCCGGCACCACCTGCCAGCGGGGCCGGTCCAGGGCCGCCTGGGGGTTCAGGCCGAAGTCCGCCAGGCCCACCACCACCTGGACGTGCCCCTGGGGCTGCATGAACCCCCCCATGACCCCAAAGGGCCCAAGGGGCTTCCCCTCCCGGGTGAGGAAGCCCGGGATGATGGTGTGGAAGGGCCTCTTTCCCGGCCCCACCCGGTTCGGGTGGCCTTCCTCCAGGGAAAACCCCAGGCCCCGGTTCTGCAGGGCGATCCCCGTCCCCGGCACCAAGACCCCGGAGCCAAACCCCTGGTAGTTGGACTGGATGAGGGAGACCATGAGCTCCCCGTCCGCCGCCGCGAGGTAGACCGTGCCCTCGGGGCGGAGGCCGGGAAGGACCCGGGGAAGGGCCCTTTCCCCGATGAGCCTCCGCCTTTCCGCCGCGTAGGCCTTGGAGAGGAAGGCCTCGGGGGCGAGCTCCATGTGCCGCGGGTCGGCCACGAAGCGGTAGGTGTCCGCCAAGGCGAGGCGCATGGCCTCAATCTGGACGTGGTAGCTCCAAGGGTCCTCCGGCCTCAGGTCAAACCCCTCCAAAAGGTTCAGGGCGAGGAGGACCGCCACCCCCTGGCCGTTTGGGGGAAGCTCCCAGACGGTGAGCCCCTTGTACTCCGTGGAAAGGGGCGTCACCCACTCCGGGGCGTGGGCCTCGAGGTCCTCCCGGACAAAGAGCCCCCCCGTGGCCTCGCTGAAGCGGAGGAGGGCCTCGGCCAGGGCTCCCCGGTAAAGGCTTTCCCCGTAGGACTCGGCGATCTCCCTGAGGGTCTTGGCGTGGAGGGGGCTTCGCCACACCTCTCCCGCCCTTGGGGCCCTCCCCCCGGGGAAGAAGACCTCCTTGAAGGGCCCAAACTCCGGCCCCTCCAGGGGCAGGAAGACGCCCTCCGCCCGCCGCCAGCTCCTCGCCGTCTCCGGCCCCACGGGAAAGCCCTCCTCGGCGTAGCGGATGGCGGGGGCGAGGACCTCGGCGAAGGGAAGCCTGCCCCAGCGCTCGTGCAGGGCCCGCCAGCCCGAGACCGCCCCCGGCACGGTCACGGGAAGCCACCCCCGCTCCGGCATCCTCCCGGGAAGCCTCTCCGGGGTAAGGGCCATGGGGCTTTTCCCGGAGGCGTTCAGGCCGTGGAGGGCCCCGTCCCACACCAGGGCGAACAGGTCCCCCCCGATCCCGTTGGAGGTGGGCTCCACCACGGTGAGGCAGGCGGCCATGGCGATGGCGGCGTCCACGGCGCTTCCCCCCTTTTGGAGCATCTCCATCCCCGCCAAAGCGGCAAGGGGCTGGCTCGTGGCCACCGCGCCCCGCCCCCCGAGGACCACGTGGCGGCGGGAGGGGTAGGGGTAATGGGTGAGGTCCATGCTTCCATGCTACCTTTAGGGGGATGGCAAGGCCGCCCCTCACCGAGGCCCAGGAGGACTACCTGAAGCACCTCTTCCTTCTGGAGGAGGCCCTCGGGGGGCCCGTCCCCACGCAGGCCCTGGCGGAGCGCCTTTCGGTCAAGCCCCCCTCCGTGACGGAGATGCTGAAAAAGCTCAAGGCCCTGGGCCTCCTGGAGCACGAGCCCTACCGGGGGGCCCGGCTGACGGAGCGGGGAAGGAGGGTGGCCCTCGAGGTCCTGCGCCACCACCGCCTCCTCGAGGCCTACCTCCACCAGGCCCTGGGCTACGGCTGGGAGGAGGTCCACCAGGAGGCGGAAAGGCTGGAGCACGTGATCAGCGAGGACCTGGAGGAAAGGATCGCCGAGTACCTGGGCCACCCGCCCTTTGACCCCCACGGGGACCCCATCCCCACCAAGGACCTGACCCTCCCCTCCTCCAAGGCCCTCCCCCTCACCGAAGCCCCCCTGGGGCGGGCCCGGGTGGCCCGTGCCCTGGCCCAGGACCGGGGCACGCTGAACCTCCTCGCCCGGCTCGGCCTGGTGCCGGGAAAGCCCCTCCGGATCCTGGAGAAGGGGGAGGGGGTGCGGGTGGAGGTGGAGGGGGAGGTCTACCTCCTGCCCCGGGCCCTCGCCCAGGCGGTGGGGGTGGAGCCTTTAGGCTAGGGGCATGCGCCTCGTGGACCTGAGGAGCGACACCCTCACCCGCCCCACCCCCGCCATGCGCAAGGCCATGGCCGAGGCCGAGGTGGGGGACGACGTCTACGGCGAGGACCCCACGGTGAACCGCCTCGAGGCCCTGGCGGCGGAAAGGCTCGGGTTTGCGCGGGCCCTCTTCCTGCCCTCGGGCACCATGGCCAACCAGGTGGCCCTCCTCCTCCACCTGCCCCGGGGCGGCGAGGTCCTGGCCCCCGAGGGGGCCCACCTCTACGAGTACGAGCTCGGCGCCCCGGCCCTCCTCGCCGGGGCCCTGGTCCGCCCCGTGCCCGCCCCAGGGGGGAGGCCGGACCTGAAGGCCCTGGAGGAGGCCCTAAACCGAGGCCCCTTCCAGGCTCCCATCGGGCTTCTCGCCCTGGAGAACACCCACAACCTGGCCGGGGGGCGGGTGGTGCCCCTGGAGGTCCAAAGGCGGGTCCAAGACCTGGCCCGCGCCCGGGGCCTCCCCACCCACCTGGACGGGGCCCGCCTCCACAACGCCGCCCTCTTCCTGGGGGTGGAGGCCTGGGAGGTGGCCCGGGGCTTCACCACCGCCATGGTCTCCCTCTCCAAGGGGCTTGGGGCCCCGGTGGGAAGCCTCCTTCTCTTGCCCAAAGACCTCCTCCCTGAGGCCCGGCGCTACCGGAAGCTCCTGGGGGGCGGCTGGCGGCAGGCGGGGGTCTTGGCGGCGGCGGGGATCCTGGCCCTGGAGGAAGGCCCCAAGCACCTCCGGCGCGACCACGAGATGGCCCGCGCCCTAGCGGAGGGGCTTTTCCGCTTGGGGCTCGCCGTGGACCTGGAGGCGGTGGAGACCAACATGGTCTACCTGGAGGTGGAAGACCCGGAGGGCTTTCTCCAGGGGCTAAGGACCCGGGGGGTGCTCGCGGGGCGCGTGGGGGGGCGGGTGCGCTTCGTGACCCATCGGGACCTCAGGGACGAGGACATCCCCCTCGCCCTGGAGCGGGTCCACGACCTCCTTCACTCCAAGTCCAGGTAGACCAGGGTGCGGAAGGCGTGCTGGAGCCTGGCCCCAAGCCGGGAGTGGAGGGCCTTTTCCGGCTCCAGGACGGAGAGGAGGTTCGGGGCCTGGGCGAGGTAGAGGGCGGTGATCTCCTGGAAGGGGTCCACGAAGAAGAAGGTCCCGCCAAAGCCCGCCCAGGTCCACTCCCCCAAGGAGCCCGGGGAGTAGCCCATGGGCTCCACCCGGACCGCCACCCCGAGGCCGAAGCTGTACCCGGGCCCGGGGAAGTACTCGGGCCCCCGCTTGAGGGCCTCGGGGTAGAGGCTTCCCAGGTGGTCCTGAACCATGAAGCCTGCCATGGTGGAGGAAAGGACACCCCGCCCCAGGCGGAGGGCCTCGAGGAAGGCAAGGTAGTCCGCCGCGGTGCCCACGCCCCCCATCCCCCCGGCGTAGCGGGGCGGGGGGGTTTCCACCGGGAGGAGGCGGAGGCTGCGGCCCGTCTCCGGGTCCTTGGGAAAGGGCTGGGCAAGGCGGGCCGGGTCCTTGGCCTGGAAGCCCGAGTCCTTCATGCCCAGGGGGCGAAAAAGCCTTTCCTCCAAAAGCGCCGCCAGGCTCCGCCCCGCCAAAGCCTCCAAGAGGTGGCCGAGGAGGTCGGTGGCGAGGCCGTATTCAAAGGTTTCCCCAGGCTGGAAGCGCAAAGGAAGGGCGGCGAGGCGCTCCAAAAAGGCTTCCCGGCTCAGGTCAAAGCGGTCCACCCCGGCCTCGAGGTAAAGCCCCTTCACCGGGGAACGGAAGAAAACCCCGTAGGTGAGCCCCGCGGTGTGGCGGAGGAGGTCGTAGACGGTGAGGGGGCGCTTCAGGGGCTCGTAGACGATCCCCTCCCCCACCTCCCGCCCCACCCGGAGCCGGGAAAACTCCGGCAGGTACTTCTCCACGGGGTCCAAAAGGGAAAGGGTTCCCTCCTCCACGAAGCTCAGGGCCAGGGCGGAGACCCAGGGCTTGGTCATGGAGTAGAGGCGGAAGAGGGCGTCCTCCCGCATGGGAAGCCCCCGCCCCGGGTCCAGGTACCCGTAGACCTCCTGGAAAACCACCTCCCCACCCCGGGCCACGAGGACCACGGCCCCGGGGAGGAGGCCCTCCTCCACCAGGCGCCGGAAGTAGGCGTCAAGCCTCCTTAGGTTCATCACCACCCCTCAGGAACGGGCCTCTTCGGGCTCAGGAGGAGCCAGAGGGCGAGGAGGAGAAGCGCCAAGGGCAGAAGCCACTTCACGAAGAAGCCTAAAAGGCCGAGGACGGCCCCCAAAAGGGCGAGGAAGAGGCCCACGGGGAGGGCCAAGGCGGCGAGGAGGAGGACCAGGGGAAGGGCGAAAAGGGCGAGGATGAGGGCCACAACGGGGCTCAGGAGGAACCAGGCGAGGACGAGCCCCACAAGGAGGAGGAACCAGCCTAGGACCCGCATGCCCCAAGCCTACACCCTATTCCGCCTCCCGCACCCTGGTTGATGCCCAAACGAAGGCTAGGCCTTTTCGGGGCCCCCATGCGGGCTTGGGCCCGCATGGGGTGCTCTTAGGCCGGGGCCGCCCCGATGGTCCTCCCCCCGTCCACGAAGAGGACCTGGCCGGTGATGAAGCTGGACTCGTCGGAGACCAAAAAGAGGGCGGCGTAGGCCACCTCCAAAGGCTTCCCCGCCCGGCCCAAGGGGGTGGCGGCGATGGCCTTCTCCCGCACCTTCTCCGGCACCTTGGCCGTCATCCGCGTCTCAATGAACCCCGGGGCCAGGGCGTTCACCCGGATCCCCCACCGCCCAAGCTCCAGGGCCAACGTCCGGGTAAGCCCCACCACCCCCGCCTTGGAGGCGGCGTAGTTCGCCTGCCCCAGGTTCCCCAGGTAGACCCGGCTCGAGGTGAGGACGATGCTCCCAGGGTTTTTCTCCCGCATGGCCTCGCTGGCCGCCTTGGCCACCAGGAAGCTCCCCGTGAGGTTCACCCGGAGAACAAGCTCCCAGTCCTCCAGGGGCATCTTCCAGTGGAAGTTGTCCCGGGTGATCCCGGCGTAGTGCACCACCCCGTCCAGCCGGCCCAGGTGGGCCAGGGCCTCGGCAAACCCCCGCTCCACGGAGGCGGGGTCGGCCACGTCCATCACCACCGGATGGGCCCCCACCGCCTCCGCCGCCTCCCTCAAGGGGCCTTCCTCAATGTCGCAGGCCACGAGCCTTGCCCCTTCCTTGGCAAAGAGCTCCAGCGTGGCCCGGCCGATGCCGTGGGCCGCCCCCGTGATGAGCACCGCCTTGTCCTTGAGCCGCATCCCGCACCTCCAGACGACCAACCGGTCGGTAAGCCCACCCTACTCCCGTCCCCGGGGCCCCGTCAAGGGCCAGGCGTAGTAGGGGGTCTCCACGAACTCGGGGGGGCCTCCCAGGTAGACCCGAAGCCCGGGCAGGACCAGGGTCTCCCCCTCCCACTCAAAGGCCAGGGGGTCCACCTCCAGGGGGTAGTGGAGGACGGCCTCCCTGGGGAGGCCAAGCCTCAGCCACTCGGGCGGGGAGACCCGCCCCACCAGGAGGTAGCGGGCCCGCCGCGGCCCCCCCTCGGTGTAGAAGAGGACCTCCTCCCCCAGGTCCAGGAGGAAGGCCCGCCGCCTCACGAAGAGCCTGGCCTTACGGGTCCAGGTAGACATGGGGCCTCTCCCCCAGGCGGACGACCCGGACCCCCGCCCCGTAGAGCCGGGCGAGGAGGGGTTCCTGCAAGACCGCTTCAGGCCTCCCCTCCGCCACCACCCTTCCCCCTTCCAGCACCGCCACCCGGTGGGCGAGGGCCGCCTGGTTGGGGTCGTGGAGGACGGAAAGCACCCCAAGGCCCATCCCGGCAAGCCGCCGCAAAAGCCCCACCACCACCCCCTGGTGCGCCAGGTCCAAGAAGGTGGTGGGCTCGTCCAAGAGGAGGTACCTAGGCCTTCCCGCCAGGGCCCGGGCCAGAAGGACCCGTTGCCGCTCTCCGCCCGAGAGGGCGCCGAGGAGCCTTCCCCGAAAAGCGGAGGCCCCGGTGACCTCGAGGGCCCAGTCCACCGCCTCCCGGTCCTCCCGCCCCTCCCGCCCCCAAAGCCCGAGGTGGGGAAGCCTTCCCAGGCGCACCACCTCCTCCACCAAAAGCCCCTCGGGGTAGGGGCCGTTTTGGGGGAGGTAGGCGAGGAGGCGGCCCCGCTCGTAACTGCCGTAGGCCCTAAGGGGCCTTTCCTCCAAAAGCACCTCCCCCCGCCTGGGCCTAAGGAGGCCCGCCATCACCCTTAGGAGGGTGGTCTTCCCCGAGCCGTTGGGCCCGAGGAGGGCGAGCCACTCCCCGGGGCGCAAAAGGAGATCCACGCCCTTCAGGGCGAAGGGCCCCACGATCCCCCTGGCCTCAAGCCCGCCCACGGCGCCTCCACATGAGGTAGAGGAAGAAGGGCCCCCCGAGGAGGGTGGTGACCACGCCCACGGGAAGCTCGGCGGGCCGGGCCAGGGTGCGGGCAAGGAGGTCGGCTAAGGTGAGGAGCGCCCCGCCCCCCAAGGCGCTGGCCGGGAGGAGGAGGCGGTAGTCCTCCCCTAAAAGGCGGCGGAGAAGGTGGGGGGTCACCAGGCCCACGAAGCCGATGATCCCCGCCTGGGCCACGGCCGCGGCGGTGAGGAGGCTCGCCGCCCCGAGGAGGAGGAGCTTCAGGGCCTCGAGGGGAAGCCCCAGGCTTTTCGCCGTCTCCTCCCCGAGCCCCAGGGCGTTCAGCACCCGGCCCAGGAAGAGGAGGGGGGGGAAGGCCAGGGCAAAGAAGAGGGCGAGGACCCGCACCCCCTCCCACCCGGCGAAGGCCAGGTTGCCCAGGGTATAGGCGAAGACCGCCCGCACCCGGTCGGCGTCCTGCATCATCAGGTAGGTGGTGAGCCCGGTGAGGACGCTCCCCACCACCACCCCAGCCAGCACGAGCTCCCCGGTGCGGGCCACCCCCCCCGCCAGGACGAGGGTGAGGAGGGTGGCGGAGAGGGCCCCCACGAAGCCGAAGAAGGTGGCGGAGAGGGGGAGGTGCTGGAAGACGGCGTGCTGGGAGAAGGCGGGGGAAAGCCCCCCTAAGAGGCTTGCGAAGAGGGTCACGGCGAAGGCCGCCCCCGAGGCGGAGCCCATGAGGTAGGGGTCGGCCAGGGGGTTGCGGAAGAGCCCCTGGAAGGCGGCCCCCGAGACCCCCAAGGCCGCCCCCACCAGGACCCCGGCCAGGACCCGGGGGAGCCTAAGCTCGGTGACGATGGGGTTCTCCTCCAGGCCCAGGAGGGCCCGGACCACCGCCTCCGGGGGCACGGCCACGGCGCCAAGCCCCACCCCCAGGACCACGGCCCCAAGGAGGAGGGCCACAAGCCAGAGGAAGACAAGGCCCCGGGCGAGGGCGGGGGGCAGGGCGCGGGTCATCGCCCGTGGAAGCAGTCCACGAGGAGCCTCAGGGCCTGGGCCACCCGGGGGCCGGGACGGGAGAGGAGGCTGTCCTCACCCCCGGTGTAGACGCAAATCCGGCCCGTGCGCACCGCCTGGATGCGGCTCCAGCCGGGGCGGGAGCGGATGGTCTCCAGGGCGTTCGGATAGGTGGCCACGATGACCTCGGGGTTCTTCTCCACCACGAACTCGGGGCTAATCTTGGGGAAGAGGCCTAGCTCCTTGGGCACGATGTTCACCCCCCGGGCCTTACTTATGAGGACGCCGATGAAGCTCTCGGGGCCCACGGTGTAGGGGGTGGGGTCGATCTCATAGTAAACCCGGGGGCGGGACCTGGCTTTAGCCGCCCGGGCCTCCTCCTGGTAGACCTCCTTCTGGATCTGGGCCACGAGCCGCTCGGCCTGGGCCTCGAGGCCGAGAAGCCTCCCCAAGGTGCGGACGGTGCGGAAGATGTCCTCGTAGGTCTCGGTCTTCACGGCGTAGACCGTAAGCCCCGCCCGCTCCAAGGTCTCGTAGAGCTTCCCGTACCTGGAGACCAGGACCAGGTCGGGCTTGAGGGACACGATGAGCTCGGGGTTGGGGTTGTAGAGTCCGCCCGCCTTGGGGAGCCTCTTGACGCTTTCCGGCCAGTCGGAGTAGTCGCCCGTGGCCACGATCCGGTCGCAGGCCCCAAGGGCGCAGACCGTCTCCGTGACCGAGGGCAGCATGGTGACGATTCGCTTGGGCGGGGCCTTGAGGGTGACCGTGCGCCCCAGATCGTCCTGCAGGGTGAGGGGAAAGGCGAAGGCCAAGGCCAAAAGAAACGAGAGCGCCGCCAACAGTCTTCTCATGCCTACCTCCCTAAAGCCGCTAGGGCCAGGCCCGGGGGAGGTAGGGAAAAACCCCTGCCGGGAGGCAGGGGCTAAAGGCAAAGGCCGTTTATCCCCCACTTCTCCCCCATCCGCGTGAGGTGCCCGCCCCGGGGAAGGGCGGGCGGCCCTGGCAGGTATTCGGGCTTCCGGCCTGCGACGAAAGGCCTAGCGCGTGACCGGTTACCGTTGCGGGACAGCGCCGGACTTGCACCGGACTTCCCCACTTTAAGCCTGGACTACGCGCCCAGGCACCAGGGCTACGGGACCTGGCTTTTCGGCCCTAGCGGGCCTCGCCTTCCAGGCTAGGGCAAACCCCCTCCCCGCGCAACCCCGAGGTACCCTTGACTTTGCCCGAAGGAGCCCGGAGGATGGTGAGGATGGACCTAAGCCGCATCCGCAACTTCTCCATCATCGCCCACGTGGACCACGGCAAGTCCACCCTGGCCGACCGCATCCTGCAGCTGACCCACGCGGTGAGCGAGCGGGAGATGCGGGAGCAGTTTTTGGACTCCCTGGAGCTGGAAAGGGAACGGGGCATCACAATCAAGGCCAGCGCGGTGCGGGTGAGGTACCAGGCCAAGGACGGAACGGAGTACATCTTCCACCTCATCGACACCCCGGGGCACGTGGACTTCACCTACGAGGTCTCCCGGGCCCTGGCGGCGGTGGAGGGGGTGCTCCTCGTGGTGGACGCAAGCCAGGGGGTGGAGGCGGAGACCCTGGCCAAGTTCTACATGGCCTTGGAGCATAACCACGTGATCATCCCGGTGATCAACAAAATAGACCTCCCCAACGCCCGCCCCCTGGAGGTGGCCCTCGAGGTGGAGGAGGTCTTGGGCCTTCCCGCCGACGAGGCCATCTTCGCCTCGGGGAAGACGGGGGAAGGGGTGGAGGAGATCCTCGAGGCCATCGTGAAGCGCATCCCCCCACCCCAGGGCGACCCCCAGGCCCCCTTAAAGGCCCTCATCTTTGATTCCGTCTACGACGCCTACCAGGGGGTGATCCCCTACCTCCGCCTCTTTGAAGGGGAGGTGCGCCCGGGGGATAGGATCCGCATCTATTCCACGGGCAAGGAGTTCAGCGTGGACAAGGTGGGGGTCTTCACCCCCCAGGGCCTTGTGCCCACGGAAAGGCTTAGCGCCGGGGAGGTGGGGTGGCTCGTGGCCGCCATCCGGGACATCCACGACGTCCAGGTGGGGGACACCATCACCCTGGCGGACCGCCCCACCCCCTCCCCCTACCCCGGCTTCCGCCCCGCCAAACCCGTGGTCTTCGCCGGGCTTTACCCCGTGGACTCCGGGGACTACGGGAAGCTTCGGGACGCCTTGGAGAAGCTCAAGCTTAACGACGCCGCCCTCACCTTTGAGCCCGAGTCCTCCACCGCCTTGGGCTTTGGCTTCCGCTGCGGTTTCTTGGGCCTCCTCCACGCCGAGATCGTTCAGGAAAGGCTTGAGCGGGAGTTCGGCCTAGAACTCATCGCCACCGCCCCCAGCGTGGTCTACAAGGTGCGGCTCAAAAGCGGGGAGGAGGTGGAGGTCCACAACCCCGCCGACCTCCCCGACCCCACGCGGATTGAGGAGATCCTCGAGCCCTACGTGAAGCTCACCATCTTCACCCCCGAGGAGTACGTGGGCAGCCTCATGCAGCTCCTCCAGGAGAAGCGAGGCCGCCTCGTCAACATGAACTACCTCCCCGGGGCCCAGAAGCGGGTGGAGCTCGTCTACGAGGCCCCCTTCGCCGAGATCCTCTACGACTTCCACGACCGGCTGAAAAGCGTCTCCCGCGGGTACGCCTCCATGGACTACGAGCAGATCGGCTACCGGCCCGGGGACCTGGTGAAGGTGAACGTCCTGGTGCACGGGGAGGTGGTGGACGCCCTCACCTTCATCGCCCACCGGGAGAAGGCCTACACCATGGCCCGGGCCATCGTGGACAAGCTCGCCGAGGTCATCCCCCGCCAGCTCTTTGAGGTGCCCATCCAGGCGGCCATCGGGGGCAAGATCATCGCCCGGGCCACGGTGAAGGCCCTAAGGAAGGACGTGCTCGCCAAGTGCTACGGCGGGGACGTGACCCGGAAGAAGAAGCTTTTGGAGAAGCAGAAGGAGGGCAAGAAGCGCCTCAAGGCCATCGGCAAGGTGGAGGTTCCCCAGGAGGCCTTCCTGGCGGTGCTTTCGGCGGGTCGCGATGAGCCTAAGGGTTAGGCTCGCCCTGGTCATCGCCCTCCTCGCCTTCCTGCCCAACCTGGTCCTGGCCCTCACCCTGGGGGCCCTGGGGGAAGGCCCCTGGCCTCCCCTCCTCCTCTGGCTTCTCCTCCTCGCCCTCCTCTCGGGCCTCGTGGGCTACTTCCTGGCGAAGAGCCTCCTCAGGCCCCTGGAGGAGCTCACCCGGGCCCTGGCCTACCTCTCCTTGAAGGAGGGGCCCCTGGAGGCCCTCCGCCTCCCCACCCCCAAGGAGCCCCCTCCGGAGGAGATCGCCCTCCTCCGCGCCCGGTTCTCCGAGCTCCTCGCCCGGCTCAAGGAGCTCCTGGAGGCCCGGGAGGCCCTGTACGCCGCCCTGGCCCACGACCTCAAGACCCCTCTCCTTTCCGCCCTGCGCCTCTTGGACTACCTGGAGAGGGCGGACGATCTGGGGAAGGAGCGGCGCGTCGCCCTCCTCCGCGCCCTGAGGGAGGAGCTCGCCCGGGGCTACCGCCTGACGGAGAACCTCCTCGCCCTCGCCCGCCTCGAGGCCCGCCCCCCCCGGGGCGAGACCCTGAACCTCAGGGCCTTGGCCGAGGACCTCCTCCTCCGCTACCGGGACGAGGCGAAGAGGCGGGGGCTCCTCGTGGAGGTGGAAGGGGCGGGCCTCGCCCGGGGGGAAAGGCTCCTCGTGGAAAGGGCCCTCGCCAACCTCCTGGAAAACGCCCTCCGCCACGCCAAAAGCCGCGTCCGGCTCCGGGTGGGGGAAGGGGTGCTCCTTGTGGAGGACGACGGCGCAGGCCTTCCCCTGCCCCTGGAAGCCCTCGCCCGCCCCTTCCTCCAGGGGGAGGGCAGGAGGGGAAGCGCGGGCCTGGGCCTCTACACCGCCAAGCGGGTGGCCGAGGCCCACGGGGGCAGGCTCTTCCCCTGCGAGGGCACCCTGGGAGGGGCCTGCCTGGGCCTGGAACTCCCCAAGGGGGCCTAAGGCCACCCCATGCGGGCTTGGGAAAAGCCTGGGCGGGGAACGAACGCTTAGCCCATCACCGGGGGGATCTGCCGCACCCAGAGGATGTAGGAGAGGTGCTCCAGGTAGCGCAAGGGCACCTCGGAGAGGGGCCGGTCCACCTCTATGCTCATCATCGCCTCCCCGCCCCGCTTCTTCCGGCTCACGGTGAGGTAGGCGATGTTCACCTCGTCGTCGGCGAGGATGCGGGCCACCCGGGCCACCACCCCGGGCGTGTCCACGTTCTTGATCACCAGGGTGGGGGCGCTCCCCGTGATGCGCACCTCAAAGCCGTCCACGTCAAAGACGCGCACGAGACCCCCCCCGAGGGAGCTGCCCGTGACCGCGAGGCGCTCCTTCTCCCCCTCGAGGACCATCCGCACCGTGTTGGGGTGGACGTCCCCGAGTTCCACCTCCTTGAAGACCACCTCCACCCCCTCCCGCTCCGCCAGGGAAAGGCTCTCCTTGAGCCTCTCGTCGTCGGGCGTGAGGCCCAAGACCCCCGCAGCCAGGGCCAGGTGGGTGCCGTGCCCCTTCCCCGTCTTGGCGAAGGAGCCGTGGAGGCCGAACTCCACCCTTTTGGGCTTCTCCCCGAGGAGGTGGCGGGCGAGGAGGGCGAGGCGGCAGGCCCCCGCCGTGTGGCTGGAGGAAGGCCCCACCATCACGGGACCGATCATGTCCAAAAGGCCCATGCTGATAGAATACGCCCATGCGGAGCTTCTGGCCTCTTTTGCTCCTCCTCGCCCTGGGGGTAGGCCTCGGCCAGCGCCTCGTCCTGCCGGAGGGGGCCGTGGCGGGCGAACCCCTTACCCTCTCGGGAGAGGGGCTTCCCGAGGGGCGCTACCCCCTGGCCCTGGAAGGCCCCGGGGGCAGCCGGGTGGAGGAGGTGGAGGTCCAGGGAGGGAGGTTCGCCCTCCCCCTCACCCTCGAGGCCCCCGGGGAGTACCGGGTGCGGCTCAACCTGCCCTCGGGCGCCCTGGAGGGGCGCTTCCTCCTCCTCGCCCCCACGCCGCCCGAGCTCACCCCCGAGGGGCTCAAGCTCCCCTGGGGGCTCCTCCCCCTGCCCCAGGGCCCCTGGGTGGGCCCCCTGGTGGAGGGGGACCGGGTCTACGTGGCCCAAGGGCTCCTCGTGGTGGAGGCGGGCCTTAAAGAGGAGGCGGTTCGCTACCACTTCGCCCCCGCAAAGGTCCTCGCCCTCCGCCCGGGCCCCGAGGCCCTCCTGGAGGGGGAGCGGGTCCTGCCCATCCCCTTTCCCCCGGTCCCCTTCCAGGGCAAGGAGGAAGACCTAGAGGCCCTAAGGCCCCTCCTCCTGGCCCTGACCCCCCCCAAACCCTGGCCCTACTTCGCCTACTGGGCCCTCCCCCCGGAAGCCCTGAGCGAGGAGGACCTCGCCGCCTACGGCCAGGACCTCCGGGCCCGGGGCCACCGGCCCGAGCTTCCCTTTGGCCAAGAAGGCGTCCTTAGGATGGCGGAGGCGGCCCGCGCCCTCCTCGGCGAGGACCCCGCCCGGGCCAAAGCCCTAACCCTCGCCCTCCTGCGCTACACCCCCCTCTTCCCCGGCTCCGAGGCCTTCTTCCGGGAAATGGCCGAGGCCCTCGAGGCCCAGGGGGAGGTGGCCACCGCCCTCCGCCTGCGCGAGGCCCTGGCCCTTTCCGCCCCGTGGAGGCCGCCGGACCTGGGCTTCCTCGCCCCCGCCTTCTTTGTCCTGGGAACGGCGTACCTGGCCCTTTTCCTCTACCTCTTTCTCTTTTACCTGCCCGCTCAGCTCAAGGACCTGAGGCCCATCGGCGGCTACCTGGGCGGGTTCTTCCGCCACCCCCTCCTGCGCCTGCGCCACCTCCACCTGGCCTACGCTGGCCTTGGGGAAAGGCTCCTCGCCCTCCTCCTCTTCCTCGCCACCCTCGCCGCCCTCCTCCTCTACGGCCTGGACGCCAAGGCCCGGGCCGCTCTCTGGGCCCCGCCCCTGGACCAGGGAACCCTCTTCACCCCGGCAGCCCAGGCCTGGGCCCGGTCCCTGCCCCCCACCCCCGGGACCAAGGCCCTCCAGGGGTACACCCTCCTCCGGGACAACCCCACCCAGGCCCGGGCCCTGCTCAGGGAAGGGGCGCCCCTGCCCTTCGCCCTCGCCCTCTTGGGGGAGAAGGAGCTCGTCCTGGCCTACGAGAAGGCCCCCTGGTCCGGCCCGGTGCGAAGCCTCCTCGGCCTCGGCACCGACCCCTGGGGGCCAAGGGAACCCGCCCCCACCCTCCGCACCCTCTACACCCTCCTCCTGGAAGCGGAGGCGCGGCGCCTGGCCGAGGACCCCTGGCGCGGCTTCTCCCAACTCCCCCTCCCCCTTCCCGAGGGGTACCGGGCCTGGGCCTTCGCCGCCCTCCTCCTCCTCGCCCTCTACCACCTCCTCACCTTCTTCCTCCCCAGAAGGCGGGGCCAGCCCTCCCCCGCCTACGCCCTCTTCCTCCGCCTCCTCCTCCCGGGAAGCCTGGGCTTTAGCGGAGGGCTTGGGGTGGTCCTTTTGCTTCTCGCCGCCTACGGCCTGTGGGCCCTTCTCCAAGACCAGGGCTACCTCTACCTCGCCGCGGCCTACGGCCTCCACCTCCTCCTCGTGCTAAGCTCAAGGGCCTGGAGGCGCGCATGATCCTGCCCCCCATCCCCACCCCCTTTGACCGGGAAGGAAGGCTGGATGAAGAGGCCTTCCGGGAGCTGGCCCAGGCCTTGGAGCCCCTGGCGGACGGCCTCCTCGTTTACGGCTCCAACGGGGAAGGGGTCCACCTCACCCCCGAGGAAAGGGCCCGGGGCCTCCGGGCCCTTAGGCCTAAGAAGCCCTTCCTCGTGGGCCTCATGGAGGAGACCCTGCCCCAGGCCCAAAGGGCCCTCCTCGAGGCCCAGGAGGCGGGAGCCCTGGCCCTCCTCGCCACCCCACCCCGCTACTACCACGGAAGCCTGGGGGAGGGGCTTCTCCGCTACTACGAGGCCCTGGCGGAGAGGACGCCCATTTTCCTCTACCACGTGCCCCAGAACACCAAGGTGGACCTGCCCCTCGAGGCGGTGGAGGCTCTGGCCCCGCACCCGAACGTCCTCGGCATCAAGGACTCCAGCGGCGACCTCAGCCGGATCGCCTTCTACCAGGCCCGCCTCCGGGAGTTCCGGGTCTACACCGGCCACGCCCCCACCTTCCTCGGCGCCCTAGCCCTTGGAGCGGAAGGGGGGATCCTGGCCGCAGCCAACCTCGCCCCCCGGGCCTATAGGGCGCTTTTGGACCACTTCCGCCAGGGAAGGCTCGCCGAGGCTCAGGAGCTCCAGAAGAAGCTCTTCCCCCTGGGAGACCTCCTCGCCAAGGGCGGGGTGCCCCTCCTAAAGCAGGCCCTCCGGCACCTGGGCCTCCCCGCGGGCTACCCCAGGCCCCCCTACCCGGCGGAAAGCCCCCTTTGGGAGAGGTTCCTCCCCGTCCTGGAGGGCCTAAAGGAGGAGGGATGGGTCCTCTAGCGCCAAGGCTTGGGCTTCTCCTCCTCGGCCTTCTGGCCCTCGCCGCCTGCGCCCCAAGGCCCCTTCCGCCCGAGGCCCGTTACCTCGGGGCGGAGATCCGGGGCCTAGAGCTTTCCCCCGAGCCCGCCCTGCTCCTCGCCGTGCGGGTCGCCTTCAAGAACCCCAACCCCTTTCCCCTTCCCCTCGCCACCTTCGGGACGCGGCTTCGGGTGGGGGAGGTGAGGGTGCCCCTGGACCTCACCCTCCCCCCCGGGGAAACCGAGGCCTCCCTTCCCGTGCGCCTCACCCCGAAGGAGGCCCTGGCCACCGCCCGGGCCCTCCTCTCCCGGGAAGGGGCGGAGGTGGCCCTGGAGGGCCGAACCTTGAGCCAAGACCTCACCTTCTTCAAGGCCCGCCTCGCCTTCCCCCTGGAGCTCGTAAGGGTACGCCGGGCCGGGGTCAACCTCTTCCTGGAAAACCCTAACCCCATCCCCTTTCGGGCGGAGGGCACCCTGGTCCTTCTGGGCCAGCGCCTCCTGGTGCGGGCGGACCTCCCGGCGAAGGGAGAGGCGCGGGTCCAGGTGGTGGGCCTGAGGCCCGGGCTTGAGCGGGGAAGCGGGCGGCTTGAGCTTCGCCTCGAGGTCCCCGGCTTCCTCAGCCAGACCCTGGTCCTGGACCTCTAGAGGCGGAAGGCCAGGGGGAGGAGGGCCCCCAAGGTGGTGCGCACCTCCCCTTCGGGCCCGTGGAGGACCACCTCCACCTCCGGCCCCCCGAACTCCATGAGCACCTGCCGGCACCCCCCGCAAGGGGGGATAGGCCCCTTGGGGCTATAGACGTGCACCCGATCCAGGCGGCGCTTCCCCGCGAGGACCATGGCCGCCACGGCGTTCCTCTCGGCGCACTGGGAGAGGGGGAAGGAGGCGTTTTCCACGTTGACCCCGAGGAACACCTCCCCTTCCGCCTCCACCAGGGCCACCACGGGGAAGCCCGAGTAGGGGGCGTAGGCCCGCTCCACGTGGGCCTGCAGGATCTCCCTAACCCTCTCCATGCTCCACCAGTCGCTCCACCCGCACCCGCTCGATGCGTCGCTGGTCGGCGCTCTCCACCACGAAGCGGAAGCCCTGCCACTCCACGCTCTCCCCCACGCTGGGGATCCGCCCGAAGAGGGCGTAGAGGAAGCCGGAAAGGGTGTCGTACTCCCCCTCGGGGAGCTCCACCCCCAGGGCCTCGGAGACCTCGTCTATGGGAGTCTGGGCCTGGATGGACAGCGAACCGTCCGGGAGGCGCCGGATGGCGGCGTCCTCGGGCTCGTCGGTCTCGTCGTAGATCTCCCCCACGATCTCCTCTATCACGTCCTCGAGGGTCACGAGGCCCGCCGTGCCCCCAAACTCGTCCACCACGATGGCCATGTGCACCTTGCGACGCCTGAGCTCCTTGAGAAGGCTCCAGGCGTCCATGTTCTCGGGGACGAAGTAGGGGGGGTGGGCGATAGAGACCACTTTAAAGGCCTTTAGGTCCTCCTCGCAGTAGTAGGTGAGGAGGTCCTGGGCGTAGGCCACGCCCACGATATGGTCCACGCTCTCCCGGTAGACGGGCACCCGGCTGTAGCGGTGCTCCCGGAAGAGGTGGAGGAAATCCTCCAAGGTGGCGTCGGCCTCGATGGCCACCATCTCCACCCTCGGGGTCATGATCTCCCGCACCGGGGTCTCCTCCAGCTCCAGGATGGAGTGGATCATCTCCTCCTCCTGGGCCTCAATGGCCCCGGACTCCTCGGCCCCCGCCAGGATGAGCTTAAGCTCCTCCTCCGAGACCAAAGGGGTGCCCCGGGGCTCCAGGCCGAGGAGGCGGAGAAGCCCGCCCGAAACGAGGCTGAAGAAGCGCCCGATGGGATAAAAGAGGACGGAGAGGCCGTAAATGGGCCAAGCGGCCAGCCGGGCGATGGCCTCCGCATGGTGGACGGCGAGGGACTTGGGGGTGATCTCGCCGAAGAAGAGGATGAGGAAGGTCATCGCCCCCGTGGCCACCCCCACGCCCGCGGAGCCGAAGGCCTGGGTGGCGAGCTCCGTGACCAGGGCAGTGGCGGCGATGTTCACCAGGTTGTTGCCCACGAGGATGGTGGTGAGGAAGCGGGTGATGTCCTCGGCAAGGAGGCGGAAGGGACCGTTTTTGCTCTCGGCGAGCTCCCTAAGCTTCCACGGGTAGAGGGTGGTGATGGCCGTCTCGCTTGCGGAGAAGAAGGCGGAGAGGGCGAAGAGGAGGACGAGGACCGCCCAAAGCCACGGGTTTTCCGGGGAAGCCGCCTCGCCTTGCGCCAAAGCCGGGGAGCCTAGGATCCAGAGAAGAAGCCACCGACTTGGAGGTCTGTCCATACGTCAGGCCCTATTCTACACCACGGCCCAGGGAGGGGCAGCCATTACTTGACAATTGACAACTATTTACTTAACTGGGTATTTTAGAGCCATGAACGGTCCGCCCCCCCCTCTGGTGCGGGAACTGGCCGAACTGGGGTACGCCCTCATGCACGCCCTCTTCCAAGAGGCCAAAGAGGCCCTCGGGCGGCAGGGGCTTTCCCTCCAGCGGGCCCACTTCCTAGGGCTTTTGGCCCAAGGGGTGGACGCGCCCTCGAGGCTCGCCGCCCTTCTTGAAGCCAGCCCCTCCCAGGTCTCCCACCTGGTGGCGGCCCTGGAGCGGGAAGGTTTGGTGGAGCGCCAGGTGGACCCTCTGGACCGGCGGCGCTTCCGGCTAAGCCTCACCGCCAAGGGCGAGGAGATCCAGAAAAGGGCCCAGGAGGTCTGGCTCAACGTCTTCGCCAAGCGGCTTGCCCGGCTCTCGCCGGAGGAAGTCCAGGCCTTCCGGGACATCCTCGTCCGCCTGGTAAGAGGTGCCCATGGGTAGGGTTTTTCCCCTCTTCTTCCTCTTCCTCCTCCCGGCCCTGGCCCAAAACGCCCTCGCCCCCTTAAAGGACCATCCCTTGCGCAAACAGGCGGAGGCCTACCTCCTGGCGGCCCAAAAGGGCCTCGAGGCCCAGGCCTCCCCTCTAGCCCTGAACATCCAGGGGAACTACGCCCGCTTCGGCTACACCTGCACCCCCGAGGCCCTCTGCCAAAACCTCCCCGAGGACGGCAAAGCCCTCACCCTGGCCCTGGTCCTGAATCCCTTCCCCTTCGGGGACGGGGCGGACGCCCTGGAGAGGGCCCGGATCGCCCTCAGGCGGGCAGAGCTTGCCTACCGCAAAACCCTCACCGCCCTCCAGGCCCAGGCGGTGGCCGCCCACGGGCGCTACCAGGAGGCCCTCCTCGGGGTGAGGATCGCCGAGAAAGGGGTGGAACTGGCCCAGCTCGCCCTCGAGGCCGCAAAGAAGCGCCAGGCCAACCCCCAGGAGCTTCGGGAGGCGGAGCTTTCCCTTAGGGAAGCGGAAAACCGCCTGGAAGAAGCCAGGCAAGGCCTGGCCCTCGCCCAAAAGGCGGCGGAGGAACTGGTGGACCTAAAGGCCCCCCTTCCCGAAATCCCCCTGCCCCAGGGGAAGACCCCCCTTTCTCTGGAGGAAGCCCGCCTAAGCCTGGCCGAGGCCCGAATCGGGGAGGGAGCCGCCTTGAGAAACCTCCTCCCCACCCTCCAGGGAAGCCTCAACCTCTACCCCTCGGGAAACGAGACCTTCTCCTTAAGCCTAACGAGCCGCGACCTCAAGCCCACCCTGGCCTACACCCGCCAAGACCCCGCCCGCCAGCCCACCGTCATCCCCAATGCGGGCCAGTACGAAACCAAGGAGGAGCTAAGGCTTTCCCTTTCCCTCACCCTGTCCCCCGGCCTCTTCGCCGCCTACGAGGCGGCCCAGGCCCAGGCGAAGGCAGCCCAGGAGGCCCTTAGGGCGGCGGAGGAGCAAGCCGCCCTGGAAAAGGACGCCCTAGAACACAACCTAAAAACAGCTCAGGCCGCCCTGGCCTTGGCTGAAGCCCGCTACGCCGCGGCGCAAAAGGCCCTGGAGGAGGCCAGGGCCCGGCAAGCCCTAGGCCTGGAAAGCCTTCTCGGGGTGAAGCGGGCGGAGCTCAACCTTCTGCAGGCGGAGTTCGCCCGCTTGCAGGCCCAAAACAACCACAGGAACGCCCTTATGGAGCTTTACCGGTTTTACGGAGAGATACTCAAGGAGGTGGTGCAGTGAAGCGGAGCGTCTTGGCTCTCGCCCTTTTGATCCCGGCCCTAGCCCAACCCCTACCCGAGGCCCTCAAGAAGGCCCCGGAGGCCACGGGGGTGGTCACCGCCCGGCTCACCTATGAGACCCGAAAGAAGGAGCTGCAAAGGACTCTCCAGGACCCCTTGCGCACAACCTTAGCAGAGCTCCAGGCACGCCAGGCCCTGGCCTTGGCCGAGGCCCGGTTTAAGCGGGCCCTAGCCCAGGCGGAAAACGAGATCGTGGCCACCTACACCCAGGCCCTCGAGGCCCTCCTTCAAGAGAGGATCGCCGAGAGGGCCTTGGCCGTGGCCGAGCTGGCCCTAAGGGCCGCCCAGATCCGCTACCAGGGAGGCGGGGCCACTCAGCTGGACGTCCTGGAAGCGGAGAACCGCCTCCTCGAGGCCCAAAAGAACCTAGACCTGGCTCGAAGGGGCCGGGAGAGCGCCTTGGCCAGCCTGGCCAGCCTGGTGGGGGACTGGACCCCTGAGCCCGTGCAAACCCTCCCGCCCCTTCCCGAGGAGGCCCTGGTGGAAACCCTCCTCCAGGAGCACGCCGACCTCTTGGAGCTTCGCCAGTCCCTGGAGCTCCTCCGCTTCCAACGGGGCCTTCTGGACGAAAGCTTCACCTCCCGCAAAGACATAGAGTCCCTGGAGGACCAGATCAAGACCTTGGAGGAAAACCTCTCGGGCCTGGAGTCTTCCTTAGAGGTGGGGCTTCGTGCCCGCTACCGGCAGCTTGCCCCCCTTCTTCAAGGCGCGAAGGCCGCTGAGGAGGCCTACCAAACCGCTAAAGAGCGCTACCAGGCAGCCCAGAAGCGGTACGAGGCGGGGCTCATCAGCCGCCTCTCCCTCCTCCAGCAGGAGCTCAACCTCCTGCAGGCGGAGCTCGCCCTGGAGCAGGCCAAGCACGCCTACCTCAAGGCCTACTACGGCCTCCTCGCCACGAGGTGAGCCATGAAGCGCCTCCTCGTCTTCCTCCCCCTCCTCCTCCTCGCCTGCGCCCCCAAGCCGGAGGCGGAGGCCCCCCAAACCACCGCCCCCCTCCGCGCCCAGGTGCGGACCCTCAAGGCCGAGCCCGGCCTCCTCACCCGGGAGGCCCGGGCCTCGGCCAACGTGGTGGCCGAGAAGGAGAGCCTGGTGGCGGCGGGGGCCTCGGGCCGGGTGGTCCGGACCCTCCCCGCGGGCACCCGGGTGCGGGCCGGGGAGGGGGTGGTCTTCCTGGACCCCGCCCCTTTCCAGGAGGCCCTGGCCCAGGCCAAGCTCGCCCTGCGCCAGGCCGAGGAGAACCTGGCCCGGGCCGAGGCCCAGGCGGAGGGAAACCGGAAGGCCCTAGAAGCCCAGCTCGCCGCCGCCGAGACCCAGCTCGCCGCGGCCAGGCGCCGCTACGAGGAGGGGAAGGCCCTCCTCGCCCTGGGCGCCCTGGCCCCCCTTGAGCTCAAGGGCCTCGAGGCCCAGTACCTCCAGGCGCAAAGCGCCTACGAGAACGCCAAGGAGGCCCTGGCCCGCCTGGAAAGGGAGGACGACCTCCGCCTCCTCAGGCTCCAGGTGGAGGCCGCCCGCCTCCAGGTGCAGCAGGCGGAGCGGAACCTCAAGGAGAGCGTGGTCCGGGCCCCCTTCGCCGGGGAGGTGGTGGAGGTCTACGTGAAGGAAGGGGAGTTCGCCGGGGCGGGGAGCCGGGCCTTCCGCCTGGCCACCACCGACCGCCTCCTGGTCAAGGTCTACCTCCCCCCCGAGCGGGCGGCCGCCCTCACGGAGGACACGGCCTTCCGCGTGCGCCAAAACGGCAAGGAGGTGGAGGCCCGCCTCCAGGCGAAAAGCGACCTCCCCGGGCAGAACCGCCTGGTGGAGGTGACCCTGAGGCCCACAGGCCCCCTCCTCCCCGGGGCGGCGGAGGTGCGCTACCCCGAGGTCCTGGCCGAGGGCCTCCTGCTTCCTGCGGGGGCGGTGCGGACCGAGGACGGCGAGGCCTTCGTCTACGTGGTGGAGGAGGGCCGGGCGCGGAAGCGGCCCGTCCGGCTCCTCGCCCAGGAGGGAGGCCGGGCCGCCGTGGCGGGCCTCGAGGCGGGGGAGGCGGTGGTCTACCCGGTGCCCGAGGGGCTGGAAGACGGCGACCCCGTGGAGGTGGTGCCGTGAGGGAAAACCCCCTGGTGGCCTTCTTCGTGGAGCGCTTCGTCTTCGCCACCTCCATCTTCGTGGGCATGGTCCTGGTGGGGCTCCTTCTGGGCCTCGGGCTTGGGGTGGAGCTCCTTCCCCGGTTCAGCGTCCCCGTCATCGCCATCTCCACCAGCTACCCCGGGGCCGGGCCCGAGGAGGTGGCGGAGCAGGTCTCCAAGCCCCTGGAGGACGCCCTCTCCACCCTCACGGGGGTGGACGTCATCGGCTCCAGCTCCACGGAGGGGTTCAGCCTGGTCTTCGTCCAGTTCAAGCAGGGGGTGGACGTGGACCAGGGAGCGGTGGAGGCGAGCCAGAAGGTGGCCGCCATCCGGAGCACCCTCCCCAAGGACGCCTCCGCCCCCGTGGTGCAGAAGTTTGACCCCTCGGCGAGCCCCATCCTCTACCTGGCCCTCGAGGCCCCGGGGGAGGACCTCGCCGAGGTCCTCCGCTACGCGGAGAGGACCCTCAAGCCCCGCCTCCAGCTGGTCTCCGGCGTGGCCGACATCCGGCTCACGGGCGCCCCCAAGACGGCCATCAAGGTCTACCTGGACCCCGACCGGCTCCAGGCCCTGGGGATCCCTCCCCTCCAGGTGGTCCAGGCTCTCTCCGCCTCGGCCCTCAACCTCCCCTTGGGGGCCCTCACGGAGGAGGAGCGGCGCCTGGTCTACACCCTACGCGCCACCCCCCGCACCGCCTCGGAGGTGGCCGAGGTCCTGGTGGACCCGGGCCGGGGCATCCGGGTGCGGGACGTGGCCCGGGTGGAGGAAGCCCGGGAGGCCCCCACCACCCTGAACCGGGTGAACGGCCGCCCCGCCGTGGTCCTGGCCGTGGTCAAGACGCCGGACGCCAACGCCGTGGCCGTGGCCCAGGGGGTGAGGCGGGCCCTGGAGGAGACCTCCCTCCCCCCCGGGTACCGGGCGGAGGTCGCCCTGGACACCACCCGCTTCATCCAGGCCGCGGTGGAGGACACGGTGCGGGAGGCCTTTTTGGCCGCCCTGGCCGTCTCCTTGGTGGTCCTCGTCTTCCTGGGGAAGCTCAACTCCGTCTTCTCCGTCATCCTGGCCATCCCCATCACCCTCTCCGGGGCCATCCTCCTCTTCGGCGTTTTGGGCTTCACCTACAACCTCATCAGCCTCCTCGCCCTCACCGTGGCGGTGGGCATCGTGGTGGACGACTCCATCGTGGTGGCGGAAAACATTGACCGCTACCGCCGCATGGGGCTCGGCCTCAAGGAGGCGGTCCTCAAGGGGGCGAGCGAGGTGAGCGCCGCCGTGGCCGCAGCCACCCTCAGCCTCCTCGCCGTCTTCCTCCCCATAAGCTTCCTCCCGGGCCTCATCGGCCAGATCTTCCAGCAGTTCGGCCTGGGTATGGCGGCGGCCATCGGGGTGAGCTGGCTCGAGGCCCTCCTCTTCCTCACCGTCCGCCTCGCCTACTTCCCCGATCCCGACCCCCCCACCCTCAAGGAGGCCCTGCGGGCGGCCCTCCTCCTCCCCAAGGACCTCGCCTGGGCCTACCGCCGGGGCTTCCGCACCGCCTTGGGCCTCCTCCTCGGCCTCGGCGCGGCCTTCCTCCTCTACCGCCAAGGCCCCCTCCACCTCCTCCTCCTCGTCCTCTACCCGGCCCTCCTCGGCCTCGGGCGCTACCTGGGGAGGCTCCTTCTGGACATCGCCGGGGCCCTGGCCCGGCTCCTGCACGAGGCCACGGAGGGGGGGGTGCGAAGGCTCACCGAGGGGTACGCCCGGGCCCTGGAGGCCGCCCTCGCCCGGCCCTACCTGGTCCTGGGCCTGGCGGGCCTTGCCTTCCTCTCCGTCTTCCCCATCCTGCCCCAGATCCCCTTCAACTTCACCCCCCGCGCGGACACCGGGGTGCTCACCGCCACCCTCCTCCTCCCCAAGGACACGCCCCTCTCCGTCTCCGACCGGGCGGCGCGGGCCCTAGAGGCCTACTTCCTCGCCCACCCGGCGGTGGAGCGGGTGGTGACCACCGTGGGGGCGAGCGCCACGGGGGGGGCCCAGGTGGGGGACCCCTCCCGGGTCCAGCTCCAGATCGTCCTTAAACCCAAACACGAGCGGGAGGACATCTTCACCCTCACCGAGGTCTTCAACCGGGAGGGCAAGGAGGCGCTTAAGGACTTCCCTGGAGCGGACCTTCGCGTCCTGGCCCAGACCGGCCCCGAGGCGGGGGACGCCGACCTCCAGTTCTTCGTCACCGGCCCCGACCGGGAGGCGCTGGAGGCCCGGGTCCAGGCCATCGTGGACCGGATCGCGGAGAAGCCCTACGTCCTGAACGTGAAGAGCACCCTGGAGGCCACCCAGCGGGAGCGCGTCTTCGTCCCCGACCCCGCCAGGCTCTCCGGCACCGGCCTCACCCCCCAGGACGTGGCCCAGACCCTGAGGCTCTACCTCTCCGGGACCCAGGCGGCCACGGCCAGGCGGAGCGGGGAGGAGTACCCCGTGGTGGTCCAGGCCGACCCCCTCCGCTACTCCGGGGAGGGCGGCCTCCTCTCCCTCCCCGTCTACGCCCCCGCCCTCCAGGCCTTCCTGCCCTTAGGAAGCCTCGGCCGGTTTGAGGAGCGCCCCTCCCCCACCCTGATCTCCCGCCGCAACCAGGCCTACGCCGCCGGGATCAACATCAACCTCAAGCCCGAGGCCCCGGGCGCCCTCCAGGTCCAGGCGGAGCTGGAAAAGGACCTGAAGGCGGCGGGGCTTCTTGGGGACGGGGTGGAGCTCGTGGCCTCGGGGCTCGGGAGCTTCACGGAGGAGCTCGCCTCCCTCGCGCCCCTCGCCTTCGGCCTCGCCCTCGTCCTCAACTACCTCGTCATCGCCAGCCAGTTCAACGCCTGGCGCTACCCCCTCTACCTCCTCCTCCCCGTGCCCTTGGCCCTGGTGGGGGCCTTCTGGCTCACCTACTTCCTGGGCACGGGCCTGGACGTGATCAGCGTCTTAGGGGTGGTGATGCTCATCGGCCTGGTGACCAAGAACGCCATCCTCCTCCTGGACTTCGCCTCCCGCCGCATGCGGGAAAAGCCCCTCAAGGAGGCCCTGGTGGAGGCGGCCAGGCTCAGGCTCAGGCCCATCCTCATGACCACCCTCACCGTCCTCATCATCAGCCTCCCCCTCCTCCTCGGGGCCGGGGAGGGGTCGGAGTACCGCAGGCCCTTGGGCGTGGTCATCCTGGGGGGGATGCTCTCCTCCACCCTCCTCACCCTCTTCGTGGTCCCCGCCGCCTTCTACGCCTTTGAGGGGCGGCGGGCCAAGGAGCCCGTGCTAAGGTGAGGGGGCATGGACGCCAAGCGGCTTCTTCTCCTCTTCCTCCTCGCCGCCACCCTCCTCGCCGGGGGGGTGGTGGGGGTGGCCTTCTACTACCTGAGGCCCCTAAAGGCCGAGCCCATCGCCCGGGAAGCCCTTCGGGGCTTAAGGGTGATAGAAAGGCCCTACGGGCTGGAACTCCTGCCCCAAGCCCCCAAGGCCCTCCTCGCCTTCTACCCGGGGGCCCGGGTGGAGCCCTTGGCCTACGCCCCCGTCCTCGCCCCCCTCGTAGGAAACGGGTACCTAGTGGTCCTCCTCCGGGTGCCCCAGGGGATCGCCCTCCTCGGCCAGGACCGGGCCCTGGAGGCGGGGCGGGCCCACCCCGGGCTTCCCTTGGTGGTGGGGGGGCACAGCCTGGGCGGGGTGGTGGCGGCGGGGGTGGCGGCCCGGGAAGGGCTTCCCCTCGTCCTCTTCGCCGCCTACCCCGAGGAAGACCTCTCCCAGGAGGCCTTCCCCACCCTCGCCCTCTACGGCACGGAAGACGGCCTCCTCCCCCCAAAGGAGGCCCGGAGGAAGGCGGAAAGGCTTCCCCGAAACGCCCGGGTGGTCTTCGTGGAGGGGCTGAACCACGCGGGCTTCGGGGCCTACGGCCCGCAAAGGGGGGACAGGCCCGCCACACGCCCCCGGGAGGCCCTGTGGGCAGAGGTCCGGGAGGAGGTCCTCCTCTTCCTCGAGGGCCTGGGGTGGGACACGCCTCCCTCCCCGAGGGCGTTACGCTAGGGGCATGGACCGGACCCACGAGCGCGTCCTACAGGCCATGGCGGAGAACCTGGGGGAAGGCCTGCCCCGGGCCATCCCCCTCCTCGCGGAGAAGGCGCCGGGCCTCCTCCTGGAACACGGGCGGAGCTGGACCTACGCCATGCCGGAAAAGGGGGCCCTGGACGAGAAGACCCGCACCCTGATCCTCCTCGGCATCGCCCTGGCCACGGGCTCGGAGGCCTGCGTGAAGGCCATGGCCCACCGGGCCAAGCGCCTGGGCCTTTCCAAGGAGGCCCTGCTGGAGACCCTGAAGATCGCCCGGCAGGCCCAGGCCAACGCCGTCCTGGGCCACGCCGCGCCCCTTCTGGAAGTGCTATAGTGGGGATAGCCGGGGCGGGCGCCCCCCCTCGGACCGGAATCTTCCCCCAAAAGCCAGCGTCCAGGATCGCCCTTTTACCCGCATGGGGGAAGGGAAAGGAGGACCATGAAGGACAGCTTCCAAACCCTAAAGACCCTGACCACGAAAAGCGGCACCTACGGCTACTACGACCTCCAGGAGCTGGAAAGGAAGGGCGTGGCGGAGGTCTCCCGCCTCCCCTTCTCCATCCGCGTGATGCTGGAAAGCCTCCTCCGCAACGAGGACGGCTACCAGGTCACCCGAGAGGACATCGAGGCGCTGGCCCGCTGGCGGCCCGACCCCGGGGAGATCAACGTGCCCCTGAAGCTCGCCCGGGTCATCCTCCAGGACTTCACCGGGGTCCCGGCGGTGGTGGACCTCGCCGCCATGCGGGACGCCATCAAGGCCAAGGGCGGCGACCCCAAGCGCATCAACCCCGTGGTGCCCGCCGATTTGGTCATTGACCACTCGGTCCAGGTGGACGCCTTCGGCACCGCCTACGCCTTCTTCTACAACGTGGAGAAGGAGTACGAGAGGAACCGGGAGCGCTACCTCCTCCTCAAGTGGGCCCAGAACGCCCTGGAGAACTTCCGGGTGGTGCCCCCGGGCACGGGCATCGTCCACCAGGTGAACATCGAGTACCTCACCAAGGTGGTGATGACCGGGAAGCGGGACGGGCTCACCCTGGCCTTCCCCGACTCCCTGGTGGGCACGGACAGCCACACCACCATGGTGAACGGCCTGGGTGTCCTGGGCTGGGGCGTGGGGGGGATTGAGGCCGAGGCGGTGATGCTGGGCCAGCCCTACTACATGCTCGCCCCCAGGGTGGTGGGCTTCAAGCTCTACGGAGAGCTCCCCGAGGGGGCTACGGCCACGGACCTGGTCCTCACCGTCACCGAGATGCTGCGCAAGCACGGGGTGGTGGGCAAGTTCGTGGAGTTCTACGGCCCCGGGGTGGCCAAGCTCTCCACCCCCGACCGGGCCACCATCGCCAACATGGCCCCCGAGTACGGGGCCACCATGGGCTTCTTCCCCGTGGACGAGGAGACCCTGAACTACCTCCGCCAGACGGGCCGCCCCGAGGAGCTCGTGGAGCTGGTGGAGGCCTACACCAAGGCGGTGGGCCTCTTCCGCACCCCGGAGGCGGAGGAGAAGGTCCAGTACTCCGAGTACCTGGAGCTGGACCTCTCCACGGTGGAGCCCTCCCTGGCGGGCCCCAAGCGGCCACAGGACCGGGTGCCCCTCAAGGAGGCGAAGGAGAGCTTCCTCGCCCACCTCACCAAGCCCGTGAAGGAGCGGGGCTTCGGCCTCTCCGAGGACCAGCTCCAGAGGAAGGTCCTGGTCAAGCGCCAAGACGAGGAGTTTGAGCTCACCCACGGCTCCGTGGTCATCGCCGCCATCACCAGCTGCACCAACACCTCCAACCCCACGGTGATGCTGGGGGCCGGGCTTCTCGCCAAGAAGGCGGTGGAGGCGGGCCTGGACCGGAAGCCCTGGGTCAAGACCTCCCTCGCCCCCGGCTCCAAGGTGGTGACGGACTACCTGGAGATGAGCGGGCTCATGCCCTTCCTCGAGGCCCTGGGCTTCCACCTGGTGGGCTACGGCTGCACCACCTGCATCGGGAACTCCGGGCCTCTCCCCCAGGACATCGCCAAGGCCGTGGAGGAAGGGAACCTGGTGGTGGCCGCCGTCCTCTCCGGAAACCGCAACTTTGAGGGCCGCATCAACCCCCACGTGAAGGCCAACTACCTGGCGAGCCCCATGCTGGTGGTGGCCTACGCCCTGGCGGGCCGGATGGACATTGACTTCACCACGGAGCCCTTGGGCTTTGACCCCAACGGCAAGCCCATCTACCTCAAGGACATCTGGCCCTCCATGGAGGAGATCCGGGAGGCCATCCGGAAGACCCTGGACCCCGAGCTCTTCAAGAAGGAGTACAGCAAGGTCTTTGAAGGGGACGAGCGCTGGCAGGCCCTCCCCGCCCCCACCGGGGAGCTCTACCAGTGGGACCCGGAGAGCACCTACATCCAAAACCCGCCCTTCTTTGAGGACCTGGGCGAGCGGCAGGTGGAGGACATCCGGGGGGCGAGGGTCCTCCTCGTCCTTGGCGACTCCGTGACCACGGACCACATCTCCCCCGCCGGCGCCATCCCCGTGAAGAGCCCCGCCGGCCAGTACCTGATCAGCAAGGGGGTGAAGCCGGAGGACTTCAACTCCTACGGCTCCCGGCGCGGCAACCACGAGGTGATGATGCGGGGCACCTTCGCCAACATCCGCATCAAGAACCTCATGCTGGACGGGATTGAGGGCGGTTACGCCAAGAAGCTCCCCGAGGGAGACGTGGACTTCGTCTACAACGTCGCCATGCGCTACAAGGCCGAGGGCACGCCCCTCCTCGTCATCGCCGGGAAGGAGTACGGGACCGGCTCTAGCCGCGACTGGGCCGCCAAGGGCACCTACCTCCTCGGCATCAAGGCGGTGCTCGCGGAAAGCTTTGAAAGGATCCACCGCTCCAACCTCGTGGGCATGGGCGTCCTGCCCCTGGAGTTCCTGCCCGGGCAGAACCGGGAGACTTTGGGCCTCACGGGGTACGAGGTCTACGACATCCTGGGCCTCGAGGACCTGAAGCCCAGGAAGCTCGTGGACATCGTGGCGAGGCGGGAGGACGGGAGCGAGGTCCGCTTCCAGGCCATCGCCCGCCTGGACACCCCCGTGGAGGTGGACTACTACAAGAACGGGGGCATCCTCCAGACCGTGCTCCTCAACATGCTGAAGGAGGCCAAGGCCACGGAGTAAGCCCACGCGAGGGAAAACGCCCCGGGCTTTAGGCCCGGGGCGTTTTGGTGCCGGGGACGGGACTCGAACCCGTACGGGGGCTACCCCCCAGCGGATTTTAAGTCCGCAGCGTCTACCGTTCCGCCACCCCGGCGGGCCCTTTTCATCCTAAGGAGCCGCGCGGGGGTTGCGCAACACGGGACGCCCGAACCGAGGCCGTGGGGAGGCCCTTTTCCAGGGCGAAGGCCGCGGTGGAAGGCTCATCCGGTGTCCTTCGCCCGACGAGCTCCCTAGGGACCTTTTGCCGGGGCCCCCATGCTGGCTTGGGCCAGCACGGGGTGGCCTCAGCGGGGAAGCCCCTCCCTGCCCAGGCGCAGGGTGAGGTCCGCCCCCAAGGCCGCCTCCCCGGAGACGCGGTAGGGGACGCCGAGGGCCTCGCCCAAGGCCTGGGCGAGGCGGCCCGGGCCGTTTTCCAGCACCTCCGTGTGCTCGGGGGCCAGGGCGAGCTCCCGCAGGCTCACCGAGAGGCCCAAGGCCTTAAGCCGCTCCGCCGCCTCCTGGGCCAGGGCCTCCTGGCCAGGCCCGAAGAGGACCACGGCCCGCTTCCCCGCCAAGGCCTCGCCCCAGACCTCCCGGTCCTCAAAGTAGACCGCCCGAAGCCGGGCCCAGGCCGCCTCGTCCACCGCCCAGCCCCCGGCGAACCGCCCGGGAAGGAGGAGGCTCACGAAGGCGGGCCTGCGGAGGAGGAAGCCGAGCAAGGCCCCCTTCTCCCCCCGGGTGAGGTCGGTGGCCACGTAGGGCTCCACCGCCGCCACCGCTCGGGGGAGGCGGAGGAGGCCCGGCAGGGAGAAAAGCTGGTCCTTCAGGGCGTGGAAGAAGGCCTGCTGGCGCTGGATGCGGCCGATGTCCCCCAGGGCGTCCTTGCGGAAGCGGAGGTAGCCCTCCGCCTGCGCGCCGCTAAGCACCTGGCAACCGGGCTCCAGGTCTATAACAAGCCCCGCCGCCTGGTCCTGGTAGCGCATGGGCTTCTCCACGCAGACCCGCACCCCCCCTAGGGCGTCCACGCCCCGGCGGAGGGCCTCGAGGCTTACCACCACGTAGCGGTCGGGGCGCACCCCCGTGATCCGGGCCACGGCCTCCTTCATGAGCTCCGGCCCTCCCAAGGGGCTTGCGGCGTTCACCTTGTGCCAGCCGTGGCCGGGAAGCAGGACCCAGACGTCCCGGGGCACGGAGAGGACCACCACCCGGTTCGCCCCGGGGTCCAGACGCACGAGGAGGATGGTGTCGGCGAGGCCCCGGAAGCGCTCCGGGGCCCTCTTGTGGTAGCCCACGTACTCGGGGCTCGAGCCGTAGACCAAAAGGGTGAAGGGCTCCTTCAGGGCGAAGGGGTTAGGGACCGCCCCGTGCCGGAAGAGGGGGCCCAAAAGGGGAAAGGCCCAAACCCCCACGAGGAGGGCGAGGGCCAGGAAAAGGAGCGCCAGCCGCCGCACGAAGCCCTAGTGTAGCCCCCTTTGGGTGAGGCGGATTAGGGGAAGCAGGAGGTGGTGTCCGTCATCGCCCGGTCGGCCCGGACCAGGCCGAAGCCGTATTCCGGGTCCCAACCGGCAGGCCCCAGGTCCTCGGCGGTGTTGGTGAGGCACTGGTAGACCTGGTCCGGACTAGGCCACGCCTTCCGCTCGCTGGCGTACTTGCTCATGTAGAGGGCCACCACCCCGGCCACGATGGGGCTAGCCAAAGAGGTGCCGCTCACAAAGCGATAGTTGCCTGAAGGGCCTGCCGCCAAAACCTCCACACCTGGAGCCATTAGGTCAAGCTCGGGGCCATAGGCCGAAAAATTCGCCCGCCTTTTAAGGAGATCTACCGCACCCACAGCGAGAGTGTTGGGGCTGCTGGCAGGGAACATAACCGGTCCCCCATTCCCGGTCTCGTAGTTTCCCGCCGCAGCTACAATAACCCTCCCCTTGTTCCGAGCCCGAGCCAGCTCCTCATCCAGAACCTCGTCATAGTCGTTACCTCCCAGCGAAATGTTGATGACCTGGGCCCCCAGTTGGCGGGCTAACCGAACCCCCTTGAAAAGGGTTTCATACGTGGCTCCACCACCCCGGTAGAAAACCTTGATTGGAACGACGTATCCACCCCAGGTAGTTCCTGCTATTCCCTTAGAGTTGTTGGTATCCGCCCCCAAGACCGAGGCCACCTCTAAACCATGCCCCCAATAGTTGGGAGCCGAGTCGTCCGTGGGATTCGCATCTCCGTCAGCCACGTCCAGGTTAACCCCGGCGGGGAGGTACTTGCTGGCCTGAAAGTCCTCGTGGGCAAGAACTCCCGTGTCTAGCACGGCCACAAGGGGCGGGCATCCCCTGCCTGTGCTGAAGTCCCAAGCGCTTTCTAAACGCACCAACCGATTCAAGTAGGCGCTTTGATCGGGGTAATAGAGGTCATTCGGAGCCCGCAAAGGCCGGTAAACATAGTTGGGCTGGACGTACTGAGCACCCGCCCGCAAAAGGGCTTCCGCTCGGACTTTCTCCTCCCCATGGGGAACCTTCACCTTGATTACGTCCAGGGCGAGCTGGGCCTGGGGCTCTACTCCTGAGGCCCGCAAGCTCTGAAGGGAAAGACCTGGTTTGGGCACTACAATGAGTTCTCCCGGAACAAACTCCCCTTCAAAGCTTCCCAAACCGTGCAGCTTAGAAGGAGCATCCAGGCTCTGCACCCGCAGGGGACCTACCGGGCACTCGGCGGGGTTCACGGGCGGCGGATTCTGGGGGCAGGCCGTGAGGAGAAGGGCCGTGGAGAGGAAAAGGGCCCCAAAGAGCAGGCGCTTCATGGCCTCCACTATACGCCGCCCCTCCAGGCCCCGCCTTAAGCCTGGCCTAAGGTTTCCTCCACCCTCCGGGCGAGCTTCTCCAGGAAGCCGAAGAACATGGGCCCGTAGTGGGCGAGCTCGTCCCCGTCCGTGGCGGCCACGGGGAAGTCCCAGCCCCTTTCCCGGGCCAGGGCCCTCGCCTTCTCCAGGGGGTTCTTGCCCCAGGGCTTGGGCTCGTAGAGGAAGAGGTCCGGGGCCCTCCGCCTCACCTCCTCCAGGTCCGGCGTGAAGTAGGCCTGGGGCACGTCCAGGAAGATGGGCTTGAGGCCCAGGTGCAGGAGGGCCTGGGCGATGTAGCTCCCCCGGCCCACGGTGATGGGTCCGCCCAGGTCCATCTCAAAGTAGACCGTGAGGTCAAAGCGGCCCCGAAGGGCGGCGTAGCGGAGGGCGAGCTCGTGGGCGAGGGCGGTGGCCCTCTCCTCCAGGTCCAGGAGGTGGCCCAGGGTGGAGAGGTTCTCCAGGATGCCGTAAGGACTGGTGGGAAGCGGAACCGCAAAGACGGGAAACCCGGCCTCCTTAAGCCTCAGCGCCTGCTCCCGCTGGACCCCGGTGGAAAGCAGGACCAGGTCGGGCTTCAGGCTCCGAAGGAGCTCGGTGCGGGTCTTGGTGTAGGAGGCCACCACCGGCAGGGAAAGCACCTCTGCCGGGCGGTGGCAGAAGGCGCTCCGGCCCACGAGCCTGTCCCCAAGCCCCAGGGCAAAGAGGGCGTCGGTGAGGTTCGGGGCCAGGGAGACGATGCGCGAGAAGCGGTCGGGAAGCTCCAGGGGGCCTAAGAGTTCGTGGAAGAGCCTCATCGCCTGAGGTCCAGGGAACGGGCGTGGCCCTCGAGGCCCTCCGCCCGGGCCAAAAGCGCCCCCTTCTTGGCGAGCTCCCGGGCCGCGCCCTCGGAAAGGCCCACCACCGGGATCACCTTCAGGAAGTCCCGCACCGCCAACCCCCCCTGGAAGCGGGCCGTCCCCGAGGTGGGCATGACGTGGCTGGGCCCGGCGATGTAGTCGCCCAAGGCCTCGGGGCTCCCCTCCCCCAGGAAGACCCCCCCGGCGTTCTGCACCTTCTCCAGCCAGGGAAGGGGGTCCGAGAGGGCGAGGGAGAGGTGCTCGGGGGCGTAGAGGTTGGCGAGGGCGAAGGCCTCCTCCAGGTCCTTGGTGAGGACGAGCCCGCCCTTCTCCAGGGCCTGACGGGCCACCTCGGCCCGGGGGAGGTCCTGGAGCTGCCGGGAAAGCTCGGCCTCCACCCGTTCCAACAGGGCCCGGTCCGGGGAGAGGAGCCAGGGCTCGGAGTCGGGGCCGTGCTCCGCCTGGGCCAGGAGGTCGGCGGCGAGGAGCCTGGGGGAGGCGGAGCCGTCGGCGATGATCATGGTCTCCGTGGGGCCGGCGAGGCCGTCAATGCCCACGGTGCCGTAGACGAGCCGCTTCGCCGCCACCACGTAGCGGTTCCCCGGCCCCACGATCTTGTCCACCCGGGGGACGCGCCCCGTGCCGTAGGCCAAGGCGGCGATGGCCTGGGCCCCGCCCATGGCGAAGAGGCGGTCGGCCCCCGCCACCCAGGCGGCGGCCAGGACCCCGGGGTGGACCTTGGGGGGGCTCGCCACGATCACCTCCCGCACCCCCGCCACCTTGGCCGGGACCACGGTCATGAGGAGGGTGGAGAGGAGGGGAGCGCTTCCCCCGGGGACGTAGACCCCCACCCGCTCCAGGGGGCGGACGAGCTGGGCCAGCACCCCGCCCCCCTCGGCCCAGAGGAAGCCGCCCCGGGCCTCCTCGCGGTAGAAGGCCTCTATGCGCTCCCGGGCCGTCTCCAGGGCGTCCCTGAGGTCCTCGTCCAAGTCCTCGTAGGCCTCCCGCCAGGCCCGCTTGGGGACCTCCTCCACCGGGTAGCCGTCCAGGTCCCGGCTGAACCGGTCCAGGGCCTCGTCCCCTTCCTCCCGGACCGCCTCCAGGATGCCCCGCACGATCTCCTCCACCGTGGGGTCAAAGGAGAGGCCCCGGCGGGCGAAGCGGGCCCGCACCTCCTCGGCGGCGTAGATCATGCCCCCACTATACCAGCGCGGGAAACGGCTTCAGGGGCCTTCCGCCTCCAGGAGGACCGCCTCAAAGACGTGCCGGCCCACCTGCTGGGCCACGCGCACCAGGCGCCCTTCCTCCACCTGGACCAGGGAGAGGCCGGGGCGCAGGCGGTACTGCCGCCGCGCCTTCCCCTCCACTTCCACGTCGGGGAGGCGCTCCACGTAGACCCGGCCCCCGGGCATGGGGAAGCGGACCACCTCCCCGGGCTCGAGGGCGAGGCCCGGGAGGGCGAGAAAGAGGGAGAGGGGGTCGTGGTAGGGGGTGAGGCAGGGGTAGGCCAGGCTCTCCTTCCCCTGGCTCACCAGGACCACGCCCTCCTCCTCCAGGCGCTCCACGGTGAAGACGCGGACCTCCTTCCCCTCCACCCGCTCCTGGAAGCGGAGGGAGAAGCCCTCCGCGTCCAACTCCGTCTGCCAGCGCTGGCGCCCGGGGGGCAAGGGGGGGAGGAACTCGGCCTGGAGGCTGGCCCGCACCCCCCTTTTGCGCCGCTCCACCTCGAGGCGGCCCTCCCCCACGGGCCGGCCGGCGTAGTGGTAGGCGTAGCGGTAGACCTCCTTCATCTAGCGCACCTTGATGGTGAGGGGCGGGCCCGGCACCTCCAGGAGGTAGTCCACGGGCTCCCGCCCCGGCACCTGGATGCGGAGCCGGTACACCCCGGGGACGGGGAAGCGCACCCGCCCCGGGGCCTCGAGGAGGAGGCTCCCGGGCTCAAGCTCCGCCCCCTCGGGGGCCTCCAGCACGTAGACCAGGGCCTTCTCCGTGGGGGGGTCGGTGCGGAACTCCATGGGGTAGTCCCGCGCCGCCCCTCCCTGGGGCCGGAAGAGGCCCATGTAGGCCCCGGCCGCCCCCAGGAGCAAAAGGAGGAAGAGGACGAGGCCCACCGCCCGCCGCCCCCCCCTTGAGGGCCGGGGCTCCACCACGGGAAAGGGCGGGTCCTCGGGCTCCTCAATGCGGATGACCCGGGGGCGGCTCGGCGTGGGCTCCTCCCGCGGCGGCCCGGGCGAAGCGGGCACGGAAGCCTCCGCCGCCTCCACCTCCACAGGAAGCCGCCTGGCCTCGGCCTCCTTCTCCTTGGCCGCCTCGGGAGCGGGGGCCTCCTCCGGTGGAGGCGCCCAGAGGGCCTCCAGCCCCACCTCCCCCCGCACGAGGCGCGCGAGGACCTCCCGCAAGGGGAACTCCTCCCACCTGGGCCCGGCGAGGAGGCGGGCGAGCTCCAAGAGGGCGGGAGCGGCCTCCCCCGTAAGGGCCTCGAGCCCCGGCCCCACGAGCCAGACGCTCCGCCCCTTCACCAGGACGAGCTCGGCCCGGGGGGCGTAGCGGATGCCCTGGGCCTCAAGCGCGGCGAGGCGCTTGGCGATCTCCCGCACCCAGTGGGCGAGGCGGTCGGGGTCCGCCACGCCCGCGTACTGGCTCAAGGGGACGGCCCCTAGGGGCCATTCCAGGACGAGGGCGTCCTCGAGGCGGTCCAGGACCTTGAGGCTCCCCTCCGCCTCCACGGGCTCGCCCTTCGCCCCCACGAGGACCATCACCGGCATCCCGGTCCGGGTGTCCTGGCCCTCGTAAACGGTCAGGGAAGCGAGGCGGGCCAAGGCCCGCCTTAGCCAGTAGGACCCGAGAAGCTCCATCCCTCCAAGTATACGCACCCCCCATGAGGGGATTTATAATCGGGGCGAGGCCGGGTCCCAGGACCCGAAAGGAGGGGGCATGGAGTTCAAGGTGACGCTCACCACGGAAGAGATCGTTCGCGGGCTCAAGCACTACCGCCGCATCGCCAAGCAGGACGTCCTCCGGGCGCCGGAGACCCCCAACCCCGAGGTCTTCCGCCGCCACGCCGAGGCCCGGCGCGAGGTCTACGCCAAGCTGGCGGAGGTGGCGGAGCGCGAGGGCCCGGAGGCCGCCGTGGCCTACGCCCTGGAACTCTACCGCTCCCTGCCCTTCGTCACCGGAACGCCCGAGGACCAGTACCCCGAGATCAAGGGCCAGGAAAACGCCCTGGAGAACTTCTTCCTGATGATCGGCCTGGACCCCAAGGTCCGCCGCGAGGCCCGCAAGGCCCGCAAGCCCCTGCAATGACCCTGGAACTGCTTCAGGCCCAGGCGCAAAACTGCACCGCCTGCCGCCTCGCGGAGGGCCGGACCCGGGTGGTCTTCGGGGAAGGCAACCCGGACGCAAACCTCATGATCGTGGGGGAAGGCCCCGGGGAAGAAGAGGACAAGACGGGCCGCCCCTTCGTGGGCAAGGCGGGGCAGCTTCTAAACCGCATCCTGGAGGCGGCGGGGATCCCTAGGGAGGAGGTCTACATCACCAACATCGTCAAGTGCCGCCCCCCGCAAAACCGCGCCCCCCTTCCCGACGAGGCCAAGATCTGCACGGACAAGTGGCTCCTCAAGCAGATTGAGCTCATCGCCCCTCAGATCATCGTCCCCTTGGGGGCGGTGGCCGCCGAGTTCTTCCTGGGGGAGAAGGTCTCCATCACCAAGGTGCGGGGGAAGTGGTACGAGTGGCACGGGATCAAGGTCTTCCCCATGTTCCACCCCGCCTACCTCCTCAGGAACCCGAGCCGGGCCCCGGGAAGCCCCAAGCACCTCACCTGGCTGGACATTCAAGAGGTCAAGCGGGCCCTGGACGCCCTCCCCCCCAAGGAGCGGCGCCCGGTGAAGGCGGTGAGCCAGGAGCCCCTCTTTTAAGCGCCCTTCGCCCCCGTCCCCTGGGACGCTCTTACCGGGGGCGGGGTCCCGAGCCCAGGCAGGGCGCTTTCCCGGGGCTTCCGCCCCTGGGAGCGGTTTTGTAGGATGGCCTTGCCTCCGAGCCCGGAAAGACCCCCCGGGCCTTCCGGGCCGGGCCTTTGGGCCCCGGGGTGGCGGGGGCAACCCCGCCGCCTGCCGCGGTCGCAAAGGAGGTGCGCATGGGAAGACGTTTGGTGGCCCTTCTCCTCCTCTTCCTCCCCGGCTTCGCCCAGAAGGCGGTGCGGGTGGTGGCGGCCTCGGACCTCCAGTACGCCCTCCCCGAGGTCGCCCGGGCCTTTGAGCGGAAAAACCCCGGGGTGAAGGTGGAGCTCGTCTTCGGCTCCTCCGGCAAGCTCTACGCCCAGCTCACCCAGGGCCTCGAGGCCGACCTCTTCTTCTCCGCCGACAAGGCCTACCCCGAGCTTTTGGAGCGGAAAGGCCTGGCCGAACCCGGCACCCGGAAGCCCTACGCCGTCGGGCGGGTGGTCATCTGGGTGGACAAAAAGCTCGGCCTCAAGCCCGGCCCCGAGGCCCTGAAGGACCCGAGGGTGACCCAGCTCGCCCTCGCCAACCCCGTGCACGCCCCCTACGGCCGGGCCGCCGTCACCCTCCTGGAGCACCTGGGGCTTTTGCGGCGCAAGGACGTCCCCCTCCCCGGCCTGGCCAAGCCCTTCCCCCTCCTCTCCTGGGAGGAGATCCCCTGGGAAAGGCTCACCGGGGGGGTGGAGGCCTACTGGGACGCCACGCCCTTGCGCCAAGGGAAGCCCCGCTTCGCCTTCGTCTACGGGGAGAACATCTCCCAGACGGCCCAGCTCGCCCTCGCCGCCACCCGGGTGGGCCTCCTCGCCCTCTCCCTGGCGGTCCACGAAAGCCTCTCCGGGGCGGGAGCGTACTGGCTCGCCCCCCTCGGGAGCCACCTCCCCCTGGAGCAGGACTACCTCGTCCTCAAGGGGCGCGGCCGCCCCGAGGTCCTGGCCTTTTACGCCTACGTGGGAAGCCCCGAGGCCCGGGCCGTTTTCCGGCGCTACGGCTTCCTCCTCCCCGGGGAGTGATGGACCCCCTCTTCTGGGACGCCCTCTTCCTCTCCTTTCGGGTGGCCGCCTTGGCCTCGGGAATCCTCCTCCTTGCGGGCGCACCCCTCGCCTGGCTCCTCGCTTTCCGCCGCTTTCCCGGGAAGGCGTTGCTGGAAGCGGTCTTCCTCCTTCCCCTTGTCCTGCCTCCTACTGTCCTGGGCTTCTACCTCCTCCTCTTCCTTGGGCCCGAGGGGCCGTGGGCGAGGCTTCTCGGCGTGTCCTGGGCCTTCCGCTTTGAGGGCCTGGTCTTCGCCAGCGTCCTCTTCAGCCTCCCCTTCGCCCTCACCGCCTACCGGGAGGCCTTCTTGGCCCTGGATCCGAACCTCCTGGAGGTGGCCCGCACCCTGGGGGTCCCCCGCCACCGGATCCTCGCCCGGGTGGTCCTCCCCCTGGTCTGGCCTGGCCTCCTCTCCGGCACCCTCCTCGCCTTCGCCCACACCCTGGGGGAGTTCGGGGTGGTCCTGATGGTGGGGGGCTCCATCCCGGGGAAGACCCAGATGGTGAGCATCTACCTCTACGACCTGGTCCAGGCGCTCCGCTTCGCCGAGGCGGTCCGGGCGAGCCTGGTCCTCCTCGGCCTAAGCCTCTTCCTCCTCGCCCTGGTGCGGGCCCTGGAAGGGAGGTGGCGCTCCTGGAGGTCCACTACCGGCTGACCCGGCCCCTTCTCCTCGAGACCCGCTTCCAGGTGCGGGGCTTCACCGTGCTTTTGGGGCGAAGCGGGGCGGGCAAGACCAGCCTCCTCAAGGCCCTGGCGGGCCTCCTCCCCGCAGAGGGCACCCCCTTCGGCGGCCTTCCCCCGGAAAGGCGCCCCGTGGGCTACCTGCCCCAGGACCTCGCCCTCTTCCCCCACATGACCGCCTGGGAGAACGTGGCCTTTCCCCTAAAAGGCAGGGACCGGAAGGCAAGGGCCCTCGCCCTCCTCGGGCGGGTGGGCTTGCTGGAAGAGGCCCACAAGCGGCCGGGCGAGCTCTCCGGAGGGCAGAGGCAGCGGGTGGCCCTGGCCCGGGCCCTGGCGCGAAAGCCCGAACTCCTCCTCCTGGACGAACCCACGAGCGCCCTGGACCCCCTGACCAAGCACCAGGTCCTGGCGGAACTCGCCGCCCTCATCCGCCGGGAGGGCCTGCCCACCCTGGCGGTGAGCCACGACCCGGAGCTTGCGGGCCTGGCCGACTGGCTCGTGGTCCTCGAGGGGGGCCGGATCCTCCAGGAAGGCCCCCCGGAGGAGGTCCTCGCCGCCCCGCGCACGGCGAGCGCGGCGCGGCTTCTGGGCTTTGAGAACCTCTTCCCCGCCCGGGTGGTGGAGGGCGGGGTGGAGGCGGAAGGCGTCCGCCTCCGCCTTCCCCTCCCCCCCTGGGCCCGGCCGGGAGGCCGGGTCTACGTGGGGGTGCGGGCGGCCGAGGTCATCGTGGTGCGGGAGGACCGCCCCCCACCCCCGGAAAACGTCCTGGAAGGCCTACTGGAAAGCCTCTACCCCCAGGGCCTGGCCTACCGGGGGCGCTTCCAGGGCCCCCTCGCCCTCACCCTCCTCCTCCCCCGGCACGTGCAGGCCAGGCTCCACCTCGCGCCCGGGAGGCGGATCAAGGTGGTCCTGAAGCCCCGCTACCTGCACCTGATGCCGGGCGAGGCGGAGGAGGGCCTCTAGGCTCAGGCCGAACTTCCGTGCAAGCCCCTGGAGGGCGAAGCGGGCCTGCCAGGGGGCGAGGCCCAGGGCCCGGCCCAAGGCGGAAGGCCTAGGCTCCACCCCCCGACCGAGGGCCTCCAGGACCCCGGCCTCCCGCCCGGTGAGCCGCAGGCCGATCCGGCCGCGAAGCCCCTCGGCCAGGGTCTTGGGGTCGTCCTTGCGGGTGAGGAAGGCCCGCCGCCTGGGGTCGTAGACCCGCAGGCCCCACGGGGTGGGCCAGAAGAAGACCTCCCCCCGCTCCAGGTGGGCGAGGTCGGCCAGAGTGAGCCCCTCCCCCTCGCGCCAGGACACCGCCACGCCCGCCGCCCAAAGCGCCGGGGCGAGCCGGGCGTAAAGGGAAAGGTCGTCCGTCCACACCACCACGCGCACCGCGCACCTCCTTTCGTCCGAGGCCGAAAGTCCTCCGTCCTGGCCTTTAGGCGAGGAAGGGCGGGGCGCGCGGGGGGCCGGGAAGCGGGAAAGGCGGGGGAAAGCCCGCCCGGGCCTCCGGCCGGACCCTAAAGAAGGCCATGGGCCCCGGCGGGGCGGGCGGGTCCACGGGGGGGAGGCCCGGGGCGAGCTGGAGGCCGCAGAGGAGGCTGTGGTGCACCTCCTCTCCCGGGGCGCGGCAGTCCGCCTGGAGGGCGGGGTTCTGCCGCTCCATGAGGTAGAGCTGGAGGGCCACCCCGGTGGAGGCCACCAGGGTGAGGAGGACGTAAAGGGCGAGGAGCCCGAGCCTCTTCCACCCCGGCACGGCCTCAGGATACCAGGGCCCCCTTTCCCGTAAAGTGGAAGGGTATGACCGCTCGGGCCGTGCGGGGCACCAAGGATCTTTTCGGCAAGGAGCTCAGGATGCACCAGCGCATCGTGGCCACCGCCCGCAAGGTCTTGGAGGCGGCGGGGGCCCTGGAGCTCGTCACCCCCATCTTTGAGGAAACCCAGGTCTTTGAGAAGGGCGTGGGGGCGGCCACGGACATCGTGCGCAAGGAGATGTTCACCTTCCAGGACCGGGGCGGGCGCTCCCTCACCCTGCGCCCCGAGGGCACGGCCGCCATGGTCCGGGCCTACCTGGAGCACGGGATGAAGGTCTGGCCCCAGCCCGTGAGGCTCTGGATGGCGGGGCCCATGTTCCGGGCCGAGCGCCCCCAAAAGGGGCGGTACCGCCAGTTCCACCAGGTGAACTACGAGGCCTTGGGCTCGGAAAACCCCATCCTGGACGCCGAGGCCGTGGTCCTCCTCTACGAGTGCCTGAAGGAGCTCGGCCTTAGGCGCCTCAAGGTCAAGCTCTCCTCCGTGGGGGACCCCGAGGACCGGGCGCGCTACAACGCCTACCTGCGGGAGGTCCTCTCCCCCCACCGGGAGGCCCTCTCCGAGGACTCCAAGGAGCGCCTGGAGCTCAACCCCATGCGGATCCTGGACTCCAAAAGCGAGAAAGACCAGGCCCTCCTCAAGGAGCTCGGGGTGAGGCCCATGCTGGACTTCCTGGGGGAGGAGGCGAGGGCCCACCTGCACAAGGTGGAGCGCCACCTGGAAAGGCTTTCCGTCCCCTACGAGCTGGAGCCCGCCTTGGTGCGGGGGCTGGACTACTACGTGCGCACCGCCTTTGAGGTGCACCACGAGGAGATCGGGGCCCAGTCCGCCCTGGGGGGCGGGGGGCGGTACGACGGGCTTTCCGAGCTTCTGGGGGGGCCCCGGGTGCCGGGAGTGGGGTTCGCCTTCGGGGTGGAGCGGGTGGCCCTGGCCCTCGAGGCCGAGGGCTTCGGCCTCCCCGAGGAGAAGGGCCCCGACCTCTACCTCATCCCCCTCACGGAGGAGGCGGTGGCGGAGGCCTTCTACCTGGCCGAGGCCCTGAGGCCCCGCCTCCGGGCCGAGTACGCCCTCGCCCCCAGGAAGCCGGCCAAAGGCCTGGAGGAGGCCCTGAAGCGGGGAGCGGCCTTCGCGGGCTTCCTGGGCGAGGACGAGCTCCGGGCGGGGGAGGTGACCCTGAAGAGGCTCGCCACCGGGGAGCAGGTGCGCTTAAGCCGGGAGGAGGTCCCGGGCTACCTCCTCCAGGTCCTCGGGTGAGAATCCGGTAAGCTTGGGAGGATTATGCGTCGCACCCACTACGCCGGAAGCCTGAGGGAAACCCACGTGGGCGAGGAGGTGGTCCTGGAAGGCTGGGTCAACCGCCGCCGCGACCTCGGCGGCCTCATCTTCCTGGACCTCAGGGACCGGGAGGGCCTGGTCCAGCTCGTGGCCCACCCCGCTAGCCCCGCCTACGCCACCGCCGAGCGGGTGCGCCCCGAGTGGGTGGTGCGGGCCAAAGGCCTCGTGCGCCTCCGCCCCGAGCCCAACCCCCGCCTCGCCACGGGGCGGGTGGAGGTGGAGCTCTCTGCCCTCGAGGTCCTCGCCGAGGCCAAGACGCCCCCCTTCCCCGTGGACGCGGGCTGGCGGGGGGAGGAGGAGAAGGAGGCAAGTGAGGAGCTCCGCCTCAAGTACCGCTACCTGGACCTAAGAAGGCGGCGCATGCAGGAGAACCTGCGCCTGCGCCACCGAGTCATCAAGGCCATCTGGGACTTCCTGGACCGGGAGGGCTTCGTCCAGGTGGAGACCCCCTTTCTCACCAAAAGCACCCCGGAAGGGGCCCGGGACTTCCTGGTGCCCTACCGCCACGAGCCCGGCCTCTTCTACGCCCTGCCCCAGTCCCCCCAGCTCTTCAAGCAGATGCTGATGGTGGCGGGGCTGGACCGCTACTTCCAGATCGCCCGCTGCTTCCGGGACGAGGACCTCCGCGCCGACCGCCAGCCCGACTTCACCCAGCTGGACCTGGAGATGAGCTTCGTGGAGGTGGAGGACGTCCTGGAGCTCAACGAGCGCCTCATGGCCCACGTCTTCCGCGAGGCGTTGGGGGTGGAGCTTCCCCTCCCCTTCCCCCGGCTTTCCTACGAGGAGGCCATGGAGCGCTACGGCTCCGACAAGCCCGACCTCCGCTTCGGCCTGGAGCTCAAGGAGGTGGGCCCCCTCTTCCGCCAAAGCGGCTTCAGGGTCTTCCAGGAGGCGGAAAGCGTGAAGGCCCTTGCCCTCCCCAAGGCCCTCTCCCGCAAGGAGATCGCCGAGCTGGAGGAGGTGGCCAAGCGCCACAAGGCCCAGGGCCTCGCCTGGGCCCGGGTGGAGGAGGGGGGGTTTTCCGGAGGTGTAGCCAAGTTTTTAGAACCCGTGCGGGAAGCTTTGCTCCAAGCCACGGAGGCCAGGCCCGGGGACACCCTCCTCTTCGTGGCGGGGCCCCGCAAGGTGGCGGCCACGGCCCTGGGGGCGGTGCGGCTTAGGGCGGCGGACCTTTTGGGCCTCAAGCGGGAGGGGTGGTCCTTCCTCTGGGTGGTGGACTTTCCCCTTTTGGAGTGGGACGAGGAGGAGGAAGCCTGGACCTACATGCACCACCCCTTCACGAGCCCCCACCCCGAGGACCTGCCCCTCCTGGAACAGGAGCCGGGGAGGGTGCGGGCCTTGGCCTACGACCTCGTCCTCAACGGGGTGGAGGTGGGCGGGGGGTCCATCCGCATCCACGACCCCGCCCTCCAGGCCCGGATGTTCCGGATTTTGGGCATCGGGGAGGAGGAGCAAAGGGAAAAGTTCGGGTTTTTCCTCGAGGCCCTGGAGTACGGAGCCCCGCCCCACGGGGGCATCGCTTGGGGGCTGGACCGCCTCCTCGCCCTCATGACGGGAAGCCCCTCCATTCGCGAGGTCATCGCCTTCCCCAAGAACAAGGAGGGCAAGGACCCCCTGACCGGAGCCCCGAGCCCCGTGCCCGAGGAGCAGCTTAGGGAGCTGGGGCTTCAGGTGATCCGCCATGGCTAGGATTCCCTACGTCCTGGTGGACGTTTTCGCCCCCGCCCCCGGGGCGGGCAACCGGGTGGCCGTGGTCCTGGACGCCCGGGGGATGTCCCCGGAGGAGATGCGGGCGGTGGCCCAAAGCCTGGGGACGGCCGAGGCCGCCTTCCTCCTGGAGCGCACCGGCTTGGCCCTCTCCGTCCGCTTCTTCACCCCGGGGGGGGAGGTGGAGTTCTCCGGGCACGCCGCCGTGGCCGTGGGCCTCACCGCGGCCCGCACCGGCCTGATGCCGGAAGGGACGACGCGCCTTTACCTCCACACGCCCACGGAGGTGCTGCCCGTAGAGCTCGTCTTGGAAGCGGGAGAACCCCGCAAGGCCTGGGTCAGAGGCCCCGCCCCCCGGTTCCGGGACCTTCCCCCCTACCGGGCCCTGAGGGAGGTCCTCGAGGCCCTGGGCTCCGACGAGCGCTACCTCCACCGGGGCCTCCCCTACGGGGTGGCCTTCACCGGGCTTTGGAGCCTTTTTGTGCCCCTCATCGCCCCCGGGGTGGTGGACGCCCTGGAACCGGAGATGGAACGGCTCAAGGCGCTCTGCTTCCGGTTGGACGTGGCCACGATCCACGCCTACGCCCCCATGGGCCCGAGGAGCTTCTACGCCCGGGACTTCGCCCCCCTCCTCGGCATCCCCGAGGACCCGGTCACGGGCTCGGCCAACGCCGCCTTGGGGGCCCTCCTCGCCCGGGCCGGGGTCGTGCCTAGGCGGGAAGGAAAGGTCCTCCTCACCGTCTACCAGGGGCACCACCTAGGCAACCCGGGGGTGGTGGAGGTCCAGGTGGAGTACAGCCCCACGGGCGAGCCCTACAGCGTCCAGATCGGGGGCGAGGCGGTGATCGTCCAGACGGGGGAGGTTTGAGCGCGGGGAAGCCCATGGTCCGCCTGGTCTTCGTGGACGTGGACGGCACCCTGGTGGGCCGGGAGGGGGTGCCCCCCTGCGTCTGGCCCGAGGTGGAGGCCCTGAAGGCCCTGGGGGTCCGCTTCGCCCTGGTCACGGGCCGGCCCGGCCGGGGGGAGGCCCTCCTCCTCGCCCGGAGGCTCGCCCCCACGGGCCTCCACGTTTACGAGTCGGGGGCCGTGGTCCTGGCCTTGGAAGAGGACCTCCACGAGCCCCCCGCGAGGCCCTTCCACGTGGAGGCCCTGCCGGAGGAAGCGGCCCGGGAGGCCGTCCGGCTCGCCCGCAGGCTCGCCCTTCCCCTCGAGGGCTACACGGCGGACGGGGGCTTCTTCGTGGAAGGGGATAGCCCCCTCCTCGAGGCCCACCAGCGCCTCCTCGGGGTGGAGGCGGAAGGGGCCGACCTCCTCCGCCTTTCCTCCCCCCTGGTGCGCCTCCAGGTCCTGGCCGAGGGGGAAGCCCCCGTGGAGCGGCTTCTGGAGGCGCTTCCCCCGGGACTTCAGGCCCACGTGGCGGAAAGCCCCAAGATGCCGGGGGTCCGCTTCGTCTCCCTCACCAAGGAGGGCGTGAGCAAGCTCAGCGCCGCCCGGCTTGTGGCCGAGGCCTACGGCCTCCCCCTGTCGGAGTGCGCCATGGTGGGAGACGGGGAGAACGACCTGGAGCTCCTCCGGGCCGTGGGGGTGGGGATCGCCATGGGGAACGCCCCCCCCTCGGTGAAGCGGGCGGCCCAAAGGGTGGTCGCCCCCGTGGAGGCCTGCGGCCTGGCCGAGGCCCTCCGCCTCCTCCGGGGTTAGGAAAGGCCCTCACGGAAGGCCCAAGGGGATAAACGCCCGGCAAACGCGTAGACTGGGAGGGGTATGCGCGTCTTCATTGACGAGATCGCCCGCCACGTGGACCAGGAGGTGGAACTCAGGGGCTGGCTCTACCAGAGGCGCTCCAAGGGCAAGATCCACTTCCTCATCCTCCGGGACGGCACCGGCTTCCTCCAGGCCACGGTGGTCCAGGGGGAGGTGCCGGAGGCGGTCTTCCGGGAAGCGGACCACCTCCCCCAGGAAACCGCCCTAAGGGTGTGGGGCCGGGTGCGGGAGGACCGGAGGGCCCCGGGGGGGTTTGAGCTCGCCGTGCGGGGCCTCGAGGTGGTGAGCCGCCCCCAGGGGGAGTACCCCATCGGTCCCAAGGAGCACGGCATTGACTTCCTCATGGACTACCGCCACCTCTGGCTCCGCCACCGCCGCCCCTTCGCCGTGATGCGCATCCGGGACGAGCTGGAAAAGGCCATCCACGAGTTCTTCGGGGAAAGGGGCTTCCTCCGCTTTGACGCCCCCATCCTCACCCCAAGCGCCGTGGAGGGCACCACGGAGCTCTTTGAGGTGGAGCTCTTTGACGGGGGAAAAGCTTACCTCTCCCAGTCGGGGCAGCTTTACGCCGAGGCGGGAGCCCTGGCCTTCGCCAAGGTCTACACCTTCGGCCCCACCTTCCGGGCGGAGCGCTCCAAGACGCGGCGCCACCTCTTGGAGTTCTGGATGGTGGAGCCCGAGGTGGCCTTCATGACCCACGAGGAGAACATGGCCCTCCAGGAGGAATTGGTGCGCTACCTCGTAGCCCGGGTGCTGGAAAGGCGCGCCAAGGAGCTGGAGATGCTCGGGCGGGACCCCAAGGCCTTGGAACCCGCCGCGGAAGGGAACTACCCCCGGCTCACCTACAAGGAGGCGGTGGCCCTGGTGAACCGCCTGGCGGAGCAAGACCCCGAGGTACCCCCCCTTCCCTACGGCGAGGACTTCGGCGCCCCCCACGAAGCCGCTCTAAGCCGGCAGTTTGACCGCCCAGTCTTCGTGGAGCGCTACCCCGCAAAGATCAAGGCCTTCTACATGGAGCCGGACCCCGAAGACCCCGAGCTCGTCTTAAACGACGACCTCCTCGCCCCCGAGGGCTACGGGGAGATCATCGGGGGCAGCCAGAGGATCCACGACCTCGAGCTTCTAAGGCGGAAAATTCAGGAGTTCGGCCTCCCCGAGGAGGTCTACGGCTGGTACCTGGACCTCCGCCGCTTCGGCAGCGTCCCCCACTCGGGGTTCGGCCTGGGCCTCGAGCGCACTGTGGCCTGGATCTGCGGCCTTAACCACGTGCGGGAGGCCATCCCCTTCCCCAGGATGTACACCCGGATGCGGCCCTAGAGGCCTGCCAGCTCCAGGAAGTAGCGGTGAAGCCTGGGGTCCTGGGTGAGCTCGGGGTGGAAGGCGCTGGCGAGGATCTTGCCCTGGCGTACCAGGACGGGAAGACCATTCAGCTCCGCCAGCACCTCCACTCCTTCCCCCAATTTGCGGAAGGCTGGGGCTCTAATGAAAACCCCGTGGAAGGGACCCAAACCCCGGACCTCGAGGTCCTCCTCAAAGCTTTCCACCTGCCTGCCAAAGGCGTTGCGTTCCACCCATGCCTCCAACACCCCCAAACGGGGTTGCTCGGGGTAGCCCACGATCTCCTTGGCCAACCAGATGGCCCCGGCGCAGGTGCCAAAGAGGGCAAGGGAGCCCTCCTCCACCCGCCTTCGCACCTCCTCCTCAATGCTGTACTCCCGGGCCAGCTTGCCGATGGTGGTGGACTCGCCCCCAGGCACGATGAGGGCTTTTAGGCCCTCTAAGTGCTCGGGCTTGCGCACCTCCTTGGCCTCCACCCCAAGCCGCCTGAGGGCCTCCTTGTGCTCGCGGAAATCCCCCTGTAAGGCCAAAACGCCAACCACGCCCCTCATCCTGGACTTAGGCTCCCGCCCTGTCAAGGGAAGCCCCCCGCCAGAAGGGAAGCGGAGGGCACCCCCACCTTGGCCTCACTCGCAAGGAACTGCTCCAGAAGCCTGGGATACCTGCGCCTGGGCATGGGTCAACTATACTCTGCTCCTCAGGAGGCGCAAGCTGTTCGCCGTCACCAGCACCAAAGCCCCGCTGTCGGCCAAGACGGCGGGCCAAAGCCCCGTAAGCCCCAGGAGGGTGCTCAGGAGGAAAACCCCCTTAAGGCCCACCGCCAGGGCGATGTTTTGCCGCACCACGGCCATGGTCATGCGGCTTAAGCGGAAGGCCCGGGGCAAGGCGGCAAGGCTCAGAAGCCCCACGTCTGCACTCTGCAGGGCCGCTTCCGTGCCCTCGGCCACGGCAAGCCCTACCGTGGCCCTGGCCAGGGCTGGGGCGTCGTTCACCCCATCCCCCACCATGGCCACGCCACCCCTACCTTCCCTCTCCTCCACCAGGCGGAGCTTGTCCACGGGAGAAAGGCCAGCCCGGATTTCCTCAGGAAAAAGCCCTATGGCCGTGCCCAAAGCCAAAGCAGAGGTCTCCCGGTCGCCGGTAAGCAGGAGGGGCTTAAGGCCCAGTCGGCGCAGTTCGGCCAAGGCTTCCCGGGCCTCGAGGCGGGGGGTATCCTGGAAGGCCAAGAGGGCCAAGGGAACCCCCTCCCTAACCAAGAGGGAAAGGCTGAAGCCTTCCTCCGCCAAGGCCTTCACCTGGGCCTCTACTTCCGGGGGCAGGTCCCAGGCCTCGGGCCGCACCAAACCCACCTCCTTCCCCTCCACCCGAGCGAAGGCCCCGAGGCCCGGCACCGCCCGATGCTCCTCCGAGGGCAAGGCCTTGGGGCCCGAAGCCTCCCGCACCGCCCGGGCTAAGGGGTGGGAGGAACCCTCCGCCACCCCCTTCGCCAGGGCCAAGGCCTCCTCCGTCGAAACCCCAAAGGTAACCACCCGCACCAGCGTGGGCTTTCCCAGGGTCAGGGTTCCCGTCTTGTCCAAAGCCACGTAGCGAACCCCAGCCAAGCGCTCCAGGGCCGCCCCGCTCTTAAAGAGCACCCCCGCCCTGGCTCCCCGGCCCACCCCTGCGGCGATGGCCGCAGGCACCGACACCACCAGGGCGCAGGGGCAGGCGATGAGGAGGAGGGCCAAGGCCTTGTAGAGGTGGCCCAGGAAATCCCCCTGAAAAAGGGGAAGCACCAGGGCCACAAAGCCCGCCAAGAGGAGGACGGCGGGGGTGTAGCGGCGGCTGAAGGCGTCCACCACCCGCTCCGCCTGGCTCTTCTTAAGCAAGGCCTCCTCCGCCAGGCGTTCCATCTCCGCCAGGAAGCCCTCCTCGGGATGGCGCTCCACCTTTACCACCAAGCTCCCCTCCTGCACCAGACTGCCCCCGTAAACCCGGTCCCCTATCCCCTTGGGCCTAGGCAAGGGCTCCCCGGTGAAGGCGGCCTCCTCCACGGAAGCCTGTCCAGACACCACCACCCCGTCGGCCGGTACCCGCTCCCCCGGGGGCACCCTCACCAGGTCCCCCACCCTCAAGGCCTTAAGGGGCACCTCCTCCACCCCACCCTCCTTCAGGCGGTAGGCCCGCCTGGGAAGAAGCTCGGAAAGGGCGTAAAGGGACCTGCGGGCCTGGGCCACGCTATAAGCCTCCAGCACCTCCCCCACGAGGAAGAGGAAGACCACCAGCGCCGCCTCGGCCTCCGCCCCGATGAGCATGGCTCCCAGGGTAGCCAGCGTAACCAGGGTTTGGATGCTGAAGGGGTTTTGCCGGAACGTAGCCACCGCACGACGAGCCAGGGGGAAAACCCCTATCAAGGCCGCCAGCCGATAGCCCCAAGGGGCTAGGCCGGGGAGGAAGAGCGAAGCCAAAAAGGCCGCCAGGAGAAGCCCTCCGGAAACCAAGGCCCAGCGCCAGGGCCCAGGTAACCCCCCTTTCTCCTCCCCTTCCGGACGGAGGCGGTACCCCAGAGCAGAAAGGGCCCGGGCGGCCTCCTCCTCCGCCTGGGGGACCTCCAGTTGGAGGTAGGCCTTGCCGCTTTGGAAGCTCACCTCCGCCTTGACCACCCCAGGGACCCGGTTCAGGGCATCTTCCACCTTCCGGGCGCAATCGGCGCAGTCCATGCCCTCCACCCGGAAAACGCGCACCTTAGGAGCCTCCATGCCCCTAGGGTAGCATCACTTGAGCAAATGGTCAAGTGTTTTCTTCTGCGTGCTCCAAGGCCAGCTCCAACAGGCGGGCCACATGGGCGTCGGCCAGGCGGTAGTAGACCTGCTTCCCCTCCCGGCGGAAGGCCACCAGCCGGGCCTGGCGCAAGCGCCTAAGCTGGTGGCTCACGGCGGAAACGGAAACCCCCGCCAAAAGGGCCAGGTCGCACACGCAAAGCTCCCCCGCCGCCTTCAGGGCGAGGAGGAGGCGCATGCGGGTGGGGTCAGAAAGGGCTTTGAGGAGGAGGGTGGCCTCCTGCAAAACCTCCTCCTTGGGCAAGGCGGCGCGGGCCATCTCCACCCGCTCGGGGTGGACCTCGTAGACCCCGCAAACCGCCCTACCAGCCCCGCTTGGCAAGCCGCTCCTCCTCCTTGAGCTGGTCCAGGTTGATGCCCACCATGGGCTCGCCCAGGTCCTCGCTCACCTCGGCCAGGACTTCGGGGTCGTTGTAGTGGGTTACAGCCCGCACGATGGCCCGGGCCCGCTTCTTGGGGTCCCCGGACTTGAAGATGCCCGAACCCACGAAGACCCCGTCCATGCCCAGGTGCATCATGAGGGCGGCGTCGGCGGGGGTGGCGATGCCGCCGGCGGCGAAGTTCACCACGGGAAGCCGGCCGTGCTCGTGGACCCACTTCACAAGCTCATAGGGAGCCCCGATCTCCTTGGCGTAGGCCATGAGCTCGTCCTCCCGGAGGGACTGGACGTAGCGGATCTCCTTCCACATGGTGCGGGCGTGGCGCACCGCCTCCACCACGTTGCCCGTCCCCGCCTCGCCCTTGGTGCGGATCATGGCCGCCCCTTCGGCGATGCGCCTCAGGGCCTCCCCCAGGTTCCTCGCCCCGCAGACGAAGGGCACCTTGAACTTCCACTTGTCAATGTGGTGCTCCTCGTCGGCGGGGGTGAGGACCTCGGACTCGTCAATGAAGTCCACCCCGATGGCCTCGAGGATCATGGCCTCCACGAAGTGACCGATCCGCACCTTGGCCATGACGGGAATGGACACCGCAGCCATAATCTCCTTGATGATCTTGGGGTCGGACATGCGGGCCACGCCCCCCTGGGCCCGGATATCCGCCGGAACCCGCTCCAGGGCCATCACCGCCACCGCCCCCGCCTCCTCGGCGATGACCGCCTGCTCCGGGGTGGTCACGTCCATGATCACCCCGCCCTTGAACATCTCGGCAAAGCCCGTCTTGATCTGGAAGGTTCCCTTCTCCATCCCGCCCTCCATCCTCAAGCTTACCGCTCCCAAGGTCAAGGGGCCTTTACGAAGCCCGGGGGCCTTGCACCCCCGGGCCCTGGAGCCCCCCCTTAGGGCAGGTAACTCAAAGGATTTTTAACAATGCCATTGACCCGTACCTCAAAGTGGAGGTGGGGCCCCGTGGACCAGCCCGTGGAACCCACGTAGCCGATGACCTCCCCCGCCTCCACCCACTGCCCGGGGCGCACGGCGATGCGGGACATGTGGGCGTAGAGGGTCTCCAGGCCACCCCCGTGGTCCAGGACCACGTGGAAGCCGTAGCCCACCGAGCTCCAGCCCGCCACCTCCACGCGGCCCGCCTTGGCGGCGTAGATGGGCGTGCCCGCGGGGGCCGCGAGGTCAATCCCCGTGTGGAAGCGCTGGAAGGGGGTCCTCCCCCCGAAGTAGGTGGTGATCTGAAAGTTCGCCAGGGGCCAGCGCATCCCCCCTTCCCGGTAGCTCACCTGGCGCACCTGGGCCTGCCGCCTCTGGGCCTCCTGCTGCCGCCTCCTTTGCTCCGCCAGGCGCCTGAGCTCCTCCTGGCGGCGCCTTTCCGCCTCGAGGCGGGCCTTGCGCTCCGCCTCCTGCTTGGCGAGGAGGCGCTCGTAGGTGGTCTTGGCCTGGACCCCCGGGATGAGGACCCGGTCCCCGGGGCGGAGGGCCAGGGGGTCCTTCACCCCGTTCGCCCGGGCGAGCTCCACGGGGGAAAGGCCGAAGCGCTCCGCCAGGTCCAAGAGGGTCTGCCCCTCCCCCAAGGCCACCACGAGCCCCTTGGCCTTCCGAGGGATGTAAAGCTCGCTTCCCACCACCAGCCGGTCCAGGCTCTCTAGGGTCGGGTTGGCGGAAACGAGGTCCAGAAGGCTCACCCCGAAGCGCTTGGCGATGGCCTCCAGGGTGTCCCCGGGCCGGACGCGGTAGGCCTCCACCCCGGGGGGAAGCCTGGGAGGAGCATCCGCCTCCTGGTCCACGATGGGGATGAGGAGGCGCTGGCCGGGGTAGAGCCTGGCGTTCTTCAGCCCGCTGGACCAGAGGATGTGCCGCGGATCCACCCCGAAGCGCCTGGCGATGGCCTCCAAGGCGTCCCCGGGCTTCACCTCGTAGACCACCCAGACCTTGTGGGGGGCCGGGGGAACCTCCACCGCCTTGGGCTCCGGCCGGGGGATGGGGGAAAGGACCTTGACCTCCATACCCTTCGCCGTGGGCAGGAACGCGAGCGCACACAATACCCCTCGGACCAACCGCAAGCTTCACCTCCAGGAGGCCTCTAAAGCCGCCCGCATTTTACCAGGGGCCCCGCCCCAAAAGGCAAGGGGCGCCCGAAGGCGCCCCCTTGTGGTGGAGGTGGGGGGAGTCGAACCCCCGTCCGAAGGTCCCTACGGCGGGCCTCTACGCGCGTAGTCCGCGTTTCGCGTGTCCTCCTGGCTTGGCCCGCGGACGGGCGGCCAGGAGCGAGCCCCCTTCAAGCTTCGCCCGGGGTTAGAGGGCGTGGCCCCGGGCTAGCCGGGTTTGTGTCCCCGCTTCCGGTGAGCCCCCGGCAGGGCTACCGGGCGAGGTCGCGGTCATTAAGCCGCGAGAGCGTAGTTGGTGTTGGCAGTTATGCCGTTGCGGGTTTTTACGAGGCCACCCGCACCTCGGCGCGCAGCCACGCCCTCGGCGACCCCCGTCGAGACCGTTTCACCCCCACGGGTTTTCAGGCCGGGCTCGGACCGGACCAGCCTTGAGTATACCGGACTAAAGGGGTTGTAGTCAAGGAGGGGGAGGGTGTAGACTAAAGGCAGTGCTCCCAAGGGCGGGGGTGGGTGTAAACCCACCCTTCCTTTGTGAAGGGGGCGGGGAGGTGACCGTGGACCTTTGGCAGCTGGTGGAAGAGGCGGTTTCGCCCCTGGGGCTGGACGTCCTCGAGGTCCACTTCGCCCGGGGCGAGCTCCTCGTCCGCCTGGAGCGGAAGGACGAGCGCCCCATCACCGTGGCCGACCTGGAGGAGGCGAGCCGCCACATCGAGGCCGCCCTAGACCGGGAAGACCCCATCCCGGGAAGCTACCGGCTTTTGGTGGAGTCCCCGGGGCCCAAAAGGCCCCTCTTCACCCGGCGGCATTTTGAGCGGTTCCAGGGCCTTAAGGCCAAGGTTCCGGGCCCCGGGGGGTTCACGGGGCGGATCCTCCGGGTGGAGGGGGAGGAGGTGGTCTTCCAGGTGGGCGACGAGGAGCGGCGCCTTAGGATCGGCACCTTCCGGGCCAACCTGGCGGAGTGGCCCGAGGAGCCCAGGTAAAGGGAGGTAAAAAGAGATGAACAGGGAGTTCGTGGAAGCCATGCAGCACCTGGCCTTGGAGCGCGGGGTCAGCGTGGAGGAGATCCTGGAGGCCTTCAAGGAGGCCCTGCGCAAGGCCTACATCAAGCGGCAAAAGGGGTACAGGAAAGAGGAGATTGACCAGGGGAAAGGCCCCGAGGTGGACGTCTACATTGACCCGGACTCGGGCCGCATTGAGATGGTGGAGGTCCGGCGGGTGGTGGAGAAGGTGGAGGACCCCGACAAGGAAATCGCCCTCGCCGAGGCCCTCCAGTACGACCCCGAGGTCCAGGTGGGGGACGAGATGGAGTTCCCCATCAACCCGGAGGAGCTCTCCCGCATGGCCATCCAGGACCTGCGCCAGATCCTGACCCAGCGCCTCAAGGAGTCGGAGCGCAACCGGATCTACAACGAGTACAAGGACAAGGAAGGGCAGGTCCTCACCGGGGTGGTCACCCGGGTGGACAACCGGGGCAACGTCTTCGTGGAGCTGGGCCGGGGCGAGGCCTACCTTCCCCGGAGCGAGCAGATCCCCACGGAGAAGTACCACCCTGGCCAGCGGATCAAGGTCTACCTGAAAAAGGTGGACAAGTCCGCCAAGGGCCCCTCCCTCCTGGTGAGCCGGGCCCACGAGAAGCTTCTGGAGCACCTCCTCAAGCAGGAGGTGCCCGAGATCGCCGAGGGCATCGTGGAGATCAAGGCCATCGCCCGGGAGCCCGGCCGCCGGAGCAAGGTGGCGGTCATGAGCCACAACCCCAACGTGGACCCCATCGGGGCCTGCATCGGGCACAAGGGCCAGCGCATCCAGGCGGTTTCCGCCGAGCTCGGCCGGGAGAAGGTGGACATCATCCTGTGGTCCAAGGACCCCAAGGAGTTCATCCGCAACGCCCTCTCTCCCGCCCAGGTGGGCTCTATTGAGCTTGACCCCGAGGCCAAGAAGGCCCGGGTCAAGGTCACCAAGGACCAGCACTCCCTGGCCATCGGCACCGGGGGGCAGAACGTCCGCCTGGCCTCCAAGCTCACCGGGTACGACATCCACTTTGAGGAGGCGGAGATCTCCGACCTGGACGAGGCCCTGCGGCGCGCCGCCGAGGAGGAGGCCGAGGCCCGGGAAAGGAAGGCCCGCGAGGAGTTTGAGAAGCTCTTCCGTGACCTCGGATGAAGCACGTCCCCATCCGCATGTGCGTGGCCTGCCGCCGGAGGCGGCCCAAGGGGGAGCTTCTCCGCATCCTGGTCACGGAGGAGGGCTTCGTCATCGACCCGAGCGGCAAGCGGCCGGGACGGGGGGCTTACGTCTGCCCCGACAGCCCCGAGTGCCGCTCGGAAAAGCGGCTCCGGCGCTTCGCCGGGGCCAAGGCCAGGGCCTTGGCCGAGGCCCTGGTCGCTTATCTAGGAGGTGAGGATGGCCAAGGTAAGGATCTACCAGCTGGCTAAAGAGCTGGGCATGGAAACCCAGGAGCTTTTGGAGCTCCTGGACCAGATGGGGGTGGCCTACAAATCCCACGCCTCCACCCTGGAGGAAAAGGACGCAGAAGCGGTGCGGGAGCTCGTCAAGGAGCAGCGGGGACTCCAGGAGAAGCTTGCCGAGGAGGAACGCCGCAAAAGCCTTCCCCGGCGCCCTCCCGTGGTGGTCATCATGGGCCACGTGGACCACGGGAAGACGACCCTCCTGGACTACCTCCGCAAAAGCCGCATCGCCGAGAAGGAGGCCGGGGGGATCACCCAGCACGTGGGCGCCTTTGAGGTGAAAACGCCCCAGGGCACCGTGGTCTTCATCGACACGCCGGGGCACGAGGCCTTCACCACCATCCGGCAGCGCGGGGCCAAGGTGGCGGACATCGCCGTCATCGTCATCGCCGCCGACGACGGCATCATGCCCCAGACGGAGGAGGCCATCGCCCACGCCAAGGCCGCGGGGGCCAAGCTCATCTTTGCCATCAACAAGATTGACCTGCCCCAGGCGGACCCCGAGAAGGTGAAGCGGCAACTCATGGAGCGGGGCTTCGTCCCCGAGGAGTACGGCGGCGACGCCATCGTCATCCCCATCAGCGCCAAGACGGGGCAGGGGGTCCAGGACCTCCTGGAGATGATCCTCCTCCTCGCCGAGCTGGAGGACTACCGGGCCGACCCCAACGCCGAGCCCCGGGGGGTGATCCTGGAGTCCAAGCTGGACAAGCAGGCAGGCATCATCGCCAACATGCTCGTCCAGGAGGGAACCTTCCGGGTGGGGGACTACGTGGTGGCCGGGGAGGCCTACGGCCGCATCCGCGCCATGATGGACGCCGACGGCAACCAGCGCAAGGAGGCGGGGCCGGGAAGCGCCGTCCAGGTTTTGGGCTTCCAGGAGCTCCCCCACGCCGGGGACGTGGTGGAGTGGGTGCCGGACCTCGAGGCCGCCAAGGAGATCGCCGAGGAGCGCAAGGAGGAGAGGAAGGCGCGGGAGGAGGAGGAGAAGGCCCGCCGCCCCCGGACCATGGCCGATCTCCTCCGGGCCATGCAGGAGGAGGGGAGGAAGGAGCTCAACCTCATCCTCCGGGCCGACACCCAGGGCTCCCTCGAGGCCATCCAGCACATCCTGGCCCGGGAGAGCACCGAGGACGTGAAGATCAACATCCTCCTCGCCCAGGTGGGCGCCCCCACGGAGTCCGACGTCCTCCTCGCCCAGACGGCGAACGCGGCCATCCTGGCCTTCGGCGTGAACCCGCCGGGCTCGGTGAAGAAGAAGGCGGAGGAGAAGGGGGTCCTCCTCAAGACCTTCCGCATCATCTACGACCTGGTGGACGAGGTCCGCAACATGGTCAAGAGGCAGAGGGAGCCCCAGTACAAAGAGGAAGTCCTGGGCCAGGCCGAGGTGCGGGCCATCTTCCGCCTGCCCACGGGCAAGCAGGTGGCGGGGTGCATGGTCACCCAGGGCCGGATCCCGCGGAACGCCGAGGTGCGGGTCCTGAGGGACGGCCAGGTGATCTGGCAAGGGCGCATCGCCAGCCTCAAGCGCTTCAAGGAGGACGTGCGGGAGGTGGCCCAGGGCTACGAGTGCGGCATCGGCCTGGACGGGTTTGACGACTTCCGGGAAGGGGACGTGATCGAGGCCTTCCAAATGGTGGAGGTCCCCGCCTAAGGCCATGCTCCGCCTCCTTTTCCTCCTCGCCCTTTGCCTCTACGGGGCCGAGCGCCTCCCAGAGGCCCCCAAGGGCGCGGAGGGCCTCTTCGCCCCAGGGCCCGTCCTGGCGAAGCAGGAGGAACGAAGCCCCCTCCTCCCGGCGCTGCCCGTGCCGGAGGCGCGAAGGGGGCTTCTGCCGAAGCCTGAGGCCCCGGCCTTCAGGCCGAAGGCCAGGGAGGGCTTCGCCAAAGCCGAGAAGCTTTTCCTCCTCTTCGCCCGGCTACAGCTGGAGGGGGGTTAGGCGCCACTCCCCAGGGAACGTCTTGCGGCAAAGGCGGCAAAAGGCATTAGGGACCACGGCGCGTGACGCGCACCTAAGGGGAAGCGCATGAACCGGAAAAACCTCACCAGCCTGTTCCTGCTCGGCGTGTTTCTTCTCGCCCTCCTCTTCGTATGGAAGCCCTGGGCCCCCGAGGAGCCCAAGGTCCGCCTGGGCCTGGACCTGAAGGGGGGTCTGAGGATCGTCCTCGAGGCCGACGTGGAGAACCCCACCCTAGACGACCTGGAGAAGGCCAGGACCGTCCTGGAGAACCGGATCAACGCCCTCGGCGTGGCCGAGCCCCTCATCCAGATCCAGGGGCAGAAGCGGATCGTGGTGGAGCTCCCCGGTCTCTCCCAGGCCGACCAGGACCGCGCCCTCAAGCTCATCGGGCAGAGGGCGGTCCTGGAGTTCCGCATCGTCAAGGAGGGGGCCACGGGCACCACCGTGGCCCAGATCAACCAGGCCCTCCGGGAGAACCCCAGGCTCAACCGGGAGGAGCTGGAGAAGGACCTCATCAAGCCGGAGGACCTCGGCCCGCCCCTCCTCACCGGGGCGGACCTGGCCGACGCCCGGGCGGTCTTTGACCAGTTCGGCCGCCCCCAGGTCTCCCTCACCTTCACCCCGGAAGGGGCGAAGAAGTTTGAGGAGGTCACCCGGCAGAACATCGGCAAGCGGCTCGCCATCGTCCTGGACGGCCGGGTCTACACCGCCCCCGTGATCCGCCAGGCCATCACCGGAGGCCAGGCGGTCATAGAGGGGCTTTCCAGCGTGGAGGAGGCGAGCGAGATCGCCCTCGTCCTGCGCTCGGGCTCCCTGCCGGTCCCCCTCAAGGTGGCGGAGATCCGGGCCATCGGCCCCACCCTGGGCCAAGACGCCATCCAGGCGGGGATCCGCTCCGCCCTCATCGGCACCCTGGCCATCTTCCTCCTCATCTTCGCCTACTACGGCCCCCACCTGGGGCTCGTGGCCTCCTTGGGCCTCATCTACACCTCAGCCCTCATCCTGGGCCTCCTCTCGGGCCTCGGGGCCACCCTCACCCTCCCCGGCATCGCCGGCCTCGTCCTCACCCTAGGGGCGGCGGTGGACGGGAACGTCCTCTCCTTTGAGCGCATCAAGGAGGAGCTCCGGGCAGGAAAGAAGTTCCGCCAGGCCATCCCCGAGGGCTTCCGCCATTCCACCCTCACCATCATGGACGTGAACATCGCCCACCTCCTGGCGGCGGCTGCCCTTTACCAGTACGCCACGGGGCCGGTGAGGGGCTTCGCCGTGATCCTGGCCATCGGCGTGGTAGCCAGCGTCTTCTCCAACCTCGTCTTCAGCCGCCACCTCCTGGAGCGCCTGGCCGACCGGGGCGAGATCCGCCCCCCCATGTGGCTCGTGGACCCGCGGTTCAACTTCATGGGCCCGGCCCGCTACATCACCGTGGCCAGCCTCCTCCTGGCAGTTGTGGCCGCAGGGGTGACCTTCAGCAAGGGCTTCAACTACTCCATTGACTTCACCGGGGGGACGGCTTACACCCTGCGGACCGATCCCAACGTGGAGGTGGAAACGCTGAGGCGCTTCCTGGAGACCAAGGGCTTCCCCGCCAAGGAGGCGGTGATCACCGAGGTCCAGGCCCCCACCGCGGAGCACAAGGAGTTCTCCTTGAAGCTCCCCCCCCTGCCCGATGAGAAGCGCCTGGAGCTGGAAAGGCTTTTCGGCGCGGAGCTGAAGGCCACCGTGCTCACCTCCGAGACCGTGGGGCCCGCCATCGGCTCAGAGCTGAGGCGCAACGCGGTGATGGCGGTGCTGGTGGGCCTCGGCCTCATCCTCATCTACGTGGCCTTCCGCTTTGACTGGACCTTCGGGGTGGCCAGCGTGATCGCCGTGGCCCACGACGTGGCCATCGTGGCCGGGATGTACAGCCTTTTGGGCCTGGAGTTCTCCATCCCCACCATCGCCGCCCTCCTCACCATCGTGGGCTACTCCATCAACGACTCCATCGTGGTCTCGGACCGCATCCGGGAGAACCAGAAGCTCCTCCGGCACCTGCCCTACGCCGAGCTCGTCAACCGCTCCATCAACCAGACCCTCTCCCGCACGGTGATGACGAGCCTCACCACCCTCCTCCCCATCCTTGCCCTCCTCTTCCTGGGAGGGAGTGTCCTCAGGGACTTCGCCCTGGCCATCTTCGTGGGCATCTTCGTGGGAACCTACAGCTCCATCTACATGGTGAGCGCCTTGGTGGTGGCCTGGAAGAACCGCAGGAAGGCCCAAGAGGCCAGCAAGGCCTAGTCCCCTTCCAGCTCCGCCTCCGCCTTGTGGCGGAGGCGGAGCCCTTTTTCGTAGAGCGCCGTCCCCCGGAGGCGGCCCAAAGCCGCCTCGTCCAGGGGGTCCAGCCGCAGGGCCAAAAGCCAGTCCTCGGGGCGAGGGCTTTGCAGGAGGCCCCGCCGCCTCTCCTCCAGGTAGGCCCGGGCGGCCTCGTCCAGGACGGGGTGGTCCAGCCCCCGGTAGGGGAGAAGGGGAGGAAGGGCGGGGTCATGGAGGTCCAGGTAGAGCTCGGGCGCCTCGAGGTTCAGCCCGTAAGGCCGGGTCCGAAGGAAGTAAGGCGGGGCCCCCTTGGGGCGCCCCGGCTCCAGGGCGTTCACCACCTCCCACCAGAGGACCCTAAACTCCCCGGAAGCGACCTCCAAAGCCTCCATAAGGTCCTCCTTCTCCCAATCCCCCACGGTGAGGAGGGCGAGGAGGAGCCGCGCCTTCTCCCGCCGGAAGCGGACGGGCCTGCCCTCCACCCGCACCTCAAACCTCCCCAGGGCCCGGACCTCCACCCGCACCCCCGGGTGGTAGGGCACGGGAAGGCGCCCCATCCGCCAAAGGGCCCGCCGGAGCCGGGCGAGGGGTGGGGCGAAGAGGGTCCTGCCCGCAAGGAAGGGGTAGCGCTCAAGCACCTCCTCCCACCCGTCCCGGAAGGGATAGGCCCGGGCCAGGGCCTCGAGGAAGGGGTCAGGGGCGGGAAAGGCGCCCAAGGGGAACTCCTCCCCAAGGCGGAGCCGGGCCAAGGCCACCACCAGGGTGAGGAACCCCTCCACCCAGAGGTCCCCCGAGGCCCGGGAAAGCCGGACCATCTCCCGGTAGGCCCCATCGTCGCCCAAAGCGGCGAGGCCGCCCAAGGCCTCCACCTGCAGGCGGGCAGGCCCCCCTTCGCTTAAGGCCAAGGCGGCGCGGTAACTGGCCTCCGCCTCCCGCAGCCGGCCCAAGGCGAGGAGGGCGTGCCCCTTGCGGGCCTCCGCCAGGCTCAGGCCGAAAGGGCTCCCCAGGGCCTCCGCCTCAAACCGGCCCCGCTCCGCAAAGCGAAGCCCCTCCTCCGCGTCCCCGGCCACGCACTCCAAAAGGGCCCGAAGGAGGCTTCCCTCCCGGTGGTTCTGGGGCGGGCGGTGTAGGCCGGGGTCCTCCGCCCGCTTGAGAAGCTCTAAGGCCTCCGCAGGCCTCCCCTGGCGGAGGAGAAGCCTCGGCCCCGCGAAGCCCAAGGCCTCCGCCTCCCCCGCCCGGCCCTCGTTAAGGAGGTTCTCCGCCAGGAGGGAGCGGGCAAGGCCGGGGAAGCGGCGGAGGGCCTCCTCCAGGAAGGGCTTGGCCCGGGCGGGCTCCACCGTGTCCAGGAAGAGGCGGACGAGGCCGAGGTAGGCCCGCTCCTCCCCCGCCTCGAGGGCCTCCCGGTAGAGGGCCTCCGCCTCCCGGTACCGCCCCGCCTGGCGCAGGGCCTCGGCCTCCAAGAAGCGAAGCCCCGCCCGCCCCCGGCGCACCCCCTCCGGCAGGTGGCCGAGGAGGCGGAGCACGGTGTAGGTGAGCCCCCGCGCCAGCCAGCCCTCCCCCTCCTTGAGGAGGAGGTCGGCGGCGTGGCCAAACCTCCTCGCCTCCAGGAGGAACTCCGCGGCCCGCACCCCCTCGCCCCGGGCCAGGGCCGCCTCCGCCGCCCGGGCGAGGAGGCCCCGGGCCTCCCCTTCGGGAAGGAGGGCCTTGAGGGCGCTCCGCACCAGGGGGTGGAAGCCGATGCGCCCCTCCCGCCTCTCCAGAAGCAGGTCCTCGGCGTAAGGGAGGAGGAAGGCCCCTTCCTCCTCGTCCACCTCCCCGAGGAGGGCGAGCCGGGAGGCCTTTTCCAGAACCTCCTTGGGCAAAGCCTGCCCCAGGTAAGCGAGAAGCCCCTCGGCGCTCTCCAGGGCGAGCTCGGGCCTCAGGCCCTTGCGCATGGCGAGGAGGACGAGCCTAAGCCCCAAGGGCCAGCCCCGGACGAGGCTTAAGGCCCTTTCCACCTCAAAGGCGGGGAGCTCCGGGGCCAGGGCCTTGGCCAGCTGGCAGGCCTCCTCGGGGTCAAAGGCGAGCTCCCGTTCGGAAAACACGGTGAGGAAGGCAAAGGGGGCCGCCTTCCGGGAGAGGACGAGGAGGCGGAGGCCCGGGAGGCGGAGGAGGCCCTGGAGGACCCGGACCACCCCCGGGCTTTCCGCCCGATGGGCCTCGTCCAGGACCAGGTAGTGGGCCCCCAGGGGGGCGAGGGCCTCGAGGAGGGCCTCCAGGGCCTTGGGCCAGGCCCCGGCCTCCAGAAGGGCCCTCACTGGGACAAGCTCCGCCCGGTTCTCGTAGGCGGCGAGGAGGTGCCAGAGGAAGACCGCCGGGTCCTTGGCCTCCTCGGCGAGGGAGACGTAGACGGCGGGAAGCTCCGCGGCGAGGCTCGTCTTGCCGTACCCCGCCCCCGCGGCCAGGACCACCCCAGGGCTTTTGCCGAAGGCCTCCTCCAAAAGGCGCAAGGGGCGGATGCGCAAGACCTCCCGGGCGGTGCGGGGCGGGTAGAGCCGGGACGGGGGAACGGGGTAGGGCATCCCCTCCATTATCCCCCAGGGCACAGGACCGCCTCCCGTGTAACGGACGTGTAACGCCCTTCCCCTACCCTGAGGGCAGATGTACCTGAGAAGCCTTGGGGTCTACCTGCCCAAAGGGCGCATGGACGCAGAGGAGATCGCCCGGCGTTCGGGCCTGCCGCCGGAGGTGGTGCGGGAAAAGCTCGGCCTCCTGGAAAAGCCCGTTCCCGGCCCCGAAGACCACCCGGCGGAGATGGCCGCCTGGGCCGCGAAGGAGGCCTTGGCGAAGGCGGGGCTACCGGGGGAGGCGGTGGACTGGGTGGTCTCCATCGTGGAGGAGTACAAGGACTACCCCGTCTGGGCCACGGCCCCCTACCTGGCCCTAAAGGTGGGGGCCTCCCGGGCCAAGGGGCTGGACCTGAACCAGAAGTGCGCCTCCCTCATGGGGGCCCTGGAGGTGGCCCGGGGCCTCTTCGCCACCCGGAAGGAGGTGGAGGTGGTCCTGGTGGCGGGGGGCTACCGCAACGGCGACCTCGTGGACTACCAAGACCCCCATACCCGCTTCCTCTACGACCTGGCGGCGGGAGGGGCCGCGGCGGTCCTTACCCGGGAAGGGCCGGGCCTGAAGCTTTTGGGCCTCGCCCACCGCATGGACCCCGGGCTGGCCCTCGCCGTCAAGGTCCCCGTGGGGGGGACCCGGGCTCCCCTCACCCCGGAAAACCTCTCCCAGTACCGCCTAAGGGTGGAGGACCCCGAGGGGATGAAGCGCAGGCTGGACGCCACCTCCATCCCGAGCTTCCTCGGGGTGATCCGGGAGGCCCTGGGGGAAGCGGGGTACACGGAGGCCGACCTGGACTACCTCGCCCTCCTCCACATGAAGCGCTCCGCCCACCGGGCGGTGCTCGCGGGGCTCGGCCTCTCCGAGGAGCGGTCCATCTACCTGGAGCGCTTCGGCCACCTGGGGCAGCTGGACCCCCTCCTCTCCCTGAGGCTCGCCTGGGAGAAGGGGCTTCTCAAGGAGGGGAGCCTCGTGGCCCTGGCGGCGGCCGGGGTCGGGTACTTCTACGGGGCCGCGGTGCTCCGCCTGGAAGGAGGGCTTGATGCTTAACCCCAACTGGCTTGGCCGCCTCGCCGCCTACCACCCCAATAGGCCCGCCCTTTGGTTCCGGAACACCTGGCTTACCTACGGGGAGCTCTACCTCAGGGCCCGGAGGGCGGCGGGGGCCCTAAGGGCCCTCGGGGTCGCCAAGGGGGACCGGGTGGGGCTCATCGCCTGGAACCACCCCGCCTACCTGGACCTCCTCTTCGCCGGGCCCCTCCTCGGCCACATCCTCACCCCCTTCAACCACCGCTTAAGCCTCCCCGAGCTCAAGGCCCTCCACGCCTACGCCGAGCCCAAGGTGCTCTTCTATGGGGAAGGGTTCCAGGAAGTGGCCCAGGCCCTGGACCCCAAGGCCCTCCCCCTCGAGGCCCTCCTGGAAGGGGAGGAGGCCCCCGAGGAGGTGCGGGTGGACCTGGAAGACCCTGCCCTCCTCCTCTTTACCGGAGGGACCACGGGGCTTCCCAAGGGGGCCCTCCTCCCCTACCGCCAGCTTTTGGTGAACGCCCTGGAGACCGCCTTTGCCTGGGGGCTTTCCCGGGAGGACCGGTACATCCTCGCCACCCCCATGTTCCACGCCGCCATCAATGCCCTCGCCACCCCCCTCCTCTACCTGGGGGGACAGGTGGTGGTGGAGGAGCGCTTCCGCGCCGAGGAGTACCTGGAGCTCGTGCGCCTTCACCGGCCCACCCTCTTCTTCCTGGTCCCCACCATGTACCAGATGCTCCTCGAGGCCCAGGCCTTCGCGGAAACGGACTTCTCCTCGGTGCGCTTCGCCATCTCCGGCGGCGCCCCCTGCCCCGCCCCCGTGCGGGAGGCCTTCCGGGAGCGGGGGGTGCGCTTCAAGCAGGGGTACGGCCTCACGGAGTGCGGCGTGAACTGCTTCACCTTTGAGCTGGAAGAGGCCGAGCGCTACCCGGAGAGCGTGGGCCGGCCCATGCCCCACCTCTGGGCCCGGCTTTTGCGGGAGGACGGGAAGGAGGCGGGGGTGGGGGAGGCCGGGGAGCTTTGGCTCTCGGGAAGCGTGGTGATGAAGGGCTACTTCCGCCGCCCGGAGGAGAACGAGAGGGTCTTCGTCTGGGACGGGGAGAGGCTTTGGCTTAGAACCGGGGACCTGGCCTACCGAGACGAGGGCGGGCGCTACCACATCGTGGGGCGCAGGAAGGAGATGTTCATCTCCGGTGGGGAGAACGTCTACCCCATGGAGGTGGAGCGGGTCCTCTACGACCACCCCGCGGTGAAGGAGGCGGCGGTGGTGGGGGTGCCCGACCCCCGGTGGGGCGAGGTGGGGGCGGCCTTCGTGGTGCTCCGCGAGCCCGTCCCGGCCGAGGCCTTAAGGGCCTTTCTCAAGGCCCGCCTCGCCGGGTACAAGGTGCCCAAGCACCTGATCTTCCTGGAGGAGCTCCCCAAGACGGGGCCGGGCAAGGTGCAGAAGGAGGCCTTGAAGAGGCTTTGGGAGGAACAGTATGGCCAAGCTTAGGTACCGCCTGGAAGGGGGAGGCCCCCCCCTGGTCCTGCTGAACGGGATCTTCCAGCGTCTGGAGAGCTGGGACCCCGTCCTCCCCCACCTCAAGGGGTTCACCCTCCTCCGCTACGACATGCGGGGCCAGGGGGAAAGCGAAGCCCCCGAGGGGATCTACACGCCCAGGGTCCACGCCGAAGACCTCCTCGCGCTTTTGAACCGGCTTGGCTGGGAAAAGGCGGCCCTCGTGGGCCTCTCCAACGGGGGCGTGGTGGCCATGGAAGCGGCCCTCCTGGCCCCGGAGCGCTTCGCCGCCCTGGTGCTCTGCTGCACCACCCCCTACCTGGACGTCGCCCTCCGGGCCAAGGTGGAAAGCTGGCTTCACGCCCTGAAGGCCGGGGGCACAAAGCTGCGCCTCCGGGTGGCCCTTCCCTGGGTCTTCGGCAGGAGCTTCCTGGAGGCTCACCCCGAGCTTCTCGCCGAGGAGGGACTAAGGAACCTCGCCGCCCAGGCCCCCACGGAAGCCGCGCAGGAAAGGCTGCTTTTAGGCTTCCTCACTCTGAACGACCTCAGGCCCCGCCTCAAGGCCCTCGCCCTCCCCGCCCTGGTCCTCTACGGCACGGAGGATCTCCTCTTCCCCCAGGCCTACGCCTCGGACCTGGCCCAGGCCCTAAGGGCGAGGCTTCGGGCCCTTCCTGCGGGGCACGCCGCCCCTCTGGAAACACCTCAAGCCTTCGCCCAGGCCGTCCGTGCCTTTTTGGAGGAGGTATATGCTTAGGTATCTGGAAGCGGGAAGCGGCACCCCAGTGGTCCTGGTTCACGGCAACTTCGCCTGCAAGGAGTGGTGGCGGGGCCTTCTCGAGGACCCTCCCCCAGGGGCCAGGCTCCTCGCCCCGGACCTCCCGGGCTTTGGGGAAAGCCCCGCCCCCGAGGGCTTCACCCCCTCCATCCCCGCCTACGCCCAGGCCCTTCGGGACTTCCTGCAGGCGGTGGGGGCAGAGGAGGCCATTCTCGTGGGCCACTCCCTCGGGGGCGCAGTGGCCATGGAGGCAGCGGACAAAAGGACAAAGGGACTCGTCCTCCTCAACTCCGCTCCCCCTTCGGGCCTCCTGACCCCGGAGGCCTACTATCCCGTCCTCGAGTCCTACCGGCAGGACCGGAAAGCCCTTGAAGCAGCCCTCCAGGCCATGGCCCCCACCTCTAGGCCCCCCTGGTTCCCCGAGCTCGTGGACTGCGCCCAGAGGATGCACCCGGCCCACTACCAGGGGAACGCCCGGGCCCTCGCCCTTTGGCGGGCAAGCCGGGCCTACGGCGGGCCGGTCCTCGTCCTTTACGGGGCCCTGGACCCCTTGATCTCCCGGGAGATGGCCGAGGCCACCGCCGCCTTCTTCCCCAAGACCAGGCTTCAGGTCCTCGAGGGGGTGGGCCACTCCTTGAACCTGGAGAACCCCGGACTTCTCAAAGAGATCCTGGAAGGCTTCCTCAAGGAGGTGGCGGGATGAGGTTCCAGGTGGGGGACAGGGCCAGCTACACACAGACCCTCTCCGAGGCCCACGTGGCCCTCTTCGTGGGGGCCGTGGGGGACACCAACCCCCTCCACGTGGACGAGGCCTACGCCAAGCGAAGCCGCTTCGGGGGGAGGATCGCCCAGGGAATCCTGGTGGCGGGCCTCATCTCCACGGTGATCGGCACCAAGCTCCCCGGCACTGGGGCCATCTACCTCTCCCAAACCCTCCGCTTCCTGAAGCCCACCTACCTGGGGGACACGATCACCGCCACCGCCATCGTCAAGGCGGTGCGGGAGCGGGAAAAGGGCGGGTATGTCCTCACCCTGGAGACCTTCTGCGAGAACCAGCGCGGAGAGCGGGTCATTGAAGGGGAAGCGGTGGTGCTCTACGAGGAACCCGAGGGCCAAGCGCCCTAGGGAAGAAAGGAGGTAGGCGATGAAAAAGCTTCTGGTAGGATTGGCGCTCATGGTCGGTTCGGCGTTGGCCCAGACCCAGCTTAAGGTGGGGGTCATCCTCCCCCTCTCGGGGCCCTCGGCCGTGGCGGGGAAGGCGGCCTTAAACGGCATCCAGCTCGCCGCCGACGAGGCGAACGCGGGGGGCAAGGTGAGGCTGGAGCTCGTGGTGGTGGACGACGGCACCGACCCCAGCAAGGCCGTCCCCGCCTTCACCAAGCTCATGACCGTGGACCGGGTGGACATCGTCATCGGGGGCCTGGCGAGTGGGGTCACCTTCGCCCTCTCCGGCCCCGTGAAGCAGTACCGGCCCCTCTTCCTGGCCATCGGCGCGGCGAGCTCCGTGGTGGAGCAGGCCTTTGAGGGATACCCCCTCTTCTTCCACTACCACCCCTGGGACTACCACAACGTGGCCGCCGCCCTCCAGTTCTTCCAGTACCTGAACCGGGAGCACGGGGCGAAGAAGGTGGCCATCCTCTACGAGGACGGGCCCTTCGGCTCCGCCGGGATAAAGGTCTACCAGGAGCAGCTCAAAAAGCTGGGGTACGAGGTCCAGGCCGAGCCCTACAAGACGGGAAGCGGCCAGTTCACCCCCATCCTCACCCGCTTCCGTGCCTTCCGGCCCGACATCCTCTACTGGATCGGCTACGACGTGGACGCCCTGCCCATCGCCGCCCAGACCCGGCAGGTGGGCCTCAAGCCTAAGCTCATCTACGGGGCCCCACCCTCCTGGCCCGTGGGCTTTGAGAAAAACCCCCTCTCCCAGGACGTGGTGGGGATGACCGCCTGGCTTCCCACCCTCACCAACCTCGAGTCCCGCCGCTTCGTGGAGGCCTACCGGAAAAAGTACGGGGAGGTGACGGAGGAGTACATGGCCCCCATGGGCTACGTCATCGTGAAAAGCCTGGCCCTGGCGGTGGAGCGAGCGGGAAGCGCCGACAAGAACCGCATCGCCGAGGCCCTGGCCAGCCTAACCATGGACACTCCCTTCGGGCCTCTCAGCTTCAAGCCCTCGGACACGGGGAAAACCCGATACCAGGGCTTCGGCCCCGAGATCTGGCTCCAGATCCAGTACATCCAGGGGACCCGTAGGCCCGTCTTCCCCAAGGAGAAGGCCTCCGTGCCCCTCCGCTACCCCGGGGAGTACTACCTGCGGTAAGGCCCGCCCCCCAGGGAGAAGCGCATGGAGCTTTTCGCCCAGACCCTTCTCAACGGCGTGCTGATGGCCGGGGTCTACGCCCTGGTGGCCACGGGCCTCGCCCTCTCCCTGGGGGTGGTGGGCATCGTCAACTTCGCCCACGGGGAGTTCCTCATGCTCGGGGCCTACCTCTCCTACCTGCTCTTCGCCTTCCGCGGCGTGGACCCCCTCCTCTCCCTAGGCCTCGCCTTCCTGGCCGCCTTCCTGGTGGGCGCGCTGACCTACCACGGCCTGATCCGCCCGGTGCTCAAAGCTCCGGAGCTCAACCAGATGCTCCTCACCTTCGGCCTCTCCGTGTTCCTGCAGAACCTGGCCCTCCTCCTCTTCGGGGCGGACACCCGGGTGGTGGCCCCGCCCTACCAGGCGGCCACCCTAGCTCTGGGCCCCTTCTTCCTGGGGGCGGTACCTTTGGGGGCCTTCCTCCTTTCCCTGGCCCTCCTCCTTCTCCTTCAGCTCTTCCTCACCCGAAGCCGCCTGGGCCTGGCCGTGCGGGCAGTGGCCCAAAACCGCCTGGCCCCGGGGCTTTTAGGGATAGAGGCGGAGGCGGTCTACCTCCTCGCCTTCGGCCTCTCGGCCGCCCTGGCCGGGGTCGCCGGGGTGATGCTCTCGGTGATGCTCTACGCCAGCCCCACGGTGGGCTTCCTCTTCACCCTAAAGTCCTTCGCCATCGTGGCCTTGGCGGGGCTCGGGAACCTCAAGGGGGTGATCCCGGCGGCTTTGGTTCTGGCCCTGGCCGAGGCCCTGGTGAGCACCTACGTCCCCGGGGGCGGGGGGCTGGTGGAGGCCGTCTTCTTCCTGGTGCTCTTCCTGGCCCTGGTGGGCCGGGTCTGGAGGGCGGCATGAGGGGGGTCTTCGCCTTCCTCCTCCTCTTCGCCCTCCTCCCCTTCCTTCCCCTCGGGGTGTGGCGGGCCTTCCTCCTGGACGTGGGGCTTTTCGTCCTCCTCTTCACCGCCTTAGCCCTTTCCTGGGACCTGGTGGCGAGGACCGGCCAGCTCTCCCTCGCCCACGGGGCCTTCTTCGGCCTCGGGGCCTACGGCACGGGCCTTCTCCTGCCCCACGTGGGCACCCTCCCCGCCCTGGCCTTAGGAGCCCTCCTCGCCGGGCTCGGCGCCCTCCTCCTGGGCTCGGTGACCCTGAGGCTCCACGGCCTCTACTTCGCCATCGCCAGTCTGGCCTTCAGCGAGGTGCTCCGCACCCTGGCCCTGAAGCTCGGCTTCACCGGCGGGCCCATCGGCCTCCCCGTGCCCCCGCCCTTCGGGGGCGGCCTGCCCTTGGCGGGCTACTACCTGGCCTTCGCCGTCCTCGCCTTGGCGGTGGCCCTGAGCCTCTGGGCGGAGAAAAGCCCCTTCCGCCTGGCCCAGGCCGCCTGCCGGCAGTCGGAGGCGGTGGCCCGGGTCCTGGGGGTGCGGGTGGTGCGGGTGAAGCTCCTCTCCCTCTTCCTCGGAAGCCTGGTGGCCGGGCTTTCCGGCGGGGTCTACGCCATGAAGGCCCTCTTCCTGAGCCCCTACGAGGCCTTCAGCCTGGCCCGGGCGGTGGAGGCCCTGGTGATCCCCATCTTCGGGGGCCTCTACACCACCCTGGGGCCCCTCCTGGGCGGGGTGGTCCTGGTGGGGCTGGAGCAGGCCCTGAGGCTTTGGATCCAGGAAGGCTACCTGGTGGTGTACGGGGCGCTCCTCGTCCTCGCCATCCTCTTTCTGCCCAAGGGCCTCCTCGGCCTCCTGGGGGGTCGCCGTGGCTAGGGTCCTCGAGGTCCAAGGGGTCAGCAAGCGGTTCCTGGGCCTCCAGGCCCTCAAAGGGGTGAGCCTCGGCCTGGAGGAGGGGGAGATCCTCGCGGTGATCGGCCCCAACGGGGCGGGAAAGAGCACCCTCCTCAACGTAATCTCCGGCCTCCTCCGCCCCGATTCCGGAAGGGTCCTCCTCCTGGGGGAAGACGTCACCCACCTCCCCCCCGAGGCCCGCACCCACCGGGGGCTGGGCCGGGCCTTCCAGATCGTGGAGCCCTTGCCCGAGCTTTCCGTGCGGGAGAACCTCCTGGTGGGGGCCCTCTTCGGCAAGCCAAGGACCTCCAAGCGGGAGGCCGAGGCCTGGGTGGACCGGGTGCTGGAGCTCACCGGGCTGGCCCCCAGGGCCGAGGCCTTGGCCTCGGAGCTCACCCTCCTCGAGGACAAGCGGCTGGAGCTCGCCCGGGCCCTGGCCACAAGGCCCAAGGTCCTCCTCCTGGACGAGGTGATGGCAGGCCTCCGGCCCAAGGAGGCCCAGGAGGCGGTGGAGATGATCCGGAGGATCCGGGATAGCGGGGTCTCTATCCTCTTCATCGAGCACCTGATGCCCGTGGTCAAGGCCTTGGCCGACCGGGTGGTGGTCCTGGACCACGGAGAGAAGATCGCCGAGGGCGCCTACGAGGAGGTGGCCCAGGACGAGCGGGTGCGGGAAGCCTACCTGGGGAGGCGGGCATGAGGCTGGAGGTCCAGGCCCTGGAAACCGGCTACGGCAAGGCCCAGGTCCTCTTCGGCGTGGACCTGGAAGTGGAAGCAGGGGAGCTCGTGGCCCTCCTCGGGGCGAACGGGGCGGGCAAGACCACCCTCCTCCGCGCCCTCTCGGGCCTCCTCCGCCCCTGGAAGGGAAGTGTCCTCCTGGGCGGGAAGGACCTTAGGGGCCTTTCCCCGGCAAGGAGGGCCCGGCTGGGTCTCGGCCACGTCCCCGAGGGGAGGCAGCTTTTCCCCCTCATGACCGTGGAGGAAAACCTCCGGCTTGGGGCCGCCTTTCTCGCCCCCGGGCGGGAGAAGGAGGGGTACGAGAGGGTCTACGCCCTCTTTCCCCGGCTCGCCGAGCGCAGGCGGCAGCTCGCGGGGACGCTCTCCGGAGGGGAGCAGCAGATGCTCGCCATCGGCCGGGCCCTCATGGGCTTTCCCCGGATCCTCCTCGTGGACGAGCCCTCCTTGGGCCTCTCCCCCAGGCTCGCCGAGGAGGTGCTCCTGGCCTTGAAGGAGGTGGCCCGCGGGGGGGTGGGGGTGCTCCTCGTGGAGCAGAACGTGGCCCTCTCCCTAGAGGTGGCGGAAAGGGGCTACGTCCTGGAGCACGGCCGCGTGGTCCTGGAGGGCCCCGCCCAAGCCCTGGCCCAAGACCCGAGGGTGCGGGAAGCCTACCTTAGCCTGTAGGAGGTCTACATGGGAGCGTTTTCGGGAAGGACGGTCCTCGTCACCGGCGCGGGAAGCGGCATCGGCCTGGCCATCGCCAGGGCCTTCGCCCGGGAGGGGGCGAGGGTCTTGGTCCACGACGTGCGGGACGCCTCGAGGCTCGCCGAGGAGCTTTCCGGGGTCTTCCTCCAGGCGGACCTCGCCGACCCCAAAGAGGTGGAGGCCCTGGGCAAGGAGGCGGCGGCCATGGGCGTGGACGTCCTGGTGAACAACGCCGGCTTCCAGCACATCGCCCCCGTGGAGGAGTTCCCCCTGGAGGTCTGGCAACGGATGCTCCAGGTGATGCTCACCGCCCCCTTCCAGCTCACCCAAGCCCTCCTCCCCGGGATGAAGCGAAGGGGCTGGGGCCGGATCCTGAACATCGCCAGCATCCACGGCCTGGTGGCGAGCCCCTTTAAGAGCGCCTACATCTCGGCCAAGCACGGCCTCATCGGCCTCACCAAGACGGTGGCCCTCGAGGCCGGGCCCCATGGCGTCACCGTAAACGCCATCGCCCCGGCCTACGTCCGCACCCCCCTGGTGGAGGGCCAGATCCAGGATCAGGCCAAAACCCTGGGGATCCCCCCCGAGGAGGTGGCGGAGAAGGTCTTCCTGGCCCAGGCGGCCATCAAGCGCCTCATAGCGCCCGAGGAGGTGGCCGAGCTCGCCCTCTTCCTGGCCTCGGAGAAGGCCAGCGCCATCACCGGGGCCGTCTTCCCCATAGACCTGGGCTGGACGGCCCGCTAGCGGACGGCCCTGAGGGGGAGGCCCTCCTCCCTGGCCCAGGCCTCCCAGGCCCGGGCGGGTCTTTGGGCGAAGAAGGCGCAAAGGGTCCTGTAGAGGGGGTTTTCCGGGGAAGCAGGGCTGAAGGCGGCCTCCACAAGCTCGGGAAGCCCCGCCTTTTCGCAGAAACGGGCCCAGAGGTGGAGCTCGAGGGCGGCCAGGGCCACCTCCCCTTCGGCCGCCGGGTAGACCCCATAGCAGAGGACCGAGCCGTCCAGGAAGGGGATCGGCGGATAGGCGATGGACTTCACCGCCTCGGCGAGGGCCACCTCGTAAAACCCGCCCCCCAGAAGGAGCCCCTTCAAGGCGGCCAGGGCCAAGGCGTACGCCCCGGCCAGGTCGGCGAACTGGAAGGCCCTCCAGGGAAACCGCCCAAGAAGCCCCGCCTCCGCCAGGTAGGTGAGGTCGTGGCCGGGGTCCGGGGTATCGGGATACCCCCTTAGGCGCAGGTAGACAAGCCGGGGATTAGCCGCTAAAAGCACCTCAGGGCCCAACCCCAGCCGCTCCATCACCCCCGGGCGGTTGGACTCTAAGAGGATGGCGGCCTCCCGCACCCACTCCAAAAGCCGCTTCCGCCCCTCCTCCGCCTTCAGATCCAGGGTGAGGACCTCCTTTCCCCCGTTCAGGAAGCGGTAGGCCTCGGGGGCGAGGGCCTTTAGGGGGTCCCCCCCTGGGGGCTCCACCTTGAGGACGGGAAAGCCCATCTCCAAGAGGAGCTTTCCCGCCAAGGGCCCGGGCAAAAGCCGGGTGAGGTCCAAGACCTTACCGGGGGGCCATGCGGAGGGCGCCATCCAGCCGGACCACCTCCCCGTTCAGCATGGGGTTTTCCAGGATGTGGAGGACCAAGGCGGCGTACTCCTCGGGGCGGCCAAGCCTCGGGGGAAAGGGGACCTGGGCCGCGAGGGAGGCCTTGGCCTTTTCCGGAAGCCCCTGGAGGAGGGGCGTGTCAAAAAGGCCCGGGGCCACCGTCACCACCCGGATCCCCCATCCGGCGAGCTCCCGGGCCGCAGGAAGGGTGAGGGCCACCACGCCCCCCTTGCTCGCCGCGTAGGCCGCCTGACCGATCTGCCCCTCAAAGGCGGCCACGCTCGCCGTGTTCACGATGACCCCCCGCTGCCCCTCGAGGTCGGGGGGGTTTTCCCGCATGGCCCAGGCGGCGAGGCGCAACACGTTAAAGGTGCCGAGGAGGTTCACCTCCACGACCCGCCGGAAGCTTTCCAGGCCGTGGGGGCCCTCTTTGCCGAGGATCTTCTCGGCAAGGCCCACTCCGGCGGCGCTCACCACGGCGAAGAGGGGAGCCTCCTCCTGGGCCCTCGCCACCGCCCGCCTTACGTCCTCCTCCCGGGTCACGTCCCCTTCCACGTAAAGGAGGTCCTCCTCCCCCCGCTTGAGGTCCAAAACCACCACCCGGTAGCCCCTCGCCTTCAAGGCGAGGGCCGCCGCCCGCCCAAGCCCCGAGGCCCCGCCCGTCACCAAGGCGCTCCGCATCCTTCCCCCTAGATCCTCTGGATCACCGTGGCCGTGGCCTGGCCGTGGCCGATGCACATCACCTGGAGGCCGAACTCGCCCCCCCGGCGCTCAAGCTCATAAAGGAGCTTGGTCATGAGCACGGCCCCCGTGGCCCCCAAGGGATGCCCGTGGGCGATGGCCCCCCCGTTGGGGTTCACCTTTTCGGGGTCCGCCCCAAGCTCCCGCAGGAAGGCGAGGACCACGCTGGCGAAGGCCTCGTTGACCTCTATGACGTCCACGTCCCGCAAGGAGAGCCCCGCCCGCTCCAGGGCCTTTTTCGCGGCGGGGATGACCTCAAGAAGCTGCATCGTGGGGTCCCCCGCCACCACCACCCGGGCGAGGAAGCGGGCCCTGGGCCTTAGGCCCAAGGCCAGGGCCTTTTCCCGGTCCCCGAAGAGGAGGGCTGCGGCGCCGTCGGAGATCTGGCTGGAGTTCCCCGCCGTCACCACCCCGTTTTCCCGGAAGACGGGCTTCAGGGCGAGCATCTTCTCGTAGTCCACATCGGGGCGGACCCCCTCGTCCCGGGTGAGGAGGAAGGGCCTTCCCTCGGCGTCCAGCCCCTCAAGGGGGAGGATCTGGGCAGAAAACCGCCCCTCCTCCTGGGCCCGGGCCGCCCGCTTGTGGGAAAGGTAGCCCCACTCGTCCAGCTCCTCGCGGCAAAACCCGTAGCGCTCGGCGATCCGCTCAGCGCTTTCCCCTTGATGGATGAGCTCGTACTTTTGGAAAAGCTCCGGGTTAAGGGTGTGAAACCCCCCGCCGATATCCGAGAACATGGGGACCCGGGTCATGCTCTCCACCCCGCCGGCGATGGCGAAGTCCACATCCCCTGCGGCGATGGCCTGGGCGGCGAAGTGGACGGCCTGCTGGCTGGAACCGCACATGCGGTTCAAGCTCACCGCGGGGACCTCCTTGGGAAGCCTGGAGAGGAGCACCCCAAGCCGCCCCACGTTCGCCCCCTGCTCCCCCACCTGGGTCACGCACCCCGTGACCACGTCCCCGATGAGGCCGGGGTCTATGCCCGTCCGCTCCAAGAGGGCGTCCAGGACCTTGGCGTAGAGGGCATCGGGCCTGTAGGCCCTCAGGGCCCCGTTCCGCTTGCCGATGGGCGTGCGCACCGCCTCGAGGATCACCGGCTCTCCCATCCGTCCCTCCCTTCCCTCTGGGCTTCCCAGTATACCCCCTTGACGCCTTGGGGGGGCGCGTGCTTTAGTTAGACCTGGGAACGAACTAAGGAGCGCGCGGTGCGTAAGGGCGACGTCCAAACCCTCCGCAGGCTCAACCGCAGGGCCATCCTGAACCAGCTCAGGCGGGGCCCCCTCTCCCGCGCCGACCTGGCCCGGGCCACAGGCCTCGCCAAGAGCGCCGTGAGCCGCCTCGTGGAGGAGCTGCTCCAGGAGGGGCTTTTGGAGGAGGGGCCCGCCGCGCCCTCCCCATTGGGCCGGCCGCCCACCCTCCTCCGGCTCAGGCCCCGGGCCCGGATGGCCCTGGGCGCGGAGGTGGGCGTGGAGGGCACGGTCCTCGTGGCCTTGGACTGGCAGGGGCAGGTGGCCTGGAGCAAGGAGTGGGCCCACGCCCCCGAGGAGGACCTCCACGCCCGCATCCAACGCCTCCTCCTGGAGGTCCGCCCCCACCTTCAAGACGCCCTGGGCCTCGGGATCACCCTGCCCGGGGTGGTGGCGGGGCGCCGCCTCCTCCTCGCCCCCAACCTGGGGTGGAGGGAGGTGGACCTCAGCCCCCACCTCGCCGCCCTCCCCCTCCCCGTGGCCCTGGAGAACGACGCCAAGGCCTCCGCCCTTTCCGAGGTCTTCCTCCACGGGGAGCAGAACCTCGCCTACGTGGTCCTGAGCACGGGGCTCGGCGTGGGGGTGGTGGCCGAGGGCAGGCTCCTCAGGGGCGCCACCGGGGCCTTCGGGGAGGTGGGGCACTGGCTTGGGGAGGGGGTCTCCCCTTGCCGGTGCGGCCGCCGAGGGTGCCTGGAGGTGGCCCTGGGCCTGGAAACCCTCGTGAAGCGCTACCGGGCCCTGGGGGGCACCGCCTCCACGCTGGAGGGCCTCCTCGCCGGGGCCCGGGCCGGGGAGGAGGCGGCCCTCCTCGCCCTCCGCCAGCTGGGGGAGGCCCTGGGCCGGTTCCTCGCCAACCTGGCCGTGGCCTACGACCCCGCCCGGGTGGTGGTGGGCGGGCGGGTGGCCGACCTCTTCCCCTTCCTAGAAGCGCCCCTCCGGGCCTCCCTGGAGGCCCACGCCTTCCTGGAGGCCCACCGGAGGCTCCCCGTGGCCCCCTCGGTCTACGGCCACCTGGCCCCGGCGGTGGGCGGGGCAAGCCTCTTCTTGGCGCGGTTTTTTGAGCTGGGCGGCTTGTGGGCGGAAGGCCCACGTCGCAATGGAGGTGAAGGGTATGCGGAAGTGGCTTTTGGCGATCGGTATGGTCTTGGGGCTTAGCGCCCTGGCCCAGACGGGCAAGCTGGAGATCTTCTCCTGGTGGGCGGGAGACGAGGGGCCGGCCCTCGAGGCCCTGATCCGGCTCTACAAGCAGAAGTACCCCGGGGTGGAGGTCATCAACGCCACGGTGACGGGCGGGGCCGGGGTGAACGCCCGCGCCGTCCTCAAGACCCGGATGCTGGGCGGGGACCCCCCGGACACCTTCCAGGTGCACGCCGGCATGGAGCTCATCGGCACCTGGGTGGTGGCGAACCGGATGGAGGACCTCACCTTCCTCTTCCGCCAGGAAGGGTGGCTCCAGGCCTTCCCCAAGGGGCTCATTGACCTCATCTCCTACAAGGGCGGGATCTGGAGCGTGCCCGTGAACATCCACCGCTCCAACGTCATGTGGTACCTCCCCGCCAAGCTCAAGGAGTGGGGGGTGAACCCGCCCAGGACCTGGGACGAGTTCCTGGCCACCTGCCAGACCCTGAAGCAAAAGGGCCTCGAGGCGCCCCTCGCCCTGGGGGAGAACTGGACGCAGCAGCACCTCTGGGAGAGCGTCGCCCTCGCCGTCCTCGGCCCCGACGACTGGAACAACCTCTGGAACGGCAAGCTCAAGTTCACCGACCCCAAGGCCGTGCGGGCCTGGGAGGTCTTCGGCCGGGTGCTGGACTGCGCCAACAAGGACGCCGCCGGGCTTTCCTGGCAGCAGGCGGTGGACCGGGTGGTCCAGGGCAAGGCCGCCTTCAACATCATGGGCGACTGGGCGGCGGGCTACATGACCACCACCCTCAAGCTCAAGCCCGGAACCGACTTCGCCTGGGCCCCCTCCCCCGGCACCCAGGGGGTCTTCATGATGCTCTCCGACTCCTTCGGCCTGCCCAAGGGGGCCAAGAACCGGCAGAACGCCATCAACTGGCTTAGGCTCGTGGGCTCCAAGGAGGGGCAGGACACCTTCAACCCCCTCAAGGGCTCCATCGCTGCCCGGCTGGACTCCGACCCCAGGAAGTACAACGCCTACGGCCAGTCCGCCATGAAGGACTGGCGGTCTAACCGCATCGTGGGCTCCCTGGTCCACGGGGCGGTGGCGCCCGAGAGCTTCATGAGCCAGTTCGGCACGGTCATGGAGATCTTCCTCCAGACCAGGAATCCGCAGGCCGCGGCCAACGCCGCCCAGGCCATCGCCGACCAGGTGGGCCTGGGCCGGCTGGGCCAGTAAGAGGCCGGCGTGGGGTGGGCCTCGGCCCACCCCCTTTTTTCCCATGCGCGACCGCATCCTGGCGTTCCTCGTCCTTCTCCCCTCCGTCCTCGCCGTGGGGGTCTTCGTCTACGGCTTCATCGGGCAGAACCTCTGGGTCTCCCTCACCGACTGGGGCAAGGACCCGGCCCAGGCCCTGGCCCTAAGGCCCGAGCTCCGCTTCGTGGGCCTGGAGAACTACCGCGAGCTCTTCACCGGTTTTGTGGACGTCCGCTTCCGCCAAAGCGTCGTAAACCTCATCTTCTTCACCCTCTTCTTCATGGCCGGAAGCCTGGGCCTGGGCCTCCTCCTCGCCCTCGCGGTGGACAAGGCCCCCAGGGGGGAGGGCTTCTTCCGCACGGTCTTCCTCTTCCCCATGTCCCTTTCCTTCGTGGTGACGGGAACCATCTGGCGCTGGATGCTCCAGCCCCAAGGCGGGGTGAACGTCCTCCCCACCCTCTTCGGCCTGCCCCCCCTTTCCTTCCCCTGGCTCGCCACCCGGGAACAGGTCCTGGTTTTTGACTGGAACCATCTTCCCTTCTACACCGCCTTGGCCGTGGGTCTGGTTCTCCTTTACGTGGCCTACGCCGCCCACCGGGAAGGGGAAAGGAGGCGCTTCCTCTGGGCCCTCTTATCCGCCGGGGTCCTCTTCCTCTGGGCCTTCACCTTAGGCCGGGGACTGAAGCTTCTCCCCTACCCCGAGACCCACGGGTTCAGCCTGGCCCTGGTGGGGGTGATCCTGGCCGCCGTTTGGCAGATGTCGGGCTACACCATGGCCCTCTACCTGGCGGGGCTTAGAGGGATCCCGGTGGAGGTCCTCGAGGCCGCCCGGGTGGACGGGGCCAGCGAGTGGCAGCTTTTCCGCCGGATCATCTTTCCCATGCTCGCCCCCATCACCCTTTCGGCCATGATCGTCCTGGGGCACATCGCCCTCAAGATCTTTGACCTCGTCTTCGCCATGGCCGGGTTGGACTACGCCCCCACGGACGTGCCCGCCATCTACATGTACCTCCTGGCCTTCCGGGGGAACCAGTTCGCCAAAGGCGCCGCCATCGGCATCCTCCTGCTCCTCCTCGTGGCGGTGGTGGTCGTCCCCTACCTGGCGAGCCAGCTCAGGAAGGAGGTGCGGCGGTGATGGGCCGGGTCCTCCTTTACGCCTTCCTCCTCCTCATGGCAGGGTTTTTCCTCCTACCCGTCTACCTGGTGGTCCTCACCGCCCTAAAGGAGCCCGCCCGGATCACCCTGGAGACGGTCTGGCAGTGGCCCCACCCCCCCTATTGGGAAAGCTTCCGCACCGCCTGGGAGGCTTTCCGGCCCAAGTTCCAGAACTCCGTGGTCCTCGCCGTCTCCGCCACCCTCCTCTCCGCCCTGGTGGGGTCGTTGAACGGCTACGTCCTGGCCAAGTGGCCCTTTAGGGGGTCGGGCCTCCTCTTCGCCCTGATCCTCTTCGGGATGTTCATCCCCTACCAGAGCATCCTCATCCCCCTCTTCCAGTTCATGAAGTCCATCGGCCTCTACGGCAGCCTCTTCGGGCTCGTCCTGGTCCACGTTATCTACGGCATCCCCATCGTCACCCTCATCTTCCGCAACTACTACAGTGAGATCCCCGACGAGCTTGTGGAGGCGGCCCGCATTGACGGGGCGGGGTTCTTCGGCATCTTCCGCCACGTGATCCTGCCCCTTTCCGTCCCTGCCTTCGTGGTGGTGGCCATCTGGCAGTTCACCCAGATCTGGAACGAGTTCCTCTTCGCCGTCACCCTCACCCGGCCCGAAAGCCAGCCCATCACCGTGGCCCTGGCCCAGCTCGCCGGGGGCGAGGCGGTGAAGTGGAACCTGCCCATGGCCGGGGCCATCCTGGCGGCCATCCCCACCCTCCTCGTCTACATCCTCCTCGGCCGCTACTTCCTCCGGGGCCTCCTCGCGGGCTCGGTAAAGGGGTAGGGTCTTCACCCTTTTCACGCCCGCCCCCCCTAAAATGGCGGGACCATGAGCGGGGCCGAGCTCATCCGGGCGGCAGGACCCGTTTTCTGGATTCTGTTCGCCCTCTCTGTCTACACCCTCTACCTGGTCCTCGTGGGCCTTTTCCGCAGAAAGGCCACGGCGAGGACCCTGGACCGGCTGGGGGACCTGGCCCAGTTTGCCCCTCTCCTCGGGCTTTTCGGCACCAGCCTGGGCATGATCCGGGCCTTCCTGGCCCTTGGCCAGGGGGGCAATCCGGAGCTTCTGGCCCAGGGCATCGCCGAGGCCCTCACCAACACCGGGATGGGCCTCTTCGTGGCCGTGGTGGCCTACGGGGGGCGGGTGCTCCTCGGGGCCATGGAAGGGGGGGAGGAGTGAGCCGCCGGCCCCTGGTCCTGAACCTCATCCCCCTCATTGACTTCTTCCTCCTCCTCGCCCTTTTCGCCCTCCTCCTCGCCCGCTGGCCCGAGGCCCTGCCCCAGCGGGCCCTTTCCGTGGACCTTCCCCGGGCGGAGGGGAGGCAGGGAAGCGGAGGGGTGCTTTTGGAGCTGGACCGGGAAGGCCGCCTTGCCCTGAACGGGAAGCCCGTGGCCTTAAAGGACCTGGCCCAGGCCCTGAGTCCCCTCCTCAAGGGGGGAACGGCAGTCCGCCTCGAGGCGGACCGGGAGGTGCCCCACGGCACGGTGGTGGCCGTGCTGGAGGCGGTGCGCCGCGCGGGGGGGGAGAAGGTTGAGGTGGGCGTCCGGCCTTGAGCGGAGGGCCTTCCTCCTCGCCCTCCTGGTCCACGGCCTCCTCCTCCTCGGGGTGGTGCGCTACGAGCCCGCCCTCCCCCTCCCCAGCTACACGGTGCGCCTCGCGCCCGTGCCCGTGGAGGCCGTAAACGAAGAGGCCAGGCCCCAAGCCCCCATCCCTGAGGCCAGGCCCGCCGAGGCCTCGAGGCCCCAGACACCCCCACCCCAACCCGCCCCCCAGGTAGAGGCCACCCCCCAGGCCCGGGTGAACCCCACGCCCCCCCGGGGTCTGGAGCGCGCCCCCATCGCCTCCGGGGGTGAGGAGCGCCTCCTCCCCTCTCCCTCCCCCGCCCCCCGGGCCCAAGCCGAGGCCCTCCCCGCCCCAAGCCGGGAAGAAGCCTCCCTGGCCCAGGAGGCCGCCCCGCCTCGGGAAGCCCCCGCCCTAGGCCGGGAGGCCAGCCCCGCCGAGCCCCTGGCCCGGGGCACGGGGGGCCTCGAGGCCGCCCGCCCGGCCCAGGAGGCCTTCGCCGCCCCCGCCCCCGAGGCCCAGGCCCCCACGGCGGAGGAGGCGGGAGCCCCCGTCCGGGGCCAAGCGGCCACCCCCGCCCCGGCGGAGGCCTTGGCGCCTACGCCTTCCGCCCCGACCCCTGCGAAGGCGGAGGCCCTGGCCCCTTCTTCCTCCGGCGGAGGGCTTGCGGCGGAGAAGGCCCCGCCCGCGCCCGGCACCCCGAACCCGCTTCCCCTCCCGGCCCAGGCCCCCGGGGCCCTGCCGGAGGGAAGGATGGGCCCCGCCCGGGAGGCCGCCCTCCCCCCCTCCCGCCCGGCGGGGGAGCTGGGCCGGGAAGGCCTCCTCCCCCCGGGCGGCGTCCAAGGGGGGAGGGACCGGGGGCGGTGCGCCGTGGTGGTGGACACCACCCCCTTCCCCCTGGACCCGAACCCCAACCCCCAGGTCCTCACCCCCGAGGGGAAGCGGGTCTGGCCCCCCGCGGCCAAGGTGCAGGGGGTGCCCACGGAGGTGGTGGACCGGAGCGGCATCGCCCTCTTCTTCCCCCAGGGCGCCTTTGACCCCGGGCCCTACGGGCGGGTCCTTTGGGTCAAGGCCTTGGGTACCCGGACGCGGACGCCGGAAAGCCGGTTCCACGACCTCGTGGTGGTAAGCGCAGAGGACGCCGCCCGCATCCAGGTGGCGGCGGAAAGCCTCTGCGAGATGGTCTTCCTGTACGCGAAAGGAGGTAAGCCGTGAGAAGAGGCCTAGCGGTTCTGCTTCCCTTCCTTCCTTTAGCCCTCGCCTGGCAGCCCGCCCTGGACCTGGAGCTCGCCCGGCAGGTGGTGGACGGGGCCTACAGCCGCATCCCCCCCTTGCCCACGGCGGTGGAGCTCTCCCCCCTGGAGGTCCGGGTCCTCCGGGGGGAGGGGTGCCTCCCCTTCCCCGGAAGCCGCCCCGTGTGGGCCCGGGTCGCTGGCCAGGCGGAGGTGGTGGAGATCCTGGCCGAGAGGGCCCGGAACGAGTTCCGGCGGGTCCAGGCGGAGGAGGTCCTCCCGGAGGCCAAGCGCCTCCTCCCCGACGGCCACCTCCGGGTCTACCTGCGCCTTTCGGGGCTCAAGCGCCTGGAGCACCGGGCCGCCTACACCCTGGGGGTGCGGCTCAAGACCCCGGAGGGGGAAAGCTACATCCGGGCCTACCGGGCCACCTACCTGGACGACTGGCAGGAAAAGGAGGACGGGTACACGGGCACCCTGGTCTTCTACCTGGACCTCTCCGGAAAGCCCGTGGACCCAAAGGGCCCCCTGGAGGTGGTCTTCCTCACCGAGTCGGAGAAGGACTGCCTCTACGCCTTCGCCGTGGACCTGGGGGCCTTCTACTGAGTACCCCAAAAAGCCTCCCCACCGCCCCGGCCTGGGCACCGTTGCGGAACCCGCCTAGGCCCAGTGGTCCAAAGGCCCGTGGCCGTGGCCCAGGGAGGGCGCCGTCTTCAGGGCCCGGGTGAGGTAGGCCTTGGCCTCGGCCACCGCCTCCTCCAGGGGCCTTCCCTTGGCGAGGAGGGCGGCGATGGCGGCGGAGAGGGTGCAGCCGGTGCCGTGGGTGTTCCGGGTGTGGACCCGGGGGGCGGAGAAGCGCAAGACCCCTCCCCGGGTGGCTAAAAGGTCCACCGCTTCTTCGCCCTCCAGATGCCCCCCCTTGAGGAGGACGGCCTTGGGGCCTAGGGCGAGGAGGGCCTTGGCGGCCTCCTCCGCCTCCTCAAGGGTGCGGATGGGGTGGCCTAAAAGGGCTTCGGCCTCGAGGCGGTTCGGGGTGATGAGGGCCGCCACGGGGAAGAGCCTCTCCTTGAGGGCAGCCACCGCCTCCGGGGCAAGGAGAGGGTCCCCGCTTTTGGCCACCATCACCGGGTCCACCACCAAGGGCCGGACCCCGAAGCGCCTCACCGCCTCGGCCACGGCCTCCACGATGGCCGCGTCCCCCAAGGCCCCCGTCTTGGCGGCGTGAAGGGGGAAGTCCTGGGCCACGCTCTCTATCTGGGCGTAGACCACCTCGGGGGGAAGGAGGTGCACCCGCTGCACCCCCAGGGTGTTCTGGGCGGTGACCAGGGTGAGGGCGCTCGTCCCGTAGACCCCAAAGCGGAAGAAGACCTTGAGGTCCGCCTGCACCCCCGCCCCGCCCCCCGAGTCGGAGCCCGCGATGGTGAGGGCCACCCTCATCCTTCCTCCAAGGGCTTCCCCCGGGTCTCCACCCCCACCCCCCAGGCGAAGACCCCAGCCAGGAGCAAAAGCCCTCCGTGGAGGGCCAAAACCCCGCCCGGGCCCAGGAGGGGGAGGAGGGCCCCGGTGGCGTAGGGGGCGAGGATCCCCCCCACCCGGCCCACCGCCGCCACGAAGCCCGCCCCGCTCCCCCTAAGCGCCGTGGGGAAGAGCTCCGGGGTGTAGGCGTAAATGGCCCCCCAGGCCCCCAGGTTGAAGAAAGCGAGGAGGGCCCCGAAAAGGAGCACCTCCCCAGGAGAAGCGGCCCGGGAAAGGAGCCAGGCAAAGAGGGCGGAAAGGCCCAAAAACCCCACGAGGACGGGCCGCCTCCCCCAGCGCTCCACCAAGAAGGCCGCCACGAGGTAGCCCGGCACCTGGGCCAAGGTGATGAGGAGGACGTACGCCAAGGAGCGCACCAGGGTGTAGCCCTGGGCCACGAGGAGGGAAGGGAGCCAGATGAAGGCCCCGTAGTAGCCCGCGTTCAGGGCGAACCAGGCGAGGGCGAGGAAGAGGGTGCGCCGGAGGAGGGGCGGGCGGAAGAGGGCCCCGTAGGGGAGGGGGCGCGGGGCGGGCTCAGGGCGAGGCTCGGGAAGGGGCCCGGGAAAGGCCCGCTCCCAGGCGGCCACCAACGCCTCCGCCTCCGCCGCCCGGCCCTGGGCCAGAAGCCAGCGGGGGGACTCGGGGAGGGAAAGCCTCAGGTAGGCGGCGTAAAGGGCGGGAAGGGCCCCGGCGAGGAAGGCCGCCCGCCAGCCCAAGGAGGGGACCAGGAGGTAGCCCACAAGGGCAGCCAAAAGCCACCCCACGGCCCAGAAGGCCTCGAGGAGGACCACCATCCGCCCCCGGTGGGCCTTCGGGCTAAACTCCCCCATGAGGCTTGCCGCCACGGGAAGCTCCGCTCCCAGGCCAAGCCCCGTGAGGAAGCGGAAGAGGAAAACCCAGGAAAGGCTTGGGGCAAGGGCGGTGAGGAGGCTTCCCAGCCCGGCGAGGAAGAGGCTATACCCCACCACCGCCTTCCGGCCGAACCGGTCGGCAAGCCGCCCCCCGAGGAGGGCCCCGAAGAGCATCCCCAGAAGCCCCACGCTCCCCAAAAGCCCCGCCCCCACCGGGTCCAGGCCGAAGTCCCGGGAAAGGGCAGGCAGGGTGAAGCTGATGAGCCCCACGTCCATGGCGTCCAGGGCCCAGCCGAACCCGAGAAGCAGGAGGAGGCGGTAGTGGGGCCTGCCCAAGGGCAGGCGTTCCAGACGGGCGAGGGCGTCCATGGCCTCAGGCTACCGGAAGCTCCATCCGCCCCTTCCCCTTAAGCACCGCCTCCACGAGGTTCATGGGGCAGAAGGGGCCGCACATGCTGCAGGCCTTGGTCTTGGAGCCCCGCTCCTCCTTGAGGCGCCGCGCCTCCTCGGGGAAGAGGGCGAGGGCGAACTGGCCCTCCCAGTCCAACCGGTAGCGGGCCTCGGACATCTTCCGGTTCCGCTCCAAAGCCCTCTTGTTCCCCCGGGCCACGTCGGCGGCGTGGGCGGCGATCTTGAAGGCGATGACCCCTTGTTTCACGTGCTCGGGGGTGGGCAGGCCCAGGTGCTCCGCGGGGGTGAGGTAGCAGAGCATGTCGGCCCCCATCCAGCCCGCCAAGGCCCCCCCGATGGCCCCGGCGATGTGGTCAAAGCCTGCGGCGGTGTCCACGGGGAGCATCCCCAGGATGTAGAAGGGCGCGTGCCCCGTGAGCTTCTTCTGGATCTGGACGTTGGCCGCCACCTCGTTTAGGGGGATGTGCCCGGGGCCTTCCACCATGGCCTGGACCCCGGCCCTTCTGGCCCTTTCCACGAGCTCCCCGATGGTGAGGAGCTCTGCGATCTGGGCCCGGTCGGTGCTGTCGGCGAGGGAGCCTGGGCGGAGGCCGTCCCCCAGGGAGAGGGTCATGTCGTAGGTGCGGGCGATGTCCAAAAGGTCGTCAAAGCGGGCGTAGAGGGGGTTTTCCTCGCCGCGGTGGAGCATCCAGGCGGCCATGAGCCCCCCGCCCCGGCTCACAATGCCCGTGGTGCGCGCGGCATTCCGGTAGACCTCGAGGTTCTTCAGGGTCACCCCCACGTGGACGGTGATGTAGTCCACCCCCTCCTTCCCGTGCTCCTCAATCACCTGGAAGAGCTCGTCGGCGGACATGTCAAAGAAGTTCTTGCGCTTAGCGGCCCTAAACTCCGCCTCGTAGATGGGCACGGTGCCCAAGGGGACGGTGGCCACCTCGAGGATCCGCCGCCTAATCTCCTTCAAGTCCCCCCCGGTGGAGAGGTCCATGATGGTGTCCGCCCCGTACTGGATGGCCACCCTGGCCTTCTCCACCTCCTCCTCCACGTCCACGTAGTCGTAGGAGGTGCCCAGGTTGGCGTTCACCTTGACGGAAAGCCCCTCCCCGATCCCCTTAAAGTCGGTGAGGGTCTTGTGGTTCGGGTTCCTGGGGATGACGATCCGGCCTGCCGCCACCCCTTCCCGCACGAACTCGGGGGAAACCCCTTCCTTCTCGGCCACGTAGGCCATCTCCTCGGTGATCTTCCCTTTCCTTGCCGCCTCAAGCTGCGTCATCTTCCACCCCCAAAAGCTTTAAGAGCCTCTTTGCCGTCCAAGGGGCGAGGAGGACGCCGTTCCTCCCGTGCCCCACCGCCGCGTACACGCCTTCCTCCACCTCGCCCACGAAGAGCTCCCCCCCGGGCCTAAACCCGAAGACCGCCCCCCTAAACCGGGCCCCTTCCAAGGGGGGAAAGCGCTCGTGGGCGTAGTCCGCAAGCCAGCGGAGGCCATAGAGGTCCACCCCCTCCGCCCACCCCTCCCGCGACGTGGCCCCCACGTAGACCCCCCCCTCCCGGGGGAGAAGGTACCCCTCCCCGGCGAAAAGGGGCCCGGGCGGGGCCTCCCCCCAAAGGAGAAGGGCCTCCCCCTTGAGGGGCCTGACCCTTAGGCCGAACCTTCCCCCCCAGGCCCCCACGGAGAGGAGGACGAAGCGGGCCCTAAGGGCCCCTTCCTGCCAATGGACCCTCCCCCCCTCTATCCCTTCCACCTCGGCCCGGAGGTAGGTGCCCCCTAGGCCGCGGAAGGCCTCGAGGAGGGCCTCGCGAAGCGCCTTGGGGTGGACGAACCCCCCGGGGAAGCGCCTCGCCCCCAAGCCCCCCCGGACCGGGTAAGGGAGGGGGTCTTGGGCCTGCCAAGCTTCCTTTTCCCCAAGGCTTAGGGCCGCCACCCAGGTGCCGGAAAAGGCCGCCTCCACCTCGAGGCCCCTTTCCCTAAGCTCGGCGAGGAGCTCGGGGTAGCGGGCAAGGCCGTATAGCCCCGCCTCCAAAAGCTCCCCCGAAAGCCCCTCGGGGTAAGGGGCGAGCATCCCCGCGCTCGCCAGGGTGGCGGCCCCTTCCTTCTCCGCGTCCAAGAGGGCCACGGCCACCCCCCGCTTGGCGAGCTCGTAGGCGGTGAGGGCCCCGATGATCCCCGCCCCCACCACGGCCACGTCCGCCCTCATGACTCTTCCTCCACTACTGGGGCCCCCGACCGGGCGCGAGCCCGGTCGGGGTAAAAGGCACCCCCTCCACCGGGCTGGAGGGGCTTGCCGCCTCCCTGGGCCGCATGGGCCCGGCGAGGTAGGCCTTCCTCCCCGCCTCCACCGCAAGCCGGAAGGCCTCGGCCATGGCGGGGGGGTCTTGGGCCTCGGCGATGGCGGTGTTCACCAAGACGGCGTCCAGGCCGAGCTCCATCACCTCCGCCGCGTGGGAGGGGAGGCCGAGCCCCGCGTCCACCACCACCGGGGGAAGGCTTGCCTTCTCCCGGGCGAAAAGCTCCAGAAGGGCCCGCGTCCGCACCCCCCAGCCCGAGCCGATGGGGGCGGCGAGGGGCATCACCGTGGCCGTGCCCAGGGCGGCGAGCCTTTTGGCCAGGACGAGATCGGGCCCCATGTAGGGGAGGACGAGGAAACCCTCCTCTATAAGCCTCTCCGCCGCCTTCAGGGTCTCTAGGGGGTCGGGGAGGAGGTAGGTGGGGTCGGGGATGACCTCGAGCTTCACCCACCTTTCCCCGGTGAGGAGGCGGCCCAAGCGGGCGAGGCGCACCGCCTCCTCGGCCGTTCTGGCCCCTGCGGTGTTGGGGAGAAGCCTAACCCCCTCCAAAGCCTCCAGAAGCCCCACGTGCCCCGGGGCCTTGAGCTCCACCCGCCTCACGGAGACCGTGACCACCTCTGCCTTCGCCGCCTTGATAGCCTCCCGCATCACCCCGAAGTCCCTGAACTTGCCGGACCCCAGGATGAGGCGGCTTTTGAGCTCCACGGGACCGATTTTCCAGGTGTCCACGCTAACCTCCCTGCATCAGGGCCACCACCTCCACCACGTCCCCGTCCCGCAAGGGGCGGTCCGGGACCTCGAGGCCCAAGAAGGCCTCCTCGTTGAGGAGGACGGCGACCCCCTTAAGCTCCACGCCCATTTCCTCCAAGACCTCCTTGAGGGTCTTTCCCTCCAAGGGCTTGGGCTCCCCGTTAAGCCACACCATAAAGCCTCTCCCTGAAGGCCTTGGCCGCCTTCTCGGGGTCAGGGGCGTCCAGGATGGCCCGCACCACCACGATGCGCCTCGCCCCGGCCTCCAAAACCTGGTCCAGGTTCTCTAGGTCAATCCCCCCGATGGCGAACCAGGGCTTTTCCTTAAGGTTTTCCGCCGCCCAGCGCACGTACCCCAGGCCCGCCGCCTTCCTGCCAGGCTTGGTGGGAGTCTCCCACACCGGGCCCACGGAAAGGTAGTCCGCCCCCTCCTCCAGGGCCTTCAGAGCCTGCTCGGGGGCGTGGGTGGAGCGGCCCACCAAGCCGCTGAAGAACCGCCTGGCCTCCAAAGGGGTGAGGTCCCCCTGCCCCAGGTGCACCCCGTCCGCCCCCAGGAGGGCGGCGAGGTCGGGGCGGTCGTTCAGGAAGAAGGGCACCCCGTAGCGCCGGGCGAGGGCGAGCATCCTTTCCCCAAGCTCCAGGATGGGCCTCGCCTCCCAGTCCTTGGCCCTCAGCTGCACGACCTCCACGCCGCCCGCCAGGGCCCGTTCCGTGCGGTCCAGGGTGGCCTCCAAAGACCAGCCGGGCCTTGGGGTCACCACCAGGTAGAGCCTTCCAAGCAACCTTCCACCCCCTCTAGGCCAGCGGGAAAGGCCCACGCGGCCCGGAAGGGGTTAGGTTTTGGGGGACTCGGGTCTTCCGCATAGGCTTCCCTCCGCCGGCATTACCCGGATCAGGTTCCAAGGGTTGCTGGGAAGAACCCAGCTCTCAGCCCTTCCATTCGGGCACCCCTAGCCTGCCCCTCCACTATAGCACGCCCCCTCCCGGCCAAAGGAAGAAGGGCTACACTTAAGCCCATGGCCCCTACCTGGCCCTTTTGAGCCCCCTCTGGGGCGTCCACCTGGTCCCGGGGGCCGCCTTGGGGCCCGGCCTAAGCCTTCTGGCCCGGCGCCTTTCCCTGTCCCACCTTCTCTTCTGGACCCTCCTCCTAAACCCCTCCACCTGGGCGGCCGTGGCCCTCCTCCGCCCTGAGTCCGACCCCATGAACCTGGGCCTGGCGGTGGCCATGGTGGCCTTTGCGCTCCTTTGCCTCGGGGTCCTTCTTTCTTGCCGCCCTCCTTCCCCCGTGGCTTGCCCCCTGGCCCTTGGCCCTTTCGGGGCTTCTCCCGGTTCCCCTCTTCGCCTTCTTGGGGGACGCCCTGGGTCCTTCCGCCGGGTGAGGGGCGCTCCTTTTGGGAGCGGGGCTCATAGCCTTGGGCCTGGGGCTTGCGGGGAGGCCTTAGGGGAAGCGGGGAATCCCGGCGCTTATACCCTTGACTTTCATAGGCTCAATGGTATATCTTCCTGGCTAACCCCCGGAGGGCCGGGGGAAAGGAGGGAAGATGATCGGGGCTAGGGAGACGCTGGACGCGGTGGTGGAGGCAGAGATCGGGTACCTGGAGGCCATGATCGCCCGCCTCGAGGCCGGGGAGGAGGACCCCGAGGACTTCCGGGTCTACCGGCTGAAAAACGGCATCTACGGCATCCGGGGACGTCCCGAGCATCACATGATCCGCATCAAGCTCCCCGTGGGGCGGATCACCCCGGAAGGCCTTAGGGTCCTGGCGGATGTGGCCGAGCGCTACGCGGAAAACCGCCTGGCCCACGTGACCACCCGCCAGGCGGTCCAGCTCCACCACGTCCACCGCCGGGACGTGCCCAAGGTCTTAAGGGCGGTGAACGCCGTGGGGCTCACCACCCGGGAGGCCTGCGGCCACTCCATCCGGGCCATCACCTGCTGCCCCTTCGCCGGGGTCTCCCCGGAGGAACCCTTTGACGTCACCCCTTACGCCGAGGCCACTTATCGCTACTTCCTCCGCCATCCCGTGGGGCAGAACCTGCCCCGGAAGTTCAAGATCGCCTTTGAGGGGTGCGCCACCGACCACGCCCGCACCCCCATCCACGACATCGGGGTGGTGGCGGCCCTGGAAGGGGGGAAGCGGGGCTTCCGCATCTACGTGGGCGGGGGCCTAGGGGCTGCCCCCATGAACGCCGAGCTCTTGGAGCCCTTCACCCCCGAGGAGGACCTCCTCCCCACCATGCTGGCCATCGTCCGCCTCTTTGACCGCTACGGGAACCGCAAGGTCCTGACCCAGGCCCGGCTCAAGTTCCTGGTGAAGAAGTGGGGCATCGCCGCCTTCCGGGAGGCGGTGCGGGAGGAGAGGCGCCTCGTCAAGCTCACGGCCACGGGGGAGGACCTAAGGGCCTGGGCCCCTCCCCAAGAGCCCGAACCCCCGAGGCTTCCCAGCCCGCCCCAAAAGCCCTTCTCCTTCGCCCCGGGGTTTGACGCCTGGCGGCGCACCAACCTCTTCAAGCAGAAGCAGGAGGGCTTCTACACCGCCATCGTCCGCCTCCCCTTGGGGGACATCACCCCGGAAGGCCTCCGGGCCCTGGCGGAGATTGCGGAAACCTACGCCGGGGAGATTAGGAGCGCCATCAGCCAGAACCTCCTCCTCCGCTTCGTCCCCGAGGAGGCCCTGGGTGGGCTTTACGAGGCCCTCTTGGAGGCGGGGCTCGCTTTCCCTGAGGCCCACACCCTCCTGGACATCACCCGCTGCCCCGGGGCCGACACCTGCAACCTGGCGATCACCCATTCCCGGGGGCTGGCCCAGGCCCTAGGGGAAAGCCTCGCCGCCCTCCCCATGGCCCAGGACCCCGGGGCCAAGGCCATCAGCCTCAAGATCTCCGGCTGCCCCAACTCCTGCGGCCAGCACCACATCGCCGACATCGGCTTCTACGGCTCAAGCCGTAAGGTGGGGGAAAGGGAGGTGCCCCACTACGTCCTCCTCCTGGGCGGCAGGACCCGGGAAGGGGAGGCCCGCTTCGGACAGGTGGTGGGGAGGATCCCCGCCCGCCGGGTCCCCGAGGCGGTGGAGAGGATCCTCAAGCGCTACCTGGAGGAAAGGCAAAACGGGGAGAGCTTCCAGGCCTACCTGGACCGGGTGGGGGCGGCCTCCTTCAAGCCCCTCCTCCAGGACCTCCAGGAGGTCCCCCCTTACGAGGAAGCTCCCGAGTTCTACCAGGACCTGGGGGCCGAAGGGGAGGCCTTCAGCGTGCAGCTTGGGCGCGGGGAGTGCGCCGTCTAGGGAGGAGGCCATGCGCATCGCCTACGCCGGCCTAAGGCGCAAAGAGGAGTTTAAGGCCCTGGCGGAAAAGCTCGGCTTCACCCCTCTCCTCTTCCCCGTCCAGGCCACGGAAAAGGTCCCCGTCCCCGAGTACCGGGACCACCTGCGGGCGCTTGCCCAAGGGGTGGACCTCTTTGTGGCTACCACCGGGGTGGGGGTAAAAGACCTCCTCGAGGCGGGAAAGGCCCTGGGCCTAGACCTTAGAAAGCCCTTGGAAGGGGCCTTCCGCTTGGCCCGGGGCGCCAAGGCCGCCCGCACCTTACGGGAGCTCGGCCTTCCCCCCCACGCCGTGGGGGACGGGACCTCTAAGAGCCTCCTCCCCCTCCTCCCCCAGGGCCCCGGCAAGGCCGCCTTGCAGCTTTACGGCAAGCCCCTTCCCCTTCTGGAAAACGCCCTGGCGGAAAGGGGCTACCGGGTCCTTCCCCTCATGCCCTACCGCCACCTCCCGGACCTCGAGGGGATCCTCCGCCTCGAGGAGGCCCTCCTTGGGGGGGAAGTGGACGCCCTCGCCTTCGTGGCCGCTATCCAGGTGGAGTTCCTCTTTGAGGAGGCAAAGGACCCCAAGGCCTTGAAGGAGGTTCTTAACACGCGGGTAAAGCCCCTCGCCGTGGGCCGGGTCACCGCCGACGCCCTACGGGAGTGGGGCGTAAGCCCCTTCTACGTGGACGAAACCGAGCGCCTCGGGAGCATGCTCCAGGGCTTCCGAAAAGCCCTGCAAAAGGAGGTGGCATGACCTACTTCCCCCTGATGCTGGACCTCAGGGACCGCCCCGTCCTCCTCATCGCCGGGGGGCCCGAGACGGAGGCCAAGTTACAGGCCCTGCTTTCGGCCGGGGCGCGGCTCACCGTGCTCGCCGAGGAGGACGCCTTCGGCCTGGAAGCCCTGGAACGGGAAGGGAAGATCCGCTGGCTTAGGCGGGGCTATCGGGAAGGAGATTTAGAGGGCTTCTTCCTGGTCATCAGCCACCCCAAGGACAAGGCCATCCACCCTAAGGTCAAGGCGGAAGCCGACCAAAGGGGCATCTTCCTCGTGGCCGTGGACGACCCGCAAAACGCCAGCGCCATCCTCCCCGCCGTCCTAAGGCGCGGGGAGCTTGTGGTGGCCCTCTCCACCTCGGGGGCGGCCCCAGCCCTGGCGGTGCGGCTGAAGGAGCGCCTGGCCCAGCTTTTCCCCCCAGAATACGGCGAGCTGGTGGCCTACCTGCGCAGCCTCAGGCCCAGGCTGGCCCAGATCCCCGACTTTGAGGAGCGGAAACGGCTCTGGTACCGCATCGTGGACCAGGCCCTGGAGGAACTGGACCTAGACCCCAAGGAAGGGCTTGCCCGCGCCATAGAGAAGGCGGAAGAGGCCCTGAAGGAGGCGGTATGTACAAGGTGAAAGCGGCCAAGGAACTGGTCCAAGAAGCCCTGGCCCAAAGCCAAAACCCCTGCTTCACCTGCAGCTTCCAGGCGGAGGACGTGGTGGTCCTCCACCTCCTCCTAGAGGCCAAACCCGAGATCCCCGTCCTCTTCCTGGACACCGGCTACCACTTCCCCGAGGTCTACGCCTACCGGGACGAGATGCAAAAAAAGCTCGGCTTCCGCCTCATCAACCTCACCCCCGCCCTTTCCCGGGAGGAGCAGGAAAGGCTTTACGGCAAGCTCTATGAGACCGACCCCAGCCGGTGCTGCGGCCTTCGCAAGGTGGAGCCGCTTTTCGCCGCTCTGGAAGCCTACGACACCTGGTTCACGGGGCTTAGGCGGGAGCAGTCCCCCACCCGGGCAAACCTTAAGCCCTTGGAAGAGGCCATCCTTCCCTCGGGCCACCGCCTGAAGAAGGTGAACCCCCTCTACGACTGGACACTTAAGGAGGTCTTCGCCTACCTCGCCGTGCAGGACCTCCCCTACCTCCCCCTCTACGACCAGGGCTACCTCTCCATTGGCTGCGCCCCCTGCACCGCCAAGCCCCTAGACCCTTCCGACCCCCGCTCGGGCCGCTGGGCGGGGAAGGGAAAGCTGGAATGCGGTATCCACCTGCACGGAAAGGAGGGGTAGGATGGCCTTTCTCCTCGGTTTCCTCATCGCCTTCGCCATCGGGGTCACGGGGGTGGGGGCGGGGACGATCACCGCGCCCCTCCTCATCCTCGCCTTGGGGCTTCCCCCGGAGGTGGCGGTGGGGACGGCGCTCCTCTTCGGCTTCCTGGTGAAGATCCCCGCCGGGGGGGTCTACCTCCTCAAGGGGCAGGTGGATGGCCGGGCGCTTTTCCGGCTTCTTTTGGGCGGGGTCCCGGGGGTGCTTTTGGGAAGCCTTCTCCTCGCCCAGCTCAAGGGAGCCAAGGACCTGGTCCTCCTCCTGGTGGGCCTCACCGTGGTCCTCTCGGCGGGGCTTGGGCTTTGGCGGAGCTTTAAGGGTCTTCCCCAGGGGAAGGAAAGGCCCCACCTCCTTCCCCCGGCGGCCTTTGGCATCGGCCTCGAGGTGGGCTTCTCCTCCGCCGGGGCTGGGGCCTTGGGGACCCTCCTCCTCTTCCACGCCACGAGGCTTTCCCCCCAAAAGGTGGTGGGCACCGACCTCCTCTTCGGCCTCGTCCTGGCCCTCCTCGGGGGCGGGGTCCACCTCTATTTCGGCCAGGTGGACCCGGGGCTTCTCCTCGCCCTGGCCTCGGGCGGGGTGGCGGGGGGGCTTCTTGGAGCCCTCTTCGCCACCCGGCTTCCCAAGGAGCCCTTGAGGGTTGCCCTTCTCCTTTGGCTCCTTTTCATCGGAAGCCAGCTCATCTACCGGGGGGTGGCCCATGGGTAGGGTCTACCTGGTGGGGGCGGGCCCTGGGGACCCGGAGCTCCTCACCCTCAAGGCCTACCGCCTCCTCAAGGAAGCTCCCGTGGTCCTCCACGACCGGCTGGTGGACGAGAGGATCCTAGCCCTAGCCCCTGGGGAAAAGGTCTACGTGGGCAAGGAGGAGGGGGAAAGCGGCAAGCAAGAGGAGATCCACCGCCTCCTCCTCCGCTACGCCCGGGCCTACCCCAAGGTGGTCCGCCTCAAGGGAGGAGACCCCTTCGTCTTCGGCCGGGGCGGGGAGGAGATGCTCTTCCTCCTTAGGCACGGGATCCCCGTGGAGGTGGTGCCCGGGGTGACGAGCCTCCTCGCCTCCGGGCTTCCCTTGACCCACCGGGGCCTAGCCCACGGCTTCGCCGCCGTCTCCGGCGTCCTGGAAGGGGGAGGCTACCCGGACCTAAAGCCCTTCGCCCGGGTCCCCACCCTGGTGGTCCTCATGGGGGTGAAGCGGCGGGTCTGGATCGCAAGGGAGCTCCTCCGCCTGGGGCGAAACCCCAGGGAGCCCACCCTCTTCGTGGAGCGGGCCTCCACCCCGAAGGAGCGCCGCGTCTTGGCCGCCCTCGAGGAGGTGGCCGGAGGAAAGGTGGCGGTGGAGGCCCCCGCCCTCTGGATCCTGGGCGAGGTGGTGCGCGTGTTCGCCGAGAAGGAAGCGCCTGTGGACGCTTTGGCCCTGGGAGGTTAGCCGTGGTAGAGACCCTTCCCGCTTTGGAGATCGGCGAGGACGAGCGGCTGGACCTGGAGAACCTGGCCACGGGGGCCTTCCTCCCCGTAAAGGGCTTCATGACCCGGGAGGAGGCCCTAAGCGTGGCCCACGAGATGCGCCTCCCCACGGGGGAGGTCTGGACGATCCCCATCGTCCTCCAGTTCCGGGAAAAACCCAGGGTAGGCCCAGGGGACACCGTGGCCCTCCTCCACGGGGGCGAACGGGTCGCCCTCCTCCACGTGGCCGAGGCCTACGAGCTGGACCTTAAGGCCCTGGCCCGGGCCGTCTTCGGCACGGATAGCGAAACGCACCCCGGGGTGGCCCGCCTCTACGGCAAGGGCCCCTACGCCCTGGCGGGCCGGGTGGAGGTCCTAAAGCCCAGGCCCCGCACCCCCCTGGAGAAGACCCCGGAGGAGGTGCGGGCCTTCTTCCGGCAAAGGGGCTGGCGGAAGGTGGTGGCCTTCCAGACGCGCAACGCCCCCCACCGGGCCCACGAGTACCTCATCCGGCTCGGCCTGGAGCTTGCCGACGGGGTCCTCGTCCACCCCATCCTCGGGGCCAAGAAGCCAGACGACTTCCCCACAGAGGTCATCGTGGAGGCCTACCGGGCCCTGATCAGGGACTTCCTCCCCCAGGAGCGGGTGGCCTTTTTCGGCCTCGCCACCCCCATGCGCTACGCCGGGCCCAAGGAGGCGGTCTTCCACGCCCTGGTGCGCAAGAACTTCGGGGCCACCCACTTCCTGGTGGGCCGGGACCACGCCGGGGTGGGGGACTTCTACGACCCCTACGCCGCCCACCGGATCTTTGACCGGCTTCCTCCCTTGGGGATTGAGATCGTCAAGGTGGGGGCGGTCTTCCACTGCCCCGTGTGCGGCGGCATCGCCTCGGAGAGGACCTGCCCCGAGGGCCACCGGGAGAAGCGCACGGCCATCAGCATGACCAAGGTCCGGGCCCTCCTAAGGGAGGGAAAGGCCCCGCCTTCGGAGCTCGTCCGGCCGGAGCTTTTGCCTATCCTCCGGCGGGGGGTCTGAGGGCCCGCTCCACCCGGGGCAGGACCTCGGTGCCCAAAAGCTCAATGGCCCTGAGCACCCGGGCGTGGGGCAGGGTGCCCACGGAAAGCTGGAGGAGAAGCCTTTCCGGCCGGAAGAGCTCGTGCCAGTAGAGGACCTTCTCCACCACCCGCTCGGGGTCGCCGATGAAGTCGGCCCCCTCGAGGGTCCTGGACCAGGCGAAGTACTCCGGGGTAAGGGGCCGCCACCCCCGTTCCCGCCCGATCTTGTTCATCACCTGGAGGAAGGCGGGAAGGGCCAGGCGAAAAGCCTCACTATCGTCCTCGGCCAGGAAGCCATGGGCAGCCAGGGCAAGCCTTGGGGTGTGGCCGTGCTCCTGGGCGGTCTTCCGGTAAAGCTCCACGAAGGGGAGGAAGCGCTTGGGGCTTCCGGCGATGATGCCGAGGACCAAAGGAAGCCCAAGCCGCCCGGCCCGCACCGCCGACTCCGGGCTCCCCCCCGCCGCCACCCAGAGGGGCAAGGGGTTCTGCTTGGGCCTGGGGTAGACCCCAAGGCCGGGGATGGGCTTTGTGAAGCGCCCCCCGGGCCAGTAGACTTTTTCCTCCTCGCGGATCTTGAGGAGAAGGGCGAGCTTCTCCTCAAAAAGGGCCTCGTAGTCCCTGAGGTCGTAGCCGAAAAGGGGGAAGGACTCTATAAAGGAGCCCCGGCCCACCATGAGCTCCGCCCGCCCCCCGGAAAGGAGGTCCAGGGTGGCAAACTGCTGGAAGACCCGGATGGGGTCGTCGGAGGAGAGGACCACCACGGCGCTTGAGAGGCGGATCCTTTTCGTGCGGGCGGCGATGGCCGCAAGGACCACCGCCGGGGCCGAGACCACGTACTCCTCCCGGTGGTGCTCCCCCACGGCGTAGACCCCAAGCCCCACCGCCTCCGCAAGCTCCGCCTCTTCCAAAAGGCGCTTTAGCCGTTCCTCGGCGGTGGGGGGGCGGCCCAGGTCGGGGTCCAGGGTGCGCTCGCCAAAAGTATAGAGGCCGAGCTCCATAGTTTAAGGGTAGGCCTGGACTTTATTTTTTAAAGTGCATTGGACCACCCTTTCGCCCGGGCGCGCAAAAGGGTAGACTCTCCCCATGAAGGCCTGGGTGCTGAAGCGGCTTGGCGGCCCCCTGGAGCTCGTGGACCTGCCCGAGCTCGAGGCCAAGGAAGGGGAGGTGGTCCTCCGGGTAGAGGCGGTGGGCCTCAACTTCGCCGACCACCTGATGCGCCTAGGGGCCTACCTCACCCGGCCCCACCCGCCCTTCATCCCGGGGATGGAGGTGGTGGGGATGGCGGAGGGAAGGCGCTACGCCGCCCTCATCCCCCAAGGCGGCCTCGCCGAGCGGGTCGCCGTCCCCAAGGGGGCCCTCCTCCCCCTGCCCGAGGGCCTCTCCCCCGAGGAGGCCGCCGCCTTCCCCGTCTCCTTCCTCACCGCCTACCTGGCCCTGAAAAGGGCCCAGGCCCGGCCCGGGGAAAAGGTCCTGGTCCAGGCGGCGGCGGGGGCCTTGGGGACGGCGGCGGTCCAGGTGGCCCGGGCCATGGGCCTCCGGGTCCTGGCCGCGGCCTCGAGGCCCGAGAAGCTCGCCCTCCCCCTCGCCCTGGGGGCCGAAGAGGCCGTGACCTACCCCGAGGTGCCGGAAAGGGCCAAGGCCTGGGGCGGGCTGGACCTGGTGCTGGAGGTGCGGGGCAAGGAGGTGGAGGAAAGCCTCGGCCTCCTCGCCCACGGGGGGAGGCTCGTCTACATCGGGGCCGCCGAGGGGGAGGTGGCCCCCATCCCGCCCCTCCGCCTCATGCGCCGCAATCTGGCCGTCCTCGGCTTCTGGCTCACCCCCCTCCTGCGGGAGGCCGCCCTGGTGGAGGAGGCCCTGGGCTTCCTCCTCCCCAGGCTCGGGCGGGAGCTTAGGCCCGTGGTGGGCCCCGTCTTCCCCTTCGCCGAAGCGGAGGCCGCCTTCCGGGCCCTCCTGGACCGGGGGCACACGGGGAAGGTGGTGGTGCGGCTCTAGGCGGGCTTTAGGGCCCGGGAAAGCCCCCGGGCCTCGGAGAGCAAGTAGATGCGCTTCGCCATGCCTCCACTCTGGCCCCGCCCGTGGAAGCGTGGAAGCGTGTAGCCCGAGGAGAGCTACACCGTTCGCCTAAGGGGAAAGGAGGGCCCGCCACTCGGCGAGCATGGCCTCGGCGAACCGGAAGAAGGCCCCGTGGTAGGCGAGGAGGAGGGCCTTCGGGGAAAGCCCCTCCGCCTTCTTCTCCCGCAGGAAGGCGCGGGCCGCCTCGGGGGGCCCGTGCCAGCGGGCGAGCTCCCCATAGGCCCCGTCCAGGAAGACCACGGTGGGGACGATGCGCTTCCCCTCCTTGGCGTAGGCCTCGGCGAGGTCGGGGTTCTCGTCCCGGAAGAAGAAGCGGACCTCGAGGGGAAGCCGGGCGAGAACGGGGATGGCCTGGACGGAGTCCGGGCACCAGTCCTCCACCAGGGCGAGGGCCCTTTGGGCCTTGGGAAGCGGCGGGAGGGGAGGAAGCCCCGCGTAGAAGGCCTCCACCCGGTCCCGGTTCCTCAAGAGGCGGGGAAGGAGCCCCTCGTAGGTGAGCCCCTCCAGGTAGCGGGCCTCGAGCATGGCCCCATCCTCCCAAGCCCAAGGGAAAGGCGCAAGGAGGCCCCTCACCCTTAAGGGGCTAGACTGGCCCCTATGGACCGGAGGCTCCTCGCCCTCCTCTCCGGGGTCCTCCTCGGCACGGTGAGCGAAAGCAGCCTGGCCCCGGCCCTCCCCGTCCTGGAGCGGGCCTTCGCCGTGGGGCCGGAAGCGGCCCAGGGGGTGGTCTCCCTGGGGCTTTTGGGGGCGGCCCTGGCCTACCTCCCCCTGGCGGGCCTCGCCGGGCGGGTGGGGGCGGGAAGGCTCTTCCGAACCGGGCTTTTCCTCCACGCCCTTTTGGCCCTCCTCCTCGCCCTGGCCCCAAGCCTCTGGGCCCTCTACCTCCTCCGCCTCCTCCAGGGGGTGGCCACGGCCATGGTGGTGGGCCTGGTGCCGGGCCTGGCGGCGAGCGCCTTCCCCGAGGCCCGGGGCTACGCCCTGGGGATGGTGGCGAGCACCGTGGCTGCGGGCACCCTCCTGGGCCCGGCCCTCGGGGGGCTCGCCGCGGGGTGGGGGCTTCCCTACGTCTTCCTCCTCCCCCTCCCCGCGGCCCTCCTCGCCCTCCTCCTCTCGGGGAACCTCCCCGAGCTCCCCAGGCGGGAGGGCACCCTCCCAGGCCTCCTCCGGGCGCCCGGGTTCCTCCCCGCCCTCTTCGCCACCGGCCTCTACTTCCTCCACACCCTGGGGACCACCGTGGCCCTCGCCTTCCACCTGGGAAAGGAGGGCTTCTCCCCCGGGGCCATCGGGGGCCTCCTCCTCCTCGGGCCCTTGGAGCTCCTCTTCCTCGGGGCCTGGGCGGGGCGGAGGGCGGACCGGATGGGCTACAACCGGGTGTCCCTCCTCGGGGCCTACCTCCTCGTGGCCGCGGGCCTCGCCTTCGCCCTCCTCCCCCTCCTCCACCCCTTGTGGGGAAGCGCCCTCGCCCTCCTCCTCCTCGGGGTGGGGCGGGCCCTCTTCCAGGCGGCGAACAACGCCCTCGTCCTCTCCCTCGCCCCAAAGGGTACGGAGGGCCTCGCCTCGGGGGCCCTCTCCGTGGCCCGCGCCCTGGGCCAGGCCCTGGGAAGCGCCCTCGCCGGGGGAAGCCTCGGGCTTTTCTACCGCCTCTTTCCCAGCCACGGCCTGGCCTTCGCCGCCACGGCGCTTCTCCTCACGGCCCTCATGGGGCTTGCCGCTTTCCTCGTCCGGAGCCGGGAAGGGTCAGGTGAGGAGGTGGGCCATGCGCCGCTGGACGATCCGGGCGGCGAGGGCAGGGCTTAAGCGATAGAGGAGGTCCATGGTCTGGGCGTCCCGGCCCAGGAGCACTCGGAAGGCGTCCCGTTCCACGGCGTCCAGGAGGCGCTTGGCCGCCACCTCGGGCTCGAGGACGGGCACCTTCGCCCCTTCCGCCCTCGGGGCTTCCACCCCCGAGTGCTCGGCGATCCCCGTGCGCATGGCCCCGGGCAGGACCAGGGTGACGCGTACCGGGGTCCCCTGGAGTTCGGCCCAGAGGGCCTCGGTGAGGAGCATCACCGCCGCCTTAGAGGCCCCGTAAAGGGCCTGCCCCGGCACGGGCACAAAGGCCCCCATGCTGGAGACGTTCACCAGGTGGGCCTCGGGGCGCTTGAGGAGCCTGGGCAGAAAAGCCCGGGTCATGTGTAGGGTACCCCAGAAGTTCACCCGCATCACCCGCTCCATGGCCGCCTCGTCCAGGTCCAAGAGGCGCTTAAAGGGCTGGATGATCCCGGCGTTGTTGATGAGGCCGTCCACCTGGCCGTGGACCCGTTCCACCTCCTCGGGCAGGGCGGCCACCTTCTCCTTGTCGGTGATGTCCAGGGGGTGGAGGCTTAAGCCCTCCCCTAGGCTTCCCGCCTTGGTCATGGTTTCTTGGAGGCCCTCCGACCTTAGGTCCACCGCCGCCACCCTCGCCCCCCGCCTTAAAAGCTCCAAGGCCAGGGCCTGGCCCAGGCCGCTCCCCGCGCCGGTGACCACCACCACCTTTCCCGCTAGGCGCATGGCCTCAGTCTACGCCACCCTTCCGCCCCAGGGCCTCGAGGGCAGGCCAAGCGCCCACCCCCTGTGCTTGAGCCGGAGCTTGGGGGGCTCCACCCCAACCAGCTTGCCCAGGGCCAAGGCCTCGCCAGGAAGCTTCCCCCCGGGGAGGGCGAGGACCTGCCGCCTCGGGGCCTCTGCCCCCTTAAGGAGCACCTCCCGGATGGCCTCGGCGAGGGCAAGGTAGCTCCGCATGCCCTTAGAATGCCCCGCATGGAGGCGCTCCTCAACACCGTGGTCCCCGTGGCCCTGGTGGTCCTTTCCGGCTACCTCCTGGGAAGGCGGCTGGAGATAGACCTCTCCACCCTAAGCCGCCTCACCCTCTACGCCCTAGTGCCCGCCCTTATCTTTGACAGCATGTACCGGGCGGAGTACACCCGGGAGGGGGTGTGGGGCCTCGTCCTGGGGTTTTCCCTCACCTACGCCCTCCTCTTCCTCCTCGTCCAGGGAGCAGGAAGGCTCTTCGGCCTTTCCCCGGAAACCACCAAGACCCTCCTCGTCTGCGGCCTTTTCCCCAACTCCGGCAACATGGGCCTCTCCCTCGCCTACTTCGCCCTGGGGGAAGAAGGCCTTGGGCGGGCCGTGGTCTACTTCCTCCTCTCCAGCGTGGTCATGTTCGGCCTAGGCCCCGCCTTCATCCGGGGAGGGGGCCTGAAGGAAGGCCTCCTCTTCACCCTGCGCCTCCCCCTCTTCTACGCCCTCTTCCTGGGCCTCCTCCTCAAGGCCCTGGGCCTCAGCCTCCCCTTCCGGCTGGAGGAGGGGGTGCGGCTCATGGGCCAGGCGGCCATCCCCGTCCTCCTCCTCACCCTGGGGATGCAGATGGGAAAGACCCGGTTCCACCTCGGCCCCTTTGAGGGGGCGGCGAGCGCCCTGAGGCTCCTCCTCGCCCCCCTCGTGGCCTACGGGGTGGGGGCCCTCCTCGGCCTTCCCCGGCTGGAGCACCAGGTCCTCGTCCTCCAGTCCGCCACCCCGGTGGCGGTGAACGCCTTCCTCCTCACCCGGGAGTTCGGAGGGGACGCCCTAAGGGTGGCCCGGAGCGTGGTGGTCTCCACCTTCCTGGCCTTCCTCACCGTCCCCCTGGTCCTCTACCTCCTCGGGGTCCGGTAGGGAGGGACTGCCCAGGTCCAGCTGGAAGAGGGGCCTTCCCTCCCAGAGGCCCACCAGGCGGTGGTACCCGCTTCCTAAGGGAAAGCGGGCCTCGTGGGCCCCGGGGCCCTCCAGGAAGAGGGCCTTTTCCTGGAGGAGGGCCTCTTCCCGGAACCACTTGAGGTGGAGGTAGCCGGGGCGGGGCAGGCGCTCCACCTTGAGGAGGAGCCTGGCCTCCTTCCCCTCCGGGAGAAGCCGCGCCACCACGAAGGGCCGCTCCGGGGGGAGGGGCCTCCCCGGGTCCAGGGGCAGGAAGGTGTAGCGGCAGGCAGCGAGGAGGGGGAGGAGGAGAAGGAGAAGCCTCACCTTCCCTCCCCGGCGGTGCAGAGGGCGAGGAGGGCGAGGGCGGCGGTCTCCGCCCGGAGGATGCGCCGCCCCAGGCTCACGGGGGTGAAGCCCCGGGCCTCCAAGAGGGCCACCTCCTCCTCGGCGAACCCCCCTTCCGGCCCCACGGCGAGGGCGAGGGGCTTTTCCGGGTCCAGAACCTCCCGCACCCGGGCCCCCGCCCCCACGTGGGCCACAAGGCCCTGGGCCACCTCGGGCACCGCCTTTAGGGGAATGGGGGGAAGGATCTCGGGGATCCGGACCCGCCCCGACTGCTTCGCCGCCTCGAGGGCGATGGCCCGGAGGCGCCTAAGCTTCCCCTCCCCCATCTCCTTGGGGACGGAGTGGCGGGTGACGAGGGGCTGGATCCGGGTGGCCCCAAGCTCCGTGGCCATCCGCACCACCTCGGAAAGCTTGTCCCCCTTGAGGAGGGCCACGTAAAGGACCACCTCCACCCCCACCTCCCTTTGGGGCAGGCGCTCCTCCAGGATGCGGTAGCGCAAGGGGGGGCCCAGGTCCACCACCTCGGCCAGGGCCTCCCGCTCCCCGTCAAAGACGGTGAACCGGTCCCCCACCCGGGCCCTCAGGACCTCCACCAGGTGCCGGGTCTCCCGCAAAGGGAGGACCCCCGTGAGGCCGGGGCTATAGGCGCGGTGGGGCCGCACGCTCACCTCCCATAGGCCAGGAGGACCCATTCCCCTTCCGCCTCCTCCTCCAAGGGCCTGAACCCCGCCCCCGCCAGGGCCTTGCGCACCAGGGGGGCCCGATCCTTGAGGATCCCCGTGAGGAGGGCGCGCCCCCCGGGGACGAGGGCCTCCCGGTAGCGGGGGGCGAGGGCGGCGTGGAGCTCGGCGTAGAGGTTCGCCACCAGGAGGTCAAAGGGGCCGAAGGGGAGGGCGGCCTCGAGGCTTCCCTCCAAAAAGCGGGGGCGCACCCCGTTCCGCTTGGCGTTCGCCTCCGCCTGGGGGAGGACCATTGGGTCAATGTCCACCCCCAGGGCCTTCCCCCCGAGCTTCTCGGCGGCGATGGCGAGGACGCCGCTTCCCGTGCCCAGGTCCAGGACCTTGTCCCCGGGGCGGAGGTGGCGGGCGAGGGCCTTTAGGGCCAGGCGGGTGGTCTCGTGGTGCCCGGTGCCGAAGGCCATGCCGGGCTCAATGACCAAGGGGATCTCCGCCCCCTCCCAGGTGTGCCAGGGGGCGAGGACCACGAAGGGCGGGGCCAGGGCGGGCTTAAGGTCGCGCCGCCAGGCCTCGAGCCAGTCCTCGTCGCCCACCTCCTCCCACACCCCCCCGTAGGGGAGGTCCACGGGGGCGGGGAAGAAGGCCCAGACCTCCCCCTCTCGCTCCCAAAGCCCCCGCGCCCCCCGGTCAAAGAGCCCGGGGAGGATGGGGTCCAAGGCCTCGAGGGTGCCCTTAAGCCGGTAAACCCACACGCCTCAGGATACCGGCTTCACCCGGTAGCGGCAGCACCTCCCCCCCTCGGCGATCCGCTCCTCCCGCGCCAGGGGGAGGCCCAAGGCCTCCTCGTAGGCCAGAAGCTCGCTTTCGCACAGGGCCTCGTGCTCCTTGGAGAGGGCGAGCTTGGGACATCGGCGCTGGCAGAGGTAGAGGGCCCCCTCCTCCTCCACCACCTCCGCCTCGTACCCCCTTTCCCGAAGGAAAGCCGCGAGGCGCTCAAGCCGCGCCCGCACGGGAAGCCCCTCGAGGCCCAAGGGGGCGAGGAGGGCCCGGTTCCGCTCCAACAGGACCCGCACCACCCCCTCCCGCCCCAAGGCGGCCTCCAGGCCCTTGAGGACGTCCCCGCAGAGGGCGGCGTAGGGGGCCTCGGGGTCCAGGGCCCGCCAGACCCGGTAGGGCCGCCCCCGCCCGGGGCATTTCCGCACCTCCGAGGCGGCGAGGCCCCGCTCCTCCAGGTCCTGGAGGTGCTTCTGGGCGGCGGTGCGGCTCACCCCCAAGGCCTCCGCCACCTCCTTGGCGGTGCGGGGCCTGGCCCTAAGGAGCTCCAGAACCCGTTCCTTGGTGCCTTCCAGGAGGACCATGGTTCAGGCCATGGGGAGGGGGAGGAAGGTCTGCACGCTTAAGGCGGCGGCGAGCTCCCGGGCCGCCTTCAGGAAGGCCTGGGCCTCGAGGCCCTCGGGGTCCTGCGCCAGGACGGGCACGCCCCGGTCCCCGCTCTCCCGCAAGGCCAGGGTGAGGGGGACCTCCCCCAGGAAGCGGGTCTTGAGCCTCTCCGCCAGGCGCCTCCCGCCCCCCTCCCCGAAGATGGGGGTGGGCTTGCCGCAGTGGGGGCAGAGGAAGGCGCTCATGTTCTCCAGGACGCCGAGGACCGGGACCTGGAGCTTCCGGAACATGTCCGCCGCCCGCTCGGCGTCAATGAGGGCCACCTCCTGCGGCGTGGTGACGATGACCCCGCCCGAGACCTGGGTGAGCTGGGAAAGGCTGAGCTGCACGTCCCCCGTCCCCGGGGGAAGGTCCACCACCAGGTAGTCCAGCTCCCCCCAGTTCACGTCCTGCAGGAACTGCTTCAGGGTGCCGTGGAGGATGGGCCCCCGCCAGGCCAGGGCCTGCCCCGGGGGGACGATGTTGGCGATGGAGAGGACCTTGAACCCGTGGGCCTCCAAGGGGAGGATCCTGCGGTTTTCGTCCACCTTCAAGCGGGCCCCCTCGAGGCCGAACATCTTTGCCTGGCTCGGCCCGTAAAGGTCGGCGTCCAAAAGGCCCACCTTGGCCCCTTCCCGGCTTAGGGCCAGGGCCAGGTTGGCGGCCACGGTGCTCTTCCCCACCCCGCCCTTGCCCGAGGCCACGGCCACCACGTGCTTGACCCCGGGAAGGGCGTAGCGCTCGGGGGGGCGCACGCCCCCGCCGAAGCGCACCCGCACCTCCTCCGCCCCCAAGGGGGCGAGGGCCCGCCGGATGTCCGCCTCAATCTGCCCCTTGAGGGGGCAAGCCGGGGTGGTGAGGTTCACCAGGAGGTCCACCCGCCCCCCCTCCACCCGGACCTCGCCCACCATGCCCAAGGAGACGAGGTCCTTGCCGAGCTCGGGGTCCATCACGGTGCGCAGGGCCTCGAGGACCCGCTCTTCCGTAAGCGCCATACCGGGCCTAGAGTATACCCCAGGATAGTTTTGGGCAAGGGCGAAAGGCACAAAGGCCGGGTATACTCGTCTCGTGTACCCCGAGTGGCGCAAGCGACGCTTCTTTGAGCTCCACCTCGCCTGGCTCGTCCAGGGGCCTAAGGGCTACGACCTCCTCTTCAAGATCAACCCCTATAGCCTCTACGCCACCCGGGAGGAGGCCCTGGAGGCCGCCCGGGCCCTCTTGGAGAAGGAACGCCTGGACCAGGACGAGCGGGTGGGCCGGAACAAGGCCCCCATCCTCCTCTCCGAGGAGGACAAAAGCCGCTTCCTCCTCCTCCTGGAGCGCGGCAAGGCCCTCCTCCCTTTGGACCGCTACGCCCTCTTGGGGGAAGTGGCGGAGGTGGAGGAACGCCTCCTCTTCCGCGCCCCCTTCGCCGACCCCAAAAACGCCCTAAGAAGCCTCGAGGGGAAGCGGGTGCGCCTCCACGCCACCCCCCTCAACGACCCCGAGGCGGAAAGCGCCCTCCTCGCCGAGGGGCCCCTGGCCGTGGACGGGGAAGGGATCGCCGTGGGGAGCTTCCGCCTTTCCGTCCCCCCGGAAACCCCCATAGAGGGCCTCGCCCTGGAGGAAGCCTTCTTCGTCCTGGGGGAGACCCGCTACTACCTGTACAGCCTCGAGGCCGCCTAAGGCCTCCACCCGGAAGGAGCCGCCCGGTAAGGGGGCGAAGCGCCCCGGGCCACCTCCACCCGGAAGAGGCGGCTTAGGGTGAGGCTTCCCCCCGTGGCCCGGACCCGCCCAAGGCCCTCCTCGAGGAGGGCGCCGAGCTCCAGGAGGAAGCGGTCCTGCCGCGCCTTCTCCACGGGGAGGGCCCCGAAGGTGAAGCAGGCGGGGTTGTCCGCCTTGGGGCAGTGGGGCGCAAGCCAGAGCACCCCGCCCCGGAAGTACACCCGCCACCCTCCGAGGTCCACCCGGTACCCCGCCCGCAGGTGGTCCCGGTACTGCTCGGAGAGCCTGCGCCAAAGCTCCTGGGCCTCCTTTGTCTTGGGGCTTAGGGTGTAGCGCCAGGGGCCTGGCCCCGCCTCGGTGTAGCTCCGGCTCTCGTAGAGGCGCCAGTCCTGGGCCAGGGCCAGGCCCAAAAGGGACAGGGCGAGAACCAACCAACGGGTCATCGGACCCATTTTACCTAACCTGCTTAGCGCAGCAGGGAAAGGAGGGCCAGGGCCACCCCGATGAGGGTGAAGAGGAGCATGGTCTTGTTGAAAGCGGTGTTGATCTCGGCCTTCACCTCCTGGCGTAGGCTCTCCAAGCGGTTTTTCACCTCCTGGATCTGCCCTTCCAGCTTGGCCTCCACCTGCTGAATCCGGCCTTCCAGCTTGGTTTCCACCTGCTGGATTTGCCCTTGCAGCTTAGCCTCTACCTGCTGGATCCGCCCCTCCAGCTTGGCTTCCATCCCCTGCATCTCCCCCCTGAGCCCATCAATGCGCCGGGAAAGATCCTGGATCAGGGGGGGAAGCATCTGGACCGTGGTCTCCACGATCCCTTCCAGCTTCTCTAGCCGCTCTAAAAGCCGGTCTTCCGGCATATCTCCATGCTACTCCATCCCCCTTTAGGGGGCTCGTGGTATACTCACCGTCCGATGAGCGCGCCCATCCGCTTCGGCACCGAAGGCTTCCGCGGGGTCATCGCCCGGGAGTTCACCTTCGCCACCCTCCACCGCCTGGCCGAGGCCTACGGCCGCCACCTCCTGGAGCGGGGCGGCGGGCTCGTGGTGGTGGGGCACGACACCCGCTTCCTTGCCGACGCCTTCGCCCGGGCCCTTTCGGGCCACCTCGCGGGGATGGGCCTAAAGGTGGTCCTCCTAAAGGGCCCCGTCCCCACCCCCCTCCTCTCCTTCGCCGTGCGCCACCTCAAGGCGGCGGGCGGGGCCATGCTCACCGCGAGCCACAACCCGCCCCAGTACCTCGGGGTGAAGTTCAAGGACGCCACCGGGGGGCCCATCGCCCAGGAGGAGGCCAAGGCCATCGAGGCCCTGGTCCCCGAGGAGGCCCGGGCCCTGGAGGGGGCCTACGAGACCCTGGACCTCCGGGAGGCCTACTTTGAGGCCCTAAAGGCCCACCTGGACCTGAAGGCCCTCTCCGGCTTTTCCGGCGTCCTCTACCACGACAGCATGGGCGGGGCGGGGGCGGGCTTCCTCAAGGGCTTCCTTCGCCACGTGGGCCTGGAGATCCCCGTAAGGCCCATCCGGGAGGAGCCCCACCCCCTCTTCCACGGGGTGAACCCCGAGCCCATCCCCAAGAACCTGGGGGTGACCCTGGCGGTGCTGGGCCCCGAGACCCCCCCGAGCTTCGCCGTGGCCACGGACGGGGACGCGGACCGGGTGGGGGTGGTCCTCCCCGGCGGGGTCTTCTTCAACCCCCACCAGGTCCTCACCACCCTGGCCCTCTACCGCTTCCGCAAGGGCCATAGGGGCCGGGCGGTGAAGAACTTCGCCGTGAGCTGGCTTCTGGACCGGCTGGGGGAGAGGCTTGGCTTTGGGGTCACCACCACCCCGGTGGGCTTCAAGTGGATCAAGGAGGAGTTCCTCAAAGGGGACTGCTTCATCGGCGGAGAGGAGTCCGGGGGCGTGGGGTACCCCGAGCACCTCCCCGAGCGGGACGGGATCCTCACAAGCCTCCTTCTCCTGGAGAGCGTGGCCGCCACGGGGAAGGACCTGGCCGAGCAGTTCAAGGAGGTGGAGGCCCTCGCGGGCCTCACCCACGCCTACGACCGCCTGGACCTCCCCTTAAAAGCCCCCCTGGACCTCACCCCCTTCCGCGAACCCCGCCCCCTGGCCGGCCTCACCCCCAAGGGGGTGGACACCCTGGACGGGGTGAAGTGGCTCTATGAAGAGGCCTGGGTCCTCTTCCGGGCCTCGGGCACGGAGCCCGTGGTGCGGATCTACGTGGAGGCCCAAAGCCCCGAGCTCGTCCGGGCGCTTCTGGAGGAGGCGCGGAAGCTCGTGGAAGGGTAGACCCTTGCGCAGGGGAAGAACTCCGGATGTCGGCGGGGGCATCTGCACGGGGGCTTCCTCCCTGCGCATGATAAGCTCCAAGCTTGGGTAGGGGTTACCCCCAGGATGGAAGAAAGGGGTTGCGATGACCGCAAGCGAAACCCATCTTCAGGCCTTAAAGGAAAAAATCACCAACCGCACCGCCATCGTGGGCGTGGTGGGCCTAGGCTACGTGGGCCTCCCCTTCGCCGTGGAAAAGGCCAAGGTCGGTTTCCGGGTTATCGGCGTGGAGCAGAATCCCCGCCGGGCCGAGCTTGTGAACCGGGGGGAAAGCTACATCGCCGACGTGCCCACCGAAGTCCTCAAAGAGGTGGTGGACAAAGGCCTTCTCCGGGCGGAAACGGGCTTTGACCGGGTGGCGGAGATGGACGTGATCGTGATCGCCGTACCTACCCCCCTCACCCGGAACCTGACCCCGGACCTCCAATACGTGGAGCGGGTGACGCGGGAGATCGCCCCCAGGCTCTGCCCGGGGCAGCTCATCAGCCTCGAGTCCACCACCTACCCCGGAACCACCGAGGAGGTCATGCTCCCCATCCTGGAGCAAAGCGGCCTGAAGGTGGAGGAAGACTTCTTCCTGGTCCACTCCCCCGAGCGGGTGGACCCGGGCAACAAGCGCTACACCACCCGGAACACCACCAAGGTGGTGGGCGGGGTAGGCCCCCGCTCCTTGGAGGCTGGGGTCTTCTTCTACAGCCAGACCATTGAGAAGGTGGTGCCCGTCTCCAGCGCCAAGGCCGCCGAGCTGGTGAAGGTCTTTGAGAACACTTTCCGAGCGGTCAACATCGCCCTGGTCAACGAGCTCGCCATGCTATGCGACCGCATGGGGCTCAACGTGTGGGAGGTGCTGGACGCCGCCTTCACCAAGCCCTTCGGCATCATGCCCTTCTACCCGGGCCCCGGGGTGGGAGGGCACTGCATCCCTATTGACCCCCACTACCTGGAGTGGAAGGCCAAGGAGTACAACTTCAACACCCACTTCATCGCCCTGGCGGGGGAGATCAACCGCAAGATGCCCGAGTTCACGGTGGAAAAGGCCTTGCGGGTCCTGGCAGAAGCAGGGGTCCCGGTGAGGGGGGCTAAGGTCCTGGTCCTGGGAGTGGCCTACAAAAAAGACATCCCCGACTACCGGGAAAGCCCGGCCATAGAGGTCATCCGCGGCCTTCGGCGTCTCGGGGCGGAGGTGGAGTACCACGACCCCCACGTGCCCCGCTTCGCCGAAGAGGGCCTCGCCATGGAGAGCGTACCCCTGAGCGAGGAAAGGGTCCGGGAGAAGGACCTCGTCCTCATCGCCACGGACCACTCGGCCTTTGACTACAATGCCATCGTGGCCCAGGCCCGGCGGGTGCTGGACGCCCGGGGGGCCACCCGACACCTGCCCCGGGAGCTCACGGAAGGGAAGGTGGTCCTCCTATGACCCGTTTCGCCCTCACCGGACTTGCGGGCTACATCGCCCCCCGCCACCTCAAGGCCATCAAGGAGGTGGGTGGGGTGCTGGTGGCGGGCCTGGACCCAGCCACCAACGTGGGGATTGTGGACAGCTTCTTCCCCGAGGCCGAGTTCTTCACCGAGCCCGAGGCCTTTGAGGCCTACCTGGAAGACCTTCGCGACCGGGGGGAGGGGGTGGACTACCTCTCCATCGCCAGCCCCAACCACCTCCACTACCCCCAGATCCGCATGGCCCTCCGCCTGGGGGCGAACGCCCTCTCGGAGAAGCCCCTGGTCCTCTGGCCGGAGGAGATCGCGCGCCTCAAGGAGCTCGAGGCCCGCACGGGAAGGCGGGTCTACACCGTGCTCCAGCTCCGGGTCCATCCTAGCCTCCTGGCCCTGAAGGAGCGCCTGGGGCAGGAGAGGGGGGCGAAAGACGTGGTCCTCACCTACGTGACCGGGCGGGGAAAGTGGTACGGGAAGAGCTGGAAGGTAGACGAGGCCAAGAGCGGGGGCCTTGCCACCAACATCGGCATTCACTTCTTTGACCTCCTCGCCTGGCTCTTCGGCAGGGCCCTCCATGTGGAGGTCCACGCGCGGACCCCCACGGTGAACGCGGGCTATTTGGAGCTGGAGGGTGCCCGGGTGCGCTGGTTCCTCTCCATAGACCCTTCCTTCGTGCCCGAGCCCCTGCGCCGCCAGGGAAAGCGCACCTACCGCTCCATCGCCGTGGACGGGGAGGAGGTGGAGTTCTCCGAGGGGTTCACCGACCTCCACACTGAGGTCTACCGCAAGACCCTGGCCGGGGAAGGGTTTGGCCTGGACGAGGCGGCAGAGGCCATCCGCGTGGCGGCCCTTTTGCGCACCCTGCCTTTAAGGCAGCCTTCTCCGGAGACCCGCCATCCTTTCCTGGGGTGAAGCATGGACTACTTCAAGCACGAAAGCGCCTACGTGGACGAAGGGGCCAAGGTCGGCAGGGGTACCCGCATCTGGCACTTCTGCCACGTTATGGCCGGGGCGGAGATCGGGGAAAACTGCACCCTAGGGCAGAACGTCTTTGTGGCCAAGGGAGTGCGCATCGGGAACGGGGTCAAGATTCAAAACAACGTTTCGGTCTACGAGGGCGTGGTTCTGGAGGACGATGTCTTCGTGGGACCCTCGGCCGTCTTCACCAACGTGCGGAACCCCCGTTCTCCCTTCCCCCGGAACCGCCCGGAGGACTACCTCCCCACCCGGGTAAAACGGGGGGCGACCATCGGCGCCAACGCCACCATCGTCTGCGGGGTCACCTTGGGGGAGTGGTGCTTCGTGGCCGCCGGGGCGGTGGTCACCAAGGACGTGCCCCCCTACGCCCTGGTGGCCGGGGTTCCTGCCCGGCGGATCGGGTGGGTGTGCGAGTGCGGGGAAAGATTGCCTTTTGAAGGCGAGGAGACTACCTGCCGAGCCTGCGGCAGGCGTTACCGTCAGGCAGCGCCCGAGCGGGTGGAAAAAGTGTTGTGAGGGGGTCTGGGTGAAGATCCTCAGCGTAGTGGGCGCCCGGCCTCAGTTTATCAAGGCGGCGGCAGTATCCCGCGTGCTACGGGCCGTGCCGGGGGTAAGAGAGGTACTGGTCCACACCGGCCAGCACTACGACGACAACATGAGCCGGGTGTTCTTTGAAGAGCTGGAGATCCCCGAGCCGGACTACCACCTGGGCATCGGCGGCGGCACCCACGGGCAGAACACGGGGCGGATGCTAGAGGCCATTGAGTCCGTGCTCGTCAAGGAGAGGCCCGACTGGGTCCTGGTCTACGGGGACACGGACAGCACCCTGGCGGGGGCTTTGGCGGCGGTGAAGCTTCACATCCCGGTGGCCCATGTGGAGGCGGGCTTGCGTTCTTTCAACCGCAGGATGCCGGAGGAGATCAACCGGGTGCTCACCGACCATGCTTCTGATGTGCTTTTCGCGCCCACGGAGACCGCGGTGCGCAATCTTCTTCGGGAGGGCATCCCGGAAGATAGAATCCACCTGGTGGGAGACGTGATGTACGACGCCGCCCTTTACTACGGGGTCAAGGCCGAGCGGGAAAGCCGGATCCTGGAACGGCTGGGCCTCGCGCCCAAAGGATACATCCTAGCCACCGTCCACCGGGCGGAGAACACGGACGACCGGGAACGCTTGCGGGTCATTCTTGAGGCCCTGGGCGAGGTACACCAGGAGGTCCCTGTGGTCTTCCCCGTGCACCCCCGGACCCGCAAGCGGGCCGAGGCCTTTGGGCTTGGGGATTACCTGGAGAAGGTGGTGGCCCTCGAGCCCGTGGGTTACCTGGACATGGTCATGCTGGAGAAAAACGCCCGACTGATCGTTACCGACTCGGGAGGCGTGCAAAAGGAAGCCTACTTCTACCGCGTGCCTTGCGTCACCGTGCGGGAGGAAACAGAGTGGGTGGAGCTTGTGGAAGCGGGATGGAACCATCTCGCCGCACCCCAAAACGCCAAGGATCTCACTTTAGCAATCCTCCACCGGATGAGAGCGAAAGGGGCCGAGATAAACCTTTACGGAGACGGGCAGGCATCCCAAAGGATCTCCGATTCTCTCCGAAAGATGGGGAGCGGAGCATGAAGTTCAACAGCAATAAAGTTGCAAACGCTATCCCCGTTTATAACCCCCTTCCCGAGGTAGAAGCCCTCTGGCCCGAGCTGGAAGAGGCCTTCCGCCGGGTCATGCGCTCGGGGCAGTACATCCTAGGCCCCGAGGTGGAGGCCTTTGAGCAGGAGGCGGCGGCTTACCTTGGGGTGAAGCACGCCATTGGGGTGAACTCGGGCACAGACGCTCTGGTCATCGCCCTCCGGGCTTTGGGTGTGGGTCCGGGGGACGAGGTGATCACCACCCCCTTCACCTTCTTCGCCACCGCCGAGGCCATCAGCACCGTGGGCGCGATCCCGGTCTTCGTGGACATAGATCCGAAGACCTTCAACATCAACCCCGACCTGATAGCCCCCGCCATCACCCCCCGCACCAAGGCCATTCTCCTCGTGCACCTCTACGGCCTCCCCGCAGATATGGACCCCATCCTGGAAGTCGCCCGTTCCCACGGCCTCAAGGTGCTGGAGGACTGCGCCCAGGCCTTCGGGGCCACTTACAAGGGCAGAAAGGTGGGCACCCTGGGGGATGCTGGGGCCTTCTCCTTTTTCCCCACCAAGAACCTGGGGGGATACGGAGACGGCGGGCTCATCGCCACGAACAGCGATGAGGTGGCCGAGATGGCCCGCATGCTCCGGGCCCACGGCTCCCGCAGGAAGTACTACAACGAGATGATCGGCTATAACTCCAGACTGGACGCCTTGCAGGCCGCCTTTCTCCGGGTGAAGCTCAAGCATGTGGATACCTTCAACGCCCGCCGCCGGGAAGTCGCAGCCCGATACAACGAGCTCCTCCAGGGGATTCCGGGCCTGGTCCTGCCCCCCTTGGCGGAGGGGCATGTTTTCCACCAGTACACCGTCCGCATTCCCGCAGGGCGGGACCGGGTGGCGGAGGAGCTGGCGAGCCAGGGAATTGGCACCATGGTGTACTACCCGGTACCCCTTCACCGACTTCCGGTCTACGGGTATCCAGAAGGCACCTTCCTCGAGGCCGAACGGGCGAGCCGGGAGGTTCTCTCCTTACCCATGGGCCCCTTTCTAGGTCCCCAGAGCGAACACGTGGCCTTGCGGCTACGAGAGATTCTCGCATGAGGTTCCTCTGGCATCGCGTAAGCAGTAGCCCATTTCTCAAAGGAGTTTTGGCCATCGGCGGAGGAACCGCCCTAGCCCAAGCCCTGGGTGTGGCCGTCATGCCCATTTTGACCCGCCTGTACGACCCGACGGCCATGGCCCTGTGGGGCCTGTTTGTCAGTTTTGTCAGCGTAGCCTCGGTCGCTGTCACCCTACGTTACGAGGTGGCGGTGGTCGCAGCCAAGAAGCGCGAGGAAGCAGAGGCTTTGGTTCTAGGGGCCCTTGTGCTTTCCCTTGTCCTTTCCCTGGTCGGAGGCATCGTCTTTGAAATCTTGCGCCGCAACAACTGGCTGGGCTATGGGCTTTTCCCCGAATGGGCCTCTTGGCTCGCAACCTTGGCCCTGGTGGGCACCAACTGGGGGCTAATCCTTCGCTACTGGGCCACCCGCGAAGGGCTTTTTTCCCTCGTCGGAAAATTCACCATCTGGCAAGCCCTGGGCCGGGCCCTCGGCCAGCTGAGCCTGGCCCTTCTGGGAGGCTCCGGCCTCGTTCTTGGAGAAACGCTTGGGCGCTGGTGGGGATTGGCGGCACTTTGGCGCAGTTGGTCGGCACGAGGTTCAAAGCTCTGGAACCCCGCGGTGCTTTGGCAATACCGGACCTACCCCCTGGTCCAGTTTCCTTCCTCTTTGTTGGACACTTTGGCGCTTATGGCCTTGGTGCCCGTCTTCACTGCAGTGTATGGAGCCCAAATAGGGGGGGGGCTTGCCTTGGCCCAGCGGTTGGTCAATTTTCCCCTCACCTTAATCGGGGGAGCCGTAGCCGATGTGTTTTACAGTGGGGCGGCTACCTTGTCGCGCGGCCAATCGGCTTCATTGCCCCTTCTCTTCTGGAGCACGGCACGGTATCTTTTGATTTTGGCTGTGAGTCTAGGCCTTCTTGTAGGCTTAGCCCTACCGCCCCTAGTAACCTGGCTGTTTGGTGCTGACTGGAGTTCGGTAGAGTATATGATGCGGGCTATGGCTCCTTGGATGAGCGCAATGCTGGTGGTGAGTCCCTTAAGCAGGCTTATCTTTCTTTCACGCTGGTCTTGGATTAAGCTCATTTATGACTCGGTTTCTTTGGTAGTGGTCACTCTCCCCTTATGGTACCACCTAGAAGGTGCTTATCAGGCTCTGCAAACAGTTTCTTGGCTTAAAACGCTTCAGCTCGTTCTGTATTTTGGCTTATTGGTCTTTGTCCTAGCTGAGCTAGCAAAAACCAAGGGGGAAGAATGAAGGATCTTTTCCAAATAAATCTCACGAGGTATAAATCCAAAAAAGAGGGACAATCCCTCTGGCTTATCGGTGCACCCTTCCATGGTTTAAAGCTGCTCAAGGCAGATGACCTTTTAACGCTCCTTAGGCAAAGTATTAAAGACGGGTCGCTGAGGGAGGGTGAGCTTGCTCAAATTGTTGGAACCATAAGTGGGTTCTGGTCTTTCGTTTGGCGAGTTGACGCAAATATCGTTGTTCTAGCTACGGACGTTATCCGCTCCTTTCCCCTGCTCTACCGCTTTGAGGAAAGTCGCCTTTTAGTCCGCGATGCCTTATCGCCTGAGGACGCCAACGTTGCCCCCACCGACAAGACAAGCCTGCTTGAACTTGCCCTAACCGGATACGTTACCGGGGACAGAACAACCCTGGAGGGCTGGTTTCAGCTGGAAGCAGGGGAGCTGGTTGTTGTCCACCTCCAAGAACAAAAGGTCCGGAAGCTTGTACACACAGCCTTCTTCCCCCTCAATGAGGGCACTTCACCGCTAAACGAGGTTCAATGGGCCGACAGGTTCCTGGAAGTCCTGCTGCAAGCCACCAAGAGGCTGGTAGCTTACGCCCAAGGACGGCCCATTGTCGTCCCGCTAAGCGGGGGCTGGGATTCCCGCACCATCGCCTTGGTATTGAAAAAAGTGGGCTACGAACCCCTCATCGCTTTTTCTTACGGGAAGCCTAAAAACGCGGAAGCTGAGGTTTCCCGACATGTAGCTTCCCAATTAGGCATACCCTGGCTGTTTGCTGAGTATTCTCTGTCCACATGGAGGGAAGCGGCGCAAAGCAGCTGGTTCGCCGAATATTTGTGGTTTGGGCATAACGGCTACGCCGTTCCTCATATCCAGGACCTGCTCGCGATCCGCCTTCTAAAGTCGCAGATTCCTTCCGATGCCGTGGTCGTCCCTGGGCATACGGGTGACTTTCTTGCCGGCGGTCACATTATTCCTTACCTCAAATTTACTCACAAGATCTCAAGCGCAAGGGCGGAAATTTGGAGGAAGCACTACACTTTGCTTAGTCCCACACTCATAGAAAGCGTTTTCAAGATTAGCTTCAATTTTATTGAAAAGGCGTTACTATGTAGAATAGAAGAAGAGTTGCGTTATCTCTCTCGCACCCTCCATCGCGACTCGCCGAGCGCTCTAACCTTTTACGAAGGATGGGAATGGCGTGAAAGGCAGGCGAAGTTCATCGCAAACTCCGTTCGGGTCTATGAATTCTTCGGCTTTGATTGGTGGATGCCTTTTTGGGATCATGATCTGGTTGATTTTTATAATCAAGTACCCTTTCCCCTACGCATGAACAGACGCTTGCATGGAAGGGTTTTGGAAAGCCTAGAAAGAGCTTTGGGATTGACTCTCAACCAGAACAAAGGGGGTTCTGAATTAACGTCCGAGTTCCAGCCTTATGCGAAAGTTTTATATCATGCTCTACGGAGCTTACCTTTCTTAGGCTCGCTTATTGAGCCACTTAGGGACCAATACGTACGCATAGCACGGAGGCAAGCGCTGGTGGAGGAATACGAAAACCATCCTCTGGCGTGGTATGGTCTTTGGAAGAAGGAAGACTACCTAGACTTTGCGCGATATGCGACCGGAGGTGAAAACGTCAATTCCCTGGTAGCCCTAGAAATCTGTAAAAGATTTTACAAGCAAGCCAAGAAAATGCCGGAGCAACGTGGGAGGGAAACATGATCTACTGGTTGGGTGCTGCCACTTTATTAGCAAGCTCGCTAATCGCATTTACCCTGGTCTGGTTAAATATTCGGATGTTTGGTTTTAGGCCTATAAATCTTCTGATAGGGATTTTGATACTCCTCGATTCCGTGGGTCTAGCCCTTCTGCCGTTTCTAAAAGACCTTCCGCTTCCGTACTTACCTGAGGCTAAATCGGCATACACTTTGAGCGCAAATCGGGAAGATGCTTACTTTTTTCATGTGACAAGCCATCTCCTCGTTCAAGCGCTTTTGCTGATTTATCTTCTCGCCTCTAAGCCCTCCAAATCACTCTTTCTCAAAGGAAGCATCAAGGGCCTACTTCGAAAGGCGATTCAGATCGGTTTTTGGCTAGCGGGACCGCTAGCCCTCTTCTTTTATGTGAAATACTTCTTTTTAGGTCCGGGCATGGAACTGCTACAAGGCTTTCGCCTCAGCTACGCTGACACAACAGAGGCCGTGACCGCAAGATCCCTGGCCAGCTCTCAAGTAGAAAGCGGACAAGGCGCTTTTGGAGCGCAGGTTGCAGCGTTTGTGGTGTGGCCTTGGTTAACGATTTTTCTTCTCCAAAAAGTTCGTTCAGAGCTTGTCTTTTGGTCAATGTGGGGGATACTATGGCTTCTGAGTACCGCTTACGCTCTACAAACGTACCAGAAAGCACCCATGTTGGCTGTCGCCCTTATATACCTAAGTATCGCTCTAAGCAGGAGGGCGCAATTCCGCAGAACGACCCACAGCAAGCAACGTTTGAGTCGCCGTCAAAGTATTGTTTTTTCGGTTGTCGTCCTCGGGGGTTTCCTGGGTAGTGTCCTACTATATAGCATCAACTTCGGTCTCTCTGCAGGCGAGGCCGTAGTAGCTACCATAGGTAGGGTATTCTTGGTTCCTCCAAACACAGAAGCCTTCTGGTTTTTAGTCTACCCAAAGCAAATTGCCTTTCTCGGACCAGCTTATACGTGGAACACAAATATAGACATTATTCGCCAAACCGCCCTTGCAGCCACCGGAGATGTGTTTAGTGCAAATGCCTCGTTGGCTTCATTGGCTTCTAGTGAGGGTAGGGAATGAGAAAAATTTTGAGAGCTTCACGTTTACTGAACACACCCTACGACATAGGTAGCGCAAAACCCCTAGCGCGCTCATACAGACTAACTGTCTTGAGCGCAATACATAAAACAGTCATTCTATTCCTTCACGTTCTCTTTTGGGCACAAGCCTTCGTTGGGTTAGCCGTTGCAGCAGACTGGGCACCTAGAATACCCTTGGTTATAATCTTTACGGTTTTAGTTATCCTTTCGGCCTTTACAGGCGGACTACTTACTCTGGCTTCGGGAAAAACGCTTCGTTTTGACACGCAAGAAGTGATCTCTGTTTCTTTACTTTTATGGGTTTCTTGCATACAACTCCTCTCCTACTTTGACGCCGGATTGTTAGTCCCCGATTACTACATTCAAACGATAGGCACGACCCTGGTAGGAAGTTGGGCCGCCTTTCTTGCGGGGCGCCATCTTGCCCGCGCTTCGCTAGTTGTCAAAGGCCTAACTTGGCTTATTCCCTTGTTTACGCTTGGCGTAGGGGTAACGTTAGGTTATCTGTACTATGGGCAGCTATTTTTTGCGTTTTTAACGCCTGAAGGCGATCAAAAAGTAAACTACCTGATTCTTGGCGATTCGCTAGCCGTGAGCTCAATAATCTTGATGGGAGAGTTGCTAAAAACTAAGCGGAAAAACTTCCCAATGTTGTTCAGTGCCTGGTCTGTCTCAATGATCGCGCTGTTTCTCAGCTTCAGCAGGACAAGCTTCGTTTTCGGAGCCCTGAGCTTGACTTTGCTGTGGTTTAGGAACTTCACACAAGCCCTAGCTTTCGCACTCTTCGCGAGCCTATTAGTTATAGGCATCGCCTGGATAAGCTTAATTGATACAAACGCAAACGCGCTCTTATCTCACTTTCAAATTGCATCCAGCCGCATCACGGCCCTTGTGACAGGGGAAGACGCTTCCCTTCAAGAGCGCCTTATTTTAGCAAAACATACTTGGGACTACTTGGCAAAGTTCTGGTTGCTGGGAAGGTTTCTCTACGAGGTTACCGATGGCGAAGGAGCGGGAATGTACGTGCACAATTGGCTCTCGTTCTGGATTTCCTATGGCCTGGGTCCCTTTCTCGTTTCCCTGACACTTTACGCCTTGCTATTCCGCAATGCCCTCAAACGGAGGGATATAACAGGTGTTGGGTTGCTCCTTTTTGCAGCCTTAGCTATGGCGTTTTCGCGTTCACACGTGTGGCCGTTCTTCTGGTTTATAGTCGCCTACATGTCAACCCCGATTAATAGGAGGCACACATGAAGGATTACATTAAAATCGCCTACTTAATCCACTGGACCCCCGCAACAGGTTTCGGGGTTGTCAAAAAAGTAACGGAGCAAGTTCAAGAGTGGCTGCGACAAGACAACGAAGTGCACGTCTTTATGGTGGGAAAGCAAGTTCAACGGGCAGCGGAGTGGTTGGCTGAGAAGGGCTTTGCAGCCAAGGTTTTCTACTTCCCCTATGATAACCTAACCGAACGGGTAACCCAATGGACCCTCTTGACTAGGGAAATCGTTAAAGCAAAGCCTGACCTGATTTACTTCAGGTACGACCTATACATGCCTCAGATGGAGATCCTATTCAGGTTCTACCCAACCGTAGTTGAGCTTAACACAAATGACGTTGCCGAATTCTGCCTCGTTAAAAATGCAAGGTGCCTATACAACGCCATCTTTAGACACAGGACATTTGCACTTTCCAGGGGTTTTGTTGCTGTATCTAACGAAATCGCCGGACTTGTCAGACAAACCCACAAGCCCACAAAGGTTATTGCCAACGGAATTTCCTTACGTAATTATCCAGTTCTGCCTCCCCCCGCCGACAAGCAAATAAGACTGGCTTTTTTGGGGAGTCCGGGCCAGACATGGCATGGGGTTGACAAAATCGTTGCCTTAGCACGCCATTTCAAAGAGTGGCATTTCCATGTGATCGGCCCCGACCAGTCGGAGATTCCCGAGCCGCCCCCTAATGTTATGCTTCACGGATATTTGGACCAGCCCGCCATAGAGAGCATACTAGCACAATGCACCGCAGGCATCGGCCCCATGGCCATCGAAAGAAAAAAAATGAAAGAAGGCAGCCCCCTAAAAGTGAGGGAGTATCTAGCCTACGGCTTGCCTGTGATAACCTCCCACAGGGATACAGACTTCCCTGAGGGCTCAGAATTCATTCTCCAGATCCCTAGCACCTCTGAAGTCACCTCTCTCGCCTCTGAGATTAAGGCTTTTGTCCAACGTTGGTTTGGGAAAAGGGTCCCTAGGGAGAGGATTGCCCACATTGACACAACTGTTAAGGAAGTTGATAGGCTTTGCTTTTTTCGTCGGATCCTTAGCGATATTGGATTCCGGGGAGGTAGAGGCCATGAAACATAGCAAACTTGTAATGCTTACCACAGGCCTTGCCTACGGCGGCGCGGAAACCCAGCTCGTACACCTGGCAACCCGGCTCAAAGCGCGTGGGTGGCAAGTAACCGTGATCTCTATGCTTCCTCCCCAAGCTTACGTCCAAGAGCTTGCAGCAATGAACATACCTGTTCACTCCCTCAACATGCGGCGAGGTGTACCTGATCCGCGGGCTCTTTTTCACCTGGCAGCGATTCTGCGAGAGGAACGGCCAAAAATTCTGCATAGCCACATGGTTCACGCCAACATTATGGCACGAGTGGCAAGAGCGCTTACTCACATACCTGTGGTAATTTGCACAGCCCACAACGTTAACGAAGGTGGACGCCACCGGGAATGGGCCTATCGCCTTACAGATCCCTTATGCGATCTCACCACTCAAGTAAGCCAAGTGGGCATGGAGCGGTACGTACGCGTAGGGGCCGTTCCTAGAAACAAGATCAAGTTTGTACCGAATGGTGTAGATACCAAACTCTTCCGTCCGGATAGAGAAGCTCGCGAGCGTCTTCGCGCAGAGCTGAACCTACACGATTCGTTTGTTTGGCTAGCAGTCGGAAGATTTGAAGAAGCAAAAGATTACCCGACTCTGCTGCGTGCCTATGCCAAGGTTGCTCAGAACAAACCACCTTCCCGGCTTTTGATAGCTGGCCACGGTCCCTTACTAGAAACCATAAAAGGTTTAGCAGCTCGACTCAACATAACTTCTTTTATCCACTTCCTTGGCATACGGAAAGACGTTTCTGACCTAATGAACGCTGCAGATGGGTTCGTCATGTCATCTCGGTGGGAAGGAATGCCGATGGTCCTGCTAGAAGCTGCAGCGACAGGATTACCCATTGTAGCCACGGATGTGGGGGGGAACCGCGAAATAGTTCTACATAATCAATCCGGTTTTTTAGTGCCACCAGCTCAACCAGATGCTTTAGCTGAGGCCATGCAGCGCCTAATGAATCTTCCACACCAGGACCGCCTATCAATGGGGCTTACAGGCCGGGAGTATGTGGTTCAAAGATATGATTTGGAAAAAATCGTAGACCAGTGGGAGGCGATTTATTGTGAGTTGCTCAAGAAAAAACAAGCTTAAGGTTTTATGGACACCTTTACGTCAACCTTTAAAGACTCTCTGGAGAATACAGCAATGAGGGTTGCAATCGTTGCTCCATATGCCCCCACGTTTCTTCACTTCCGTGGCCCCCTGGTGAGGTACCTAAGGGAGCAAGGGCACGATCTAGTCCTGCTCGCCCCGGACTGGACACCCGACCTCCGGCGCATCGTGGAGCACTCTACCCAGGGAAGCGCGGAGGCCTACCCCTTGGACCGAACGGGCGTGAACCCCCTTGGAGACCTTAAAACCTTGGCTGCCCTGACCTCCTCCTTTATACGCTTAAGGCCCCAGGTGGTTTTGACCTTCCAGCCCAAGCCCAACGTCTACGGCATCCTGGCGGCGGCCCTGGCGCGGGTGCCTCTACGGGCGGCGGTGGTGGAGGGGCTGGGTTTTGCCTTCACCCCCGGGGAGGACACGCTAAAGAAGCGGCTGGTGAGGGCGGTCCTCAAGGTGCTCTACCGCTTAAGCTTCGCCTTCGCCCACAAGGTGTTTTTCCTCAACCCAGATGACCTCAAGGAGTTCGTCTCCCAGGGCCTGGTGCGGCCGGAAAAGGCCGTCCTTCTGGGGGGTATCGGGGTGCCCCTGGAGGAGTGGCCCCCCGCCCCGCCGCACCTTGAGCCCCTCACCTTCACCCTCATCGCTTGGCTTCTCAGGGAGAAGGGTGTGCAGGAGTTCGTCAAATCAACGGAGCGAAGTGAAAAGTATGCGCCTCCTCTACCTTATCACCCGCGCTGAACCCGGAGGAGCCCAGGTCCACCTCCTGGAGCTCCTCCGGGGCTTCCGGGACCGGGCGGAACTCCACCTGGGGGTAGGGGAGGACCAAGACGGTTTCCTGGTGGAGGAAGCCCGTGCCCTGGGGGTGAGGGTCCACCTCCTTAGGCACCTCGTGCAGCCCGTGCGCCCTGCAAAGGACTTTCTCGGCCTCTTTGAGGTGATGGCCCTCCTCCGGAAGGTCCGGCCCCACCTCCTCCACGCCCACTCCTCCAAGGCGGGCTTTCTGGGGCGCCTGGCGGGGCGGACCCTGGGAGTGAAGAGCGTCTTCACGGCCCACGGGTGGGCCTTCACCGACGGGGTTCCCGAAGGGAGGAAAAGGCTCGCCCTCGCCATGGAGCGCCTGGCGGGGCGGCTTGGGGACCTGGTCCTCGCCGTCTCCGAGTACGACAAAGCCCTCGCCCTCCGCCACAAGGTGGTGCCCCCGGAGAGGGTCCGGGTGGTGCACAACGGCGTCCCCGACACCCCCTTCCGCGCAGACCCTGGGAGAGAGCCGCCGAGGCTCGTCATGGTGGCCCGCTTCGCCCCTCAAAAGGAACACGCCCTCCTCCTAAAGGCCCTCTCGGGCCTAAAGGAGCTTCCCTGGAGCCTGGATCTGGTGGGGGAGGGGCCCCTCCTCCCCCAAGCCAAGGCCCTGGCCGAGGCCCTGGGGCTTGGCGAAAGGGTGCGCTTCCTGGGAAGGCGGCTGGACGTGGACCGGGTTCTGGCGGAGGCCCAGGTCTTCGTCCTCGCCACGAACTGGGAGGGGCTTCCCCTTTCCGTACTGGAGGCCATGCGGGCCGGGCTTCCCGTGGTGGCCACGGACGTGGGCGGGGTGGGGGAGGCGGTGGTGGAGGGGAAGACGGGGTTCCTGGTAGGGCGGGGGGATGAGGAGGCCCTAAGGGCGAGGCTGAGGACCCTCCTCCTCTCCCCGGACCTGCGGGCCCGGTTGGGGGAGGCGGGGAGGAGGCGCTACGAGGAGGCCTTCACTCTAGAGGGCATGCTCGCCCGGGTGTGGGCGGCCTACGAGGAAGTGCTCCGCCTATAGGGAAGCCCATTCGCACGCCTCCCTCATTCCCCTCCTGGTAGGATGAAGGCCATGAGTGCGTTGGAGTTCCGGTTGCCCTACCGCACCGTTAAAGCCCACTCTTTCCCGAGACTCGCCGTGGGGCTTAGCCTCCTTCCCTCCCTGGCGGCCGCCCTTCTGGTCTTCGGCCCCCCGCCTTGGCGGGGGGAGGTGGGGGTGCTCGTGGGGCTTACCCTCCTCGCCCACCTCCTCGCTTTCTTCGCTACAGACCGCATGGCCCGCTACCCCGGGCGGGAGGTCTGGGGGCTTGCCGCCTTCAACCTTCTCCTCTTCACCCTCCTCCTCCTCGCCGTCCTCGCCTTGGGGCGCCTCTACTACTCCCGCGCTTTCCTCCTCCTCGCCACCTCCCTCGCCTTCCCCCTCCTCCTCCTTTACCTCCACCACCTGCCCCCCGTTCGCCTCGCCCTCCTTCCCGGGGGGCTTGCGGACCGACTCAGGGGCATCGCCAAAGGGGTGAGGCCCATCGAGGACCTGGAGGAGGCCGAGGGAGTGGTGGCGGACCTACACCACCTGGACCCCAAGGCCCTTCCCCTCCTCGCCGAGGCCTCCTTGAGAGGGCTTCCCATCCTCCACGCCGCCCTGGTGTACGAGGGGTACACGGGCCGGGTTCCCCTGGAGGGGGGCTATGGGGAAGGGCTCCTCGCCCTCTCCGAGGGGAACCGGGGGCTTTACCCCTACTTCAAACGGGCCTTTGAGGTGGGCCTCGTCCTCCTCTTCGCCCCCCTCATCCTCCTCCTCGGGCTTTTGGTGGCCCTCCTCGTCTACCTGGACCTGGGGCGGCCCGTCCTCTTCGCTCAGGAACGGATGGGCCTCGGGGGGAAGCCCTTCAAGGCCTACAAGTTCCGCACCATGCGGGGAGCCCCCAGGGAGGGGGTCTACGCCGGGGCGGAAGCGGACCGCATCACCCCCTTGGGTAGGCTCTTGCGAAAGCTCCGCTTAGACGAGTTGCCCCAACTCTGGAACGTCCTTCGTGGCGAGATGGCCCTGGTAGGCCCCAGGCCCGAGCAAAGGGTGCTGGCGGAGAAATATGCCGAGGAAATTCCCTCCTATATGCTACGCCACGTCGTCCGTCCCGGTCTCACCGGATGGGCCCAGGTGCACCATGGCTACGCGGAGGGTTTAGAGGGAACCATAGAAAAGCTCAGCTATGATCTCTACTACGTGAAGCACTGTTCCTTTTGGCTAGACCTAAGGATCTTGGTGCGCACCCTGTGGGTGATCCTCACCGGTTTTGGCGCAAAGTAACGGGAGGTCAATGTGGAAACCCCGAGCGAAGAGCTTTCCCTAAGGGACATCCTGGAAATCCTCAAGCGCCAGAAGGCCTGGATCCTCACCCTCCCCCTCCTCTTCGGCGCGGTGGCCCTCATCTACGGCTTCTTCGTCGCCGAGCCCACCTACGCCTCCACCGCCACCCTGAGCGTGGCCCCGGTGCAGGTGCAGGCCCAGCTGGAGCAGAGGATCCAGGTGCAGCAGGCCACCCCCATCACCTTTGAGGGCCTAAAGGCCCTGGCCCTCTCCGAGGAGGTGGTAGGGGGGGTGTGGGAGGCCCTAAGGAAAGAGGGGAGGCTTCCCACCCGCTGGCAGGACCAGGGGAACCTCAGGGGCGTGGAGCGGATGCTCCGGGACCTCCAGGTGAAGGACATCTCCCCCAAGCTCCAGGCGGCGAACCCCAACCAGGTCCCCCCCATCGTCGCGAGCTTCACCGTGAAGGCCCCGGACCCCGAGGTGGCGGCCAAGGCGGCGAACCTCTGGGTGGAGGCGGTGAAGCGCAAGGTGAACGAGATCCCCCTGCAGCGCCTTAAGGCGAGCCTCGCGGCCCTCGAGGAGCAGCTACCCCCCGCGGAGAAGGCCTACCGGGAGGCCCAGGCGAGGTGGGAGGCCTTCCAGAAGGCCACCACCCTCGCCCAGGACAAGGCGGAGCTGGAGGCCAAGACCGGGGAGCGGGTGAGCCTGGACCAGGAGCTCTCCGGCCTGGAGCGGGACCTGGCGGCGGTGCGGGGGCGGATCGCCGCCTTGGAAAAGGAAGCGGCCCGCCAGCCCCAGCTCGTGCCCCTGAACACAAGCCCGGAAAGCCTCGCCATCATCGGCAAGCGCCTCCAGGAGGCCCAGGCCGCCCTGAAGCGGGAGACGGAGAAGGCCAGGCAGGCCTACCTGGCGGCGGCCAAGGCTCTTGAAGTCTTCAAGGAAAAGGAGCGTATTGCCGAGTGGCAAAGTGAGCTCAATCGGCTTTCCGCACGGTTAGCGGAGGTCGGGGTACGCCTGGCCCAGATCTCCACCGAGCGGGCCTCCAAGGAGGCTACCCTGAAGGGGCTGGAGGAAGCCCTTGCCGAGGAACCTAAGGTATTGGACGTCATGCGCGAAGTGGTGGCCGATCCCGTGGTCGCCGCGGCGGTGGCGAAAGGAAACCTGGAAGCCCTTGCAGGGCTAAAGCTCCGGGTGCAGGAGGTGAACCCCGCCTACGCCCCCCTGTTGACCCAAGCCGTGAGTCTGCGCAGCCAAATCCAGGGTCTGGAAGCCGAGGCGCAGGCGTTGCTGAAGGAGCAAGAGGCGATCTCCCAACGCATCGCGTCCTTAAGGAAACTTCTAGCCGCCCAGGAGCGGGAAAAGGAGGCCATCACCCTGGAGTACAACACCAAGAAGGCCGCCTACGAGGCCTTCCGCGCCCGGTACGACCAGATCGCGAACCTCTCGGGAGCGGACCTCGCCTTTGACAACCCCAACCCCGAGTACCAGCGCCTGCGCTCGGCCCTCATAGACGCCCAGGCGGAGGAGGCGAGGCTTCTCGCCAGGAAGGCGGCCCTTCAGGCCCGCATCGCCCAGGTGGACGCCCGCATCAGCGTCCTCAAGGACCGGGTGGCCCGGGCCCAGGTGGAGCAGGACACCCTAAGCCAGGCCCTGGAGCTTGCCAAGAACGCCTACCTGGCCCTGGCCCAGAAGCGCACCGACCTAGGGATCCAGATCGCCAGCAGCCAAGAAGCCTGGGCCTCCATCCTGGCCCCCGCCTACCCCGTCTACGAGAAAGTGGCGCCCAGGCGGGGCCTCCTCTTCGCCCTGGCGGTGGCCTTGGGCCTGATGCTCGGGGTGATGGCGGCCTTCGTGGCCGAGGCCCTAAGGCCCCAGGAGGCCCCCTCCGGGGGAAGCGCATGAACCGGGCGCGCGACTGGATGCGGCAAGCCGAGCGGGACCTTGAGCACGCCCAAAAGAGCCTGGAACTCGGCCACTGGGAATGGGCTTGCTTCGCCGCCCATCAGGCGGCGGAGAAAGCCCTCAAAGCGGTTTATTTCGCCTTGGGGGCCGAGGCCTTCGGCCATGCGCTCACCCACCTCTTGGCCGGCCTTCATGAACGGCTCAACTTGACCCCCGAGCTCAGGCGCTGCGCCCTGGTGCTGGATAGGCTCTACATCCCCACGCGCTATCCGGACAGCTGGGAGGCGGGTGCCCCCCTGGACTACTATGGAGAGGAGGAGGCCCGGGATGCGCTCCTTTGTGCAGGAGAAATCCTACGGTTCGGTCAAAGTGTTCTGGCTGGACCGGGAGAAGCTTCTTCAGGCTCTTGAAGAAAAGGCGGCCGAGCTCCTCGCCACCTTCCCCGAGGTCCTCGCCGTGGTCCTCTTCGGCTCCTTGGCCCGGGGAGAGGCGACGCCGCGGAGCGACGCCGACCTCCTCCTCCTCGTGGGGGAGGCTCCCCCCTTCCTGGAGCGCCCCGGGCGTTACCTTCCCCTTTTCGCCGATCTGGGTTTTCCCGTGGACCTTTTCGTCTACACCCCGAAGGAGGCCGAGGCCAATCCCCTGGCCCGGCGGGCCCTGGCGGAGGGCCGGGTGCTCGCCGAGCGGAAGGGCTAGAGGCGGGCCACCTCCTCCAGCGTCCTCTCCGCCTCCTCCATGTATCGGTCCCAGGGAATGAGGGCGTAGCCCCCCTCCCTCCGGGCGGCGTAGTAGGGAAGGTCCAGGGAGAGGGGGGGCCGCACCTCCGGGTAGGCCCGCACCAGGGCGGGGAGGGGCTTTGGGTAAACCCTGGGCCTCCGCAGGCGCTCCAGGAGGAGGCTTAGCCTAAAGGGGCGCATCAGTTCCTCCGCACCTTCTTGTTGAGGAAGTCCAGAAGGAGGTACTTGCCGATGTTCCTGGGGCTCGTGAGGTAAGCCTTGCCCCGGGTGATCTGGGCAAGCTTCTTCACGAAGGCGAGAAGCTCGGGTTCCCGGGCGAGCATGAAGGTGTGGATGGGGATGCCTTCCCGCCGGGCCAAGGTGGCCTCCTTTAGGGTTTCGGCCAGGATTAGGGGGTCCAGGCCCCAGGCGTTTTTGTAGATCTCCCCGCTCGGCAGGGTGAGGGCGGAGGGCTTGCCGTCGGTGATGAGGATGATCTGCTTCATCTCCCCGCCCATCTTCCTGAGGAGGGTCCGGGCGAGCTCCAGGCCCGCCTTGGTGTTGGTGTGGTAGGGCCCCACCTGCACCAGGGGGAGCTTGGCCAGGGGGATTTCCTCGGCGGTGTCGTGGAAGAGGACGAAGCGGACCCGGTCCCCGGGGTACTGGGTGCGGATGAGGTGGGCGAGGGCGAGGGCCACCTTTTTGGCCGGGGTGAAGCGGTCCTCCCCGTAGAGGATCATGGAGTGGGAGCAGTCCAGGAGGACCACGGTGCTCATGCTGGCGGTGTACTCGGCGAGGTCAATGACCAAGTCCTCGTGGGAAAGGCGCTCCAGCCCCTTGGCCATGGCCTTCTTGAGGGTCTCGGGAACGTTGAGCTCCAAGGGGTCCCCCCACTCCCAGGGCTTGGTCTCCCCCGTCTTCTCCACCCCGGGGGCGTGGTGGGGGGTGGGGTGGAGGCCCGGAGGGTTGCGGCCCAGGGCCCCGAGGAGCTCCCGGAGGCTCTTCAGGCCCAGGAAGTCCGAGGCCTTCTCCGTGAGCTCAAAGCGGGCCTCCCCTGCCTCCCCCCGGTAGCCGCCTTGGGCGGGGTCCGTGGGGTCCTCCCCGGGAAGGCGCAGGTAGCCCGCCTCTTGGAGCTTCCGGATCATCCCCTGGATGGCCTGGTAGAGCCTCGTCTCCTCCTTGCGGTCGGCGAAGCGGGCTTCTCTGAGCCAGTCCTCGGGGACGAGTTCGTTCTTGAGGAGGGCCTGGAGGAGGGCGTCGTAGAGGTCCTCGAGGGTGGGGGCGCGGTCGGGGTCCGGGTCGTAGCGCTGGAAGGGGTCGGAAAACCCCGAGTCCAGGAGGAAGTCCTCTAGGAGGCTTAGGATCTCCTCGGGGGGAAGCTCTTCCAGGCCTCCCTCGTAGCGGCTATAGCGGATGGCCTTCATCTTCGCAACCTCCCCAAAACCTGCTCCATGAGCCTGGCGTAGTCCGGAAGCCGCCGGAAGATGGCCCGGGCCAGGGCCTCGTTGTACGTGTGGACCGTGAGGCTGCGGTCGTCCACCATGCCCAAGGCCAGGCGGGCTTCCTCGTCCCTGAGTAGACCCACCTCCCGGGCCAGGCGGATGACCCCCTTGGGGCTTGCTCCCTCCAGCCCCTCCACCTCCCGGAGGTAAGCCTGGAGGGCCTTCCAGAAGGCCTCAAAGGTGTACTCAAAGCGCTGGATGGCGGCGTCCCGCTCCACGGGGCTCGGGTCTTCCAAGAAGGCCAGCTCCTTCAGCGTGGCCAGGGCCTTCTCCGCCACCTGGATGCGTTCTAGAACTCGGCCCAAAGCACCCCCTCCCTAAGCACCCGCTCCCGGAAGGCAGGCTCGGCCTCGGCAAGGTCCACGAGGTCCACCCGCCGCACCACGGGGGCCTCCTCCAGGGCCTCCCGGAGGAGGGGCATGAGGTCCTTAAGGGGTACGGGGGAGAGGAGGGCGAGGTCCAGATCGGAAGCCCGCCGCCCCTCCCCCCGGGCGAAGGAGCCGAAGAGGAAAAGCCTCGCCCCCGTGCCCTGGAGGAAGGGCCTCAGGGCCTTTAGGACCGCCTCCTTGTCCCGGTCCAGGCTAGTTGCCATAGCTCCTCGGGCGCTCCGCCGCCTGGTAGCTCGCCTCGCCCCGGGAAAGCTTCCGCCGCCCCACCAGGCCCTCGAGGACGAACTCCCCGGCGGACAGCAAAACCTCAGGGGCTTCCCCCTCGGCCAGGGCCCTTGCCGCCTCCAAAAGCCCCGGGACCCCGGCCATGGCCTTAAGGGCCTCCTCCACGTCCCCCTCGGGCAGGGTGAGGAGGTTTCCCTCCTCAAAGTGGGCCACGATGGGCTCGGTCCTCAGGCGGTAGCGGGGGAGGACCAGGCCGAAGGCCTTCTGGACGATTTCCTTGGCCACCCTTTCCGCCCCCTGGAGCTCACCCTCGTACTCCAATTCCAGCTTTCCCGTGATGGCGGGAAGCCCCTGGTAGAGGTCCAAGGGCCGGGCCACCGGGCGGATACCCTGAAGAAGGGCCCGCCTTTCGGCGCTTGCCGCCACCACCTCCAAGAGGCTTATGGAAAGGCGCTGGGAGACCCCCGCCGTCTGGTCCACGCGGCGGTCCTCCCGGGCGACGAAGGCCACGGCCTCCACGGAAAGCCTCACCCACTCCGGGACCAGGACCCCCTCCGGCACGTAGGCCTCCTGGGCGCTGATCCGGGCCCCCTCCTCCAGGGAGCGAGGGTAGTGGGTGCGGATCTCGCTCCCGATCCGGTCCTTGAGGGGGGTCACGATGCGCCCCCGGGCGGTGTAGTCCTGGGGGTTGGCGGTGAAGACGAGCCAGACGTCCAGGGGAAGCCGGAGGGGGTAGCCCCGGATCTGGACGTCCCCCTCCTCGAGGATGTTGAAGAGGGCCACCTGCACCTTGGGGGCGAGGTCGGCGAGCTCGTTCACGGCGAAGATCCCCCGGTTCGCCCGGGGCAGGAGGCCGTAGTGGATGCTCTCCAGGTCCGCCATCCCCGTGCCCCGCCTGGCCGCCTTGATGGGGTCCATGTCCCCGAGGAGGTCGGCCACGGTGGTGTCGGGGGTGGCGAGCTTCTCCACGTACCGGTCCTCCCGGGAAAGCCAGACGATGGGGGCGTCGTCCCCAGCCTCCTCCAGGAGGCGCTTTCCCTCGGGGGAGATGGGGTGGAGGGGGTTGTCGCGAAGCTCCGTGGCGAGGGCGGGAACCTCCTCGTCCAGGAGGCTCGTGAGGCTCCGCAGGATCCGGCTTTTCGCCTGGCCCCGGGTGCCGAGGAGGATGAAGTTCTGCTTGGCGAGGATGGCCTGGACCAGGGCGGGGATCACCGTGTCCTCGTAGCCGTGGATGCCGGGGAAGAGCCTCTCCCCACGCCTGAGCTTCTCCCGGAGGTTCTCCCTGGCCTCGTCCTTCACGGTGCGGCGGAGCTTCTCCAGGGGGTAGGTGCGCCTGAGTTCGCCTAGGGTCTTGGCCTTCACCCTTACCAGTCTAGGGGAAGGGATAGGCGGGGTGTGTGCCGTGGGTTCCCCTGGAGCGTGGGATAATAAGGGGGTGAACCGGGCCCGGGACTGGCTGGAGCAGGCGAGGCACAACCTGCGCCACGCCCAGGGAAGCTTGGGCCTAGGCGACTACGCCTGGGCCTGCTTCGCCGCGCAACAGGCCGCCGAGGCGGCCCTCAAGGGGCTTCATCTGGCCCGGGGCCAGGTGGCCTGGGGTCACTCCATCCTGGACCTCCTGGCCGACCTTCCCGAGGATGTGGACGTACCCGAGGACCTGGTGGAGGCCGCCAAGGTCTTGGACAAGTACTACATCCCCACCCGCTACCCGGACGCCCACCCGGCGGGCCCCGCCGCCCGGCACTACACCCGCCTCGAGGCGGAGGAGGCCCTGGACCTAGCCCAAAAGATCCTGGCCTTCGTGGAGGAAAAGCTTTGACCCGCGTCTTCCGCTTTGACCCTAAGGCCCGCCTTAAGGAGGTGGCCGAGGCGGCAAGGGCCCTGGGGGAGCGCCCCGAGGTCCTCGCCGTGGTCCTCTTCGGCTCCCTGGCCCGGGGGGAGGCCACCGCCTTCAGCGACGCCGACCTCCTCGTCCTCCTCCGGGACACCCCTCTCCCCTTTCCCGAAAGGCTCGTGCGCTACCGCCCGGAAGGGGTGCGCCGGGTGGAGGTCTTCCCCTACACCCTGAGCGAGGCCGTGGAGGGCCTCAAGGGGGGGTTCGGCGTGGTCCCGGCCGCCCTCAGGGAAGGGAAGCTCCTCTTTGAGCGGGAGGGGGCCTGGGAGGCCCTCCGCCGCCTAGCCTAACGCCCTTCTCATGCCCCGAGGGTATCTTGGCGGCGTGGAGATTCACGGCACCACCATCCTCGCCGTCCGCAAGGACGGGGTCACCGCCCTCGCCGGGGACGGCCAGGTCACCTTCGGCCAAACCGTGCTCAAGCGGGGGGCGGTGAAGGTGCGGAAGCTGGAGGTGGGGGAAGGCGTCCTCGTGGGGTTCGCCGGGGGCGTGGCCGACGCCCTGGCCCTCCTGGAGCGCTTTGAGGAACGGCTTAAGGAGGCCAAGGGGAACCTCCTGAAGGGGGCGGTGGAGACGGCCAAGCTCTGGCGCACCGACCGGGTCCTCCGCCACCTCCAGGCCATGATCGTGGCCGCGGACCGGGAGAGCATGGTCCTCCTCTCGGGAAGCGGGGAGGTGATCACCCCGGAGGAGCCCCTCCTCGCGGTGGGAAGCGGGGGGCCTTATGCCCTCGCCGCCGCCAAGGCCCTTTACCGGCACACGGGGCTTTCCGCCAAGGAGATCGCCACGGAGGCCCTAAGGATCGCCGCCGAGGTGGACCTCTACACCTCGGGCCAGGTGACCGTCCTCACTTTGGGGGAAGCATGAACCTGACGCCCGCCGAGATCGTCCGGGAGCTCTCCAAGCACATCGTGGGCCAGGAGGCGGCCAAGCGCGCGGTGGCCGTGGCCTTAAGGAACCGCTACCGCCGCAAGAAGCTCCCCCCGGAGATCGCCCGGGAGGTCACCCCCAAGAACATCCTCATGATCGGGCCCACGGGGGTGGGAAAGACCGAGATCGCCCGCCGCCTCGCCCGCCTCGCCGGGGCCCCCTTCGTGAAGGTGGAGGCCACCAAGTTCACCGAGGTGGGGTACGTGGGCCGGGACGTGGACTCCATCGTCCGCGACCTGGCGGAGGCGAGCTACCAGCTCGTGCTGGAGGAGATGAAGAAGAAGGTGGAGGAAAAGGCCCTGGCCCTCGCCGAGGAGGAGCTCGCCACCCTGCTCCGCACCTCGGTGGCCGAGGTCCGCTCGGGCCGCCTGGACGGCCACTTTGTGGAGGTCCAGGTGGAGGAGGAGGTCTCCCTCCCCTTCATGGGGGTCCTGGGGGGCGAGGCCTTCGGGGGCATGGGGGAGATGCTCAAAGGCCTCCTCCCCCGGCGCCCGGTCCGCCGCCGCATGACCGTGAGGGAGGCCCGGGAGGTGCTGAAGAACCAGCACGCCGAGCGCCTTATAGACAAGGAGGAGCTCAAGGAGGAGGCGAGGCGCCGCGCCCAGGAGGAGGGCATCGTCTTCATTGACGAGATTGACAAGGTAGCGCGGAGGGAGGGGACCGTGGGCCCCGACGTCTCCGGGGAAGGGGTGCAGCGGGACCTCCTCCCCATCGTGGAGGGGACGGTGGTCTCCACGAGGATCGGCCCCATCTCCACGGAGCACGTCCTCTTCATCGCCGCCGGGGCCTTCCACGTGGCCAAGCCCTCGGACCTGATCCCCGAGCTCCAGGGGCGGTTTCCCATCAGGGTGGAGCTTTCCCCCTTGGGCCCCGAGGAGTTCTACCGCATCCTCAAGGAGCCGGAGAACTCCCTCATCCGACAGTACACGGAGCTCCTTAAGGCGGACGGCACCGAGCTCGTCTTTGAGGACGAGGCCCTTTGGGCCATCGCGCAGGCGGCCCACCGGGCGAACCAAGAGCTCGAGGACATCGGGGCAAGGCGGCTCGCCACCGTTTTGGAGAAGGTGCTGGAGGAGGTGAGCTTCCAGACGGACCTCGGCCGGGTGGAGATCACCCGGGCCTACGTGGAGAAGCGGCTGGAGGCGGTCTTCGCCTCCCCGGACCTCACCCGCTTCGTGCTGTGAAGGCTGTAAAGGAGGAAGGATGCGCTGGCTGTTGGTGGTCGCAGGACTTCTCGCCGCCGGGGGGCTGGCCCAGACGCCGCCTCCCCCCGCGGCCCAGACGGCGGAACAGAACCCCTTAAGGCTCGGAGTCCAGCTCTACGCCCTGGGGCGGTACGACGCGGCCCTCACCCTCTTTGAGCGGGCCCTAAAAGAGAACCCCCGGGACCCCGAGGCCCTCTACTGGCTCGCCCGGACCCAGCTCAAGCTCGGGCTCGTGAACCCCGCCCTGGAGAACGGCAAGACCCTCGTGGCCCGCAACCCCCGCTACCTGGGGGGCTACATGGTCCTCTCCGAGGCCTACGTGGCCCTTTACCGGCAGGCGGAGGACCGGGAGCGGGGCAAGGGCTACCTGGAGCAGGCCCTCTCCGTCCTCAAGGACGCCGAGCGGGTCAACCCCCGCTACGCTCCCCTCCACCTGCAGCGGGGCCTGGTCTACGCCCTCCTGGGCGAGCGGGACAAGGCGGAGGCCTCCCTCAAACAGGCCCTGGCCCTCGAGGACACCCCCGAGATCCGCTCCGCCCTGGCGGAGCTCTACCTCTCCATGGGCCGCCTGGACGAGGCCCTGGCCCAGTACGCCAAGGCCCTGGAGCAGGCCCCCAAGGACCTAGACCTGCGGGTGCGGTACGCCTCCGCCCTCCTCCTCAAGGGGAAGGCGGAGGAGGCGGCCCGGGTGTTGGAGGAGGGGCACCGGATCAAGCCCTTGAACGCCGAGGGCTGGTACACCCTGGGCCAGGCCTACCTCGCCCTGGGGCGGACCAAGGAGGCGGGGGTGGCCCTGGAAAACGCCGTGGCCCTCGCTCCCTTGCGCTTCCCCGCCGCCTACTACTACCTGGGGCAGGTCTACCTGGCCCTCGGGGACTACCCGAAGGCGAAAAGCCGCCTCACGGTGGCGGTGCGCCTCGAGCCCAAGCGGGCGGAGTACCGCTACAGCCTCTGCCTGGCGAACGAGAAGCTCGGGGACAAGGAGGGGGCCCGCTACCAGTGCCAGGAGGCCCTGAAGCTTAAGCCGGACTACAAGGAGGCCGAAGAGGTGCTGAAGCGCCTCTAAGCCTTGGGCTCCTCCTTCTTCTCCTCCTCCTGGATCCCCTTCCTAAACTCCCGGGCCGCCTGGCCGATGCCGCGGGCGAGCTCGGGAAGCTTCTTGGCGCCGAAGAGGAGGAGGACGATGAGAAGGATGAGGATGATCTCCATGGGTCCGAGGTTCATGGCCCCATGCTACCACGCCTTGACCCGCCAGGCGGCAAGGGCTATGCTGACGGGTGGGCGGCCGAAGCCCCGGGGCGTAGCGCAGGCCGGTAGCGCACCTGCTTTGGGAGCAGGGGGTCGCCCGTTCAAATCGGGCCGCCCCGACCACGCGGGAGTAGCTCAGCTTGGTAGAGCATCGGCCTTCCAAGCCGAGGGTCGCGGGTTCGAATCCCGTCTCCCGCTCCAGCCTGGCCGGGGCTTTTAGCCCCGGCTCCCTGTTTGGGCCCGTAGCTCAGTGGACAGAGCAGCCGCCTTCTAAGCGGTAGGTCGGGGGTTCGAATCCCTCCGGGCCCGCCATTTTTATCTTGGAAAACCCCAGGGGTGGGTAGCCTTTCTTGTGGGGGGATTTATGTGGAGGGATTTGAAAGACTTCTTGATGCGGGGAAATGTGGTGGATCTGGCGGTGGCCGTGATCATCGGCACGGCCTTTAGCCAGGTGGTGAGCAGCCTGGTGGCGGACGTGATCACCCCTCTTATCGGCGCCCTGGGTGGGGTGCCGGATTTCTCCGGAATCAGGTTGGGATCCATCGCCCTGGGCAGGTTCTTGAACGCCCTGCTCAACTTCCTGATCGTGGGGACGACCGTCTACTTCCTGGTGGTGGTGCCCATGCGGGAAGCGCAAAAGCGCCTCCGGAAGCCGCCCCAGGAAACCCCTCCCCCGGAGCCTCCAGAGGAGATCCGGCTTCTTCGGGAGATCTTGGAAGAACTTAGAAAAAAGACCTGAGCCGGCCCCAGAAGAAAAACGGCAGGTACCCCAAACCGAGCTTCGGCTTGGAGCAGCCCCCAAGCCTTAGGCCGGCAACCCAGCAGACGTTTTCAACCCGCGTTTCTGAGGCCCGCCGCCACGCCCAGGATGGAGAGGAGAAGGGCCCGCCTCAGGGCCTCGTCCTCCTTGCCCCCAGGGGCCCGGTAGCGGCGGAGAAGCTCCACCTGGACGATGTTGATGGGGTCCACGTAGGGGTTGCGGAGCCGGATCTGCCGCTCCAGGGTCCTCTGGTTGTGGAGGAGGGGGGCCTGGAAGATAGCCTCCAAAAGGGCCACGGTGCGGGCGTGTTCCTCGGCGAGCCGGCGGTAGAAGAACCGCAGGGGCTCGGGGACCAGGCGCAGATAGAGGCGGGCCACCCCCATATCCGCCTTGGCGAGGGCCATGGCCGCAGCCTCCAGGGTGGAGGCGAAGAAGGGCCAGCCCCGGTACATCTCCCGGAGAAGGTCCAAAGGAAGCTCTTCCAGAGCGGAGAGGCCGTACCAGCCGGGCAGGAGAACCCGGACCTGGGTCCAGGCCATGACCCAAGGGATGGCCCGGAGGTCCCGGATGTCCCGCACCCGCCCCCGGCGGTACACGGGGCGGCTGGCGATGGGAAGCTCCCCGATCTCCCGGATGGGGGTGAAGGCCTCAAAGAAGTCAAAGAACCCCTCCTCCTGGAGGAGGGCGCGGTAGCGGCGGGTGCTCTCCTCCGCCGCCTGGGCCAGGGCCTCCCGCCAGCGCGCCTCGGGCTCCTGGCCGGGGTCCAGGGCCGCCAAGGCGAAGTGGTACAGCATCTGCTCCAGGTGGCGCACGGCGAGGTCGGGGTGGCTGTACCGGTCCGCTAGGGCCTCCCCCTGCTCCGTGAGGCGGATCCTCCGCCCCACGCTCCGGGGCGGGAGGCTCGCGATGGCCCGGCCCGCGGGGCCCCCGCCCCTCGCCGTGGAGGTCCCCCGGCCGTGGAAGAAGTAGACGGGAAGCCCCACCTCCTCCCCCACCCGGCTTAAGGCCTCCTGGGCCTCGTAGAGGGCGAGGTTGGCCATGAGGAAGCCCGCGTCCTTGTTGGAGTCGGAGTAACCGATCATCACCTCCACGCCGCCCCGCCCCTCGGCGTGGGCCCGGAAGACAGGGTTCTTTAGAAGGCGCCTTACAACCTCGGGGGCCCGCCTCAGGTCCTCCAGGGTCTCAAAGAGGGGGACCACGTCAAAGGGTAGGAGCCGGCCGGGGCGGTAGAGCCCCACCTCCCGGGCGAGGAGGAAGACGGCGAGGAGGTCCTCCGGGTGGTGGGTCATGGAGACCACGTGGGCCCCCTTGTCCCGCCAGGCCTTCAGGGCCCCCAGGGCCACCCTTAGGGCCTCCCCCTCCGGGGCCTCCCCCACGGGGAGGAGGGGGCGGGCGGTCTTAAGCTCCTCGGTAAGGAGGCGCTCCCGCTCCTCCTGGGGTAGAGCGAGGAAGTCGGGGTGGACCCCACCTACCCGGAGGAGCTCGGCCACGGCCTCAAGAAGCCTCCCCGACTCCTCCCTGAGGTCCAGGGGGGCGAGCTCCAGGCCGAAGGCGGAAAGGCGGGCCTCCAAGGGGTCCAAGAAGGCCTCCGCCACCTGGCCAAGCCCCACCTCCCTGAGCCCCCGCTCCGCCGCCTTGAGGGCGGCAAGAAGCCCTTCCGTGGTGGCCTCCTCCCGCTCCAAGGCCCGGTAGAGAGCGGCGAAAAAGCGGCGGTAGGGCTCCCCGGGAAAGCGCTCCACCCCCTCTCCCCTCTCCCGCACCTCCCGGGGGACGGGGACGCGGGTCTCGGCCAGGGAGAGGTCGCGCACGAGGTCCTCGAGGGCCTCCAGAAACCGCCTCCGGGCCACCTCCCGGGCGTAGCGCCCGGCGAAGGCGGTGACCTCGGGGGTGACGAAGGGGTTGCCGTCCCGGTCGCCGCCGATCCAGCTCCTAAAGCGCACGGGGCTTTTCAGGCGGGGCCTTCGCCCGTAGACCCTCTCCAGGGCGGCCTCGAGGCCCGCCACCACCCGGGGCACGGCCTCCCACAGGGTGGTGGGCAGGTAGTAAAGCCCCCCCTTGATCTCGTCCTCCACCGTGGGGCGGGCCTTGCGCACCTCCTCCGTCCCGTAGAGGAGGGCCACCCGGGCGGCGAGCCTTTCCCTATCCCCCGCCTCCAGCTCCCTCTGCAGGGCCTCGAGGTGGTGGCGCAGGGTGCGGCGCCGGGTCTCCGTGGGGTGGGCGGTGAAGGTGAGGAGGAGCTCCAGGCGGTTCAGGTGGGCCTCGGCCTCCTCCAGGGAAAGCCCCCGCTCCTTAAGCGCCTTGGCCAGGGCCAGGAAGCCCTCGGGCCTGGGGCTTTCCAGGGTCTCGGCCTGGGCCCTTAGGCGGTTCACCCGCACCCGGTGCCGCTCCTCCGCCAGGTTCACCAGGTGAAAGTAGTGGGTGAAGGCCCGCACCAAGGCCTCGGCCTCCTCGGTGGAAAGCCCCTCTACCCGGGCCAAAAGCGCCTCCCCCGCCGCCTCGTCCCCCTGGCGGCGGGCCTTGGCGAGGGCCCGCACCTCCTCCACCAGGGCGAAGAAGCGCTCCCCGGAAAGGGTCCGGATGGCCTCCCCGAGGAGGCGGCCCAGGAGGTCCACCTCGGCCTTGAGGAGGGCGAAGGGGTCCTGGCTCACGGCTCCTCCCAGACGTAGGGGCTTATGGCCACGGGTCTTCCCCCCTCAAAGACGAGCTCCGTGGCGTGGAGGCGGGCCTTGCCTTGGGCGGCGCGGAAGGGCTGGGGGCGGCCCGTGAGGAAGCGGGCGAGGAAGGTCTCCACCTCCCCCCCGATGATGGAGTGGTAGGTCCCGGTCATGCCCACGTCGGTCTGGTAGAGGGTGCCCTTGGGGAGGCGCATGGCGTCCAGGGTGGGGACGTGGGTGTGGGTGCCGAGGACCGCGCTGGCCCTGCCGTCCAGGTAGTGGGCCAGGGCCATCTTCTCGCTGGTGGCCTCGGCGTGCACCTCCACCAGGATGTAATCCGCCTTCTCCTCCTCCAGAAGGCGGTCCAGGGCGCGGAAGGGGTCGTCCAGGGGGTCCATGAAGATCCGGCCCATCACCTGGACGAAGAGGAGGCTTTCCCCGCCCACTTCCAGCCGCCAAAACCCCTTGCCCGGGGTCCCCGGCGGGTAGTTGAGGGGGCGCACCACGGGCTCGGACTCCAGGAGGGCATAGACCTCCTTGTGGTCCCAAGCGTGGTTCCCCAAGGAAACGAGGTCCACCCCGGCCTCGCGCAGGAGGCGGTAGCTTCGCCGGTCCAAGCCCTTGCCCTTGGCGGCGTTTTCCCCGTTCGCGATGACCAGGTCGTACCGGTCGCGGATATCGGGCAGGTGGAGGCTCACCGCCCGGAGGCCCGGCTCGGCCATCACGTCCCCGATGAAGAGAACCCGCATGGGAGGCTTGCTTACGGCTTAGGCCTTCCGCCGCTGGAGGAGGTAGACGACCCCGTACCCGATGGCCGCCAGGATGAGGACGGGCACGGCGTACTTGAGGAGGAGGAGGATCAGGTCGGAAAGGGCGAGGAGGACTTTGCCCAGGAAGGTGAAGATCCACCCCCCGAGCCAGAAGGCGAGGAGCACCCCCACGACCACCAAAAGCCCCAGCACCACCCACTCCAGAATGTCCCTCAGCGTGCGCTCCATGGCTCCAGCATACACTGAAAAGGTGGAACGCTACCGGCTGGAAGAGGGCATCGTGGTGGGCCGGAAGCCCCTGCCCCAGGGGGACCTACTCCTCCGCCTGGTGACGCCCAGGGGGAGCCTCGAGGCGGTGGTCCGGAAGGGGCAGAGGCCCACGGGGCGTACGGGGAGGCTCTCCCTCTTCCACCACGTGCGCTTCCAGCTCTACGCCAAGGGGGAGGGCCTGCCCACCCTGACCCAGGCGGAGCTTTTGGGCAGGCTCCACGGCCTGGAAGCGCCCCGCCGCTTCCTCCTCGCCGCCTTCCTCGCCGAGCTCGCCTACCGCCTGGCCTCCCCCGAGGCCGCCCCCAGGATCTACCCCCTTCTGGTCTCGGGCCTCCGGGGGATCGCCAAGCACGAGGACCCCCTCCTTCCCCTGGTCTGGGCGGGCTGGCGGGTGGCCAAGGCGGGGGGGATCGGGCCCAACCTGGAAGGGGAGGGCCTCCGCCTGAAGGGGGGGAGGCTCGGGGAGGAGGGGGTCTACCTGGGGCGGGAGGGGGTGGAGGCCCTAAAGGCCACGCTCCGCCTCCCCGGGGCCCAGGCCCTTCCCCACCTGGAAGGGGCGCCCTTAAACCGGCTCTTTCTGGCGCTCAAGGCCCACGCGGAGGAGGCCCTGGGGCCCTTGCGCTCGGCCGAGGCTATAGGGGTTTGATCTCCAGGATGGTGTAGACCTGGGCGCCCTTCTTGCCCCGGATCTCCACCACGTCCCCCACCTTCTTGCCGAGGAGGGCCTGGCCCAGGGGGGACTCGTCGGAGATCTTGCCGCTGAAGATGTCCGCCTCGTGGCTGCCCACGATGGCCAGGGAAAGCCGCTCCCCGGTCTCGGTCTCCAGCTCCACCTGGCAGCCTAAGGCCACCTGGTCAAAGGAGCCGTTCTCCACGATGACCGCCCGGGAGAGGAGGTCCTCCAGCTGGGCAATCCGGGCCTCGTTTTGCCACATGGCCCGCCGGGCCTCGTCGTAGCCCGCGTTCTCCCTAAGGTCCCCCTCCTCCAGGGCCTGCTCAAAGTCGGCGGAGATCTCCTGGCGCTTCACCGTCTTCAGGTGGTTGAGCTCCTCCTGAAGGCGCCGGTAGCCTTCCGGGGTCAGGTAGACGGGCTTCTTCATGGGCTCCTCCCGTGCAAAAAGGGGCACCAGCCCAAGGCCTTTGGGCTGGCGGTACCGCTATTCAGTATAGCAGCGGGGAAGAAAGGCTTCTATGAGGGGAAGAAGCTCGGGAGGGGGCGGCCCCACGGGGAGGAGGCCCACCCCGCTTCCCGCGAGAAGGAGGTGGCCCCGGAGCCCCTCGGGGCGAAAGAAGCTTCGCTCCACCCGGAGGCCCAGGCCCCGGGCGGCCTCCGCCACCTTCTCCCGGGTGATCCCCTCGAGGCCCCCCTCCAGGAGGTAGAGCGTCCCCTCCCGGAAGAGGAGGGGGCTCGTGCGGCTCCCGTCCACCACGTGGCCGAAGGCGTCCAGGAGGAGCCCCTCAAAGGCCCCCTCCTTCCGGGCCTCCTCCAGGGCCAGGCGGTAGGGGAGGTAGTTCCCCGTCTTGTAGCGGGCGAGGTCGGGGTGGACCCGGTAGCGGGTGAGGCGGACCCGGACCCCTTCCCGGTAGAGGGAAGGGGGCAAGGGGGTGTAAGGCCTCGCCTCAGAGAGCCGCACCCCCTCCCCCACGGTGAAGCGGAGGCGGAGGCAGGGCGCCTTGGGAAAAGCGGCCTGGAGGCCTCCAGGAAAGCCCCATCCCCCGGGTAGGGAAGCCCTAGGGCCTCGGCGTGGCGCCGGAGGCGGTGGAGGTGCTCCTCCAGCCAAAGGGGCACCCCCCCCTTCCACCCGCAAGGTAGTGAAGACGCTTAGCCCGTGGTAGAGAAAGCCTTCCGGCAAGGGCTCGGCGAAGGGCTTTCCTCGGAGCAAGACCCGCTTCATCCCACCTCCAAAAAACGGGCGAGAAGCTCCATCCCCCAGGGGGAAAGGAGGCTTTCCGGGTGGAACTGGGCCCCGTAGGCCCGCCTTCTGTCCCAGATGGCCATGGGCACAGCGTCTTCCGTCCAGGCGAGGAGCCTAAGCCCCGGGGGAAGGCGCCTTAAGGCCAGGGAGTGGTACCGGGCGAAGGGGGTGGGGCTCGGGATCCCCCTAAAGAGGCCCTCCCCGGTGTGGAAGACGGCGTGGGCCTCCCCGTGCACGGGGGCCTCCCGGTAAAGCTCCGCCCCCAGCGCCACCCCAAGGGGGAAAAGGTGGCCCCCAAGGCCTTTCCTAGGAAGAAGCTCGCCTGGTGGGTCTAGTCCACGCTGAAGTAGCGGGCCTCGGGGTGGTGGACCACCAGGGCGCTGGTGGCGTGCTCGGGGTCCAGCTGGAAGTTCTCCGTGAGGCGCACCCCCACCCGGTGGAAGCCCATGAGCCGGTCCAGCTTGGCTTGATCCGAAAGATCGGGACAGGCGGGGTAGCCAAAGGAGTAGCGGGCCCCCTGGTAGCCTTGTTGGAAGAGCTTCCTTACGTCCGTGGCGTCCCTACCGGCGATCCCCCACATCTGCCGCATCCTTTTGTGCCAGTACTCCGCCAGGGCCTCGGTCATCTCCACGCTGAAGCCGTGAACGAAGAGGTAGTCCTGGTAGGCCCCGGACTGGAAGAGGGCCTGGGCCTTTCGGGAAGGGGCCTCCCCCATGGTGACGAGCTGGACCCCGAGGACGTCCCGGGCCCCCGCCCGGAAGGCCTCCTGTGGCATCCAATCCGCCTCATCCCCGATGGGATCGGCGAAGCGGGGGCGGAAGTAGTCCACAAGGCTTAGGCCCCCGCCCTTCTGCCGGGGGAAGCGGAAGCGTTCCAGTACCTCCCCGGTCTCGGGGGAGAAGACGAGAAGCTCCTCCCCCTCCCGGGCCACGGGGAAGAAGCCGTAGAGGACCTTGGGTTCAAGCCACCCTTCCGCCATCGCCTCCTTGAGGAGCCTCTGGAAGACGGGCTCCGCCTCCCGCTCCACCAGGGCCTGCCACGCCTCCCGGGAAAGCCCCTTGCGGCTGTAGCCCCACTGGCCCCGGTAGAGGGCGAGCTTGTTGACGTAGTGGGCGATGGTGGCGAGGTCCAAGCCTTCCTCCACCCGCACGCCGAAGAAGGGGGGCCGGGGGACGGCGGGGGCCTCCCCCACGGGCCGAGCGCGAGGCACCGCCTTGGGGGCCTCCCTCTTGGGCCTTTGGGGAGCCTTCCGGGTGAGCTCGGGAGGGGCGTGGCCCGTGAGCTCCTCCATGAGCCTCAGGCCCTCAAAGGCGTCCTCGGCGTAGTAGACGTTGGGGTAGATGGCCTTAAGCTCCTCCACGTAGCTCCGGGTGAGGGCGGCCCCGCCCAGGATCACGGGCAGGGTATAGCCCCTATCCCGCATGTACTCCAGGTTCTCCTTCATCACCAGGGTGCTCTTCACCAGGAGGCCCGACATGCCCACGGCGTGGGGCTTGTGCGCCTCCACGGCCTTCAGGATCTCCTCAATCGGTACCTTGATCCCCAGGTTCACCACCCGGTAGCCGTTGTTGCTGAGGATGATGTCCACCAGGTTCTTGCCGATGTCGTGCACGTCCCCCTTGACGGTGGCGAGGACCAGGGTGCCCTTGCCCTCCCCCTTCTTCTCCATGTGGGGCTCGAGGTAGGCCACCGCCCGCTTCATCACCTCGGCGGCCTGGAGGACGAAGGGGAGCTGCATCTTCCCCGCCCCGAAGAGGTCCCCCACCTCCTTCATCCCCGCGAGGAGGGGGCCGTTGATGAGGTCCAAGGGCTTGTGCCCCGCCTTTAGGGCCTCCTCCAGGTCGGCCTCGAGGCCCTGCTTCCTCCCCTCCACCACGCGGCGCTTGAGCCTCTCCAGGAGGGGAAGGGCCAGGAAGGCGTCCTCCCTCTTCCCCGGGTCCTCCTTGTGGGCCTCAAAGTAGGCCATGAAGGCGAGGAGGGGGTCAAAGCCCTCCTTGCGGCGGTCGTAGATGAGGTCTAAGGCGAGGGCGTAGGCCTCCTCGGGGATCTGGCTTATGGGGAGGATCTTCCCCGCGTCCACGATGGCCGCGGTGAGGCCCCGTTTCCTCGCCTCGTCCAGGAAGACGGAGTTGAGGACCCGCCTCGCCCGGGGCTTGAGCCCGAAGGAGACGTTGGAGACCCCGAGGATGAAGCCCACCCCGGGAAGCCTCTCCCGTAGCTCCTCTATGGCCAGGAGGGTCTCCCGGGCCAGGGGGCGGCTTTCCTCATCCCCCTGGGTGATGGGGAAGGTGAGGAGGTCAAAGAGGAGGTCCTCCGGACGGAAGCCGTGGTGCAGGGTGAGGCGCTCGTACATGCGCAGGGCCACCCGCACCTTCTCCTCCCGGGTCTTGGCCATGCCCCTTTCGTCAATGGTGAGGACCACCAGGGCCGCCCCGTGGGCCTTGGCCAGGGAGGCCACCCGGTCAAACTTCTCCAGCCCGTCCTCCAGGTTGGCCGAGTTGAGGATGAGGCGTCCGGGCAGGTGCTTCAGGGCCAGCTCCATGGCCTCGGGGCTGGTGGAGTCCACCACAAAGGGCACGGTGACGGCGGTGGCCAGGCTGGGCAGGAGCCAGGCCAGGTCCTCAAGCTCATCCCGGCCGGTCCAGGCCACGGAGAGGTCCAGGGCGTGGGCCCCCTCCTCCACCTGCTCCCGGGCGAGGGCGAGGATGCCCTCGAGGTCGCGGGCGAAGAGCATCTCCCGGAAGCGCTTGCTCCCCGTGGCGTTCAGGCGCTCTCCCACCAGGAGCACGCTGGCCTCCTGCCTAAGGGGCACCGCCTGGTACAAGGAGGCCACCTGGGGCGGGAAGGCCGCGGGCCGGGGCCTGGCGGGAGCCCCCCGCACCGCCTCGGCCACCTTGCGGATGTGCTCGGGGCCCGTGCCGCAACACCCCCCCACGGCGTTCACCCCGTACTCCAGGACGAACTTCCGATGCCAGTGGGCAAGCTCCTCGGGGGTGAGGTCGTACACCACCCTCCCCCCCTCGTTGCGGGGCAGGCCGGCGTTGGGCAGGCAGCTCACGAAGCGGGTGCTGTTCTCGGCGAAGTAGCGGATCTTGGCGTCCATGAGGTCGGGGCCGGTGGCGCAGTTCATGCCCACCACGTCTATGGGGAGGCTCTCCAAAGCGGCCAGGGCCGCCACCTCATCGCTACCCACCAGCATGGTGCCGGTGGCCTCGAGGGTCACCTGCACCTGCAGGGGCACCTCCCGCCCCACCTCAGCCATGGCCTCCCGGGCGGCCAGGACGGCGCAGCGCACCTGCAGGATGTCCTGGGCGGTCTCCAAGAGGATGAGGTCCACCCCGCCCTTAAGGAGCCCCCGCGCCGCCTCCTTGTAGGCGGCATAGAGCTCGTCCCAGCTGATCTGGCCCAGGGAGATGAGCTTGGTACCCGGGCCCAAGGCCCCGGCCACGAAGGCGCCATACGGGTCTGCGGCCTCCCGGGCCACCTTGGCCCCCAGGTAGGCCAGGGTCTCGGCCTCGTCCCCCAGGCCGTACTCCGCCAGGACGTGCCGGAGGCAGCCGAAGGTGTTGGTCTCTATGACCTCGGCGCCGGCCTCGAGGTAGGCGAGGTGGATCTCCCGCACCACCTCGGGCCGGGTGCGGTTTAGGACCTCGGGGCAGCCGAAATAGGCCTCCCCGCCGTAGTCCTCGGGGGTGAGGTCCCTCTTCTGAAGCTCCGTGCCCATGGCCCCGTCAAAGACCAGGGGCCTCTCCAGAAGGGCCTTGAGGTAGGGAAACTTCTTCGCCCGGGCCTCCTTGTTGTAGCCGAGGCGCACCAAGGGGGCATCCCCCCAGCCCGCCCCCCCGAGGTGGTGGCGGCATCCGGGGCTGCAGGCGTGGACCTCCACCATATCCCGCTAGTGTAGCGAACCGGGCGGGGCTATGCTAGGCCCATGGACCCCTTCGGCATCCTCTACACCGACCTCTACCAGCTCACCATGGGGCAGGTCTACTTCCGCCTGGGCCTCCACGAGAAGGAGGCCCTCTTTGAGGCCTTCTACCGGAGAAACCCCGACTACGGGGCCCACCAGGCGGGCTACACCGTCTTCGCCGGGCTGGACCCCCTCCTGAGCTGGATGGAGGAAGCCCGCTTCGGCGAGGAGGAGATCGCGGCCCTCCGCAGCCTCAAAAGCCGCTCGGGGAAGCCCCTCTTCGCCGAGGACTACCTCCGCTACCTCAAGGCGATGGGCGGGTTTTCCGGCCTCACCCTAAGGGCCCTCCCCGAGGGACGCGTGGCCCACCCCCAGGTGCCCCTGGTGAGCGTGGAGGGCCCCCTCCTCCAGGCCCAGCTCCTGGAGACCGCCCTCCTGAACCGCCTCAACTACGAGACGCTCATCGCCACCAAGGCGAGCCGGGTGCGGGAGGCGGCGGGGGAGGCCGTGGTCCTGGAGTTCGGCCTCCGCCGCGCCCCCGCCAAGGGCGGGGAGAGCGCCACCCGGGCGAGCCTCATCGGGGGGGCGAACCGGAGTAGCGCCGTGAGCCTATCCCACCTCCTGGGGCTTCCCGCCTCCGGCACCCACGCCCACAGCCTGGTCCAGGCCTTCATGGCCCTGGGGTACAGCGAGGAGGACGCCTTCCGGGCCTTCGCCGAGGTCTTCCCCGACGACACCATCCTCCTCTTGGACACCGTGGACACCCTCCACTCAGGGCTTCCCCACGCCATCCGGGTCTTTGAGGAGCTTAGGCGCAAGGGGCATAGGCCCGTGGGGGTGCGCATAGACTCCGGGGACCTGGCCCACCTCGCCATCCAGGTGGCCAGGGAATTGGACAAGGCGGGGTTCCCCGAGGTCCTGATCGTGCTTTCCGGGGACCTGGACGAGCTCGTCATCTGGCAGATCAAAAGCCAGGTCCTGGAGGAAGCCCCCCGCTACGGGGTGGACCCCGACCGCCTCCTCAAGCGCCTGGTCTACGGGGTGGGGACGAGGATGGTGGTCTCCTGGGGCGCCCCGGCCTTGGGCGGGGTCTACAAGCTGGTGGCGGTGCGGGAAAACGGCACCTGGGCCCCGGCGATGAAGGTCTCCAACTCCCTGGAAAAGGTCTTAAACCCGGGGCACAAGCGGGTCTATAGGGTCTACGACCACCGGGGCCTCGCCACCGCCGACCTTTTGGCCCTGGCCGAGGAGGAGGTGCGGGAGGACGCCCCCCTCACCCTCCGCCACCCCACGGACCCCACCAAAAGGCGCACCTTAAGGCCGGGAAGCTTCCGGCTCGAGCCCCTCCTGGAGGAGGTCTACCGGGGAAGGAGGCTCTTCCCTCCCCTCCCCCTGGAAGAACTCAGGAAGCGCCGGGACCGGGACGTGGCCCTCTTGGACCCCGGGGTGCGGCGGCTCGTGAACCCCCACGTCTACCACGTCTCCCTCACGGAGAGGCTTTTCGCCCTGAAGGAGGAGTTGGTGCGGCGCCTCGAGGGCTAAGCCCCCCAAAAGGGGCTTGGTCGCCCTTAGGAGGCCTGCCGGAGCCTGGCCTCCTCGAGGGCCTTCAGGGGGTGGTCCAGGTGGGGGAGGTCAAAGACGATCTCCTTCACCCCGCTCCCCGGGGCCTCAAACATCAGGTCCACCATGGCCTTCTCCAGGATGGCCCTGAGGCCCCTCGCCCCCGTGCCCCGCTTGAGGGCGCGCCGGGCCACCTCCTTGAGGGCCGCCTGGGTGAAGCGGAGCTCTATCCCCTCCATGCGGAAGAGCTCCTGGTACTGCTTCACCAGGGCGTTCTTGGGCTCGGTGAGGATGCGCACCAGGTCGTCCTCGCCCAAGGGGTGGAGCTGGACGATGAGGGGGGCCCGTCCCACGAACTCGGGGATCATGCCGAACTTGATGAGGTCCTCAGGGATGACCTCCAGGGGCTCCTCTCCCTCCTTCCTCCCCCCGGTGAAGCCGATGGTGGTCTTTCCCACCCGGGCCTTGACGATGTTCTCCAGCCCCTCAAAGGCCCCGCCCAGGATAAAGAGGATGTTCTTGGTGTTCACCGGGATGAACTCCTGGTGGGGGTGCTTCCTCCCTCCCTGGGGCGGGACATTGGCGACGGTCCCCTCAATGATCTTCAGGAGGGCCTGCTGCACCCCTTCCCCGGAAACGTCCCGGGTGAGGGAGGGGTTTTCCGACTTGCGGGCGATCTTGTCAATCTCGTCAATGTAGACGATGCCCATCTCCGCCCGCTCCACGTCAAAGTCGGCGTTCTGCAGGAGGCGGAGGAGGACGTTTTCCACGTCCTCGCCCACGTACCCGGCCTCGGTGAGGGTGGTGGCGTCGGCGATGGCGAAGGGCACGTCCAGGAAGCGGGCCAGGGTTTCGGCGAGGAGGGTCTTGCCCGTGCCCGTGGGGCCGATGAGGAGGATGTTGGCCTTGCCGATCTCCGCCTCGGGGTGGAGGAGCCGCTTGTAGTGGTTGTAGACGGCCACGCTTAGGGCCCTTTTGGCCGCCTCCTGCCCCACCACGTACTGGTCCAGGTGGGCCTTGATCTCCTGGGGCCGGGGGAGGCGGCTTGGCCCCTTGGGGGCGCGGCGCTCCTCCTGGGCCAGGATCTCCTGGGCCCTTTCCACGCAGTCCTCGCAGATGTAGACGTCCTCAATGGGGCTTTCCAGAAGCCGCCCCGTCTCGGGGGGGCGGAGGCCGCAGAAGCTGCAGTGGGGCCTAGGCCTCTTCACGGGTCACCACCTGGTCAATGAGGCCGTACTCCAGGGCCTCCTGGGCCGAGAGGTAGTAGTCCCGGTCCGTGTCCTTCTCCACCTTCTCCAGGGGCTGGCCGGTGTGCTTGGCCAGGATCTCGTTGAGGAGTTTCTTCGCCTTCAGGATCTCCTGGGCCTGGATGGCGATGTCGCTCGCCGTCCCCCGCACCCCACCCCAGGGTTGGTGGATCATGACCTTGGCGTGGGGAAGGGCGTAGCGGCGGCCCTTCTCCCCCGCCGCCAGGATCACCGCGGCCATGCTGGCCGCCATGCCGATGACGATGGTGGACACGGGGGCCCGGACGAACTGCATGGTGTCGTAGATGGCGAGGCCCGCGTCCACCTCGCCCCCGGGGGAGTTGATGTAGAGCTTGATCTCCTGGTTGGGGTTCTGGGCGTCCAGGAAGAGGAGCTGGGCCACCACCACGTTGGCCACCTGGGCGTCTATGGGGGTGCCCAGGAAGATGATGCGGTCCTTGAGGAGGCGGGAGTAGATGTCGTAGACGCGCTCGCCGCGGGCCGTCTGCTCAATGACGTAGGGTATGACCATACCAATCCTTAGTTTAGCGGCAGACCCAGGGGGGAAACCCCCCTGGGCCACCATGTTCCAGGGCCTCAGCCTAGGACCTTCAGGGCCTCCTGGACCGCCTTGTCCTGGCGGAGGCGCTCCTTAAGCCGGGCGAGGCCCTCCTCGCCGAACTGGCGGCGAAGGTCCTGGACGGAAACGCCGTAGGCCCGGGCCGCGGCCTGAAGGTAGGCCTGCCACTCCTCCTCGGAGACCTCGGGGTTGAGCTCCTCGGCGAGCTTCTCCCGGGCGAGGGCGATGCGGACCCGCTTCTCCGCCTCCTTGCGCAGGTCCTCCTGGAACTTCTCCAGCTCCCCCTTCTCCTTCAGGGCCTCGAGGTAGGCCTCCAGGCTGATCCCCTGCCGGTAGAGGTCCTCGGCCAGGTGCTCCAGGAGGTGGCGCTCCTCCGCCCGGAGCATGGAAGGGGGGATCTCCACCTCCAGGCCCTCGGCGAGCTTCTCCAAGAAGGCCCGCTCCCTGGCCTCCTCGTAGGCCCGCTCCGCCTGGCGCTTGAGGCTTTCCCGCACCCGGTTTTTGAGGTCCTCGAGGCTTTCCGCCTCCAGGGTCTTGGCGAACTCCTCGTCCAGCTCGGGGAGCTTCAGGGTCTTGACCTCGAGGATCTCGGTCCTGACCTCCCGCACCTTCTCGCCCTTGTCGTTCAGCACGGGGACCATGACCACGTCCCCCGCCTTCTTGCCGAGGAGGGCCTCCCGCACGTGGGGAAGGGCGCGGGCGAGGTCAATGGGGAACTCCGCCCCCTCCTCGGTGCGGACGAAGAGGTGGTCCTTTTCCTGGGCCTCCCGCTCCACGGGGACGAGCTCGGCGTAGCGCTGGCGGAGCTCCTCCAGGGCCTTCTCCACCATCTCCTCGGTGACCTCGGGCGGGGAGACCTCCAAGGCGAAGCTCCGCCAGTCGGGAAGCCTCACCTCGGGGTAGTTCTCCACCTCGGCCACGTAGCGGAAGCCCTCCCCCTCGCTCAGGTCCTGCTCCACCACGCGGGCGGCCACGGGGCTTAGGCCGAGCTCCCGCACCGCCTCGGGGTAGGTCTCCTCCACCAGGCGCTCCTTGAGGTCTTGGAGGAGCGCCTCCCGGCCCAGGCGGGCCTCCACCACCTTCAGGGGGGCCTTGCCCGGCCGGAAGCCGGGCACCCGCACCCGGGAGGCGAGGTCCTTAAGCAGGGCCTCGTAGCTCGCCTTCACCCGGTCGGCGGGCACCTCCACCCGCACCTTGACCAGATAGCCGGAACGCTCCAGGATCTCCGCCACGTTTCACCTCGTCCCGATGAAAGGGGGGCCGCCCGGATGGTGCGAGGAGCGGGACTTGAACCCGCACGGGTTGCCCCACCGGATCCTAAGTCCGGCGCGTCTACCGATTCCGCCATCCTCGCATGGGGGCGACCCCCCCCTTTAAAATACCACCCCTTTCGGGGTGGCGGCTTGGGGTGAGCGATGGGACTTGAACCCACGACCCCCGGATCCACAGTCCGGTGCTCTAACCAGCTGAGCTACGCTCACCGCGCTCAGCATCCGCCATTCTACGGGGCTACTTCCCTTGCGTCAAGGCCTGGAGGCCGCCCTCGAGGCTCATGGCCTCGTACCCCTCGGCCTCCAGGTAGAGGGCCGCCACCTGGCTCAAGAGGCCCTTTTCGCAGACCAGGAGGAGGGGCCTACGGGGCAGGCCGTGCTCCCCCTTCTGGATCTTCTCCAGGGGAACCCACTCGGCGGCAAAGGGAAGGGGCGTGCTCCTGCGGTCTGCGGGGCGGACGTCCACCACAAGGACGCCCTCCTCCAAGAGGGCGGGGAGCTCCTCGGGGCGCACCTTCCGCACGCCTTCCAGGCTACCCCGCCTTTCGCCCTCCGTCCAGCCCCAAGGCTCTTTTGCATATTTATGCCACACTCCTGGCCTTCGCCCGGGCTTTCATGCTATCCTCTTCCATCGGGTGCACGATGCCGCCGCGGAGAGACCTGAAGAAGATCCTCATCATCGGTTCCGGGCCCATCACCATCGGCCAGGCGGCCGAGTTTGACTACTCGGGAACCCAGGCGGTGAAGGCCCTGAGGGGGGCGGGCTACCGGGTGGTCCTGGTGAACTCCAACCCCGCCACCATCATGACCGACCCGGAGCTGGCCGAACGCACCTACATAGAACCTCTCACCCTGGAGTTCCTGGAACGGGTCATCGCCAAGGAGCGCCCCGACGCCCTCCTCCCCACCCTGGGGGGGCAGACGGGCCTCAACCTGGCCATGGCCCTCTACGAGGAGGGCATCCTGCAAAAATATGGCGTGGAGCTCATCGGGGCTAAGGCGGAGGCCATAAGGAAGGGGGAGGACCGGGAGGCCTTCCAGGAGGCCATGCAGAGGATCGGCCTCGAGGTGCCCAGGGGGCAGCTTGTGGGGAGCGTGGAGGAGGGCCTCCACTTCGCCCGGGAGGTGGGCTTCCCCGTGGTCGTCCGCCCCTCCTTCACCCTGGGGGGCACGGGGGGCGGGATCGCCCACGACGAGGCGGAGCTCGTGGAGGTCCTTTCCCGCGGCCTCACCCTCTCCCCCGTCCACACCGCCCTCGTGGAGGAGTCGGTCCTGGGCTGGAAGGAGTTTGAGCTGGAGGCGATGCGGGACCACGCCGACACCGTCGTCATCATCACCAGCATTGAGAACGTGGACCCCATGGGCGTCCACACGGGGGACTCCATCACCGTGGCCCCGGCCCAGACCCTCTCCGACGTGGAGTACCAGAGGATGCGAGACGCCGCCAAGGCCATCATCCGGGAGATCGGGGTGGAGACGGGGGGGTCCAACATCCAGTTCGCCGTGGACCCGAAGACGGGCCGCCAGGTGGTCATTGAGATGAACCCCCGGGTCTCCCGCTCAAGCGCCCTCGCCTCCAAGGCCACGGGCTTCCCCATCGCCAAGATCGCCGCCCTCCTCGCCGTGGGGTACCGTCTGGACGAGCTCCCCAACGACATCACCCGCAAGACCCCGGCTTCCTTTGAACCCACCATTGACTACGTGGTGGTGAAGATCCCCCGCTTCGCCTTTGAGAAGTTCCGCCCCTTGAGGAACACCCTGGGGGAGCTCAAGGACGAGCTGACCACCCAGATGAAGTCCGTGGGGGAGGTGATGGCCATCGGCCGCACCTTCAAGGAAGCGCTGATGAAGGCCCTGAGGGGCCTGGAGCGGGACGTGCGGGCCCTCGCCGGGGTCAGGACGGAGGAGCTGGAGAAGAAGCTCTACCCCAACCCGGACCGGGTCTACGCCGTCATGGAGCTCCTTAGGCGGGGGATGCCCGTGGAGGAGCTCTACCAGGCCACCCGGATAGACCCTTGGTTCCTCCACCAGATGAAGGAGGTGGTGGAGGCGGAGGAGTGGCTCAAAACCCACCCCCCCAAGGACCGGGAGGACTGGCGCTTCTACAAGGGGCTCGGCCTCACCGACCGGAGGATCGGGGAGCTTCTGGGGAAGGGGGAAAAGGAGGTGCGGGCCGAGAGGAAGGCCCTAGGGGTGGTGCCCGTCTACAAGACGGTGGACACCTGCGCCGCCGAGTTTGAGGCCTACACCCCCTACCACTACTCCACCTACGAGCTGGAGGACGAGGTCTGGCCCTCGCAAAAGCCCAAGGTGGTGATCCTGGGCTCGGGGCCCATACGGATCGGGCAGGGGGTGGAGTTTGACTACGCCACGGTCCACGCGGTCTGGGCCCTGAAGGAGGCGGGGTTTGAGACCATCATGGTGAACTCCAACCCGGAGACCGTCTCCACCGACTACGACACCGCCGACCGCCTCTACTTTGAGCCCTTGACCCTGGAGGACGTCCTCAACATCGTGGAGCACGAGAAGCCCATCGGGGTCATCGCCACCTTGGGGGGGCAGACCCCCCTGAAGCTCGCCAAGGGCCTGGAGGAGGCCGGGGTGAGGCTCCTCGGCACCCCCTTTAGCGCCATCCACCAGGCGGAGGACCGGGAGGCCTTCCACGCCCTCTGCCAGAGGCTCGGGATCCCCCAGCCCGAGGGCCGGGTGGCCCAAAGCCCCGAGGAGGCCCTGAGGCTCGCCCCGGAGGTGGGCTTCCCCCTCCTCGTCCGCCCGAGCTACGTCCTGGGAGGGCGGGCCATGCAGGTGGTGCGGGACGAGGGGGAGCTTAAGCGCTACCTGGAGGAGGTCTACGCCCCCCTGGAGGAGAGGCCCTCCATCCTCCTGGACCGCTTCCTGGAGGGGGCTATTGAGCTGGACGTGGACGCCCTCTCGGACGGGCAGGAGGTCATGGTGGCCGGGATCATGGAGCACGTGGAGCGGGCCGGGGTCCACTCCGGGGACTCGGCCACCCTCCTTCCCCCCGTCCACGTCCCCGAGGAGGCCCTGAAGAAGGTCCGGGACTACACCCGCCGCCTGGCCCTCGCCCTCGGGGTGCGGGGGCTTTTGAACGTGCAGTACGCCGTGGTGGGGGAGGAGGTGTACGTCCTCGAGGCCAACCCCCGCGCCTCCCGCACCGTGCCCTTCGTCTCCAAGGCCATCGGCGTCCCCCTGGCCAAGCTCGCCGCCCTCATCGCCGTGGGCAAGACCCTAAAAGAGCTCGGCGTGCGCGACCTGGACCCCGTCCCCCCCTACTACGCCGCCAAGGAGGTGGTCATCCCCTGGATCAAGTTCCCCGGGGTCATCCCCGAGCTCGGGCCGGAGATGCGCTCCACGGGGGAGAGCATGGGGATAGACCAGGACCCCTACCTCGCCTACTACAAGGCGGAGCTCGGGGCCGGGCAACGCCTCCCCCTCTCGGGCCGGGTGCGGTTCATCGGGGAGGGACTGGAGGACCTCAAGGCCCTCTACCGGGAGGCGGGCTTCGCCCTCACCGAGGGAGAGGACTACGACCTCCTGATAAGCCTCGTCCCCGACCCCGAGCTGAGGCGGGCCGTGGAGCGGGGCCTCCCCTTCATCACCACCCGGGAGGGGGCGTGGTGGAGCCTGAAGGCCATCCTGCGGGCGCGGGAAAGCGGCCTTAGGGTGCAGAGCCTTCAGGACTGGCACCAGAAGGCCCCCCGGGGGTAGGGTTCTGGGGCCCTCCCGGCCCCAAGCCCCCCGCCCTCCGTGTACAATAGGCCCCAATGAAGCTGGTCATCGCCATCGTCCAGGACACGGACGCCCCCGGGCTCACCAAGGCCCTCCTGGAGCGGGGCTTCCAGTCCACCAAGCTCGCCTCCACGGGGGGGTTTCTGAGGGAGGGGAACACCACCTTGCTCATCGGCCTGGAGGACGAGAAGGTTCCCGAGGTGCTGGAGCTCATCAAGGAGAAGTGCCGCACCCGCACCCGCCTCGTCTCCCGGGGCCTGCCCTTCGCCGAGGCCCCCGACCCCTTCCTGGCCCAGCCGGTGGAGGTGCAGGTGGGCGGCGCCGTGGTCTTCGTCCTGCCCGTGGAGCACTTCGTCAAGCTATGAGGCGCCTCGCCGTCCTCCTCCTCGGCCTGGGGGCCGCCTGGGCCCAGATCGCCGCCCCCCTGGAGCGCTTCTCCCCCGGCCCCCTGCCGGAAGGGGCCCGGATCCAGACAGAGGCCAGGTCCGGCCGCCTCTACGCCGTGCGCTACGAGGGCCCGGTGAACGCAAGCCTCATGGGCCGGATCCTCTCCGCGGCCACGGGGGTCCCGGGCCACGCCCAGGGTTTCGTGGCCTGGTACGGGAAGAACCAGGCCCTCCTCCGCCAGGGCCCCGTGGAGCTCAACGTGGAGGGCGCCTTCCTCCTCAAGCTCGCCGTGGGGGCCTGGGCCGAGATGGAGGTGCGGCCCCTCCTCACGGAGGAGGCCCTCTTCGGGGAGGACCGGCATGTCCTCGGGGAGAAGGGGGTGGTGGTCCGGGTCTTCTCCGACTTCCAGTGCCCCTACTGCCAGCGCCTCGCCCGGGAGGTCCTCCCCGCCCTCAAGGCCATGGCCCAAGAAGGGCGGCTCCGCCTCGCCTACCGCCACTTTCCCCTCTACGAGATCCACCCCGAGGCGGTGCCCGCGGCGGTGGCCAGCGAGTGCGCCGCGGCCCAGGGGGCCTTCTGGGCCTACCACGACCTCCTCATGGCGGGGTCCGGGTGGGACTACCCGGCCCTGGCGAGGCGGCTCGGCTTGGACCCCAAGGCCTTCCAGGCCTGCCTCGAGGACCCCGCCTCCCGGGCCCCGGTGGAGGCGGACCGGGCGCTGGCGGAGAGGCTCGGCCTGCCCGGCACCCCCTCGGTCTTCGTGGGGCCCTTCCGCCTCCCGAACCCCTTTGACCTGGAGCGGTACCGGGACTACCTGGCCCTCGCCGAGGCCCTTTAGGCCTCCCGAGGAGGTGCCCCGTGGCGTGGCCGGGACCGCTACTCCTCAAAGACCGCAAGGGCCGGGCCTACCTGGTCTTCCCCAAGGAAGGGGGCGTCTTCCACCACCACAAGGGGAGCGTCCCCCACGAGGCCCTCCTCGAGGCGGGCCCCGGGGGGGTGGTGCGGACCCACCTGGGGGAGGAGCTTTCCGTCCACCGCCCGACCCTGGAGGAGTACCTCCTCCACATGAAGCGGAGCGCCACCCCCACCTACCCCAAGGACGCGAGCGCCATGGTGACCCTCCTGGACCTCGCCCCGGGGATGCGGGTCCTCGAGGCGGGCACGGGCTCCGGGGGCCTCACCCTCTTCCTGGCCCGGGCCGTGGGGGAGAAAGGCCTGGTGGAAAGCTACGAGGCCAGGCCCCACCACCTGGCCCAGGCGGAGCGGAACGTCCGGGCCTTCTGGCAGCTGGAGAACGTCCGCTTCCACCTGGGAAAGCTTGAGGAGGCGGAGCTGGAGGAGGCGGCCTACGACGGGGTGGCCCTGGACCTGATGGAGCCCTGGAAGGTCCTGGAGAAGGCGGCCCTGGCCCTGAAGCCGGACCGGTTTCTCGTGGCCTACCTGCCCAACATCACCCAGGTCCTGGAGCTCGTCCGGGCCGCCGAGGCCCACCCTTTCCGGCTGGAAAGGGTCTTGGAGGTGGGCTGGCGGGAGTGGGAGGTCAGGCTTCCCGTGGCCCACCCCCGGTTCCAGCAGGTGGGGCACACCGCCTTTCTCGTGGCCCTTAGGCGATGGAAGGCCTCCTGATCCACGCCGTCTTGCGGGAGCTTGAGAAGGAGCTCCCCGCCCAGAACCTCGGCCTCGCCTTCCCCGAGGAGGGGACGGCAGCCATCCTCCTCAAGGGCCGGACGGGGCGGCTTTTCAACCTCGTCCTCCACTACCGCCCGCCCACCCCGAGCCTCGCCCTGGAACCGGGGAGGCTCCAGGGGGAGCCCAAGACCCCCTTCCAGCGCCAGCTCCAGGCCCGGGTCAAGGGGCCCTTGGTGGAGGCGAGCCAGCTCAAGCTGGACCGGGTGGCCTTCTTCCGCTTCGCCGGGGAGAAGGGCTTCGTGGACACGCCCCCCTCGGTGCTGGTCTTTGAGGCCACGGGGCGGAACGCCAACCTCCTCCTCCTGGACGAGGAGGGCCGGATCCTCGGGGTGGACCGGGTCATCACCAAGGAAGTGAACCGCTACCGGGAGCTCAGGCCTGGCCTCCCCTACACCCCCCCGCCCCCCTACCGGAAGCTGGACCCGAGGACGCTCACCGAGGAAGACCTCCGGGTCCTCCTGGGCAAGCCCCTCAAGGAGGTGATCCGGCACGTGGACGGGGTGGGGCAGGAGCTCATGCGGGAGCTGGCCCGGAGGGCGGGCCTCACCCCCGAAACCCCCCTGGACGAGGCGGGGCTTGGGCGGGTGTACCGGGCCCTAAAGACCCTGGTGGAGGACCCCTCCTTGCGCACCGAGCTTTCCGAGGAGCTGAGGCGGCGCTGGGCCGAGGAGGAGAAGGAGGCCTTAAGGAAGCCCCTCCTCGAGGCCCTGGACCGGGAGATCCGGACGCTCAAGGCGAGGCTTGGCGACTACCAGGAGGCCCTAGAGCGCCTGGAGGAGGCCGAGGCCCTGAGGAGGCGGGCCGACCTCCTCCTCGCCCGGCTCAAGGAGGTGCCCAAGGGGGCGGAAAAGGTGGTCCTCGAGGGCTTTGACGGGAAGCCCGTGGAAATCCCCCTGGACCCCGCCCTCTCCCCCCAAGAAAACGCCCGGAAGCTCTACGACCGGGCGAGGCGCCTGGAGGAGCTCGCGGAAAAGGCCCTGGACCTCATCCCCAAGACCGAGGCCCGGATCCGAGAGCTGGAGGCGGAGAAGGAAAGGCTTAGGACCCTGGACCTGGAAGGTCTCCTCGCCCTCGCGCAAAGGCCCAAGGGGGAGAAGGGCCTTAAGATCGGCCTCCGCTACACCTCCCCTTCCGGGTTTTTGGTCCTGGTGGGCCGGAACGCCAAGGAGAACGACCTCCTCACCCGGGCCGCCCACTCCGAGGACCTCTGGTTCCACGCCCAAGGGGTGCCGGGAAGCCACGTGATCCTGAAAACCGAGGGGAAGAACCCGCCCCTGGAGGACCTCCTCTTCGCCGCGAGGCTCGCCGCCTACCACTCCAAGGCCCGGGGAGAGAGGCAGGTCCCGGTGGACTACACCCGGAAAAAGCACGTGTGGCGGCCCAGGAAGGCCGCCCCGGGCCAGGTGCTCTACACAAAGGCCAAGACGCTCTTCGTGGAGGGGCTTCCTCCCGAGGAGTAAACGCGCCGCGCGCGTTGCCTTCCCCTCCAGCGTGGGCTAGACTGAGACCCCGTGAAGCGGGTCATGTTCCACGCCAAGATCCACCGGGCCACCGTGACCCAGGCCGACCTCCACTACGTGGGCTCGGTGACGGTGGACCAGGACCTCCTGGACGCCGCCGGGATCCTTCCTTTTGAGCAGGTAGACATCTACGACATCACCAACGGGGCCCGGCTCACCACCTACGCCCTTCCCGGGGAACGGGGGTCCGGCGTCATCGGGATCAACGGAGCCGCGGCCCACCTGGTGAAGCCGGGGGACCTGGTGATCCTCGTGGCCTACGGGATCTTTGACGAGGAGGAGGCGAGGAACCTCAAGCCCATCATGGTCCTGGTGGACGAGAGGAACCGGATCCTCGAGGTGCGCAAAGGGTAACCCTCGCGCCCGCGGGGAAAGAGGACATGAGGCGCCTCAGGCTCTACCTGGAGCTCGTCCGCTTTGAGCACACCCTCTTCGCCCTCCCCTTCGCCTACGGGGGGATGCTCCTCGCGGCCGGAGGCTGGCCGGGGTGGCCGACCTTCCTCCTCGTCACCCTGGCCATGGTGGGGGCGAGGACCATGGCCATGGCCCTGAACCGCCTCATTGACTGGCGGCTGGACGCCTTAAACCCCAGGACCCAAAACCGCCACCTGCCCAGGGGGCTCGTCAAGCCCGGGGAGACCCTGGCCCTCGCCCTCCTCGGCCTCCTCCTCCTGGTCTACGCCGGGCTTAACCTCAACCCCCTCACCGCCAGGCTCCTCCCCGTGGCCGTCTTCTTCCTCGTCTTCTACAGCTACACGAAGCGCTTCACCTGGCTGTGCCACTACGTCCTGGGCCTCACCATCGGGGCGGCGGCCGCCGGGGGGTGGATCGCCGTCACGGGGAGCTTCGCCCCCACGGCCTACGCCCTTTGGGCGGGGGTGGGGCTTTGGATCGCCGGGTTTGACATCCTCTACGCCACCCAGGACTACGCCTTTGACCGGGCCCATGGGGTAAAGAGCATCCCCGCCCGCTTCGGGATCCCCCAGGCCCTCCGGGTGGCCCGGGCAAGCCACCTCCTGGCCTGGCTCGCCTTCCTCTGGGCCGGGGTGAGCTACGGCGCCGGGCCCCTCTACTACCTGGGCCTTCTCCTGGTGGGAGGGCTTCTCCTCCTGGAGCACCGCCTCGTCTCCCCCGAGGACCTCTCCAAGGTGGAGGTGGCCTTCTTCCAGGCCAACGTGGGCGTGAGCCTGGGGATGTTCCTCTTCATCGTCTTGGACCTACTCGCCCGCGGGGCTTGACGGGAGGGGCGGGCGGGCGTAGCCTAGGCTTACCGACCGGTCGGTGAGCCATGGGCACCCCTACCCGCACGCGCATCCTCCAAGAGGCCGCCAAGCTCTTCACGGAGAAGGGCTACGAGGCCACCAGCGTCCAGGACCTCGCCCAGGCCCTGGGGCTTTCCAAGGCCGCCCTCTACCACCACTTTGGGAGCAAGGAGGAAATCCTCTACGAGATCAGCCTCCTCGCCCTAAAGGGCCTGGTGGCGGCGGGGGAAAAGGCCCTGGAGGTGGCGGACCCCAAGGCCGCCCTTCTTCGCTTCATGGAGGCCCACGCCCGCTACTTTGAGGAGAACCGCCCCTTCTTCGTGGCCATGCTCCAGGGCCTGCAAAGCCTTTCCCCGGAGCACCGGGAGGCCACCGTCCGCCTCCGCGACCGGCACGAGGAAAACCTCCGGGCGATCCTGAGGCGCGGGGTGGAGCAGGGCGTCTTCCG
>Ga0207795_100045_pt1 | contig 104126 bp, 110 predicted proteins | sample CeladaPassaD2F03_FD_187492 | JGI IMG/M metagenome (GOLD analysis project Ga0207795, IMG submission 187492) | Cellulose-adapted microbial communities from the Joint BioEnergy Institute, USA - Passage D2F03 (SPAdes) (version 2) | ecosystem: Engineered > Bioreactor > Continuous culture >...
AATAGTGCCGCTTCGCCGTCTCGTACTCCACGTGCGCCGTGTTGATCGTAATCCCCCGCGCACGCTCCTCCGGCGCCTTGTCAATCTCCCCGTAGTCCTTAACCTCTACATTCGGGTTCTCCGCCGCCGCAACAAACGTCAACGCCGCCGTCAGCGTCGTCTTCCCGTGGTCCACGTGCCCAATCGTCCCCACGTTCGCGTGAGGCTTCGTCCGTACAAACTCGCCCTTCGCCATCTCCGTCCTCCTTACATGCCAAAGCCGCCCTGGGTGGCTCCAGGGCAGTCAAAAAAATGGAGCTCGCGGCCGGGCTCGAACCGGCGACCTCACCCTTACCAAGGGTGTGCTCTACCTGCTGAGCTACGCGAGCTCGTGGAGCGGGAGACGGGACTCGAACCCGCGACCCTCGGCTTGGGAAGCCGATGCTCTACCAACTGAGCTACTCCCGCATGGGGTGTGCTGAGCGCACACCGCGTGGTGGGCAGGGCTGGATTCGAACCAGCGAAGGCATACGCCAACGGTTTTACAGACCGTCCCCTTTGGCCGCTCGGGCACCTGCCCACGCCCTTCATTTGGAGCCACCCAGGGGAGTTGAACCCCCAACCCCCCGATTACAAGTCGGGTGCTCTGCCGGTTGAGCTAGGGTGGCAGGACGGGGGATAGAACCCTGTCCGAGGGTTTAGGCTAGCACACCCGCCCGAAAGTGTCAAGATAAGGGCATGCGCATCGTACCTTTTGGGGCGGCCCGGGAGGTGACGGGAAGCGCCCACCTCCTCCTCGCCGGGGGCAGGCGGGTCCTTCTGGACTGCGGGATGTTTCAAGGGAAGGAGGAGGCCAGGAACCACGCCCCCTTCGGCTTTGACCCTAAGGAGGTGGACGCCGTCCTCCTCACCCACGCCCACCTGGACCACGTGGGGCGGCTGCCCAAGCTCTTCCGCGAAGGCTACCGGGGCCCCGTCTACGCCACCCGGGCCACGGCCCTCCTCATGGAGATCGTCCTGGAGGACGCCCTCAAGGTGATGGACGAGCCCTTTTTCGGCCCCGAGGACGTGGAGGAGGCCCTGGGGCACCTCAGGCCCCTGGAGTACGGGGAGTGGCTCCGGCTCGGGGCCTTAAGCCTCGCCTTCGGCCAGGCGGGGCACCTTCCGGGAAGCGCCTTCGTGGTGGCCCAGGGGGAGGGGAGGACCCTGGTCTACAGCGGGGACCTGGGCAACCGGGAAAAGGACGTCCTCCCCGACCCCTCCCCCCCTCCGCTCGCCGACCTGGTCCTCGCGGAGGGGACCTACGGGGACCGCCCCCACCGCCCTTACCGGGAGACGGTCCGGGAGTTCCTGGAGATCCTGGAAAAAACCCTGAGCCAAGGCGGGAAGGTCTTCATCCCCACCTTCGCCGTGGAGCGGGCCCAGGAGGTCCTCTACGTCCTCTACACCCACGGCCACCGCCTGCCCCGGGCCCCCATCTACCTGGACTCTCCCATGGCGGGACGGGTCCTCGCCCTTTACCCCAGGCTGGTCCGCTACTTCAGCGAGGAGGTCCAGGCCCACTTCCTCCGGGGGAAGAACCCCTTCCGCCCCGCGGGCCTCGAGGTGGTGGAGCACACCGAGGCCTCCAAGGCCCTAAACCGCGCCCCCGGCCCCATGGTGGTCCTTGCAGGAAGCGGGATGCTCACAGGAGGGCGGATCCTCCACCACCTCAAGCACGGCCTCTCCGATCCCCGAAACGCCCTCGTCTTCGTGGGCTACCAACCCCGGGGAGGGCTCGGGGCGGAGATCATCGCCCGCCCCCCCGCCGTGCGGATCCTGGGGGAAGAGGTGCCCTTGCGGGCGAGCGTCCACACCCTGGGCGGCTTCTCCGGCCACGCCGGGCAGGACGAGCTTCTGGACTGGCTTCAGGGCGAGCCCCGCGTGGTCCTGGTCCACGGGGAAGAGGAAAAGCTCCTCGCCCTAGGCAAGCTCCTCGCCCTCCGCGGGCAGGAGGTGAGCCTGGCGCGCTTCGGGGAGGGCGTGCCGGTGTAGGTCATGCCTGGAGCCCCTCGGGCTCCGGGTCCGACCAGGCCAGCTCCACCAGCTGGACGAGCTCCCCCACGGGGACCCCGTAGTCCCGGGCGAGCCGGGTGATCTCCCGGCCGAGGCGGCGGAGGTGGGCCAGGTGGGCCGGGTCCAGGTCCTCGGCCACGTCCATGAGCCAGCCCAAGAGGAACTGGGCCTCCTCGTCGGTGAGGCCCTCGGTAAGCCCCTCGTCTTCCCAAAAAAGCTCCCTAGGATCGCGCATCATGGCCAGCGACGAACCTCCTCGTCCTTCCGCACCCAGCCCATCCGGCGGAGGAGGGCCTCGAGGTAGGCGGGGTCGCGGGCGGCCCGCACCTCCTCCTTAAGCCGCTCCACCTCGGCCCGGGCCCGCGCCACCTCCTCCCTAAGCGCGGCCCGCTCCCGGGCCAGCTCCCAGGCCCTGAGCCCCTCCTGGGCGAGGAGGTAGAACCCGTGCACCAGGCCGAGGAGGAAAAGGAGGCGGAGGAAGCGGTAGACGGGGCGGTCCAAGGCGCGGCCATTATACACCCGGGGGCCCTGCAGGAAAGGGCCTCGCCCTCCTCTACCACCTCCAGATCCGAAAAGCGTTGCGTTTGCACACTCGGGGTGTATACTGAAACTGGTAGGAAAGGAGGAAGGATGCCGAGGACCAAGGAGAAGGAAAGCTACCGCGCGCGGCTAAAGGCGGTGGGCCTGCGCCACACCCTTCCCCGGGAGAGGATCCTGAGCTTCCTGGACCGCAAAAACGTGCACCCCACCCCGGAGGAGCTCTACCAGGGCCTGAAGAAGCGGGGCTACGACATCGGCCTCTCCACCGTTTACCTGAACCTGCACGTCCTCAGGGAGCACGGGCTCATCTACGAGTTCAAGGACCCCAAGGGAGCCACCCGGTACGACGGCTACAACGAGCCCCACGTGCACTTGGTCTGCCTCTCCTGCGGCAAGGTGGAGGACCTGCTCCTTAAGAACCTTCCCGAGCTGGAGGTGAGCCCCGCCATGCAGGCGGCCGCCGAGCGCACGGGCTGGGCCCTCGAGGGCTTCCGCCTGGAGTTCCGGGGGAAGTGCCCGAACTGCCAGAGGTAGCCGCCTAAGCCTGGGGCCCGGGGGGTTCCCCGGGCCCGCGCCTTCTTTCCTTCCCCGCAGGACCTAAGCCCGCACGGGGCGGCCCTACAGGGCCTCCGCCACCTTCAGGATGGTGCGCACGCCGAAGCCCGTTCCCCCCTCGGGGCCCAGGGCGTGGGCCTTCCTGGCGAAGGCGGGCCCGGCGATGTCCAGGTGGACGAGGGGCACCTGCACGAACTCCGCCAAGAAGAGGGCGGCGGCAATGGCCCCGCCGTAGCGGTCCCCCACGTTCTTGAGGTCGGCCACCGGGCTTTTCAGCTTCTCCCGGTAGGCCTTCTCCAAGGGCATGGGCCAGACCTTCTCCCCGGCCTTTTCCGCCGCCTCCCGCACCCTCTCCCCCCAGGAGGGCTCGGTGGCGAAGAGGGCCGCCACCTCCTCCCCCAGGGCCACCACCGCGGCCCCCGTGAGGGTGGAAAGCTCCAGGATGCGCTCCGCCCCCTCCCTTTCGGCGTAGGCCAGGGCGTCGGCCAGGGTGAGGCGGCCTTCGGCGTCGGTGTTCATCACCTCCACGGTCTTGCCGGAGAGGGTCTTGAGCACGTCCCCCACCCGGTAGGCCCGCCCGGAAACCAGGTTCTCGCAGGCGGCGATGTAGCCCCTCAGCTCCACGGGAAGGCCCAAAAGGGCCGCGGCCTTGAAGGCCCCGAGCACGGCCGCCGCCCCCGCCATGTCGCCCTTCATGGTGGCCATGCTCTCCGTGGGCTTTAGGGAGTAGCCGCCGGAGTCAAAGGTGAGGCCTTTCCCCACCAGGTCCAGCCGGGCCTTGGGCTCTTCTGGGGCGTAGCGGAGGCGGATGAACCGGGGCGGGTTCTCCGAGCCCTGGGCCACGGCGAGGAAGGCCCCCATGCCGAGCTCGGCGATGGCCTTCTCGTCCAGGACCTCCACCTCCACCCCTAGGGCCCTAAGCTCCAAGGCCCGCTCCGCCAGGGCCTCCGGGGTGAGGAGGTTCGGGGGCTCGTTCACCAGGTCCCGGGCGAAATAGACTCCCTCCGCCACCTTCCTCGCCCGCTCCAAAAGGGCCTCGGGGACGCCCGGAAGGAGGAGGGTGAGGGCCTTTTCCTCCCTTTTCGTCTTGAGCCGGTCAAAGCGGTAGGCCCCGAGGAGAAGGCCCTCGGCCAGGGCGTAGGCGTCCTCCAAAGGCTCCACCAGGGCCTCGGGAAAGGCGAGCCTCTGGAGGGCCTGGGCGAGCCTCCCCCCGCTTTCCCGGTCGTCCTCGCCCCGCCCGAAGAGGAGGACGGGGCCCTCCTCCGTGTAGAGGAGAAGGCTCTCCCCCGCCTTAAGCCCCGCCTCCTTCAGGGCCTGGCGGAGCCGCCCCTTGAGGCGGGCGTCCAGGGCCTCCCCCTGGGGGAGGAGGGCGCCTTCCTTGGCCCAGACCACCTTGAGGGGGGCCTGGCCCTCGGCCAGGCCCGTGGAAACGGCGCGCAGGGTGACCACGTCCAAGGTTTTACCACGGGGGCGTGGCAGAATGGGAGGGATGCGGTGGCTTCTTCTAGCGAAGCAACTGGCCCTCGGGGGGGCGGCGGCCCTCGAGGGGGTGATGATGAAGGCCCCCTGGGCCTGGGCCCTGGCGGTGCGCCTGCCGGACGGAAGGATCCACGTGGAACGCCACGAGGAAAGGGCCCTCACCGAGCGCTACCCCTGGACGAGGCTTCCCCTCCTCCGGGGGGTGGTGGCCCTCTTTGACGCCCTTTCCGTGAGCTACCGAGCCCTGGCGCGGAGCGCCGAGCTCGCCGGGGGCGAGGAGGTTCCCCGGGGGGCGCTTTGGGGGACGGTGGCGGTGAGCCTCCTTGTCGGGATCGCCCTTTTCATCGTCTTCCCCGGCTTCCTCGCCGGACTTTTCGTGGACGCCGCCCGCCACCCCGCGCTCTACAACCTCCTCGCGGGCCTCCTCAAGGTGGGGATCTTGGTGGGCTACCTCCTCTTCATCCGGCGCATGCCGGAGATCCGCCGCTTCTTCATGTACCACGGGGCGGAGCACAAGGCCATCCACGCCTACGAGAAGGGGCTTCCCCTCACCGTGGAGAACGTCCTGGCCCAGCCCCGCTTCCACCCCCGGTGCGGCACCACCTTCATCGCCTTCGTCATCGTGGTCTCGGTCCTGGTCTACAGCCTCATCCCCGCCCCCGAGGTGCTCTGGTGGCGGCTCCTCGCCCGGGTGCTCTTCCTGCCCCTGGTGGCGGCCTTGGCCTATGAGCTCCTCTACTTCTCCGCCCGGCACCAGGACCCCTTCTCCCGCCTCCTCCGGGAGCTCGGCTTCCGCTTCCAGGCCCTCACCGTGGCCGAGCCCACCCCGGAGATGGTGGAGGTGGCCATCAGGAGCACCGAGGCAGCCCTAGGGGAGAGGGTGGTGGCATGAAGCGGGTTCTCGTGGCCATGTCCGGGGGGGTGGACTCCTCCGTGGCCGCCCTCCTCCTCAAGGAGGCGGGCTACGAGGTGGTGGGGGCCATGATGCGCTTCTGGCCCGACCTTCCGCCCCCAAGCCTAGAAGCGGGGAAGCCCCGGGCCTGGGAGAGCTGCTGCACCCCGGACGCCGCCTACGAGGCGAGGCGGGTGGCGGACCGCCTGGGCATCCCCTTCTACCTCCTGGACTACCGGGAGGTCTTTGAGGAGGAGATCATCTCCCCCTTCCTCCAGGACTACGCCCAGGGGCGCACCCCGAACCCCTGCGCCCGGTGCAACACCTTCGTCAAGTTCGGGGCCCTCCTCAAGCAGGCGAGAAGGCTCGGCCTGGACTACGTGGCCACGGGCCACTACGTGCGGAAGGAGGGAGAGGCCCTTCTCCGGGGCCTTGACCCAAGGAAGGACCAGACCTACTTCCTCTGGGGCACCCCCAAGGAGGCCCTTCCCCACCTCCTCTTCCCCGTGGGGGGGCTCACCAAGCCCGAGGTGCGGGCCCTCGCCGAGAAGGCGGGCCTCCCTACGGCGAGGAGGCCCGAAAGCCAGAACCTCTGCTTCGTGGCCGGCGACCTCAAGGGCTTCCTCAAGGAGCGCCTGAAGCCCAGGCCTGGCCCTCTCGTGGACGCCCTCACGGGGGAGGTGGTGGGGGAGCACGAGGGGGCAAGCCTCTACACCCTGGGCCAGCGGAAGGGCCTTGGGCTTTACAAGACCCACCTGGAGCGGTACGTGGTGGACGTGGACCCCGAGAGGAACGTGGTCTACGTGGGCCCCAAGGAGGCCTGCTATTGGGGGGGCCTCGAGGGCGAGGCAGAAAACCTCCTGGCCGAGCTCCCCGAGGAGGTGGAGGTCCAGGTGCGCTACCGCACCCCTCCCGTCAGGGCCAAGGTGGAATCCTTAAAGCCTTTGCGCCTCCGTTTCCAAAGCCCGGTCTTCGCCGTCACCCCGGGGCAGAGCGCCGTCTTTTACCAAGGGGAAAGGCTCCTCGGGGGGGCGGTGATCCGGCGGGGGCTTTACAACCTGGCGGGCCTCGAGGATCCCCGCGCCTTGACCTTCTCCTGACAAAACCCGGTCAGAGTGTAGGTGGGAGGTTGAACGATGCGAAAGGCACTCGGTCTTGCGATCCTGGCCCTAGCGGGCACGGCCTTGGCCCAGATCCGGGCGGACGGGTCCTCCACCGTCTACCCCATCACCCAAGCGGTGGCGGAGGAGTTCGCCGCCCGCAACCCCAACATCCGCGTGGTGGTGGCCTTCTCCGGAACGGGCGGTGGCTTCAAGAAGTTCTGCCGGGGAGAAACGGACATCCAAAACGCCAGCCGGCCCATCCGGCCGGAGGAGCTCGAGGTCTGCCAGAAGAACGGCATCCAGTTCATTGAGCTCCCCGTGGCCTACGACGCCCTCACCGTCATCGTCAACCCCAAGAACACCTGGGCCACCTGCCTGAAGACGAGCGAGCTCAAGGCCATCTGGGAGCCGGGCTCCAAGATCCAGCGCTGGAGCCAGATTCGCCAAGGCTGGCCCAACCAGCCCTTGAGGCTCTACGGCGCGGGCGCGGACTCCGGAACCTTTGACTACTTCACCGAGGCCATCATGGGCCAGGCCAAGGCCATCCGCACCGACTACCAGCCCACGGAAGACGACAACGTCACCATCAAGGGGGTCGCCGGGGACACCTACGCCATGGGCTTTCTGGGTTACGCCTACTACGAGGAAAACAAGGACAAGGTAAAGGCCGTGGCCATTGACCACGGCAAGGGGTGCGTCTTGCCCTCCCGGGAGACGGTCCTGGACGGCACCTACCAGCCCCTTTCCCGGCCCCTCTTCATCTACGTGAACGTAAAGAGCCTGGACCGGCCCGAGGTGCGGGCCTTCGTGGACTTCTACCTCTCCCCCGCCGCCCGCAGGGCCATCCGCTCCACCGGGTACGTGGAGCTCCCCAGCGAGGCCTACCGCATCGCCCAAGAGCTGGTGAAGCGGAGGAAGGCAGGCACCTTCTTCATGGAGCTCCCTGCGGGCACGCCCCTCTCCAAGTTCATCCAGGAGCTGGAGAAGGAGCTTCGCTAACCCTGGGCTCCAGGGGGTGGGGGGTACCCCCCACCCCCTTTAGAATGGGGTAGGCATGGAGATCCTGAAGCAGCGGCCCTCCCGGCACCCTGCGGAACGCCTCACCCTCCTCGTCCTCCTTCTTCTCTCCTCCGTCACCCTCCTCACCACCCTCGGAGTGATCCTGAGCCTTCTCGGGGACGTGATCCAGTTTTTCCGCCGGGTGCCCCTCGCCGAGTTCCTCTTCGCCCCCGAGTGGACCCCTCTTTTCGCCGAGCCCCGGTACGGCATCGCCCCTCTCCTCGCCGGCACCTTCCTGGTGACGGCCATCGCCCTCTTCGTGGCCGTACCGTTGGGCCTCGCCCTCGCCGTTTACGTTTCCGAGTACCTATCTCCGGACAAGCGGGCCCGGGTGCTCGGGGTGCTGGAGCTCTTCGGAGGCATCCCCACGGTGGTCTTCGGCTACTTCGCCCTTCTCTCCGTTACCCCCCTCCTGCAAAAGGTCATCCCCGGCCTAAGCCTCTTTAACCCCCTTTCGGCGGGTCTAGTGATGGGCTTCGCCATCCTGCCCTACGTCTCCAACGTCGCCGCCGACGCCATGCAGTCCGTGCCCCGGAGCATCCGGGAAGCCGCCTACGCCCTGGGGGCAAGGCCCTACGAGGTGGCCCTCAAGGTGGTCCTCCCGGCGGCTCTTTCCGGCGTGATCGCCGCCATCATCCTCGCCGCAAGCCGCGCCATCGGGGAGACCATGATCGTGGCCATCGCCGCCGGGCAACGCCCCGCCCTCACCCTGGACCCCCGAGAAACCATCGCCACCATGACGAGCTACATCGTCCAGGCGGCCACCGGGGACCAGCCCGTGGGCTCCACCGCCTACTACGCCCTCTTCGCCGTGGGCTTCACCCTCTTCCTCCTCACCCTCGCCTTAAACGTCCTGGCCCAGTACATCGTGGAACGCTACCGGGAGCGGTATGAATAGAACCCCTACCCCAGAAGCCTTCGGTCAAGACCCCTGGAAGGCCCGCATTGACCGGGTCTTCGCCCGGGCCCTCGTCCTCCCCCTCCTCCTGGCCCTAGGGCTTCTCGCCCTCCTCCTCGGGGACACCCTCTACCGGAGCGTCTCCGTCCAGGTGGTGCGGGCCGACATGGGGCCCGGGCACACCTACCCCTTCGGCCTCTCGGCAGAAACCATCCTCCAAAAGGAGCTCCTGGCCCAGGGCTACACCGAGGAGGAGGCGGCCTTCATGCTCCAAGACCCCAAGGAGCGCAACGCCCTCTTCCTGCAAAACCGGGTGGAGCTCATGTGGAACACCCACGAGGGCCCCTTCCGCTACGTGGTCACCAACGTCTACGACGAGCGGGTGGCGGACTTTTCCTTGGCGGAAGGGCTTCGGCGCTGGAACGAGCTAAAGGCGAACCTTCAGGAAGGAGAGCGCCTGGTCTTGAACCCCTGGCTGGACCAGAGCTTCCTCACCCGCCCTCCCTCCCGCTCCCCTCTCACGGCGGGCATCGGGGTGGCCATCTGGGGCACGGTCTGGGTCCTCTCCTTGGCCCTCCTCTTCGCCATCCCGGTGGGGATCGGGACCGCCATCCTTCTGGAGGAGTACTTGCGGGAGGGCCGGCTTTCCCGGATCCTCGAGGTCAACCTCCGCAACCTCGCCGGGGTACCCTCCATCGTCTACGGGCTCTTGGGCCTGGCCCTCTTCGTGCGGGGAATGGGGCTCGGCCCCTCGGTCCTGGCCGCCGCCCTCACCCTGGGGCTTTTGGGCGTCCCGGTCATCGTGGTCACCGCCCGGGAGGCCCTGAGGGCCGTCCCCGATTCCCTGCGTTTGGCGGCCTTCGCCCTTGGGGCCACCCAGAGGCAGGTGGTCTTCCGGGTGGTGGTGCCCGCCGCCTTGCCCGGTATGGTGACGGGGGTGATCCTCTCCGCCGCCCGGCTCATGGGCGAGGCCGCCCCCCTCCTCCTGGTGGGGGCGGCGGCCTACGTGCCCTTCGCCCCCACGGGCCCCCTTTCCCAGTACACGGTGGTCCCGGTGCAGATCTACCTCTGGATCAGCCAGAACCAGCCCGAGTTCGCCCGGGTGGCGGCGGCGGGCATCCTGGTGATGCTCCTTCTCCTTTCCGTGCTCTACCTCATGGCCCTTTACCTCAGGAACCGCTTTAGGAGGGAATGGTGAGCCTGGAACAGCTCAGAGAACACCAGACCGTGCGCACCGACCCGGTGCCGGAAAGCCAGGCCTTGGTGGACGTGCGCCAGCTAAGCCTCTGGTACGGGACGAAACAGGCCCTTTACGACATCTCCGTGCGCTTTCCCAAAAACCAGGTCACGGCCATCATCGGCCCCTCGGGGTGCGGGAAGAGCACCCTCCTCCGCTCCCTCAACCGCATGAACGACCTGGTGCCCGGGGTGCGGGTGAAAGGGGAGGTCCTCTACGAAGGGGTGAACATCTACGATCCCCGGGTGGACCCGGTGGCGGTGCGGCGCCACATCGGCATGGTCTTCCAGAAGCCCAACCCCTTCCCCAAGACCATCTTTGAGAACGTGGCCTTCGGCCTACGGCTCATGGGGGTGAAGGGGAGCGAGCTGGAAGACCGGGTGGTGGAGGCCTTGAAGCGGGCCGCCCTATGGGAAGAGGTCAAGGACCGCTTCAAGAAGGAAAGCGGCCTGAGGCTTTCCGGCGGCCAGCAGCAGAGGCTCTGCATCGCCCGGGCCATCGCCGTGGAGCCGCCCCTCCTCCTCATGGACGAACCTACGAGCGCCTTGGACCCCATCGCCACCCAGGCCATTGAAGACCTGATCCTAGAGCTGAAGGAGCGCTACACGGTCGTCATCGTCACGCACAACATGCAACAGGCTGCCCGGGTCTCCGACCGCACCCTTTTCATGCACCTAGGGGTCCTGGTGGAGGAAGGCCCCACCGAGGTGATCTTCACCAAGCCCAAGCACCCTTACACCGAGGCCTACATCACCGGGCGCTTCGGCTAAAATCGGCCCATGTCGCCCCTTGCCCTCCTCTTCCTCACCCTCTTCAACAGCGTCCTGGGCCTCTCCATCCTCTTCCCCATCCTGGGGCCTTTGGGCAGGGCGCTGGGCCTCACCGAGGTCCAGGTGGGCCTCTTCTCCACGGGCTACGCCCTCATGCAGTTCCTCCTTTCCCCCTACTGGGGGAGGCGAAGCGAGAAGGGGCGGAAGCCCGTCCTCCTTCTGGGCATCCTGGGCTTCGCGGCGAGCTTTTTCCTCTTTGGCCTCTTCGCCCTCCTCGGGCAAAAGGGCCTTCTCCCGGGAGGCCTCCTTTTCCCCCTCCTCCTTTTGGCGAGGCTTTTGGGCGGGGCCTTCAGCTCCGCCACCCTGCCCACGGCCCAGGCCTACGTGGCCGACGTTACGGAGCGGGAGAACCGCACCGCGGGGATGGCCCTCCTGGGGGCGGCCTTTGGCCTCGCGGTGATCCTGGGGCCCGCCCTAGGGGCGGGGCTTGCCGCCCTCTTCGGCCTCCTCGCCCCCGTCTTCTTCTCGGCGGGGATCGCCCTCCTAAACGCCCTTTTCGTCTATCTGGTCCTCCCCGAGTCCAAACCCCGGGGGCAGGAAGCCGGGGCGCGGCTTTCCCCCTTTGACCCCAGGGTCTTCCCCCTCCTCCTCCTCGGCCTCGCCCTCAACCTTTCCAGCGTGGCCCTGGAGCAGACCATCGCCTTCTACTTCCAGGACCGGCTTCTCCTCGGCGGGGTGGAGACGGCCCAGAAGGTGGGCCTGGCCCTGGTCCTCTACGGGGTCGTGGCCGTCTTCGTCCAGGGCGTCCTGGTGCGCAAGACCGGCTGGCCCCCGAGGGTCCTCCTCTCCCTGGGCCTGCCCCTGGGGATCCTGGGCTTCGTCCTCCTGGTCTACGCGAAGACCTTCTGGGCCCTGGCCCTGGGCCTCGCCCTCCAGGGGGCGGGGCAGGGGCTCGCCCTCCCCGGGGTCACGGCGGCCCTTTCCTTGGCCGTGGGCGAGGGGGAGCAGGGCCTGGTGGCGGGGCTCAACAGCTCCGCCCAGGCCCTGGGGAGGATGCTCGGGCCCATCGTGGGCACGGGGCTCTACCGCCTGGCCCCCGAGGGGCCCTACGTCCTCGGGGCCTCCCTCCTCCTCCTCGCCCTCCTTTTCCTTCCCGCCCTCTTCCGCCGGGCGAGGCTTTAGCATGCGGCTTCTCCTTTTCCGGCAACGGAACTTCCGCAACCTGGCCCTGGAGGCCTACCGCCCCCCGCCGGGCCTTTCCGCCCTGGTGGGGGCCAACGCCCAGGGGAAGACGAGCCTCCTCCTGGGGATCCACCTGGCCCTAGGGGGGGAGGTCCCCCTGGGCCTTGCCGACCTCGTCCGCTTCGGGGAGGAGGAGGCTTGGCTTCTCGCCGAGGTGGAGACGGAGCTCGGGGCCTACCGCCTGGAGCACCGCCTGGGCCCCGGGGGGCGGGAGGTCTTCCTCAACGGGAAGCGGGTGAGCCTTCGGGCCCTTTGGGAGCTTCCCGGCTCGGTCCTCGTCTCCCCTCTGGACCTCGAGGTCGTCCTCGGGGCCAAGGAGGAAAGGCGGGCCTACCTGGACCGGCTCATCGCCCGCTTTTCCCGCCGCTACGCCGCCCTCCTTTCCGCGTACGAGAAGGCGCTGCGCCAGCGGAACGCCCTCCTCAAGGCCGGGGGGGAGGGCCTTTCCGCCTGGGACCGGGAGCTCGCCCGCTACGGGGACGAGATCGTGGCCCTGAGGCGCCGCTTCCTCCGGCGCTTCACCCCCATCCTGCGGGAGGTCCATGCCGCCCTCGCCCCCAAGGAGGCGGGGCTTCGCTTGGAGGAGACCGCGGGGGAAGGGGTGCTCCGGGCCCTCGAGGCCAGCCGGGCCGAGGAGCGGGAGCGGGGCCAGACCCTGGTGGGGCCCCACCGGGACGACCTGGTTTTCCTCCTGGAGGGGCGGCCCGCCCACCGGTTCGCCAGCCGCGGGGAGGCCAAGACCCTGGCCCTGGCCCTGCGCCTCGCCGAGCACCGCCTCCTCGGCGAGCACCACGGCGAGCCCCCCCTCCTCCTCGTGGACGAGTGGGGAGAGGAGCTGGACGAGGCCCGCAGGCGGGCCGTCCTCGCCTACGCCGAGGCCCTGCCCCAGGCCATCCTGGCGGGGCTGGAAGCCCCCCCGGGGGTGTCGGTATGCTCGGTGGTACGAGGGGTGGTCCTGTGCCCTGGCGCCTGAAGGAGGTGATCCCCGAGGCCCTGAAGCGGGCCGGGGGCAAGGAGCGGCTCAGGCGGGGCCTCGTCCTCGCCGCCTGGCGGGAGGTGGCGGGAAAGGACCTCGCCCGCTTCACCGAGGCGGTGGCCCTGGAGGAGGGCGTCCTCGTGGTCCACGTGCCCGACCCCGTGGTGGCCCACCAGCTCACCTACACCCGCCTCGCCCTCCTCCGCCGCTACGAGGAGCGCTTCCCCGGGACGGTGCGGGAGATCCGGTTCCAGGTGGGCCCCCTCGAGGCGGAAGGGGCGGAAGCCCCCCTACCCTCAGACCCCGGCCGCCTGCGGGAGGCGGGTCGCAAGGCCCTGGCCCTGGCGGAAAAGGCCCCTCCGGAGCTCCGGGAGCGGGTGGCCCGGGCCGCCCTGGCCCTCTTCCAGAGGCAGCGGGGGGACCCCTGCCCCGTCTGCCAAGCGTTGAGCGAGACCCATCCCTGCCCCACCTGCCGCCGCCACCTGGAAGACCCCGGGGTGCGGCGGGCGGCGGAGCGGCTCATGCGGGGCCAGGAGGCGGGCCTCGAGGGGGACGCCCTCCGGGCCGCCCGCCACCTGGCCCGGGAAAACCTCCTCGCCCAGATGCGGGACCTCTACCCCGAGGCCCTGCGGAGCGAGGAGTTCCGCCCCCTCCTCGCCGACCTGGCCCGCCGCTATCGCAACCTTTTTCCCCAGGAGCCCCTACCCGAAGGGGTGCGGAGCCTGCTCAAGGAGGGGTGAATGCGCCGCGCCTTCCTCCTCGCCTTCCTAGGCCTCGCCCTGGCCCAGGCCACCTACACCGTGGCCCCCGGGGACACGCTCTACTCCATCGCCCGCAGGCACGGGACCACGGTGGAGGCCCTCATGCGCTTAAACGGGCTGGAAAGCTTCCTCCTCCAGCCGGGGCAGGTCCTCAAGCTCCCCTCGGGGGAAAGGACCCACGTGGTGGCCCCGGGGGACACCCTCTTTTCCCTGGCGCGCCGCTACGGCACCACCGTGGAAGCCCTCATGCGCCTAAACGGCCTCTCCTCCCCGGAGATCAAGGTGGGGCAGGTCCTGAGGCTTCCCGAAGAGGGCGAGGCGCCTCCGCCCCCTCCCCCGGAGCCGGAGGCCCTGGACCCGGAAAGCCCCCTCCTCCGGGCCGTCCTCCGCTACCTGGGGGTGCCCTACAAGTACGGGGCGAACTCCCCCTTGGCCCTGGACTGCTCCGCCTTCGTGGCCCAGGTCTACGCCGAGCTGGGCGTGGCCCTCCCCCGGACCACCAAGGAGCAGTACCAGGCCTTCCCCCCTGCGGAGGCCCCGCGCCCGGGGGACCTGGTCTTCTTCAGCTTCGGCGGGAAGGAGGTGGACCACGTGGGGATCTACCTGGGCCGGGGGGTCTTCGCCCACGCCTCTAGCTACGGAAGCCGGGTGGTCATAGAGAGCCTCGAGGCCCCCTTCTACCGGAAGGTCTACCGGGGGGCGAGGCGGGTCATGGCCAGTCCGGAACCTCCCCCCGCGCCTTCCGCAACGCCATGAGGAGGGCTTCTCCCGGCCTTCCCTCCCCCCGGAAGGCCTCGGTTTCCCGCTCCAGCCAGGCCTCCCCCTTGCGGAAGAGCACCCCCCTTCCTTCCGTCAGGGCCTCTTCCACCAAGGCCCCCAGGGAGTAAAAGGGGGCCCCTTGGGGTAGGTCCGGGTCAAAGCCCTGCCGGGAAAGAACCTTCCCGTAAGGCTTCTCCCTAGCCTCCATCGTGCCCCCCTCGGCGAAGTAGCGCCTCAGGACCCGGTTCCAGTCCCCCACCCGGCTGTAGGGGGCCATAGCCTGGTAGGCCTCTTCCAGGTCTGCTTCCGTGTAGGGGCGGTAGCGGTCCTCGTGGACCACGAGCCTCCGGGGAAGCCTGGGCCTCGGGGGGCCCTCCTCGTCGGGTACGCCCACGGCCAGGCCCGCCACGGGGAGAACCCCGGGGGGAAGCTTTAGGAGGTCTAGGAGGGCCTCAATCCCGTTCAGCACCCCCCCGATGAAACAGACCCCGTAGCCCAGGGCCTCGGCGGTGAGGGCCAAATAGGCCCCGGCAAGCCCCGCGTCCAGGATGGCGAAGTGAAGGGCGGTCCTGGGCCAAGGGGCCATCTTCTGCCCCCGGTGCTCCAAAAGCCTTTCCAGGCGGTGGATATCTGCCAAAAGGACGAAGAACTCCGCCGCCTGCCTTATGTGTTCCTGATCCCCGGAAAGCCTTGCGATCTCGTCCCGGAGGGCCGGGTCCTTCACCCGGACCACGGAGTAGAGCTGGGCGCTGGCGTCGGTGGGAGCTCGCTGCAGGGCAAAAAGGAGCTTTTCCAGGTCCTCCTCGGGGATGGGAAGGGGCTTGAAGCGCCGTACGCTCCGCCTTTTGGCCAGGACTTCCAGAAGCTCCATGGCGGCTATGCTACTCCAGGGGAAACTCCAGCCGCACCACCTTCCAACCCCAAAGCCCCTGCCGCTCCAGGTAAAGCCGGCTTTCCGGATCGTCCTTGTGGTGGATGTAGGCGGTGCGGAAGCCTTGGTACTTTAGCCGCCAGTTCTTCACCTCCTCCTTGGGGGCCTCCCCGGGCCCAGCCCCGGTGCCCAAGGCGGCCAGGCCCTCCGGAGAAACGAGGACCTCCACCAAGGGGTCCACCAGTCCGGCGGCGAAGAGGTAGGCGAGGCCGGCGAAGGGGTTGGCCTGGACCTCCTTCCCCACCTCCTTGAGAAGCTGTGCGTGGATCTGGGCCTTGAGGCCCTCCCGCACCCGGGGGAAGTCCACCATCCTTTCCAGCCGGGCCCGGTCCCCCTCGAGGATGGCCCCCTGGAGGTCGCGGAGGAAGAGGTAGGGAGAGGCCCAGGTGTAAAGGCCAAGGCCCAAGGCCAAAAGTCCAAGCGCCACCAGGAATGCCCTTATGCCCCTCATGGTTTCCAGGATAGGAGAGGGCAAGCCCATCCCCTGTTCAAAAGCCCAAAAGGCGAAGGTAAGCTCCCCAGATGGTCTCCCCGAAGAAGAAGGCCACCACCCCCCCAAGGGCCAGGTAGGGGCCGAAGGGAAGCTTCCTTTGCCTAAGGAGAAGGCCCACAAGGGCTCCGGCGAAGACCCCGAGGAAAAGGGCCAGGAAAGCGTAGGGCCCAAGCCAGGCCCCTAAGGCCCCCAGAAGCTTCACGTCCCCGTAGCCCATGGCCACGGGCTCTTCTTCCCCTTCCTCGGGAAGGGGCCTAAAGGCCCAGTAAAGCCCCCCGGCGAGGGCGAGCCCCCCGGCGGCGAGGAGGGCCCCTTTGAGGCTCACCAGGAAGTCCAGGCCCAAGAGGGGGGCGAGGAGGAGGGAGAGGGGCAGAAGGAGCAGGGTGAGGCGGTCCGGGAGGACCACCGGCCTTCCGGTGCGCCCCGAAAGGGCCCAGGTGAGGAAGGCCAGGGCCATCCCCACCCCCGGGCCCAAAAGGGCCCCGAAGAGGGCCGCCATGTGGACCTGGTGGGGGCCCACGGGGACCTCGGGCCTGGGCTCCCTAAAGCGCCTCAGGAAAAGGCTCCCGTACCCCGCCACGAGGCCAAGCCCCCCGGCGGCGAGGAGGGCCCCGTCCAGGCTTTCCCTAAAGGGGAGGGGGAAGGCCAGCGCCCAGGAGGCAAGAAGCCCCAGGAAAAGAAGCCCGTAGGTGAGGGCATCGGGAAGCTCAAAGGTGTCCAGGTCAATGAAGGCGAGGGCCACCAGGAAGCTCAAGAAGGCGAAGACCAAGGCCGCTTCCACCGAGGGCGGGTAAGAGAGGGCGGCGAGGAGGAAAAGCCCTCCCGTGAGCCCTTCCACCAGGGGGTAACGGGGGCTTATGGGCTCGCCGCAGTAGCGGCACCGCCCCCTAAGGGCCAGGTAGGAAAGGATAGGGACGAGGTCCAAGGCCGAAAGCCTGTGGGCGCAGTGGGGACAGCGGGAAGGGGGGAAGACGATGGACTCCCCCTTGGGCAGGCGGTGGATGACCACGTTGAGAAAAGAGCCCACCACGAGGCCCAAGACCAGGGCGAAGAGGGGCCACATGGGGGCATTTTACGGGGAAGGAAGGCTTCTTCCACCGGTTTTTCACGGGACTGGGGTAGGATAGACTCGTGACGCCGGAAACCGCTTACCAAAACCTTTTGGAGTTCCAGAGGGAGACCGCCTATCTGGCCTCCTTGGGGGCCTTGGCCGCCTGGGACCAGCGCACCATGATCCCCAAAAAGGGGCACGAGCACCGGGCCCGGCAGATGGCCGCCCTGGCCCGCCTCCTCCACCAGCGCATGACCGACCCCAGAATCGGGGAGTGGCTGGAGAAGGTGGAGGGCTCCTCCCTGGTGCAAGACCCCCTCTCCGACGCCGCCGTGAACGTGCGGGAGTGGCGCCAGGCCTACGAAAGGGCCCGGGCCATTCCCGAAAGGCTCGCCGTGGAGCTCGCCCAGGCGGAAAGCGAGGCGGAGAGCTTCTGGGAGGAGGCCAGGCCCAGGGACGACTGGCGGGGCTTCCTGCCCTACCTGAAGCGGGTCTACGCCCTCACCAAGGAGAAGGCGGAGGTCCTCTTCGCCCTCCCCCCGGCCCCCGGGGACCCCCCCTACGGGGAGCTTTACGACGCCCTCCTGGACGGGTACGAGCCGGGAATGCGGGCCCGGGAGCTTCTTCCCCTCTTCGCCGAGCTCAAGGAGGGGCTCAAGGGCCTTCTGGACCGGATCCTGGGAAGTGGGAAGAGGCCCGACACCTCCATCCTCCACCGTCCCTACCCCGTGGAGGCCCAAAGGCGCTTCGCCCTGGAGCTCCTTTCGGCCTGCGGCTACGACCTCGAGGCCGGCCGCCTAGACCCCACGGCCCACCCCTTTGAGATCGCCATCGGCCCCGGGGACGTGCGCATCACCACCCGCTACTACGAGGACTTCTTCAACGCCGGGATCTTCGGCACCCTCCACGAGATGGGCCACGCCCTCTACGAGCAAGGCCTGCCCAAGGAGCACTGGGGCACCCCGAGGGGGGAGGCGGTCTCCTTGGGGGTCCACGAGTCGCAAAGCCGCACCTGGGAGAACCTGGTGGGCCGCTCCCTGGGCTTCTGGGAGCGCTTCTTCCCCCGGGCCCGGGAGATCTTTGCGAGCCTGGGGGACGTAAGCCTCGAGGACTTCCACTTCGCCGTCAACGCCGTGGAGCCCTCCCTCATCCGGGTGGAGGCGGACGAGGTCACCTACAACCTCCACATCCTGGTGCGCCTAGAGCTGGAGCTCGCCCTCTTCCGCGGGGAGCTCTCCCCCGAGGACCTGCCGGAGGCGTGGGCGGAGAAGTACCGGGACCACCTGGGCGTGGCCCCCAAGGACTACAAGGACGGGGTCATGCAGGACGTCCACTGGGCCGGGGGGCTTTTCGGCTACTTCCCCACCTATACCCTGGGCAACCTCTACGCCGCCCAGTTCTTCCAGAAGGCGGAGGCCGAGCTCGGCCCCCTGGAGCCCAGGTTCGCCCGGGGCGACTTCCGGACCTTCCTGGATTGGACGCGCGCGCGGATCCACGCCGAGGGAAGCCGCTTCCGCCCCCGGGTCCTGGTGGAACGGGTGACGGGGGAGGCCCCAAGCGCCAGGCCCTTCCTGGCCTATCTGGAGAAAAAGTACGCCGCCCTCTACGGCTGACGCCATCCCCGGCACTTAGAAAGGGGCCGGGCCTTGAAGGCCCGGCCCCTTAGCCGCTAGGGCTTAGAAGTCCATGTCCCCGGCGCCCGCGGAGGCGGGGGTGGACTCCTTCTTCTCGGGCTTCTCCGCCACCACCGCCTCGGTGGTGAGGATGAGGGCGCCGATGGAGGCGGCGTTCTGCAGGGCGGAGCGGGTCACCTTGGCGGGGTCAACGATGCCCGCCTCCACCATGTCCACAAACTCCCCGGTGGCGGCGTTGAAGCCGTAGCGGAGGTTCTTGGTCTCGGCCAGGATCTGCTGGACGATCACCGAGCCCTCGTACCCGGCGTTCTCGGCGATCTGGCGGGCAGGCTCCTCCAGGGCCCGGCGCACGATCTTGGCGCCCGTGGCCTCGTCGCCCTCCAGCTTCTTGATGAGCTCCTCCACGGCGCTGATGGCCCGGAGGAGGGTCACGCCGCCGCCGGGCACGATGCCCTCCTCCACCGCGGCCCGGGTGGCGTTCAGGGCGTCCTCAAAGCGGTGCTTCTTCTCCTTGAGCTCGGTCTCCGTGGCGGCGCCCACCCGGATCACGGCCACGCCACCCGCGAGCTTCGCCAGGCGCTCCTGGAGCTTCTCCCGGGCGTACTCGCTGTCGGTGGTCTCCAGCTCCTTCTTGATGCCGTTGATCCGGGCCTCGATGTCCTCCTTCTTGCCCTTGCCGCCCACGATGGTGGTCTCGTCCTTGGTGATCCGCACCCGCTCGGCCCGGCCCAGCATGGAGAGGGTGGCGTTCTCCAGCTTGAAGCCGAGCTCCTCGGAGATCACGGTGCCGCCGGTGACCGCGGCGATGTCCTTGAGCATCTCCTTCCTGCGGTCACCGAAGCCGGGAGCCTTCACCGCGGCCACGCTCAGGGTGCCCCGGAGCTTGTTGACCACCAGGGTGGCCAAAGCCTCGCCCTCCACGTCCTCGGCGATGATCAGGAGGGGCTTGCCCGTCTGGGCCACCTGCTCCAGGATGGGGAGGAGCTCACGGACGTTGGAGATCTTCTTCTCCACGATGAGGATGAAGGCGTCCTCGAGGACCGCCTCCATCGTCTCGGGGTTGGTGACGAAGTAGGGGGAGATGTACCCCTTGTCAAACTGGTACCCCTCCACGAACTTGAGCTCGGTCTCGAGGCTCTTGGACTCCTCGACCGTGATGATGCCCTCCTTCCCCACCTTCTCCATGGCGTCGGCAATCAGCTTGCCGACCTCGGGGTCGTTGGCGGAGATGGTGGCCACCTCCTCAATGGCCTTCCGGTCCTCCACGGGGATGGCGAGGGCCTTGATCTTCTCCACCGCGGCCTCCACCGCCTTCTCAATGCCCCGCTTGAGGGCGAGGGGGTTGGCCCCGGCGGCCACGTTCTTCAGGCCCTCCCGGACGATGGCCTGGGCGAGGACGGTGGCCGTGGTGGTCCCGTCACCGGCCACGTCGTTGGTCTTGGAGGCCACCTCCTTGAGGAGCTGGGCCCCGATGTTCTCCAGGTGGTCCTCCAGCTCCACCTCCTTGGCCACCGTCACCCCGTCCTTGGTGATGGTGGGGGAGCCGAACTTCTTCTCCAGGACCACGTTCCGGCCCCGAGGACCCAGGGTGACCTTCACCGCGTTGGCCACCGCATTCACGCCGCGCTCCAGCGCCCGGCGAGCCGCCTCGTCAAACACCAGGATCTTCGCCATAGTTCACCTCCTTTACTGCAGGACCGCAAGCAGGTCGCGCTCGGAGAGGATCACGTACTCCTCGCCGTCAATCTCAATCTCGGTGCCGCCGTACTTGGCGAAGACCACGATGTCCCCCTCCTTCACCTCGAGGGGCACCCGCTGGCCGTTCTCCAAGACGCGGCCCGTGCCCACCGCGATCACCTTGCCCTTCTGGGGCTTCTCCTTGGCGGTGTCGGGGAGCACGATGCCGCCCTTGGTCTTGGGCTCCTCCTCAATCCGCTTCACCACCACCCGGTCTCCTAGGGGCTTGATCACCGTCTTCACCTCCGCGGCCATATCCACTCCCTCCTTTGACGCCCAAAGGGTGAGAGTGTCAAACCAAGGGTCATTATCCTGGCCTGGCGCCCCTTTGTCAAGGGGGTTGAGGGGAGGGTTATAAGGGTGCGCCCCCTGAACGCTGCCGCAGGGCCTCGTAGAGGAGGAGGGCGGCGGTGACGGCCACGTTGAGGCTGTCCGCTCGCCCCCGCATGGGGATCCGCACCCGCACCTGGGCCCGCCTCTTCCAGGCCTCGGGGAGGCCCTTGTCCTCCGCCCCGAGGAGGAAGGCCACCCCTCCCCGGTAGTCCCCCTCCCAGTAGAGCCTCTCCCCCTCGGGGGTGGCCGCCACCAGGGGGAGGCTTTGTTCCTCCAGGAAGCGGGCCGCCTCCTCCTCCGCCACGGGGTAGACGGGAAGGGCGAAGACCGCCCCCGTGGAGTTGCGGATCACCTGGGGGCTAAAGAGGTCCACCCCTTCGGCCACCAGGACGAGGTCCGCCCCCGCCCCGTCCGCCGCCCGGAGGATGGCCCCCAGGTTGCCGGGCTTCTCCAGGCCCAAGAGGACGAGGACCAGGGGGGCGGCCCCAAGGGCCACCCCGGCGAGGCTTCTTCGGGGGAGGCGGAAGACCCCGAGGACCTGGGCGGGGTTCTCCCGGGTGGAGACCCGGGCCAGGGCCCTTTCCGAAAGCTCCAACACCTCCGCGCCGCCGGCCAGGGCGCGGTCCTCGGGGCGGGCCTTGGGCCCGAGGAGGAGGGTCTCCAGGGAGAGGCCCGCCTCGAGGGCCCTTTCCACCTCCCGCCGCCCCTCCACGAGAAAGCGGCCGGTCCGCTCCCGCTCCTTCCGCTCCTTGAGGGCGGCGAGGGCCTTTACCCGGGGGTTTTGCGGGCTTTCAATCCGCACGGAGGCTTATTGTAAAGGCCGCCACCCGGGGACCGGAAAGCTCCAGAAGGAGCCTTTCCACCTGGGGAAGCTCCTCCAGCATCCGGGAAACCCGGAGGACGAGCTCCTTGTAGGCCTGAAGCCCCTCCACCCGTCCCGCGAGGGGGCGGAGGAGCTCTTCCGCGTCCTTGGCGGTGAGGGGGGAGAGGCGTTGCTCCAGCACCTGGTCCCCCAGGGGGGTGGGCAGGACGAGGGCCAGGACGGGCCCGAAAAGGGGGTGGGGCTCGGCCACAAGGCGGAGCCTAAGCCCCTCCTCCTCGCCCAGGGAGAGGCCAAAAGCGCGCAGCAAGGCCTCCCCCTCCTCCTGGGAGAGGGCGCGCTTCCCCTCCACGAGCTTTCTCGCCTCCTCCAGCCGGAGGTCCGGGAAGTCGGGGAAGAAGAGAGGCTCCTCCCGCCACCGCCTGTAGCCCCAGGCCCGGGCGAGGGCGATGGCCGCGGACTCGGGGAAGCGGTAGACGGGGACGGAACCCAAAACCCGGGCCCGCCCCGAGGAAAGCCCCATGAGGCAGGCCAGGTAGGTCTTCCCTCCCCGCACCTCCCGCAAAAGCCCCAGCACCTCCTCCTCCGGGGCGAAGCCCACGGGCACGAAGAGGAGGAAGACGCTCCCCACGTCGCTCGCCTCCGCCTCGGCGAGGGCCCGGCGGAAGGCCTCGAGGTCGGCCGTGGAGCCCAGGTCCACGTGCTCCACCTCCATCCCCCCTTCCTTCAGGGCCTCGAGGGCCAGGTTGGAGGGGCCGGAGGCGTTGGAGATGAGGCACACCCGCCCGTTCTCCGGTAAGGGGCCCTGGGCCAAAAGGAGGGCCACGTCAAAGGCCTCCTCCAGGCTGTTGGCCCGCACCACCCCCGCCTGGGCGAAGAGGGCCCTGACCAAGGGGTCGCGGGAGGGGTGGACCGCCAGGATGGGCTTTTTCTTCCCGATCCTGCGGGCGAGGCGGGAGAAGCGCCGGGGGTTGCCGAAGTGCTCCAGGTAAAGGAGGATGACCCGGGTCCGCTCGTCCTCCTCCCAGAACTGGAGGAGGTCGTTGGAGGAGATGTCCGCCTTGGCCCCAAGCGAAACGAAGCTCGCCACGCCGAGGCCCATCTCCTCGGCGAAGGCCAGCACCGCCCGGCCCAGGGTGCCGGACTGGCTGGAGATGGCCAAAGGCCCCTCCTTGGGTAGGGGGGCGAGGCCCGCCGCCAGGCGCACCCCGGGGTGGGTGTGGACGAGGCCCAGGGAGCCCGGGCCCAAAAGGCGCATCCCCAGCCGCCTCGCCTTGTCCGCCAGGGCCTGGGCCTCCTTAGGGGTGAAGCCCGTGGTGAGGACGATGGCCCCCCGCGCTCCCCGGCGCCCCGCGGCCTCGAGGGCCTCCGGGACCCGCTCCTTGGGCACGGCCACCACCACGAGGTCCACGGGCCCGGGGACGCTCTCCAGGCTGGGGTAGGCGAGGAGGGGCCCCACGGTGCCCCACTCCTCCCCGATGGCCTCGTTCACCGGGAAGACCGGCCCCTGGAAGCGGCCGAAGATGAGGTTTTCCAGGACGCGGTAGCCGATGCTCTCCGGGTCGCGGCTCGCCCCCACCACCGCCACCCCCCGGGGGAAGAAGAAGGGGTGGAGGCTGGCGATGGTGGAGACCTTCTCCCGCCACTCAAAGCGCCGGGCCGTCTCCTCCTCCATGAGGATCTCAAACTCCACCTCCACCTCCCCACCCTCCCGGTGGGCCCGGACGCGGAAGCCGCTTTCCATAAAAACGCTTAGCATTTGCTTGTTCTCCGCTAGGACGAAGGCCTGGAAGCGGCGCACCCCCCGTTTGGCGGCGATGAGGGCCAGGCGCTCCAGAAGGAGGGTGCCAAGGCCCTTCCCCTGGAAGGCGTCGTCCACCAGAAAGGCCACCTCGGCGGTGTCCTCCCCCTTGACCCGGACGTACTCCCCGGTGGCCACGATCCTGGGGGGCTCCCCCAGGAGGACCACCAGGGTCACCTTCTCCTCCTCGGGCTTGGCCGAGAGGAGGAGCTCGGCGGCCTTCTCCGGGGAGATGGGGGAGAAGAAGCGCAGGCGCAAGGACTCCGGGGAAAGCCGCTTTAGGAAGTCCACGAAGAGGGGGAGGTCCTTCTTCGTGGCCCGCCTTAGGAGGGCGGTGCGCCCGTCCTTGAGGAGGACGGGGCCCTCCTCGAGGCTGTACTGGGGGGTGGGGGCGGGCACGTAGCCCATACCCTTAGGGTACCGCGCTAGCATAGACCCATGCTCCGGTTGGACACCCGCTTCCTCCCTGGCTTCCCCGAGACCCTAAAGGCCAACACCGAAGCCCTGAGAGCTGCCCAGGAGGCCCTCTTGGCCAAGCGGCGGGATCCTCAGAACATGCTCGGCTGGATGGACCTCCCCGAGGACACGGAGACCCTGAGGGAGATCCGCCGCTACCGGGAGGCGAACCCCTGGGTGGAGGACTTCGTCCTCATCGGCATCGGGGGAAGCGCCCTGGGGCCTAAGGCCCTCGAGGCCGCCTTCAACGAGAGCGGGGTGCGCTTCCACTACGTGGACCATGTGGAGCCCGAGCCCATCCTCAGGCTCCTCCGCACCCTGGACCCCAGGAAGACCCTGGTGAACGCCGTCTCCAAGTCGGGGTCCACGGCGGAGACCCTGGCGGGCCTCGCCGTCTTCCTGAAGTGGCTTAAAGCGCACCTGGGGGAGGCCTGGCGGCGGCACCTTGTGGTGACCACCGACCCCAAGGAGGGCCCCTTGCGCGCCTTCGCCGAGCAGGAGGGGCTCAAGGCCTTCGCCATCCCCAAGGAGGTGGGCGGGCGCTTCTCCGCTCTCTCCCCCGTGGGGCTTCTCCCCCTGGCCTTCGCCGGCGCCGACCTGGACGCCCTCCTCATGGGGGCCCGCAAGGCCAACGAGACCGCCCTCGCCCCCCTCGAGGAGAACCTTCCTCTAAAGACCGCCCTCCTCCTCCACCTCCACCGCCACCTCCCGATCCACGTCTTCATGGTCTACTCGGAGAGGCTAAGCCACCTCCCCAGCTGGTTCGTCCAGCTCCACGACGAGTCCTTGGGGAAGGTAAACCGCCAAGGCCAGAGGGTGGGCACCACCGCGGTCCCCGCCCTCGGCCCCAAGGACCAGCACGCCCAGGTCCAGCTCTTCCGCGAGGGCCCCCTGGACAAGCTCCTCGCCCTGGTCATCCCGGAGGCCCCCCTCGAGGACGTGGAGATCCCGGAGGTGGAGGGCCTCGAGGCCGCCTCCTACCTCTTCGGCAAGACCCTCTTCCAGCTCCTGAAGGCGGAGGCCGAGGCCACCTACGAGGCCCTGGCCGAGGCGGGGCAGAGGGTCTACGCCCTCTTCCTCCCCGAGGTCTCCCCCTACGCCGTGGGCTGGCTCATGCAGCACCTCATGTGGCAGACCGCCTTCTTGGGGGAGCTCTGGGAGGTCAACGCCTTTGACCAGCCCGGGGTGGAGCTGGGCAAGGCCCTCACCCGCAAGCGGCTTGCGGGGTGACGGGCTTCCCCTCGCATCGGACAGGGGATAACCCGGCTTTGGAAGCGTGGAAAGCCGCTTGTGATATCCTGGACGAAGGAGGCGAGGCATGCAACGTTTGGAAGCCCTCGGTATTCACCCCAAAAAGCGGGTCTTCTGGAACACCGTCTCCCCCGTCCTCGTGGAACACACCCTTCTTCGGGGAGAAGGCCTTCTCGCCCACCACGGCCCCCTGGTGGTGGACACCACCCCCTACACGGGGAGAAGCCCCAAGGACAAGTTCGTGGTGCGGGAGCCGGAGGTGGAGGGGGAGATCTGGTGGGGAGAGGTGAACCAACCCTTCGCCCCGGAGGCCTTTGAGGCCCTCTACCAGAAAGTGGTCCAGTACCTCTCCGAGCGGGACCTTTACGTCCAGGACCTCTACGCCGGGGCGGACAGGCGCTACCGGCTCGCCGTGCGGGTGGTGACGGAAAGCCCCTGGCACGCCCTCTTCGCCCGCAACATGTTCATCCTCCCCCGCCGCTTCGGCAACGACGATGAGGTGGAGGCCTTCGTCCCTGGCTTCACCGTGGTCCACGCCCCCTACTTCCAGGCGGACCCCGAGCGGGACGGGACGAGGAGCGAGGTGTTCGTGGGGATCAGCTTCCAGAGGAGGCTCGTCCTCATCGTGGGCACCAAGTACGCCGGGGAGATCAAGAAGAGCATCTTCACCGTCATGAACTACCTCATGCCCAAGCGGGGGGTCTTCCCCATGCACGCCTCGGCCAACGTGGGGAAGGAAGGGGACGTGGCGGTCTTCTTCGGCCTCTCCGGCACCGGCAAGACCACCCTCTCCACCGACCCGGACCGCCCCCTCATCGGCGACGACGAGCACGGCTGGAGCGAGGATGGGGTCTTCAACTTTGAGGGCGGGTGCTACGCCAAGGTGATCCGCCTCTCCCCGGAGCACGAGCCCCTGATCTACAAGGCCTCCAACCAGTTTGAGGCCATCCTGGAGAATGTGGTGGTCAACCCGGAAAGCCGCCGGGTCCAGTGGGACGACGACTCCAAGACAGAAAACACCCGCTCCTCCTACCCCATCGCCCACCTGGAGAACGTGGTGGAGTCGGGCGTGGCAGGCCACCCTAGGGCCATCTTCTTCCTCTCCGCCGACGCCTACGGGGTCCTGCCCCCCATCGCCCGGCTTTCCCCGGAGGAGGCCATGTACTACTTCCTCTCCGGCTACACCGCCCGGGTGGCGGGGACGGAGCGGGGCGTGACCGAGCCCAGGGCCACCTTCTCCGCCTGCTTCGGCGCCCCCTTCCTCCCCATGCACCCCGGAGTGTACGCGAGGATGCTGGGGGAGAAGATCCGGAAGCACGCGCCTCGGGTCTACCTGGTGAACACGGGCTGGACCGGTGGGCCCTACGGGGTAGGGTACCGCTTCCCCCTCCCCGTGACCCGGGCCCTCCTGAAGGCCGCCCTCTCCGGGGCCTTGGAGAACGTCCCCTACCGCAGGGACCCCGTCTTCGGGTTTGAGGTGCCCCTCGAGGCCCCCGGCGTGCCCCAGGAGCTCTTAAACCCCCGGGAGACCTGGGCGGACAAGGAGGCCTACGACCAGCAGGCGCGGAAGCTTGCCCGCCTCTTCCAGGAAAACTTCCAGAAGTACGCCTCCGGGGTGGCCAAGGAGGTGGCCGAGGCCGGGCCCCGCACCGAGTGATGCCTTCCCTCCAGGACCTCTACGCCGCCTTCCGCCGCATCGCCCCCTACACCCACCGCACCCCCCTCCTCACCTCCCGCCTCTTGGACGAGCTTTTGGGAAAGCGCCTTCTCCTCAAGGCCGAGCACCTGCAGAAGACGGGGAGCTTCAAGGCCCGGGGGGCGCTTTCCAAAGCCCTCACCCTGAAGGCCCCCAAGGGGCTTCTCGCCGTATCCAGCGGCAACCACGCTCAGGGGGTGGCCTATGCCGCCAAGGTGCTCGGGGTGAAGGCCCTGGTGGTCATGCCCGAGGACGCGAGCCCCTACAAGAAGGCCTGCGCCCGGGCCTACGGGGCCGAGGTGGTGGACCGGGGGGTGAGGGCAGAGAACCGGGAGGAGGTGGCCCGGGCCCTTCAGGAGGAGACGGGCTACGCCCTGATTCACCCCTTTGACGACCCCCTGGTCATGGCCGGGCAGGGGACGGCGGGGCTTGAGCTTCTGGCCCAGGCGGGGCGGATGGGGGTCTTCCCCGAGGCCGTCCTCGCCCCCGTGGGGGGCGGGGGGCTCCTCGCCGGGGTGGCCACGGCGGTGAAGGCCCTCTCCCCCACGACCCTCGTCCTCGGGGTGGAGCCCGAGGCCGCGGACGACGCCAAAAGGAGCCTGGAAGAGGGCAGGCTCGTCCGCCTCCCCGAAGCCCCCAGGACCCGGGCGGACGGGGTGCGGACGCTAAGCCTGGGGGAGCACACCTTTCCCGTCCTCCGGGAAAGGGTGGACGGGATCCTTGCGGTGAGCGAGGAGGCGATCCTCGAGGCGGAGCGCCTCCTCTTCACCCGCACCAAGCAGGTGGTGGAGCCCACGGGCGCCCTCCCCCTGGCCGCGGTGCTGGAGCACGGGGCGAGGCTTCCCCAAACCCTCGCCCTCCTCCTCTCCGGGGGCAACCGGGACTTCTCTCCCTAGGGGGGCGGGGTAAGCTGACCCCGTGATCGTCAAGGAAGGCCTCCTACCCATAGAGGAAGTGGCCGCCAAGCTCGGCCTGGACCGGGACCGGCTTTACCTCTACGGCCCCCACATGGCCAAGGTCCTGGGGGAGCCCCCAAAGGCCAAGGGCAAGCTGGTCCTCGTCACGGCCATCACCCCCACGCCGGCGGGGGAAGGCAAGACCACCACGGCCATCGGCCTCGTGGACGCCCTCTGGCGCCTGGGGAAGCGGGCGGCCTTGGCCCTGAGGGAGCCCTCTTTGGGGCCCGTCTTCGGGGTCAAGGGCGGGGCCACGGGGGGAGGAAGGGCCCGCGTGGAGCCCCGGCACGAGATCAACCTCCACTTCACCGGGGACTTCCACGCGGTGACCAGCGCCGTGAACCTCCTGAACGCCCTTCTGGACAACCACCTTCACCAAGGGAACGAGCTCGGCATAGACCCCAGGCGCATAGAGCTCAAGCGGGCCATAGACATGAACGACCGGGCCCTGAGGCACATCGTCTTGGGCCTTGGGGGCAAGGCCCACGGGGTGCCCCGGGAAGGGGGGTTTGAGCTCACCGTGGCCAGCGAGGTCATGGCCCTCATGAGCCTGGCCCGGGACTTCCAGGACCTGAAACGCCGCCTCGGCCGGATGCGGGTGGCCTTCACCCACGAGGGCAAGCCCGTCTACGCCGAGGACCTTATGGCGGTGGGGGCCATGGCCGCCCTTCTCCGGCAGGCCTTCCTCCCCAACCTGGTGCAGACCGCCGAGGGCAACCCCGCCTTCATTCACATGGGGCCCTTCGGCAACATCGCCCACGGGACGAACTCCCTGAGGGCAAGCCTCTTCGCCTTGGGCCTTGCGGACCTCGTGGTGCAGGAGGCGGGTTTCGCCACCGACCTCGGCCTGGAGAAGTTCATGAACGTGGTGGCCCGCACCGCGGGGCTCATCCCCGAGGCGGTGGTCCTGGTGGCCACCCTAAGGGCCCTCCGCTACCACGGAGGGCAGGACGCCTACGGGATGCCGGACCCGAAGGCGGTGAAGGCGGGCCTCGCCAATCTGGAAAAGCACGTGGAGAACGTGGAGCTTTTCGGCTACAAGCCCGTGATCGCCCTAAACCGCTTTCCCGGGGATACCCCGGAGGAGATCGCCCTGGTGCGGGCCTTCGCCGAGGAAAAGGGCCTCCCCTTCGCCCTAAGCGAGGTGTACGCCAAGGGAGGCGAGGGCGGCTTAGAGCTCGCCGAAAGGGTCTTGGAAGCCCTGGACCTACCCCACGCCTACCGGCCCCTCTACCCCCTCGAGGCCCCCCTGGAGGCGAAGGTGGAGGCCATCGCCACCCGGGTCTACGGGGCGGAAGGGGTGGAGTGGAGCGAGGAGGCCAAGAGGGCCCTCAAGGCCGCCCAGAAGGAGGGGTGCGAGGCCTTGCCCGTGGTCGTGGCCAAGGCCGCCACCTCCCTTTCCGATAACCCCAGGCTCCGGGGCAGGCCCCGGGGCTTCACCGTGCGGGTTACGGACCTCCGCTGCCGCCTGGGGGCGGGGTTTGTGGTGGTCTACATGGGAGGGATAGAGACCCTTCCCGGCCTCCCCAAGACCCCCCAGGCCTTCGGGATTGACGTGGACGAGGAGGGGAATATCCGGGGGATGGACTACTGAAAGACCCCACCGCGGCCTAGGCCGCGGTGGGGGCCCCAAAAAGGGGCAGGCGCTTTAGATCCCGTGCTGGTCCGCCCGTTGCTTCTCCACGGGAAGCCCCGTGGCCCCGTGGAAGGCCTCCACCTCCTCCAGGAAGCGGCGGAAGAGGTAGAGGGCATCGTGGGGGCCCGGGGCGGCCTCGGGGTGGTACTGGACGGAGAAGACGGGGTAGCGGGCGTGGGCCATGCCCTCGAGGGTCCCGTCGTTCAGGTTCACGTGGGTGGGGCGGAAGTCCTTGAGGGAGTCAATGTCCACGGCGTAGCCGTGGTTCTGGCTGGTGATCTCAATCTTCCCCGTCTGCAGGTTCTTCACCGGGTGGTTCGCCCCCCGGTGGCCGAACTTCATCTTGAAGGTCCGCCCTCCCGCCGCAAGGGCGAGAAGCTGGTGGCCTAAGCAGATGCCAAAGGTGGGGAGAAGCCCCATGAGCTTCCAGATGGTCTCGTGAGCGTAGCGGGGCATGGTGGGGTCGCCGGGCCCGTTGGAGATGAGGAGGCCGTGGGGCTCCAAGGCCATGATCTGGTGGGCCGGGGTCTTCCCGGGGACCACGATGACCTCAAAGCCGAGGGCGGCCAGGTTCTCCACGATGGCGTGCTTGATGCCGAAGTCCATGACCACGATGCGCCGCCCCGACTTCAAAGTGGGCCAGGCGTAGGGCAGGGGGGTGGAGACCTCGGGGGTCATGTCCCGGCCGTCAATGTCCGTCCAGGCCTGGGCCTCCCGGCGCAAAGCCTCGAGCTCCTCCTGGGTGAAGGCGTGGTCGGGGGCGCCGAAGAGGCTCGCGTGGGCGATGGTCCCCTTCAGCACCCCGCCTTCCCGGATCTTCCGCACCAGGGCCCTCGTGTCTATGCCCTCAATCCCCACCACCCCGTAGAACTCCATGAACTCCCCGATGGTCTGCTGGGCCCGGGGGTTGGAGGCCACGCGGCTGAACTCCTTGGCCACAAAGCCCCTCACCCAGGGGCGGTTGGACTGCATGTCGTAGACGTTCACCCCGTAGTTGCCCTGGTGGGGGTAGGTCATGACCACGATCTGCCCGTGGTAGCTGGGATCGGTCATGATCTCTTGGTAGCCGGTCTGGGCGGTGTTGAAGACCACCTCCCCCACCGTCTTCCCCCGGGCGCCGAAGGCGTAGCCGCGGTAGACGGTCCCGTCTTCCAGGACCAAAACGGCGCGCTCCTTCACTCCAGCCATTCCTCCTCCTCTATCCCCGCTTGCCTCAGGATGCGCTTTAGAAGGTCCACGCCAATCTCCCCTCGGTGGGGATTGGGCAAGACCAGGCGGATGGACCCCCGCACCATGAACTGGTCCTGCCCCCCGTGTAGGGCCCGGAAAACCCCAAGGCCTTAAGCCTGGCCACGAGCTCTCTCCGGGAAACGGGCCTAAGCCGCCTCGCCATGGGGTAGCTCAATGCGAACCTCGCCCAAGGGCGGGGGGGGTCTCACCCCGGGAGAGCAGAGAGAGAAGCCAGTCCTCCAGGGCCGCCTGCAGGTTGGCCTCGCACTCCTTTAAGCTCTTCCCCGTGGCCCAGACCCCGGGGAGGTCGGGGATCTCCCCATAATAGGGCTCCTCATCGGCGATGAGCTCGTAGCGGGCCCGGGCCATGGCCTCCTCAAGGTAGCGGGTCAGGGTGCCCATCCTGTCCATTCTAGCCCCGGGAAGCCCCTGGGGAAAACTCCTTGATGACGGCGATCTCACGGCAGTTCTCGTAGAAGGGGCAGGCGTTGCACTCGCTCCAGACCTTGGGGGGAAGGGCCTCCCGGCTCGTGACCCGGTAGCCGAGGGCGCGGAAGAAGTTCACCTGTAAGGTCCAGGCGAAGACCCGGGGAAGCCCCAAATCCCGCGCCTCCCTCTCCGCCCCCAGGACGAGCCAGCGGCCCAGGCCCTGGCCCTGCCTTGTGGGGTGCACGGCGAGGCCGCGGATCTCGGCAAGGTCCCGCCAGAGGACGTGGAGGGCCACGGTGCCCACGATCTGGCCGTCCTCGTCCTCGAGGACCCAGAAGTCCCGGATGTTCTCGTAGAGGTGGCTATGGCTCCGCACCAGCATCAGGCCCTTCTCCGCCCAGTAGCGGATGAGCCAGTAGATGGCGTCCACGTCGCTTAAGCGCGCCTTCCTGAGCTCCACCCCCGCTTCAGGGCGCACCTCGGGGAGCGCTACCGTGGGAAGCTCCAGTTCAATCAAGGCCCACCTCCTTCTTGGCCTCCTCTAGCCTCTCCCGCACCGCCATAGGGGCCGTGCCCCCATAGGAGCGGCGCCTATGGATGGCGGTCTCCAGGCGGAGGAGGGGGAGGGCGTCCTCGGCGAAGAGGGGGTGGTGGGTTTGAAGCTCCTCGAGGGTGAGGTCTTTTAGAGGCCGCCCCTCCTCCACCAACCTCCTCACAAGCCGCCCCACCACGTGGTGGGCCTCCCTAAAGGGAAGCCCCTTTTCCGCCAGGTAGTCGGCAAGCTCCGTGGCCAGGGCATAACCCTCCTCCGCCGCCCGCCACATCCTTTCCCGGTTCCACGTAAGCCCGGGGAGCATGGCGGCGAGGAGCTTTAGGCTATCCCGGTAGGTGGCGAGGGCGTCCAAAAGGGGCTCCTTGTCCTCTTGCAGGTCCTTGTTGTAGGCCAAGGGAAGCCCCTTGATCACGGTGGAAAGCCCCACCAAGGCCCCGAGGACCCTTCCCGCCTTGGCCCGGATGAGCTCCAGGATGTCCGGGTTCTTCTTCTGGGGCATGATGGAAGACCCGGTGGCGAAGGCGTCGGGGACCTCCACGAAGCCGAACTCCTCGGTGCTGTAGAGGATGAGCTCCTCCGCCATGCGGGAGAGGTGGAGCATGCCGATGTTCAAGGCGGAAAGGACCTCCAGGGCGAAGTCCCGGGAGGCCACCGCGTCCAGGGAGTTCCGCATGGGGGCCTTGAAGCCAAGCTCCCTGGCGGTGAAGTGGCGGTCTATGGGGAAGCCCGTCCCCGCGAGGGCCGCCGCCCCCAGGGGGCTTTCGTCCAAGCGCTCCTTGGCGTCCCTAAGCCGGCCGGCGTCCCGGGTGAGCATCTCGTAGTAGGCCAAGAACCAGTGGGAAAGGAGCACCGGCTGGGCCCGCTGCAGGTGGGTGTAGCCGGGGAGGACATAAAGGGGGTCCAGGTGCTTCTCGGCCTCCCGCACCAAGACGCGCCTGAGCTCGAGGAGAAGGGCCAAGAGCTCGTCTATAGCCCCCCGCAGGAAAAGCCTCAGGTCCGTGGCCACCTGGTCGTTGCGGCTACGGGCGGTGTGGAGCTTGCCCCCCGGGGGGCCGACGAGCTCGGTGAGGCGGGCCTCGAGGTTCATGTGCACGTCCTCCAGCTCCTCCCGCCAGGGAAAGGTGCCCGCCTCAATCTCCTCCTCTATCCGGTCCAGCCCCTTGAGGATGGCCTCGAGCTCCTCCGCGCTCAGGAGGCCCACGGCGTGGAGCATGCGGGCGTGGACCCGGTTCTGCCAGAGGTCCTCCCGCCAAAGGGCCCGGTCAAAGGCAAGGGAGGCGTTGAAGCGGGCCGCAAGGGCATCCGGCCCCTCCCCGAAGCGGCCTCCCCAGGTCCTATGCGCCATGGCCCTCCCTCTCCACAAGGGCCCGCACCCGGAGGCGCAGGGCCTGGATCTTGATGAAGCCCTCGGCGTCCTTCTGGTCGTAGCCCCCAAGCTCGTCAAAGGACACCAGGTCCTTCTGGTAGAGGCTCTTTGCCGCCTTCCGCCCCACCACGTAAACGTTCCCCTTGTAGAGCTTGAGCCGGGCCACGCCGGTGACTGCCTTCGCCACGTGGTCAAAGTAGGCCTGGAGGGCCTCCCGCTCCGGGGCGTACCAGAAGCCGTAGTAGACGAGCTCGGCGTACTTGGGGGAAAGCTGGTCCCGCTGGTGGAGGACCTCCCGGTCTAAGGTCAAGCTTTCCACCGCCCGCCTGGCGTGGTAGAGGATCGTCCCCCCCGGGGTCTCGTAGACCCCCCGGGACTTCATGCCTACAAAGCGGTTCTCCACGATGTCCACCCGGCCCACCCCGTGCCGCCCCCCGATCTCGTTGAGCCTCTGCAGAAGGGCCGCCGGGGAAAGCCTCTCCCCGTTCACCGCCACGGGGTCGCCCTCAAAAAACTCCACCTCCACGTACTCCGGGGCGTCGGGAGCCTCCTCGGGGTCTTGGGTCATGCGGAACATCCCCTTGGGGGGCTCGGCCCAGGGGTCCTCGAGGACTCCCCCCTCGTAGGAAATATGCAAGAGGTTGGCGTCCATGGAGTAAGGCTTCTCCTGGGTCACGGGGACGGGGATGCCGTGGGCCTCGGCGTAGGCGATCATCTCCTTGCGGCCCTGGAAGCTCCACTCCCGCCAGGGGGCGATGACCTTGATGTCGGGCTTCAGGGCGTAGGCGGTGAGCTCAAAGCGCACCTGGTCGTTCCCCTTCCCCGTGGCTCCGTGGGCGATGGCCTCCGCCCCCTCCTCCTCAGCGATCCTCACCAGGTGCTTGGCGATCAAAGGCCTCGCGATGGAGGTGCCCAGGAGGTAGTAGCCCTCGTAAACGGCCCCGGCCCGCATCATGGGGAAGACGAAGTCGCGGACGAACTCCTCCTTGAGGTCCAGGGCGATGGCCTTGGAAGCGCCCGTCCTCAGCGCCTTCTCCCGGGCCTCCTCCACCTCCTCCCCCTGGCCGATGTCCGCGGTGAAGGCGATGACCTCGGCCTGATAGGTCTCCTTGAGCCACTTCAGGATGATGCTGGTGTCCAGTCCGCCGGAGTAGGCCAAGACGATCTTCATGTCCCTCCCAGTATAGCCCCTCGAGGGGGCGTGCATAAGTATACAAAACCGGGGCGCTCTCCGCACCCCGGCATTGCTCGGCAACCCGCTACAGGTGAATCGGCCGCTCCCACGCCGCCAGCGCCGCCTCCTTGAGGATCTCGGAGAGGGAGGGGTGGGCGTGAGGGGCGCGGCCCAAGTCCTCGGCGCTCGCCTTGAAGAAGAGGGCCAAGGCGGCCTCGGCCAGGATGTCCCCCACCCGGGCCCCGATCCCGTGGACCCCGAGGATGCGGTCTGTCTTGGCGTGGGCGAGGACCTTAATAAACCCCTCCGTCTCCCCCATGGCCCGGGCGCGGCCCGAGGCGGAGTAGGGGAACTTCCCCACCTTGTAGGGGATGCCCTGCGCCTTCAGCTCTTCCTCGGTGTAGCCCACGGCGGCGATCTCGGGGTGGGTGTAGACCACGCTGGGGATGGCCTGGTAGTCCACGTGGCCGAAGCCCCGCGCCATGTGCTCCACGGCGGCGATCCCTTCCTCGCTCGCCTTGTGGGCGAGCATGGGACCCCGCACCACGTCCCCGATGGCGTAGATGTGGGGAACGCGGGTCCTCAGGTGCTCGTCCACGGGGATCCGCCCCCGCTCGTCCGTGGAAAGCCCGGCGTTCTCCAGGGAAAGCCCCTCGGTGTAGGGCCTCCGGCCCACGGCCACGAGGACCCGGTCCGCCTCCAAGACCTCGCCCCCCTCAAGCTCCACCCGGGCCCCCCTGGCCTCAGGCACCACGGCAGTGACCCGCACCCCGGTGCGGATCGTGAGGCCCTGCTTCTTGAAGACCCTTTCCGCCGCCCGGGAGACCTCGGCGTCCATGGTGGGGAGGATGCGGTCCATGTACTCCAGGACGATGACCTCCGCCCCCAGGCGGTGCCAGACCACCCCGAGCTCCAGCCCGATCACCCCGCCCCCCACCACGATGAGCCTCTTTGGCACCTCGGGGAAGGCGAGGGCCTCGGTGGAGGTCACCACCCTTTCGTAGTCCACCTGGGCCCAAGGGGGGATGAGGGGGGCGCTTCCCGTGGCGATGAGGATGAAGCGGGCTTCTAGCTCCTCCCCCGTCTCCTCCACCAAAACCTTGCGCTCGGAAAGGAAGCGGGCCGTGCCCTGGTGGCGGGCGATGCCGTTCTTCTTGAAGAGGAACTCCACCCCTTGGGTGTTGGCCTGGACCACCTTGTCCTTGTGGGCCATGAGGGCGGGAAGGTCCAGCTCCACCCCCTTCACCTTGGCCCCGAGGAGGCCCTTCTTCGCCTCGTAGATGCGCTCGCTGGTCTCCAGGAGGGCCTTGGAGGGGATGCACCCCACCCTGAGGCAGGTCCCCCCGAGGGCCTTCTCCTTCTCCACCACCCCCACCTTCATCCCGAGCTGGGCCGCCCGGATGGCGGCCACGTACCCCCCGGGCCCGGCGCCGATCACCAGGAGGTCGTACACGCTACACCTCCAAAAGGAGCCGCGCCGGGTTCTCAATGAGCTCCTTCACCCGGCGGAGGAAGGTGACCGCCTCCCGCCCGTCCACGATGCGGTGGTCGTAGGAGAGGGCGAGGTACATCATGGGCCTTATGACCACCTGGCCGTCCCGGACCACGGGGCGCTCCTGGATGGCGTGCATGCCCAGGATCCCCACCTGGGGCGGGTTGAGGAGGGGGGTGGAGTTCAGGGAGCCGTAGATCCCCCCGTTGGTGATGGTGAAGGTGCCCCCCATGAGCTCCTCGGGCTTGAGCTTCTTGGTGCGGGCCCTTTCGGCAAAATCGGCGATCTGCCGCTCAATCTCGGCGAAGGAGAGGCGGTCGGCGTCGCGGATCACGGGGACCACCAGGCCCTCGCCTCCGCCCACGGCGATGCCGATGTCGTAGTAGCGGTGGTAGACGATGTGGTTGTCCCGGATCTCGGCGTTGAGCTCGGGGATCTCCTTGAGGGCCTGGACCACGGCCTTGACGAAGAAGCTCATGAAGCCGAGCTTGACCCCGTACTTCTTCTGGAAGGCCTCGCCGAACTCCTTCCTGAGGGCGATCACCGCCGACATGTCCGCCTCGTTGAAGGTGGTGAGCATGGCCGTGGTCTGGCGGACCATGAGGAGGCGCTCGGCGATCCGGCGGCGCAAGGGCGTCATGGGCACGGCCTCGCTCACCCGCCAGGGCTTGTCGGCGGGAGGCTGCGTGGGGGTGGAGGGCGGGGGCGCGGGGCGGGAGGGGGGAGGAGGCGGCGGGGCCTCCTGGGGCTTGGTGGGGGTCCTTTCCTCCAGGTGGCGCATCACGTCCTCCTTAAGGATCCGCCCGCCGAGGCCCGTCCCCTGAACCTCTGCCGGGGAGACGCCCTTTTCCTGCATGAGGCGCTCCGCGGCGGGCATGGCCAAAGGCTCCGGGGAGGGCTCCTTGGGGGCCTCGGCGGGCGCCTGGGCCTTGGGCGCGGCCTCCGCCCTCCCCTCCTCCAGGAGGGCGATGGCCTCCCCCACCCGGGCGGTCTCCCCGGTCTTCTTCAGGATCTGCTTCAGGGTCCCGGCGAAGGGGGCGGGGAGCTCCAAGGTGGCCTTGTCGGTGATGAGCTCCACCAAGGGCTCGTCCTGGGCGAAGCTCTCCCCTTCTCCCTTAAGCCAAGCGCCGATCTCCACTTCCACGATGCTTTCGCCCACGGAGGGCACCTTGAGTTCCTGCACGGCTACCTCCTTACTTGAACGCTTCCTCCAGAAGCTCCTCCTGCTCCAGCTTGTGGACCTTGGAGGAACCCACGGCGGGGCTCGGGGACTCGGGCCGGGCCACCACGGAGAAGGGGTGGCCGTAGATCTCGCCACAGAAGCGGGCGGAGAGGTACCACCAGGCCCCCTGGTTCACCGGCTCCTCCTGCACAAAGACCACGGGCACCTTCTTGGGGTAGGCGCCAAGGGCCTCCTGAAGCTCGGCCTCGGGGAAGGGGTAGAGGAGCTCCAGCCTCAGGATGGCCACGTCCTCCGCCTGAAGCTCCTTGCGCTTCTGCAGGAGGTCGTAGTAGACCTTGCCCGAGGTAAGGAGGACCTTCCGCGCCCCCTTGACCCTTTCGGGGATCACCTTCTGGAAGCGCCCTTCCGCGAGCTCCTCCAGGGCGGAGACCACCTCGGGGTGGCGGAGGAGGCTTTTGGGGGTCATGACGACCAGGGGCTTGCGGATCTTCCGCTTCACCTGGCGGCGGAGGAGGTGGAAGAACTGGGCGGGGGTGGTGGGGTAGGCCACCTGGAGGTTGTCCTTGGCGGCAAGCTGCAAGAAGCGCTCCAGCCTCGCCGAGGAGTGCTCGGGGCCTTGGCCTTCCAGCCCGTGGGGCAGGAGGAGGACGAGGCCCGAGAGGCGGTTCCACTTGACCTCGGCGCTGGCCAGGAACTGGTCAATGTAGACCTGGGCCACGTTGACGAAGTCCCCGAACTGGGCTTCCCAGAGGACGAGGCCCTCGGGGTAGTCCAGGCTGTAGCCGTACTCAAACCCCAAGACCCCGGCCTCGGAGAGGGGGGAGTTGTGGATCTCCACCTCCGCTTGCCCCTCGGCCAGGTGCTGCAAGGGAATGTAACGCTCCCCGGTGCGGTAGTCGTAGAGGGCGGCGTGGCGCTGGGTGAAGGTGCCCCGAAGGGCGTCCTGCCCCGTGAGGCGCACCCTGTGCCCTTCCACGGCCAAGGTGGCGAAGGCCAGGGCCTCGGCGGTGGCCCAGTCCACGGGCCGCTTCTCCTCGGCCATCTCCCGGCGGGCCTCGAGGAAACGCTTGAGCTTGGGGTGCACCTGGAAGCCCTCGGGGACCGAGCTAAGCCGCACCAGGAGGTTCTTCAGTCCCTCCTTGGGGAAGGCGGTGTCCGCCTCGGGCACCAGGTGGTCGGGCCCGCCCACGTAGCCCTGCCAGACCCCGCCCAGGGTGCTGTAGACCACGGGGGTGGCCTCGGCCTTCACCCGGGCGAACTCGCTTTCCAGCCGCTCCAGGTAGGCCTCCTGCCAGGCCTTAAGCTCCTCCTCGGAGACCAGGCCCTCGGCCTCAAGCCTCTCGGCGTAGACCCGCCAGGGCTCGGGCTTCTTGGCAATGAGGGCGTACATGTCCGGCTGGGTGAAGGTGGGCTCGTCCGTCTCGTTGTGTCCCCGGCGGCGGTAGCCCACGAGGTCAATGACCACGTCCTTGCCGTAGCGGCTCCGGTACTCCAGGGCGAGGGCGAGGACGAAGAGGAGCTCGTCCAGCGCCTCGGCGTTCACGTGGAAGATGGGCGCCCCCACCATCTTGGCGATGTCCGTGGGGTAGCGGCCGGAAGCGTACTCCGAGGGGAGGGTGGTGAAGCCCAGCTGGTTGTTGGCCACCACGTGGAGGGTGCCCCCCACCCGGTAGCCGGGAAGCTGGGAGAGGTTCAGGGTCTCCTGGACGATGCCCTCGCCGATGAAGGCCGCGTCCCCGTGCACCAAGACGGCGAGGCCCCGCTTCCTCTCCCGGTCGCCGAAGCGGTCCTGCTTGGCCCGGACCCTTCCCAGGGCCACGGGGTTCACGAACTCCAGGTGGCTCGGGTTGAAGTTGAGGGAGACGTGCACCGGGCCCCAGGGGGTCTCCACGTCCGTGGAGTGGCCCAGGTGGTACTTCACGTCCCCCACGTACCCCTCGGGGAAGAGCTCCTCAAACTCGCGGAAGATCACCTCAAAGGGCTTCTCCACCACGTGGGCCAGGACGTTGAGCCGGCCCCGGTGGGCCATGCCCAGCACCACCTCCCGCACCCCAAAGCGGGCCGCCTCCTGCACCGCCTCCTGGAGGAGGGGGATGAGGCTTTCCAGGCCCTCCACGCTGAAGGTCTTCGCCCCCAGGTACTTCCGCTGGAGGAAGGCCTCAAAGAGGCTCGCCTGGAGGAGGCTCCGCAAGACCCGCCGCCGCACCTCGGGCGCGGGCTTGGGCCAAGGGGCCTCAATCCGGGAAAGGAGCCACGCCCTTTCCTCGGGGTCCACGTGGGCCACCTCAAACCCCACGGGGCCCAGATAGGTGGCCTCCAGGCGCTCAAGGAGGGCCCCTAAGGTGGGCGCGCCGAAGAGGGGGGGAAGGGGCCTTTTGAGGTCCTCCAGGGAGAGGCCATGGGCCTCGAGGGAAAGCGCCTTGGGCCTCGGCCGCTCCCGGCCCAGGGGGTCTATGCGGGCCGCGAGGTGCCCGAGCTCCCGGTAGGCCTGGCGCAAAGCCTCCACCTTGAGGAGGAAGCCCAGGTCCAAGGCCTCGCCCGGGAGGGGGGCGGCCTGGCGTTCTCGTCGGCCGTCCTCCAGGTCCTCCAGGGTGAGGGCGGAGAAGTAGCGCCGCCAGTCCTCGGGGAGGGAAAGGGGATCCTCCAAGTAGGCCCGGTAAAGGGACTCTAGATAGCCTTGGCTTTCCAGCGTGAGCTCCATGGCGCCTCCGGGGGGTTACCCCCTACCTAAGCTACACCAAAAAGCGGTGTAGTGCGCCACGCCCCGTACAATGGGGGCATGGTCCTGAAGGAACGCCAAGACGGGGTTTTGGTCCTCACCCTGAACCGGCCCGAGAAGCTCAACGCCATCACCGGGGAGCTCCTAGACGCCCTTTACGCCGCCCTCAAGGAGGGGGAGGAGGACCGGGAGGTGCGCGCCCTCCTCCTCACGGGGGCGGGCCGGGCCTTCTCCGCCGGGCAGGACCTCACGGAGTTCGGCGACCGGAAGCCCGACTACGAGGCCCACCTGCGCCGCTACAACCGGGTGGTGGAGGCCTTGAGCGGCCTGGAGAAGCCCCTCGTGGTGGCGGTGAACGGGGTGGCGGCCGGGGCGGGGATGAGCCTCGCCCTCTGGGGGGATCTGCGCCTCGCCGCCGTGGGGGCGAGCTTCACCACCGCCTTCGTCAGGATCGGCCTGGTGCCGGACTCGGGGCTGAGCTTCCTCCTCCCCCGGCTCGTGGGCCTCGCCAAGGCCCAGGAGCTCCTCCTCCTCTCCCCGAGGCTCTCCGCCGAGGAGGCCCTGGCCCTGGGGCTCGTGCACCGGGTGGTGCCCGCGGAAAAGCTCATGGAGGAGGCCCTCTCCTTGGCCAAAGAGCTCGCCCAGGGCCCCACCCGGGCCTACGCCCTCACCAAGAAGCTCCTCCTGGAGACCTACCGCCTCTCCCTCACCGAGGCTTTGGCCCTCGAGGCCGTCCTCCAGGGCCAGGCCGGCCAGACCCAGGACCACGAGGAGGGGGTCCGGGCCTTTAGGGAGAAGCGGCCGCCCCGCTTCCAGGGCCGATGATCCGCTACCTCCGGGGCCTGGTCCTCAAGAAGGAGGCGGGCGGCTTCGTCCTTCTCGCCGGGGGGGTGGGGTTCTTCCTCCAGGCCCCCACGCCCTTCCTCCAGGCCCTGGAGGAAGGGAAGGAGGTGGGGGTCCACACCCACCTCCTCCTCAAGGAGGAGGGGCTGTCCCTCTACGGCTTCCCCGACGAGGAGAACCTCGCCCTCTTTGAACTCCTCCTCTCGGTGAGCGGCGTGGGGCCCAAGGTGGCCCTCGCCCTCCTCTCGGCCCTGCCCCCTAGGCTCCTCGCCCGGGCCCTCCTGGAGGGGGACGCGAGGCTCCTCACCTCGGCGAGCGGGGTGGGGAGAAGGCTCGCCGAAAGGATCGCCCTGGAGCTCAAGGGGAAGGTGCCCCCCCACCTCCTCGCCGGGGAGAAGGTGGAGAGCGAGGCCGCGGAGGAGGCGGTGATGGCCCTCGCCGCCTTGGGGTTCAAGGAGGCCCAGGCGCGGGCGGTGGTCCTGGACCTCCTGGCCCAAAACCCCAAGGCCCGGGCCCAGGACCTGATCAAGGAGGCCCTAAAGCGCCTCCGCTAGGAAGACCTCCCTCAGGTCCCCCACCCGGAGGTCGGGGGGGGCCTCCGGGTCCTCCGGCCGCAGGCCCCGGTCCACCCATACGGCCCGCACCCCCGCCAGGCGGGCCCCCCGGATGTCCTTCTGGGGGTTGTCCCCCACCATGGCCGCCTCCTCCGGGGCCACCCCGAAGGCGCAGAGGGCCATGCGGAAGAGCCTGGGGTCGGGCTTGCCGATCCCCACCTCCCCGGAGATGAGGACCAGGGAGAAGTGGTGGGCAAGCCCCGCCCCGACGAGCTTTTCCCGCTGGAGGTCGGGCACCCCGTTGGTGAGGAGGGCCAGGGCGAGCCCGCGGCGCCGGGCCTCCGCCAGGAAGGCCTCCGCCTCCGGGTACAGGGGGTAGCGGCGCCTCTCCCGGAAGAAGGCCTCGGCGAGCTCCCGCGCCCGTTCGGGGGGCCCCCCCGCCTCCTCCAAGGCCTCCCGGAAGACCCGCTCCCGGAAAGGTCCGGCCCAGGCGGCCAGGGCCTCGAGGCCCGGGGTGCTGTACCGGGCCCAGAGGGCCTCCAGGGCCGAGTGGCCGATGGCCTCGGCCCAAGGGTAGAAGGGGGCCTCACGGAAGAGGGCCTCGGCCCGCGCCTTGACCCGGGCGAAGAAGCCCTCCACCCCCGCCTTACGCCCCAGGTCCTCCAGGACCGCGCGGCTTACCGGAAGGTCCTGAAGGAGGGTGTCGTCCAGGTCCAGAAGGAGAAGCTTCACGCCTCCTCCCGCACCAGGACGGGGTTCCCCCCGGGGTCAAAGAGGAGGAGGTGGTCCCCCGCCTCCCGGAAGCCGAGGCCGTACTTGGCGAGGCGGAGCTTCTCGTGGGCCAGGTTGTCCACGAGGAAGACGAGCCGCCCCTCCTCCACCCGGAGTCGGGCGAAGCCCTGCCCCTCGGGCCTCGGGCGCTGGGGGCCCCGCGCCACGCCCCCTTCCCCCGGGCGCAGGAGGAGCAGGGGGCCCTCGAGGGGGGAAAGAAGGGCCTCCCGCTCGGGGAGGAGCTCCTCCAGGGCGAGCCCCAGGGCCTGGTAGAAGCTCACCCCCTGCCCCAGGTCCGGCACGTAGACCAAGAGGGTCTCGCTCATAGGCTCCTCAGAAACCGCCTCAGGTCCTCCTCGTCCGCCACCACGCGAAGAAGGCCCACGTCCTCCGGGGCGATCTCCCCGTGGGCCTTGAGGAGGCCGAGCCAGTAGGGGTCCACGGCCAGGGGGCGTCCCACACCCCGCCTCAGGTAGAGGAGGTTCCAGGCGAGGACGAGCTCCGCCAGGGTCCCCACCCCCCCGGGCAAGGCCAGGTACCCCGCCCCGAGGTCCAGGAGGCGGCCGATGCGCTGGGGAAGGGTGGCGGCGGGGAGCTCCAGGTCCACGAAGGGGTTAGGGCCCCTCCGCTCGGGAAAGAAGGCCGGGGCCGTGACCCCCACCACGAGGCCGCCCTTGGCCTTCACCCCCCTGGCCAGGGCCTCCATCCCCCCCTGGTACCCCCCGCAGGCGAGGCCAAACCCCTCCTCGGCCAGGACCTCCCCGTAGCGCACCCACCGGGCGTAAAGGGGGTCTTCCGGGGAGAGGCGGGAGGAGACGAAAACGGCGAGCAGGCGCATCTAGCGGCAGCGGACCACCAGCACCGGGACGGAGGTCCGGTGGAGGACCCCCTCGGTCACCGAGCCCAAAAGGAGCCTGTCCAGGCCTGTCCGCCCGTGGGTGCCCATGACGAGGAGGTCGTACTCCTTGGCCGCCTCCACGATGGTGGGGATGGGCACCCCCTCCTTCACCTCCCCCGTGGCCTCCACCCCCTTGGCGCGGGCGAGGTCCAAGGCCTTCTTGATGGCCTCCTCCCCCGCCTTCCTGAGGTCCTCCAAGAGCTCCATCCCGTAGGGCACGCTCTCCGGGGCGATCCAGATGGTCTGGGCCGGGTTTTCCAAGACGTAGAGGAAGTGGACCTTGGCCCCCAGGGTCTTGGCCAGGTCCAGGCCGTGCTCCAGGGCCTGGAGGCTGCACGGGCTCCCGTCGGTGGGCATCAGGATCTTCTGGTACATGGCTCCATCATACGGGCAGAGCGCGGGCGGCGCCAGCGGGTAGACTGGGAGGATGTGGATCTACGGGCGAAACCCGGTCCTCGAGGCCCTGCGGGCGGGCCGGGCCCGGCGCGTCCTCGTGGCGAGAGGGGTGGAGGGCTGGCTCCTGAAGGAGCTGGAAAAGCTCGGGGCGGCGTACACCCTGGTGCCCCGCATTGAGCTGGACACCCTCCTCCGCACCACCCACCACCAGGGGATCGCCGCCGAGGTGGAGGACCCCCCCTACGCCAGCCTGGAGGACGCCCTCCGCCTCGCCGCCTCCCGGAAGGAACCTCCCCTCCTCGTGGCCTTGGACGGCGTCACCGACCCCAGGAACTACGGGGCCATGATCCGGAGCGCCCTCGCCCTCGGGGCCCACGGGGTGGTCTCCGAGGAGCGCCGGGCCGCCCCCCTCTCTCCCCTCGCCCTGAAGGCGAGCGCGGGGGCCGCCCTGAAGCTCCCCGTGGTCAAGGTGAAAAACCTCCCCCGGACGCTGAAGGCCCTCAAGGAGGAGGGGCTTTGGGTCTACGGCCTGGACGTCCGCGGGGAGAAGGCCCCCTGGGAGCTGGACTACGCCCGGCCCCTGGTCCTGGTGGTGGGCTCCGAGGGGGAGGGGATGCGCCGGCTCGTGCGGGAGACCTGCGACGAGCTCTTCCGCATCCCCATCCGGGAGGAGGCGGAGTCCCTGAACGCCTCCGTGGCCCTGGGGATCGCCCTCTACCAGGCGAGGCTCGCCCGGGGTGTAGGATAGGGGCGTGGACTGGGTCAGGCTCCTCTCCCGCCTCGTCCAGGCGGAAAGCCTCCCCGGAGAAGAAGGGGAGGCGGCGGGGCTCCTCCTCGAGGCCCTGAAGGGGATGGGCCTCGAGGCCACCCTGGACGAGGCGGGGAACATAGAGGCCCTCCTCGGCGAGAAGGAGCCCGAGGTGGTCCTCACCGGGCACATGGACGTGGTGCCCGTGGGCGACCCCGCCCGCTGGCCCTACCCCCAGGGGGCCGTGGCCGAGGGGGCCCTTTGGGGCCGGGGGGCCGTGGACATGAAGGGAAGCCTGGTGGCCATGCTCCTCGCCCTGGAGACCCTGGCGCGGGGGGCCTTAAAAGGGCGGGTCCGCTTCCTCGCCGTGGTCCAGGAGGAGGTGGGGGGCCTCGGGAGCCGCTTCGCCGCGGAAAGGCTTTCCCCCCTGGCCTTCGTCCTGGGGGAGCCCTCCTCGGGGCGGCTCATGCGGGGGCACCGCGGGCGGGCGGAGGTGTGGGCCGACTTTGAGGGCAGGGAGACCCACGCCGCCCTCGCCGGGCCGGAAAACCCCCTCTTTGACCTAGGGGCCTACCTCCTCGCCCTCCAGGAGCTTCCCCTGCCTAAAGGGATCAAGCTCACCCCCACCCGGGTGGACACCCACCCCGGGGCCCGGAACCAGACCCCCGGGGTGGTGCGGCTCTACCTGGACGTGCGCTACGAGCCCGAGGCCGACCTGGACGGGCTCCTCGCCGCCTTGCGCACCCTGGGCCCGGCCTCGGTCTACCTGCCCGAGGAGGAGCGGGCCTCCGGGGAGGTGCGGATGACCCTCCCCGCCCTCTGGCCCCCCTACCGCCTCCCGGAGGACCACCCCCTGCTCCGCCGGGCCCTCCAGGCCCTGGGGCAGGAGGAGGCGGGGCTTTGGCCCTTCACCACCGACGCCCCCTACCTCGGGGCCAAGGCCCCCGTCCTGGGCCTGGGCCCGGGGGACCCCGCCTTGGCCCACACCCCCATGGAGCACGTCCCCTTGCGGGCCGTGGAGGAGGCGGCCCAGGCCTACGTGCGGCTGGTGGAGGCGCTATGGAACGCCGCTTGATCGCAGGGAAACCCTACCGCAGGCTTCTCGTGGCCCCGAGGCCCGTGGCCGAGGGGATGAAGGCCCGCCTCGAGGCCCGGGGCCTCCCCGTCTACCTGGAGACCCCCTTCCCCGGCCTGCCCGAGGCGGCCACGGGCACCTACATGGGGGACGTGGCCCTGTACGTGCCCGAGGAGGTCCTGGGCGAGGCCGAGGCCCTTTTGCGGGAGGACGTGCCGTGAAGGTGGTGGGCCTGGACCTGGGCGGCACCAAGATCGCCGCCGGCGTCTTTGACGGGAAAAAGCTCCTTTCCAAGGTGGTCGTTCCCACGCCCAAGGAGGGGGGGGAGCGGGTGGCCGAGGCCCTGGCCGAGGCCGCGGAGCGGGCGGAGAGGGAGGCGGGGGTCCGGGGGGAGGCCATCGGCCTGGGGACGCCCGGCCCCCTGGACTTCCGCCGCGGGGTGATCCGCTTCGCCCCCAACATCCCGGGAGTCCAGGACTTCCCCATCCGCCGGATCCTGGAGGAGGCCACGGGGAGGCCCGTCTTCCTGGAAAACGACGCCAACGCCGCCGCTTTGGCCGAGCACCACCTGGGGGCGGCCCAGGGAGAGGAGAGCTCCCTCTACCTCACCGTCTCCACGGGGATCGGGGGCGGGGTGGTCCTGGGGGGAAGGGTGCTCCGGGGGGAGCGGGGGCAGGGCGGGGAGCTCGGCCACCTGACCCTCCTCCCCGGGGGGCCCGCCTGCGGCTGCGGACTGGAGGGCTGCCTCGAGGCCCTGGCCGCAGGCCGCGCCCTGGAGCGGGACGCCACCTACGCCTTCCAGCGCCCCGTGGACACGCGGGAGCTTTTCCGCCTCTTCCGCGAGAAGGACCCCAAGGCGGAGCGCCTCGTCCTCCAGGCCGCCCGGTACGTGGGCATCGGCCTCGCCAGCCTGGTGAAGGCCTTTGACCCCGGGGTGGTGGTCCTGGGGGGCGGGGTGGCCCTGAACGCCCCCGAGGGGTACTGGGAGGCCCTCCTTGCGGCCTACCGCCACTACCTCCAGGGCTGGGAGGCCCCCCCCTTGCGGAAAGCCCGCCTGGGGGCCGAGGCCGGGCTTCTGGGCGCGGCCCTCACCGCCTACCTGGAGGTGAAGGATGGAAGCGGGTAAGGTCCTGGTCTACGCCGGAGCCTTCCTTCTCCTCCTCGGGCTCCTCCTCCTCTACTTCCCCAAGCTCTTCGCCTGGTTCGGCCACCTGCCCGGGGACATCCGCATTGAGCGGGAGGGCCTAAGGGTGTACATCCCCATCACCTCCGCCCTCCTCCTCTCCCTCCTCCTCACCCTCCTCCTCAACCTCTTCCGCCGCTAGCCGGTGGAAGGCGAGGGTGAAGGCCGCGACCACGGGGCCCCGAAGCCCGAGGGTAAGGGGCCCCCGCTTCACCAAAAGGGCGTAGCGGAACACGGGGGCCAGGTCCAAGACCCCCACCTCCCCTTGGTCCAGGGTGAGGAGGGGCCAGGGGGGGTCTTCCAAGCCCATGGCCCGCCCCTCCAGGCCGAGGACCCCCGCCTCCTCCAGGAAGAGCTCCAGCCGGGCCTCCGCACTGGGCTCCAGGAGGGCCGCCCGGTACTCCCCTGCCTCCTCCTCCAGGCCGAAGGCCTCCCCGGGAAGGAGGAGCGCCTCCTCCCCGAGCGCCCCAGGGGGCGCCAGGGAAGGCCGGGCCGGGGGAGGCGCCCCACCCAGGGCCTCCACCACCCGGGCCTCCAGGGCCGCCCGCTGCCCCGGGGGAAGCGCGGCCCGAAGGAGGCGCCGCTCCGCCTCACGGACAAAGCGCCAGCCGTTCCCGTAAGCCAGCCACCCCTTGCGCTCCAGCTCCTCCAGGTGGGGCTTCAGGCCCAAGGCCTCCAATACCGCCTCGGTGAAGACCCCTCCGTGGACGGAGGCCCGCTCCAGGGCCAGCCGGGCCTCCTGGGAGAGCCACCGCGTCCGGAGCCGGATCTGGGCCAGGACCCGGTGGGGAAGGCCGGGGGCGGCCAAAAGCTCCCGCATGTGCTCGGGCTCCCCCCCGGCCTCCAGGTAGACCCGGGCCGCCTCGGCGAAGGCAAGCCCTGCGAGGGGGCCCTGCGTGGCCTCGGGCCAGGAGAGGGGCTTTAGGGCCACCACCCGCATCCTCTCCGGGGGGTAGCGGGCCCGGAGGTGGAGAAAGGCCAGGGGCGGCTCCCCAGGGTCTAGGCCCAGGACGTAGAGGGTCCTCCGGTCGGAAAGGATCCGCTCCACCCCCGCCCCGTCCACCGCCTCCAGGTACCGCACCCCCCCAAGGCCCATCCCCTCGGCGAAGGGGAGGTCCAGGCGCGCTGCCAGGGCCCGGGCCAGGGCACGCCGCCCCGACCCCGCCGTGCCCAAAAGGACGAGAAGCCCCGGGGGCGAAAGCCCGCAAAGCGTCTCCAGCAAGGCCTCCCGGTCGGGCGGAGCAGGCTTGGGGGCGAAGCGCTTCTCCAAGACCCAGTCGCCCAGGCCCTCCACCGCCTCCAGCCCCTCCATCACCTCCCCTTCCCCCTGCCGCTCCAGGCGGATCCAGCCGGGCAGGGCCAAGGGGTCCTGGCCCGAGGGGAAGGCGGGGCGCCCCAGGGCCCGGGCCAGGCGGTGGAGCTCCACCCGCAGGTTCTGCCGGGCCTGGGCGTGGCCGTAAAGGAGGTCCGCGAGGAGGCCCCTCGGGGTGGGGCCCTCGAGGGCCAGGTAGTAGAGGAGCCCCAAAGCCCGGAGGGGCACCCGCACCGGCCGCCCCCGGTGGAGGAGGCGGGCGGGGCCGTAGAGGGGGAGGACGTAAAGGGGAGCGTTACCCGTGCGTGAACCGCCGTTACCGTTCAAGGGGTTGATTGTACCACAATGAGCCCTTCCCCTCCCTAAGGGGCTTTCCCCGGTAACCCCCGGGCAACGCCCCCCTTGGTACCTTGAGGCTGTCCTTCGGAAAAGGCGACTTTTCCCAAAGGGCATAAAGGAGGCAGTTTATGAGGAAAGAGCTGTTCGCAGTAGCCGCGCTTGGCCTGGTGCCCCTGGCCCTGGCCCAAGCGCCCACCGTCTCCCCCACCCAGGGGAACGGTCCCGACGCCTACGCCAAGGGGCAGGACCAGGCCGCGGTCAACCAGACCGTGGAGCTCATCCTCCCCAAGGCCTCGGCCCTGCACCTGGACGTGACCACCCTCACCTTTGACCTCACCGGGCTGGACGGGGAAGGCTGGCCCACCTCCGACCCTGACTTCATGGGGAAGATGGTCTGCGTCTACGGCCTCCAGGACCAGGACGTCAAGACCCAGCTTGGGGACAACTTCTACAACCAAGTGCAGACCCTGCCCTTGGGGACGAGCTACAGCACCGCCACCTGGCCGAACGTGACCATCAACGGCGGCGGCACCGTGACCGCCTACCCGCCCATCAAGCTGGACAAGGACGGGGAGCTCGTGCCGGGAAGCAAGAACTACTTCGTCTGCTACCGCACCTTCATCCTGCAGAAGTTCTCCAACGGCACCCAGTGGGACCTCACCGTGACCCGGAACGACCCCGAACAGGCCCAGGGGATCCAGCACCTCTACATCCAGGACAACCCCTGTGACACCTTCGGCGCGGCCACGGGCCTCTACGAGCTTCCCAACGGGGCCACCCTCCACCTCGTCCCCAGGAACCTCCAGGCCGGGCCCACGGGCTCCCGCTCCGGGAACAACCCCGAGCGCTGCGGCTACAAGAGCTGGCTGGACGACCTCGTGGTGGTAGCGGTCAAGGTCAACAGCGACCTCTGGGGCAAGAGCACCGCCAACCTCACCTACACCCTCGCCACCACCGCCTGGTAAACCCCTATCCGGGCCTGGCCCCTAGGGGCCAGGTCCACCCCCTTTTGGAGAGAGATGATTAGCCCAAGACGGATCCTCCCCTTCCTCCTTCCCCTGGCCCTCGGCGCCCTCGCCCAAAGCACCCTGGGCGTGGAGCCCCCGGTCCTCCTCAAAGAGGCCAGGCCCGGGGAAACCCTCACGCAGAACCTGGCGGTCTACAACGTGGGCACCCGGGAGGTGCGGGTACGGGCGAGCCTCGGGGACTGGACCTACGACCCCATGGGGAAGATCCAGTTCCTGCCCCCAGGGACCCTTAAGACGAGCGCCGCCTCCTGGACCGCCTTCGCCCCGGCCGAGTTCCTGCTCCAGGGCAAGGCCACAGGCACCCTCACCTACACGGTGACCGTGCCCGAGGACGCGGCCCCGGGGACCCACTGGGGGGTTCTCTTCCTGGAGTCCGAGGACCCCAACCCGCCCCCCGGCGTGCCCTTGGCCACCATGCGGGTGCGCATGGCCCATGTCTTCTACGTGAACGTGCCCCCCCTGGTCTCCTCGGGGCGCATCACGGGCATCGTTCCCAGCGCCCCCAAAGGGCCCCAGGACCCCTTCCGCTTCGCCCTGCAGTACCAGAACACCGGGAACGCCGCCCAGAAGCTCTCCGGGCGCTTTGAGGTCCGGGACGCTTCCGGGAAGAAGGTGGCGGAGGTGGCCGTGGAGGAGGTGGTGGTCCTGCCGGGCCAGGTGCGCCTCCTGCCCATCGCGCTGGTGGGCCCCCTTCCCACAGGGAGCTACACCGCCCTCGCCGTCCTCAACTACGGCGACCCCACCAAGGACGTGGCCGCGGACCTTCCCTTCACCCTGGAGGCTCCCCTGGCGGCGCCCCCGGCCCCACCCCCCGCCGAGGGGGAGAAAGAAGGTACCCCATGAGAGCCCTCCTCCTAAGCCTCGCCCTGGCCATGGCCCCGGCCCTGGCCCAGGCCACCTGGATCGTCCAGACCCTGATTCCGGAAGCCGTGGCCCTGCGCACCCCCACGACCCAGATCGTCTTTGAGCTGAAGGACTACCCCCCCAAGGCCTTTCCCGCCACCTACCCCGCGAGCAACCTGGAAGGGGGCGTCCTCCCCGTCCAGGTCTTCGCCAACACCCCGGGGGTGTGGAGCCTCCTCCTGCAAATCCCCGACCTCAAGGACCCAAGCGGGGCCCTCCTCCTGCCCGCCCGGCAGGTGCTTTACCGGGTCAACGGGGGGCTCTGGCTCAGGGCCGATGGCACCCCCCAGATCGTCTACACCCAGACCGGCCCCACCCCGGGCTGGCTGGAGATCCGGCTGGAGTTCGCCCTGGAGCTCCTCGGGCAGGAGCGGGCAGGAAGCTACGTGGTCCAGACGCTGGTCACGGCCTTGAGGCAGCCCTAACATGCGCCGCCTCCTCGCCCTCTTCCTCCTCCTGGGCCTAAGCCTGGCCCAGGTGCGCTTCCTGCCGGCGCCCGGCCTCGAGGGCGCCCCGGGGGCGTACCTGACCTTTAGCCTCCGGGTGGAGGGCGAGGGGGAGGCCCGCTTCCGCCTCGAGGCCCCCGCGGGCTGGCAGGTCCTCTCCCCGGAACGGGTGGCCCTCCTGGAGGGGAAGACGGCCACCCTGAGCTACACCCTGCGCGTCCCTTCCCTCCCCGCCGGGACGGAGGGGAAGGCGGTGGTGCGCGCCTTCCAAGGGGAGGAGGAAGTGGCGCGGACCGAGGTGGCCCTTCGCGTCCTTGCCCGGACCGAGATCGCCCTCGCCGCCCCGGCGAACCTCGAGGCCGAACCGGACGGTCCCTTTGACTTCCACGTCTACGTCACCAACCGCTCCAACCGCGCCGAGGAGATCCTTCTGGAGGCGGAGGCGGCCATGGCCCAGGTCCGCTTGGAGCCCGCAAGCCTCCGCCTCGCCCCCGGCGAGACCCAGGTGGTCCGGGTCCTGGTGCAGACCGAGGGGAGGCTTTCCACCGGCTACCGCTTCTACCTGAAGCTCCGGGCCACCCCCAAGGGCCAGGCGGCGGCCCGGAAGGAGGCCGGGGTCATCGTCCTCTTCCGGGACCCCCTGGCCGCCCGGGGCCAGGGGAAGGACCCCGAGCTCACCCTGGGCCTCGGCCTCGCCCTTAACCTCGGGGCCAGCCTGGAAAACGGCGTCCTCCAGGGAAGCCTCGGCTACCGGATCGCCCCGAGCCTCTCGGGGGCCCTCTCCGACCACGTGAGCGCCTCGGCCACGCCGTCCCCCTTGAGCGGCGACCTCCAGGACCCCCTAAGGCTTCCCCAAAGCCTCACCCTGAGCCTCAAAGGGGAGGGCTGGGAGGCCCGCGCCCAAGGGGGACGGGAGCGCTTCGGCCTCGCGGGGAGCTTTCGCCTGGAGCCCGTCCGCCTCTCGGCGGAGGGCAGCTACCAAGGGGCCGCCCTCTCCCTGCGGGCGAGCGCCGTGAGCCTGGACCCGGCGCTGGACCTCCAGGGAAGCCTCGGGACCCAGGTGGGGAACGCCGGGCGGCAGGAGGCCCTGAGCCTCCGCTACCGCAGGCCCCTGGAGGCCGGCCTCAGCCTGGGCCTCGGCGCCGACCTCACGGGCCAGCAGGGCGAGGGGTACGCCCTCACCCTCGGCCTCCAGCAAAGCCTCACCTGGCAGTCCCAGGCGCTGGAGCTGGTCCAAAGCTACGCGGGCCTGCCGTTCGCGGGCCTCCACACCCTGGGCCTCGCCGGCGGGACCCGGAGCCTCTACCCCCTCGGGCTTCGGGGGAGCACCAGCCTCGCCCTGGGGACGGACGGGCTTTGGCAGAACCGGCTCACCCTCTACTACCAGCCGGCGGCGGGGGCCTTCCTCCGCCTCACGGGAAGCTACCGGCAGCAAGGGGGAAGCCGGGGGTACGGCCTCGCCCCGGGCCTTAGCGTGAGCTTCGGCGAGCCCGGCCTTTACACCGGGAGCCTGGGGCTTGGCTACGGCCTGGAGCGGACCCTCGCCGGGGATTTCCCGGAAAGGGACCGCTACGAGGGGACCCTCTCCCTGCGGGCCGGGGCGTTCGGCCTCACGGGGAACCTCCGCTACGTCCACCAGGCCACCCCCCTCCTGGAGGGCAGCCTCACCCTCCAGCAGGCCCTGCCGGGGGGGAGCCTCGAGGGCCGCTACCAGGTGAAGCGGGGCACCGACCAGGACCTCACCCTCTACGGGGCAAGCTGGAACTGGATCTGGACGGGCGACCTGCAAAGCCGCCTCTTCTACGAGTACCGGGTGGAGGAGGCCACCACCCAGCGCCTGGGCCTCGCCCTCTACCGCCGGAACTTTCTGGAGCCGGGCCTCGCCCTCGGCGCCTCCTACACCCTGGCCTTCCAGGAGGGGGGCCTCCGCCACGGCTTTGGCCTCACCCTGGCCTACGCCCAGGCCCTTACCTTCACCACCCCCAAAGAGGTGGTGGACCTCTTCGGCGGGCGCAAAGGGGGCGAGGTGGTGGGGCAGGCCTTCCGCGACGCCAACCTCAACGCGCGCCTGGACCCCGGGGAGGCCCCCCTGGCGGGGCTTAGGGTCTGCATGGGAAGCGCCTGCGAAACCACGGACGCCGAGGGACGCTACCGCCTCCTGGCTCCGGCCGGAGAGGGCCAGCTCCGCTTCCCCAACCTCCCCGCCACCTTGGCCCTGGCGGGGGAGGAAACCCTTGAGGTCAGGCTCAACGCCCGCCAGGAAAAGCCCCTGCCCTTCGCCCCGGCCACGAGCCTCACGGTGGCCGTGGAGGACACGGGAACGGGGGCGGGGCTCGCCTACGCCGGGGTCTGCGCCCAAGGCCCCGTCACCCGGTGCACCCGGGCCGACGTGGACGGCAAAGCCGTCCTGGGCGGCCTCTTCGCCGGAAGCTACCGCATCTACCCCGACGCCCGCTTCCTGCCTGAGGGCTACCGGGAAGCCGAGGCCCGGGAGGTCCAGGTGGCCCTCACGGGCAACCCGGGACCGGTCCGCATCGCCGTCTCGCCTCCCAGGCGGGAAGTGGAGGTGACCTACACCGCCGGGCGCCTGAGCCTCGTGGCCGCCACCGACCCCTCCACACCCCTAAGCGGGGCCGAGGTGGAAGTGAAGGCCCTGGTGCAGGGGAAGGCCAAGGAGGTTTGGCTGGAGCTGCCCACGGGCCCCGTCCCCCTCCTTCCCCGGGAGGGCAACCTCTACGCCGCCCGCCTGCGCCTCTTCCTCCCCCCCGGCTTCCACACCCTCACGGTCTGGGCCCAAGGCGAAGAGGAAGCGGAGGCCCCCCTCTTCCTCCAGGTGGTGGCGGGCCCCCTCTACAGCCCCGAGGCCCTCGAGGGCCCCAAGGTGCGGCTCGCCCTGCGCTTCCGGGCCAAGGAGGTGGCCCTGCGCGGCGAAACCCGGTCCTTCGCCCTGAAGAGCGAGGACGGGTACACCTGGACCGGGGAGGTGGCCTTAAGCCCCGGCCGGCACACCCTTTGGGTGCTCGCCGACGGGGAGACGCTGGGCCCTGTGGACCTCAGCCTCCCCTCGGAAAGCGCGAGTCAGTGAGAAAGGAAGGGATTCGTATGCGGCATTGGTACGGCGTTCTTTTGGCGGTGGGGCTCCTGGCGGCCTGTTCCCAGAGCCCCCAAGGGGGGGTAACCCCTCAGGTGGCGGTGGGTCCCTCGGTGGAGGTGACCAAGACCGCGGTTCCCAAGTTCAAGCGCACCTACACCTGGACCATAGCCAAGCGGGTCACGGACCCCTCCAGCGGCACGCTCACCCTGGCCCCCGGGCAAAGCTACCTGGTGAAGTACGCGGTGGACCTGGTGGGCACCCCTAAGGACTCGGACTTCCGGGTGGAGGGCACGGTGACCATCAAGAACACGGGCAGCGTGGACGTGGTCCTGCAAGCGCCCACGGACACCCTCACCCCGGACGGGACCAGCGTGCCCCTGGCCTGCGGCGTGACCTTCCCCTACACCCTGCCCGCGGGGCAGAGCCTTGTCTGCGCCTACAGCCAGGCCCTGCCCGATGGCCGAAGCCGCACCAACACCGCCTCCGTGAGCTGGACGGGCGGAAGCCAAAGCGGCACCGCCTCGGGCCAGGCCAGCTTCGCCTTTACCAACCCCACCGAGGTGGTGGACGGAAGCGTCACCGTGGAAGACCCCTCGGCCACCTTGGCGAGCGCCATAAGCGGCATCACCCCCGAAGGCGTCATCTCCCAGACCTACTTCTTTGAGCGCCAGGTGCGCTTTGATGCCTGCGGGGAGTACGAGGTGCAAAACACCGCCACCTTCACCACGAACACCACCCAGACCCAAGGAAGCGCCTCGGCCACGGTGAAGGTAACCGTGCCCTGCCAGGGAGGCTGCACCCTCACGCAGGGCTACTGGAAGACCCACTCCCGCTACGGCCCCGCCCCTTACGACACCACCTGGGCCAAGGTGGGGGAGGACACCCCCTTCTACCTCTCCGGCCAGAGCTACTACCAGGTCCTCTGGACCTCTCCTTCCGGGGGCCAGGCCTACTACATCCTGGCCCACCAGTTCATCGCCGCCCAGTTGAACGTGCTGAACGGGGCCTCCACCACCCCCACCGTGGATGCGGCCTTGGCCTGGGCAGAGGGGTTCTTCCAAACCCACACCCCCACCTCCTTCGGCAAGACCCTGGCCCGGCAGGCCAAGGACCACGCCGCCACCCTGGACGCCTACAACAACGGCCTCGCTGGCCCCGTCCACTGCTCCGAGTAAGGCCTTTGCCCCGGGCGGGATGGAACCGCCCGGGGCTTTGAGGAGGACACGATGAGACAAGCCCTTTTTCTGAGTTTGCTGGCCCTTGCCGCCTGCGCGGCGCCCCAAGGGATCCGGACCACGGGGGACTTGCGCCTCCAGGCGGTCCAGCCCGACGTGATGGCGGGATGCGCCGTGCGGGCGGGGGACTGGATGGCGCTGAAAGGCAACACCTTCGGCACGCAAGCCGACTGGGACGAGGGACGAAGCTACGCCCTCTTCCCCCCCACGCCAGGCCTGCCCGCAGAGGAAGCGGAGATTACCCAGGAGCAAGGCCCCGCCACCCTCCTCCTCCGGGTGCCCGAGGGCGCGGAAAGCGGCGTTCTGCGCCTCCACGTGGAGGGCGTGGGCGAGGCGGAGATCCCCTTGCGGGTGGAAGGCGCCTCCCCGCAGATGGCGGTGCCGGGGTGCGAACCGCCGCCTCCCCCCACGCCTTGAACCCCGGCGGACCGCCTTATACCCTTAGGGGTATGGTGCGGGTCTACGGCGTCCTCGGCTGCGGCCCCTGCGAGATCGTGAAGATGTTCCTGGCGCAAAAGGGCGTCCCCTTTGAGTTCGTGAACGCCCGGGAAGACGAGGAGGCCCTGAAGAAGGTCACCGCCCTGGCGGGAAGCCCCACCGCCGGGGTGGTCCTAGAGTGGGACGGCAAGACTGAGGTGATCCGGGGGGTATCCCCCGCCACCCTCAACGCCTGGTACGCCCGCTACCGGGAGAAGGCCTCCTGAAGGGCCTTAAGGTGGTGGGCCTCGTGATAGGCCGCGGCCCTCACCCAGCCCAGGGCGTTGAGCTCGCCGAAAAAGGGGTGGGGAAAGGTGGCGGGGTGGTGAGGGTCGGCCTGGGCCGCCTCCTCCAGGAGGGCGGCCCGCGCCCGGGCCAGGAGGGCCAGCACCTCCTCCAGGCCCATCCCCCCCTGGGGGCGCACCCCCTCGGGGGCCTGGGGCTTCCCGTCCTTGTACTCCCCGGGCACCGCCTGCACCGGGGGCAGGGCCTCCCCCGCCCTCATGCGGCGGAGCCGCCTCAACACCCGGGCGGTGGAGGCCTCCACCAGGGCGATGTGCTCGGCCACCATCAGGGGGGTCCAGGCCCCTTCCCGCAAGGGGGTGGTGAGCCAGGTGGGGTCCGCCCCCTGGAGTAGGGCCAAGAGGGCCTTACGGCTTTCCCCCAAGCGGGCCAGGGCCTCCTCCCAGGACCCATAGGCTTCCAACTGGACCATGCCCCAGTATACCCACCGGGTATAATCCCCCCATGCTCACCCTGGACCTTTCGGGCAAGAAGGCCCTCGTGATGGGGGTCACCAACCAGCGGAGCCTGGGCTTTGCCATCGCGGCCAAGCTCAAGGAGGCGGGAGCGGAGGTGGCCTTAAGCTACCAGGCGGAAAGGCTCCGCCCGGAGGCGGAAAAGCTCGCCGAGGCCCTGGGGGGCGCCCTCCTCTTCCGGGCGGACGTGACCCAAGACGAGGAGCTGGACGCCCTCTTCGCCGGGGTGAAGGAGGCCTTCGGGGGGCTAGACTACCTGGTCCACGCCATCGCCTTCGCCCCCAGGGAGGCCATGGAGGGAAGGTACATTGACACGCGGCGCCAGGACTGGCTTTTGGCCCTCGAGGTCTCCGCCTACTCCCTGGTGGCCGCCGCCCGAAGGGCGGAGCCCCTCCTCCGGGAAGGAGGCGGGATCGTCACCCTCACCTACTACGCCAGCGAGAAGGTGGTGCCCAAGTACAACGTCATGGCCATCGCCAAGGCGGCCCTCGAGGCCAGCGTCCGCTACCTGGCCTATGAGCTCGGGCCCAAGGGGGTTAGGGTGAACGCCATCTCCGCGGGGCCCGTGCGCACCGTGGCGGCGAGGAGCATCCCCGGCTTCACCAAGATGTACGACCGGGTGGCCCAGACCGCCCCCCTCAGGCGGAACATCACCCAGGAGGAGGTGGGCAACCTCGGCCTCTTCCTCCTCTCCCCCCTGGCGAGCGGCATCACCGGGGAGGTGGTCTACGTGGACGCGGGCTACCACATCATGGGGATGGAGCTGGAAGGGTAGGCCACCCCCCTTTTTCCCACCGGGCCTCGGCTAGCATGGAGGGGATGAGGCGACCTACCCCCACGGTCTATGTGGGCCGCGTCCCCATAGGGGGCGCCCACCCCATCGCCGTGCAGTCCATGACCAACACCCCCACCGCCAATGTGGAGGCCACCGTGGCCCAGGTCCTGGCCCTCCACCGGGCGGGGAGCGAGATCGTCCGCCTCACGGTGAACGACGAGGAGGCCGCCCAGGCCGTCCCCGAGATCCGGCGCCGCCTCCAGGAGGCCGGGGTGGAGGTGCCCCTGGTGGGCGACTTCCACTTCAACGGGCACCTCCTCCTGCGCAAGTACCCCAAGATGGCCGAGGCCCTGGACAAGTTCCGCATCAACCCGGGCACCCTGGGGCGGGGGCGGCACAAGGACGAGCACTTCGCCGAGATGATCCGCATCGCCATGGACCTGGGGAAGCCCGTGAGGATCGGGGCCAACTGGGGAAGCCTAGACCCCGCCCTCCTCACCGAGCTCATGGACCGAAACGCCAGACGCCCCGAGCCCAAAAGCGCCCACGAGGTGGTGCTGGAGGCCCTGGTGGAAAGCGTGGTGCGGGCCTACGAGGCGGCTTTGGAAATGGGCCTGGGGGAGGACAAGATCGTCCTTTCCGCCAAGGTGTCCAAGGCGCCGGATCTGGTCTTTGTCTACCGGGAGCTCGCCCGGCGCACCCAGGCCCCCCTGCACCTGGGCCTCACCGAGGCGGGCATGGGGGTGAAGGGCATCGTGGCCTCGGCCGCCGCCTTAGCCCCTCTCCTCCTGGAGGGCATCGGGGACACCATCCGCGTCTCCCTTACCCCGGCCCCGGGCGAGCCCCGCACCAAGGAGGTGGAGGTGGCCCAGGAGATCCTCCAGGCCCTGGGGCTTCGCGCCTTCGCCCCCGAGGTGACGAGCTGCCCCGGGTGCGGCCGCACCACCAGCACCTTCTTCCAGGAGCTTGCCGAGGAGGTCTCCCGCCGCCTCAAGGAAAGGCTTCCCGAGTGGCGGGCCCGCTACCCCGGGGTGGAGGAGCTCAAGGTGGCGGTGATGGGCTGCGTGGTGAACGGCCCCGGGGAGAGCAAGCACGCCCACATCGGCATCTCCCTCCCGGGGGCGGGGGAGGAGCCCAAGGCCCCGGTCTACGCCGACGGCAAGCTCCTCACCATCCTCAAGGGGGAGGGAATCGCCGAGGAGTTCCTTAGGCTCGTGGAGGACTACGTCAAGACGCGCTTCGCCCCCAAGGCCTGATGGACCCCTTCCGCTTCCAGGTGGAGGCCCGCGCGGGAAGGGCCCGCGCAGGAAGGCTTTCCACCCCCCACGGGGCGGTGGAGACCCCCCTCTTCATGCCCGTGGGCACGGCGGGCTCGGTGAAGGGCCTCATGCCCAAGGACCTCGAGGCCATCGGAAGCCAGGTCCTCCTCGCCAACACCTACCACCTCCTCCTCCGCCCGGGCCCCGAAAGGGTGAGGGCCCTCGGGGGGCTTCACGGCTTCGCGGGGTGGAAAGGCCCTTGGCTTACGGACTCCGGGGGCTTCCAGGTGATGAGCCTCGGACACATGCGCCGCATTGACGAGGAGGGGGTGGTCTTCCAAAGCCACCTGGACGGGCGGCTCATCAAGCTCACCCCGGAAAGGAGCATCGCCGTGCAGGAGGCTTTGGGGGCCGACCTCATCATGGCCTTTGACGAGTGCCCCCCCTACCCCTCCCCCCGGGAGTACCTCGAGGCCTCCCTGGAGCGCACCCTCCGCTGGCTGGAGCGGAGCCTCAAGGCCAAGACCCGGCCCGACCAGGCCCTCTTCGGCATCGCCCAGGGGGGGACGGACCCCGAGCTCAGGCGCCGCTCCACCCTGGAGACGATCCGGTTTGACCTCCCGGGCTACGCCATCGGGGGCCTGGCCGTGGGGGAGCCCAAGGAGGCCATGTTCGCCATGGTGGAGCTCTCCACCCGCCTCCTCCCCGAGGACCGCCCCCGCTACCTCATGGGGGTCGGCCACCCCGAGGACCTGGTGGCGGCCATGGGGCTTGGGGTGGACCTCTTTGACTGCGTCTACCCCACCCGCACAGGCCGCTTCGGGAGCGCCTTGGTGCCAGAGGGGCGGCTCAACCTGAAAAACGCCCGCTTCCTCGAGGACAGGCGCCCCTTGGAGGAGGGATGCGACTGCTACACCTGCCAGACCTTTAGCCGCGCCTACCTCGCCCACCTGGTGCGGGCCGGGGAGATGCTCGGGGGGATCCTCCTCTCCCTCCACAACCTGCGCCACCTCCACCGCCTCACCGAGGCCGCCCGGCAGGCCATCCGCGAGGGGCGTTACGGGGACTTCGCCCGGGAGTTCGCCGGGAGGCGCTTCGGCCGGGAGGTGCCCCCCTGGTTCCGCGAGGCCCTGGCCGCCGGGGGCCACTGGTAACACCACCCCATGCCGGCCTGCGCCGGCATGGGGGCCCCGGCAAAAGGCGCCTGGTGGACCGAAGAGGGGATAAAATCTCCCCGGTATGACGCCAAGGCATCTTATCCTGGGCCTCCAGCACACGGTGGCCATGTTCGGGGCCACCGTCTTGGTCCCCCTCCTCACCGGCCTCAACCCGGCCGTGGCCCTCTTCACCGCCGGGGTGGGCACCCTGGTTTTCCACCTGGTCACGGGGCGGATGGTCCCCGTCTTCCTGGGCTCCAGCTTCGCCTTCATCGCCCCCATCCTGGCGGCCAAGGAGGCGGGCTTCTCCCTAGCCGCCATCGGGGGCGGGATCGCGGCCGCGGGGCTCGTCTACGTCCTCTTCGCCCTCCTCGTCCTCCTCATCGGCTCCGAACGGGTCCGCCAGGTCTTCCCCCCCGTGGTCACGGGCCCCGTGATCGTGGTCATCGGCCTCACCCTGGCCCCGGTGGCGGTGGAGATGGCGAGCAAGGACTGGCTCCTCGCCGTCTTCACCTTCTTGGGGGCCGTGGCGAGCGCCGTCTTCTTCCGCGGCCTCTTCCAGATGGTCCCGGTGCTCGTGGGGGTGGGGGCGGGCTACCTCCTCGCCCTCCTCCTCGGCCGGGTGGACCTCTCCCCCGTGCGGGAGGCCCCCTGGTTCGCCCTCCCCGCCTTCACCCCGGCCACCCTGGAGTGGGGGGCGGTCCTCCTCATCGCCCCCGTGGCCCTCGTCACGGTGATGGAGCACATCGGGGACATCCTCACCAACGGCCGGGTGGTGGGGAAGGACTTCTTCGTCAAGCCCGGCCTCCACCGCACCCTCCTCGGGGACGGGCTCGCCACGAGCCTCGCCGGGCTTTTAGGCGGCCCCGCCAACACCACCTACTCCGAAAACACCGGGGTCCTGGCGGTGACCCGGGTGTACGACCCCTTGGTCCTCCGCATCGCCGCGGGCTTCGCCATCCTCCTCGCCTTCATCCCCAAGCTCTCCGCCCTCCTCCAGACCCTGCCCCAGGGGGTGCTGGGGGGGATCTCCATGCTCCTCTTCGGGATGATCGCCTCCATCGGCATCCGCACCCTGGCGGAAGCGGAGATTGACTTCACCCAAAGCCGCAACCTCATCGTGGTCTCGGCCATCCTCGTCCTGGGCCTGGGCGGGGCCGTGGCCAACCTGGGGACGGTCCAGGTGGCCGGGGCGGCGGTGCCCCTCAAGGTGAGCGGCATGGCCCTGGCCGCCCTGGTGGGGGTGGTCCTCAACCTCCTCCTGCCCCCCAGGCTGGAGCCCCGAACCCTCCTGGAGGAGGAGGAGCGGCTCCCCTGAGGCCACCCCGTGCGGGCCCAAGCCCGCATGGGAGCCCCGGCAAAAGGGAGCTTCTTTCGGGCCAGCCGAGCCAAGGGAAGGAGAAAGAACGGGAGGACCCTAAAAGGGCCTCCCACGTTGCGAAACCCACGCCCGGGCGCTCAGCCCTCGCGGTAGAAGCGGCTTCCCTTGTAGTAGTCCTCGAGGACCACCTTGAGAAAGGCGGCCGCGGGGACGGCGAGGAGGGCCCCCCAGAGGCCGAAGAGGGTGCCCCCCGTAAGGATGGCGGCGATGGCCGTGACGGGGTGAAGGCGGGTGGCCCGCCCCACGATGAGGGGCCCGAGGACGTGGGCCTCCAGCTGGTTCGCCGCCACCATGACCAAAAGGGCCAAGGCCGCCTTCCCCAGCCCCCCGGTGGCGGCGAGGAGCAGGGCCGGCACCCCCGAGACCACCACCCCCACGAAGGGGATGAGGTTGAAGACCCCGGCCAAAAACCCCAGGCTCGCCGCGAGAGGCACCCCCACGAGCCAGAAGCCGAGCCCCACGAGAAACCCCACGCAAAGGGCCACCAGAAGCTGTCCCCGCACGTAGCCGCCCACGCTGGCGTTGAGCTTGGCGGCGAGGTCTTGGGCCAGGGGCTGGTAGGGCTCGGGGAAGACGGCGAGGGCCGCCCGGCCCAGGCGGGGAAGGTCGTAAAGGAAGTAGACGGAGAGGATCAAGGCGGTGAAGAGCTGGAAAACCCCGCCGAGGAGGGAGGTGAAAAACCCGAGGAGGCTTCCCCCCTGGGCCAGAAGCCCCTGGAGCCAGCGGACGAGGGCCTCCAGAAAGCCCTGGAGGAGGCCCCGGAGGTTCCGGGTGAGCTCCTCCAGAACGGGCCTCAGGCTTTCGGGGATGGGCACGGCCTGGGCCCGGTCGGGTAGGGCCACGAGCCAGGCCAAAAGGGGGTCCAGAAGCCGGGGCAGGTCCCGGGCCAGGCGGGAGAGCTCCACCACCGTCTGGGCGGCGAGGAAGGAGGCCAGGGCGAGGAAAAGCCCGAGGAGCAGGTAGACGAGGACCACCCCGACCGCCCGCGGCAGGCGGCGCCTTTCCAGGGCCTGAACCAGGGGGTGGACGAGGTAGGCGAAGGCGAAGGCGGTGAGGAGCACGGAAAGGGCGGGCCAGGCCCGCGCCACCAAAAGGAAGAGGCCGTAGAAGAGGAGGAGGTAAGCGGCGACCCGCACGTACGGGTTCTCCCAGACCTTGAGGAAGGCCTCGCGCATGGCCCATTCTTATACCAGACCCGGGGGGCTTGTGCTATAGGGATGGTGGGTATTACCCTGGGTGGGGTACAGCGGGGGTAAGGGACAAATGTACCCACCCACGCGGAGGGTCCCTGTGGCAGAATGGGAGCCGCTGACGGGAGCGTAGGGATGAAGACCCCTGCTTGGTCCAGACTCGCCGGCTACGCCTGGGGCGTCCTCCTCTGGAACGTCCTCGTGGCCCTCTTCGGGGCCTACGTGCGGGCCACGGGCTCGGGGGCGGGGTGCGGGGCCCACTGGCCCACCTGCAACGGGGAGGTGATCCCCCGCGCGCCCCAGGTGGAGACCCTCATTGAGTTCACCCACCGGGCCACCTCGGGCCTGGCCTTCCTCTCCGTTCTTTTCCTCTTTCTCTGGGTTTGGCGCGCCTTTCCCAAGGGGCACCCGGCCCGGCTTGGGGCGGGGCTATCCCTCTTCTTCATGATCACGGAGAGCCTGGTGGGGGCCTCCTTGGTCCTCTTCGGCTGGGTGGCCGATAACGTGAGCCCGGAAAGGGCCGTGGTCCAGATGGTCCACCTGGCCAACACCTACTTCCTCCTCGCCGCCTTGGCCCTCACCGCCTGGTGGGCCTCCGGGGGAGGCCCCTTGCGCCTTCGGGGACAGGGGGCTGTGGGACTCGCCCTCTTCCTTGGGCTTCTCGCCCTCCTCTTCCTGGGGATGAGCGGGGCGGTCACCGCCTTGGGAGACCTCCTCTTCCCCGTGGGGAGCACCCTCGAGGCCCTGGAGCGCTCCCTGACCCCGGGCGAGCACTTCCTGGTACGCCTCAGGGTCCTCCACCCCCTGATCGCCGTGAGCGTGGGGCTTTACGTGGTCTTCGCCGGTTTTCTGGTGGCCCACCTGAGGCCTTCCCCCCTCGCCCAGGGGCTTGCCCGTGGGCTCGCCTACCTCTATGGGGTGCAACTCCTGGCGGGCTTGGTCAACGTCTGGCTCAAGGCCCCGGTTTGGATGCAAATCCTCCACCTCCTCCTGGCCTACGCCGTCTGGCTCCTCTTCGTCTTCCTCGCCACCTCCGCCCTGGAACGGGGCGCGAAGCGGGTGGAGCTCGGCGAGGGCGGCGAGGCGGTCCACCGGGGCACGGGCGGGGCCACCTGGCGGGACTACCTCGCCCTCACCAAGCCCCGGGTGATCAGCCTTCTCCTCTTCACCGCCCTCTTCGGCGCCCTCATCGCCGCCAAGGGCTGGCCCGGCCTCGGGGTCTTTCTCGCCGTGGCCCTGGGAGGGTACATGATGGCCGGGGCGGCCAACGCCATCAACATGGTGGTGGACCGGGACATTGACGCCCGCATGAAGCGGACCGCCAAGCGGCCCACCGTGACCCAGCGGGTCTCCAGCCGGGACGCCCTCCTCTTCGCCTTCGCCCTCGCCGTCTTGGGGTTCGCCGTCCTCTGGTGGGGGGCGAACCTCCTCGCCGCCACCCTCGCCCTCATGGGCCTCATCTGGTACGTGCTGGTCTACACCCTCTACCTCAAGCGGCGCACCTGGCACAACATCGTCATCGGCGGGGCCGCTGGGGCCTTCCCGCCCCTCGTGGGCTGGGCCGCGGTCACCGGGGAGCTCAGCCTCTTCGCCTGGTACCTCTTCGCCCTCATCTTCTTCTGGACCCCGGTGCACTTCTGGGCCCTGGCCCTCATGATCCAGGACGACTACCGGGCGGTGGGGGTGCCCATGCTCCCCGTGGTCCTGGGGGAACGGGTGACGGTGATGCAGATCGCCCTTTATGCGGTCCTGACCGCCCTGATCTCCCTCATGCCCCTGCTTTTGGGCGAGCTCGGCCTTCTCTACCTCCTCCTGAGCCTTGCCCTTAACGCCTTGCTTATTCTTAAGAGCCTGGCCCTCTACCGCCGGCCCGAGCGGAGGACCGCGGTTTCCCTGTATAAATACTCCATGCTCTACCTGGCCCTGCTCTTCGTGGCCATGGCGGTGGACCGGGTGCTTTAGGGAGGGAGGAATGCGGAGAGCCTTAGCGGTGTTTGGTTTGGTCGGCATGGCCCTGGCCCAGGAAGCCCACCGGGTGGCCATCACCCACCCAGGAGGCTCCTACAACCAGGAGGTGGCCTTCCTCTGGCCCTGGGTCTACTTCTTCTCCTTCCTGATCTTCCTGGTGGTGGCCGGGTCCTTGGCGTACGTCACCTGGAAGTTCCGGGCAAGGCCTGAGGACCAGGAGGAACCTCCCCAGATCCACGGGAACGACCGCCTCGAGGTGGTCTGGACCCTGATCCCCCTGGCCATCGTCCTCGTCCTCTTCGGGCTCACGGCCAAGGCCCTCATCCAGGTGAACCGCCCCATCCCCGGGGCCCTCAAGGTGGAGGTCACGGGCTACCAGTTCTGGTGGGACTTCCACTACCCTGAGCTTGGCCTCAGGAACTCCAACGAGCTCGTCCTTCCCGCCGGGGTGCCCGTGGAGCTGGAGATCACCTCCAAGGACGTGATCCACTCCTTCTGGGTGCCGGGGCTCGCCGGCAAGCGGGACGCCATACCGGGACAAACGACCCGGATCTCCTTTGAAGCCAAGGAGCCTGGCCTCTACTACGGCTTCTGTGCCGAGCTCTGCGGGGCAAGCCACGCCCGGATGCTCTTCCGCGTGGTGGTCCTTCCCAAAGAGGAGTTTGACCGCTTCGTGGAGCAGGCCAAGGCCTCCCCGGCCCCCGTGGCCGACGAAAGAGGCCAGCAGGTCTTCCAGCAGAACTGCGCTGCCTGCCACGGCGTGGCCCGGAGCATGCCCCCTGGGGTCATCGGGCCCGATCTTGGGCTTTTGGGCAACCGCACGAGCCTGGGGGCGGGCATCGTGGAGAACACCCCGGAAAACCTCAAGGCCTGGATCCGCGACCCCGCGGGGATGAAGCCCGGGGTGCAGATGCCCGGCTTCCCTCAGCTTTCCGAGGAGGACCTGGACGCTCTGGCGCGCTACCTGGAGGGGCTCAAGGTGGAGGGGTTTGACTTCGGGGCCCTGCCCAAGTTCTAAGGGAGGTGCAAGATGGCGATCACGGCAAAGCCGAAAGCGGGCGTTTGGGCGGTCCTTTGGGACCTGCTCACCACGGTGGACCACAAGAAGATCGGGCTCATGTACACGGCCACGGCCTTCTTCGCCTTCGCCCTGGCGGGGGTCTTCTCCCTCCTCATCCGCACCCAGCTGGCCGTGCCCAACAACCAGTTCCTCACCGGGGAGCAGTACAACCAGATCCTCACCCTGCACGGGGCCATCATGCTCTTCTTCTTCATCATCCAGGCCGGGCTCACCGGCTTCGGCAACTTCGTGGTGCCCCTGATGCTGGGGGCGCGGGACGTGGCCCTACCCCGGGTGAACGCCTTTAGCTACTGGGCCTTCCTGGGGGCCATGATCCTCGCCCTCATGAGCTACTTCTTCCCCGGCGGGGCCCCTAGCGTAGGCTGGACCTTCTACTACCCCTTCTCCGCCCAGTCGGGAAGCGGGGTGGACTTCTACCTGGCGGCCATCCTCCTTCTGGGCTTCTCCAGCCTCCTTGGTAACGCCAACTTCGTGGCCACCATCTACAACCTCCGGGCCCAGGGGATGAGCCTCTGGAAGATGCCCATCTACGTCTGGAGCGTCTTCGCCGCCAGCGTCCTCAACCTCTTCTCCCTGGCGGGGCTCACCGCAGCCACGCTCCTCGTCCTCTTGGACCGCAAGATCGGCCTCACCTGGTTCAACCCCGACATCGGGGGTGACCCCATTCTCTTCCAGCAGTTCTTCTGGTTCTACTCCCACCCCACGGTCTACGTGATGCTCCTCCCCTACCTCGGCATCCTCGCCGAGGTGGCCTCCACCTTCGCCCGCAAGCCCCTTTTCGGCTACAAGCAGATGGTCTGGGCCCAGATGGGGATCGTGGTCCTGGGGACCATGGTCTGGGCCCACCACATGTTCACCGTGGGCGAGTCCACCCTCTTCCAGATCGCCTTCGCCTTCTTCACCGCCCTCATCGCCGTGCCCACGGGGGTCAAGCTCTTCAACATCATCGGCACCCTCTGGGGCGGGAAGCTGCAGATGAAGACCCCCCTCTACTGGGTCCTGGGCTTCATCTTCAACTTCCTCCTGGGGGGCATCACCGGGGTCATGCTCTCCATGACCGCATTGGACTACCACTTCCACGACTCCTACTTCGTGGTGGCCCACTTCCACAACGTCCTCATGGCGGGGAGCGCCTTCGGGGCCTTTGCCGGGCTTTACTACTGGTGGCCTAAGATGACGGGCCGCATGTACGACGAGCGGCTCGGCAAGCTCCACTTCTGGCTCTTCCTCGTGGGCTACCTGGTCACCTTCCTTCCCCAGTACGCCCTGGGCTACCTGGGCATGCCCCGGCGCTACTACACCTACAACGCCGACATCGCCGGCTGGCCCGAGCTCAACTTCATTTCCACCGTCGGGGCCTTCATCCTGGGCCTGGGCGGGATCGTTTGGGTTTACAACATGCTGAAAAGCCTCCGCTCCGGTCCCAAGGCCCCCGAGAACCCCTGGGGTGGCTACACCCTGGAGTGGCTCACCGCCTCGCCTCCCAAGGCCCACAACTTTGACGTGAAGCTTCCCACCGAGTTCCCCTCCGAAAGGCCCCTTTACGACTGGAAGAAGAAGGGGGTAGAGCTCAAGCCCGAGGACCCGAGCCACATCCACCTGCCCAACAGCTCCTTCTGGCCCTTCTACTCGGCGGCCACCCTCTTCGCCTTCTTCGTGGCGGTGGCGGCCCTCCCCGTGCCCAACGTCTGGATGTGGGTCTTCCTCGCCCTCTTCGCCTACGGCCTGGTGCGCTGGGCCCTGGAGGACGAGTACAGCCACCCGGTGGAGCACCACACCCTTTCGGGTAAGTCCAACGCCTGGATGGGGATGGCCTGGTTCATGGTTTCGGAGGTGGGCCTCTTCGCCATCCTCATCGCCGGCTACCTCTACCTCAGGCTTTCCGGGGCGGCGGTGCCCCCTGAGGAAAGGCCTGCCCTTTGGCTTGCCCTCCTCAACACCTTCCTCCTGGTGAGCTCCTCCTTCACCGTGCACTTCGCCCACCACGACCTCAGGCGGGGCCGGTTCAACCCCTTCCGCTTCGGGCTTCTCATCACCATCATCCTGGGCGTTCTCTTCTTCCTGGTGCAGTCCTGGGAGTTCTACCAGTTCCACAGCCACTCCAGCTGGCAGGAGAACCTTTGGACGGCGGCCTTCTTCACCATCGTGGGCCTCCACGGCCTGCACGTGGTGATCGGGGGCTTCGGCCTGATCCTCGCTTACCTCCAGGCCCTAAGGGGCAAGATCACCCTCCATAACCACGGCACCCTCGAGGCCGCCAGCATGTACTGGCACCTGGTGGACGCCGTCTGGCTGGTCATCGTCACCATCTTCTACATCTGGTAGCCAAGAAGGCCGCAAAGCCCCCCGCCTAGGCGGGGGGCTTTGCTATGAAAAGGGAAGGGATGCGGCTTTTGGTGGTGGACTTTGACTACTTCTTCCCCGTGCCCCAAGACGCCAAGGACCCCCTGGCCCCCCTCTTCGCCTGGGCCCACTTTGAGACCCCCTACTATCTCCTCGAGGCCTGGGAGGAGCGGGCCTTGGCCTTCCTCCTCCGGGGGCTTTCCCTGCCCGAGGCCCGGGGTTGGGAGGGGTTTTGGGGGCGCTTCGCCTTCGCGCGGGAAGCGGTGCTCTACTACGCCGAAAGCAACGCCCTCGCCTTCCACCCCGAGGTGCGCCGGGGCGTGGAAGAGGTGGTCCTCTTTGACGCCCACCACGACGCGGGCTACCGCCCCTTGGGGGAGGAGCCCGCCTGCGACGACTGGATGGTCTTCTACCACCGCCTGGGGGCGAGGCTTCGGGTCTACTACCCCCCTTGGCGGGACCCCTCCTTGGAGCCCGAGCCCCAGGTCCCGGTGGCGCGGGCGCTGGACCCCGGGGGGCGGGTGGAAGGGGTCTTTCACCGGGTTTTCCTCTGCCGGAGTGGGGCTTGGGTCCCTCCCTGGGCCGACGGGGACTTCTTCGCCTTCTTAGGGAAAGCGCCCTTGCCTAAGGTGGCCCTCGAGGCCCTCCCTCCCAGGCCCTTTTCCCTGGAGGCCCTGAAGCGGCGGGTGGCCCTCGAGGGGTTCGGCCTGCGCTTCATGGAGCGCCTGAAAGGCAGGGCCGGCTAAGCGGTGGACAACCCTCTCCCCTTGGCCTATAATCACAAAGGCTATTGGGCCGTTAGCTCAGCTGGCAGAGCAACCGACTTTTAATCGGTAGGTCGCAGGTTCGAATCCTGCACGGCCCACCAAGCCAAGGCCCCATCGTCTAGCGGTTAGGACGCGGCCCTCTCAAGGCCGAAACGGGGGTTCGATTCCCCCTGGGGTCACCACGGGCGGCTAGCTCAGCTGGCCAGAGCACTCGCCTTACAAGCGAGGGGTCAGAGGTTCAAGTCCTCTGCCGCCCACCAGCATCAGAACACAAAGCTTCCCCCCACACTACCGTGGGGGGAAGTCCTTTAGGGGGCTTATTTGGGGGCTTATGGGGTCAAGCCTGGGGGTTTGTTCTGGGACTCCCTAGAAGCTCACTAAGGTTGAGCACCCACCCCCGGCGCTCCTCCTCCAACAGGTGGCGGTAAATCCCCAGGGTGATGGTGGGGCTGGCGTGGCCCAGCCGCTCACTCACCACCTCCAGGGGCACGCCCCGGGAGAGGGCCAGGGTGGCCCAGGTGTGGCGAAGGTCGTGCACCCTCACCCGCCCCAGGCCCGCCCTTTCATGCCCCAAGTCTACTCCGGCCCCATGCGGTATCCTACGGGTATGCGCGCCCTCAAGGTGCGGGCCCTATGGGACGGGGAAGCCGGGGTGTGGGTGGCGGAAAGCCAGGACGTGCCCGGCCTCGCTACGGAAGCTTCCACCCTGGAGGAGCTTCTGGCTAAGCTCGCGGTGATGGTGCCGGAGCTTCTTGAGGAGAACGGGGTGGCCGTGGAGCCCCCGGTGGAGCTTCACCTCGAGGCCACCCGGCCCCTGGCCCTCTCCTAATGGCCGATTACGCCCCTGAGGTCAAGCGCCTCCTCCGGGAGGCAGGATGCTACCTCGTGCGTCAGGGCAAGGGGGACCACGAAATCTGGTACAGCCCCATCACGGGGCGCAAGTTCGTGGTGGATGGTAAAATAAAGTCCCGCCACACGGCTAACGGAGTCTTGAAGCAGGCCGGTTTGCCGAAGCGGTTTTAGATGTTTCATGCAAAAACTCCAGTAAGTGGGGGGCTTATTGGGGGGCTTATGGGGCCGGAAGCACCCGTATTTAGTTGTTCTTTCCAAGAAATGCCATCGGAGAAAAGCCCTTCTGCAAGGGCTTTCCCGTAAGATGCCGGTCGTTCCGTCCCCGCCTTACAAGCGAGGGGTCAGAGGTTCAAGTCCTCTGCCGCCCACCAGGCGGGGCGGGCCCTTTGGGCCCGCCCTTTCTTTCCCCGCCCCGGGACCCCACCCTTTCTCCCTGCATTCTTCGCTCGGCTAGCCCCTTGAGAACCCTTTACCGGGGCCCCCATGCTGGCGCAAGCCGGCATGGGGTGGGATCACACCTCCGGAAGCCGCCGGACCGCCCAGAGGCCCAGGACGGCCAGGCCCGCGGAAAGGAGGAAGAGCGCCTGGTAGCCCCAAGCCCCCACCACCCACCCTCCGAGGACCGGGGAGAAGGCGAAGAGGCCCAGGAAGCTGTTGGCGAGGCCCACGGTGGCGGTCCGCTCCTCGGGCGGGGCCAGGTTGAGGAGGTAGGTGTTGCCGGCGATGCCCAAGGCGGCAAGGTAGGCCCCCTGCAGGAAGAAGACCAAGGCGAAGGCCCCGGGGGGAAGGGCGAGGGCGAGGAGGGGCGTGGCGAGCACCAGCACCCCCCCTCCGAGAAAGACGGCCTTCGCCCCCCTCCGGGCCAGGGCGGACCAGAGGGCGTTGGAGAGGATGAAGGCCAGGGCATTCAGGGCGAGGTAGAGGCCGAGCTCCGCCTCCTTCCCCAAGACCCGGACGGCGTAGGCGGCGTAGAAGGGCTCCACCATGCCCGCAAGCCCCAGGAAGAGCCGGGCCGTGAGGTAGGCGCGAAACCCGGGGCGCTTCAGGGGAAGGCGGAGGTCGGTGCGCCCCACCGCCACCTCCTCCTCGGGCTCCTCCACCCGCCCGAAGACGTACCACGCCGCCCCGTAGGCCAGGGTCCCCAGGGCGAAGAGGAGGGCGTAGCCCAGGGGAAAGGGGAGGTCCAGGCCCAGAAGGGCCCGCACGCCGAAGCCGGCCAGAAAGGCCAAAACCCCGCCTCCCATGTAGATCGCGGCGAAGAGCCCGGGCCGCTCCTCGCGGGGCACGGCCTTGGCCAGCACCTCCCAGTAGGGCAGGCTGGCCAAGGCGGTGAAGAGGGCGAAAAGAAAAAGCCCCGCCAGGAAAACGCCGAGAAGCAGGCCCGGCCACGCCCCAAGGAAGAAGGCCCCAAAGACGAGAAGGAGAAGCCCCGCGAAGCGGAAGGCCGAGGCCTTGCGGTAGAGGGGAAGCTTCTTTCCGTGGCGCGCCACCCACCCCACCAAAAGGGCCTGGGGAAGCAGGCCCCCCGCCAGGGGAAGGGCGGGGACGAGGCCGATGAGGATCGGGGAGGCCCCCAAGCGGGCGGCGAAGCTCGCCAGGATGATGTTGGGGTTCATCAGCGTGTCCCCGAGCCAGGTCAGCCAGCCATTGAGGAGGATCCGGCCCCGGTTCCCGCGAAGCCCGCCTAAAATGCTAAGGATGATCCTCCTGCCCTCCCTCGGTCCCCTCCACATACTCCACCCACGCTACAACGCCGCCACGGTCCTGGCCATCCTCGAGGCGGCCAACCCCCCCGTGGTCTACCTGGCCTCCCACTCCGAGGCCTCCCTCGCCGAGGGCACCTGGCGGGAGGAGGACCCCCTCCTCTTCCACCTCCTCCCCTGGGCGGAGGCGCGGGGCGTGCCCGTGGTGCCGGTGGACCGGGAGGCCCACCTGAAGGGGGAGGCGGAGGCCTTCCGGGAGGCCTTGGCCCAGTACCCGGCGGCCCGGCCCCACCTGGAGCGCCTGGCCGCCTTTGACCGGGACCTCTCCGCCCTCCTGCAAAGGCCCCTCACCCCGGAGCGCCTCTACGCCCCCGAGTTCCTGGGCGAGCTCGGCGCCCTTTACGAGGGCTTCGTCCGTGCCTTCGGCGAGGGCCCGGCCACGGGCTTCCGGGCCAGGCGGGTGGCGGGGGTGGTGGAGGCGCTGAAGGGCCGGGAGGGGGCCGTGGTGGCGGACCTTTTGGACTTCCTCCTTCTCCTCGAGGCCTTCCCCCAGGAAGGCCCCCCGCCCCACCGGCCCACGGAGGCGGAGCGCGTCCGGGCCCTTCTGGACCGGGCTTGGCTCCTTAAGGAGGAGGACGACTGGGGCGCGCTTGTGGAGCAGCTCTTCGCCATCGGCTCCCCGGAGGCCCTGTACCTTGCGGCCCAGGTCTACCTGGCCTCGGGACAGTGGGAGGACGCCCTGGCCCTCATGGAGGAGGTCTTCCGCATGGACTTCCAGCACCCAGGCTACCTCCCGGGGTACGTCCTGGCCCGGATGGGGCAGCTTCTGGACCTCGCCGGGGAGCGGGAGCGGGCCTTACGGGCCTACCGGGGGGTCCTGGCCCTCTCCTGGGCCCCGGAGGAGGCGAGGGCCGTGGCCCTGGCGGGGCTGAAGACGCCTTTCCGCCTCTAAGCGAAAGCCGCGGTGGGGGCTCTCCAACCAGGGCATTTGTCCCGGAAGCGGGGGGCTATCCTTAGGGCATGGAGGTCCAGCTCCGCAGGGCCCGCCGCGCCATGTACCTCCGCCTCGCCGCCTGGCACGCGGGGCCCCTGGGCCTCGCCTGGGCGGGGCGGCCGGAGCTCGCCCCCCGCTACCCGGAGGCCTACGCCCGCTGTGGCGGGGCCCCGGGGCTGGCCTGCGCCGGCGTGGGGGGGGAGCCCCGCGTCTGCCTGGTCCGCCGCCTGGAAAGGCTCGCCCGGAGCGCCGAGCGGGGCGGAAGGCGGCGCCGCGCCCAGGAGAAGGCCCTGGTGGAGGAGCTTCTCCTCTGCGTGGGCCACCTCCAAAAGGAGCTTCCCCCCGAGTTCCTTCCCCTCCTCGAGGCCACGGAAAAGGCCCTGCGCCAAGACCTGGACTACCTCCGAAGCGTCGCCTCAGCGCCCCTTTCGCCCGAGCAGAAAGGCCAGGACCAGGGACAAGGCCCCTAGGCCGAAGGCGGCGAGGCTTGGGGCCTCCAGGGCGAACCGCTTGGGGCGCAGGGGCCTGAGCACCCCCTCCTGGTAGGCGGCCCTTTGGTCCTCGGGGCGGAGGGCGAGGACGTCCACCACCGGGGGCATGCCCAAGGGAGCCCCCAGGACCCAGGCCCCCCCTTCCGGGGAAACGGGGCGCAGGTACCAGGGGGCGAAGGGGTCAAAGAGCCCCACCGCCCCGTAATAGCCGTACTCGCCTGGAGGCAGGCCCGTGGACCAGACCACCCACTCCCCCTCCCGCCAGGCCCGCACCGCCTCCCTCTTCCCCTCGGGGCTTTTCCGCTCCACCCCGAAGCCCGTGACCACGAAGGCCGCCTCCCACCCCTGGCCCGGAGGGGTGCGGAGGCCGGGAAGAAGGGCCTCCTCCCCGCCCGGGGCGAGGTCCAGGTAGACCAGGGCCGTGGCCAGGCTGAAGCCCAAGGGCCCGCCCAAGGGGTTGGGGTAGCGGGCGAGCCGCAGCTTGAGGACGAGCTCCCCCTGCCGAACCTCCCCGGCCAAGGCGGTGAGGTCGGCGTACCCTTCCCCGGCCTCCCGGTAAAGGGCGGCCTGGGGATAGAGGTAGGCGAGGCCTTGGGCATCCCCAAGAGGGTCTTGAAAAAAGAAGAGCACGAGCCCCTTTATACCAGCTTCAGCACCGCCCGCGCCAGCTTCTTGGGGTCGTGCTGAGCAAGCTCCCCCGCCTCGCGGAAGTCCCCCTCCAGCACCCGCACCCCATCCACCCTGAAGGGACGGGGGTCGTAGGGCACGGGGTGGCGCCCCTCGGCGGCGTAGCGCCGGAGCACCGGCTCGGGAATAGGGGCGGTGTGGACCACCACCACGTCCGGCCTCCGCCCCAGATGGTGGGCCACGGCCTTGTAGTGGTCGTAGGCGGTGTACCCGTCCGTCTCCCCGGGCTCGGTCATGAGGTTGACCACGTAGACCACAAGGGCCCCCGACCGCCGCACCGCCTCGCGGATGGGCCCGGGGAGGAAGCTGGGGATGACGCTGGTGTAGAGGCTTCCCGGGCCGAGGAGGACGAGGTCCGCCCGGCGGAGGGCCTCGAGGACCTCCCCCATGACCACGCTGGGCTCAGGCTCCAGCCCCACCTCCCGCACCCGGCCCCCGGCCTCCCTCAAGGCCACCTCCCCCACCACCCTCCGCCCGTCCTGGAGGCGGGCGGCGAGGCGCACCGCCTGGGGCGTGGCGGGCAGGACCTGGCCCCGAAGGTTCAGGATGGCGTTGGCCTGGCGCACCGCCTCAGCGAAATCCCCGCTCGCCTCGTACAGGGTGACGAGGAAGAGGTTGCCGAAGGTGTGGCCGGAAAACTCCCCCCGGCGGAAGCGGTAGGCGAGGAGGCGGGGAAGGGCGGGGTGGTCGGAGAGGGCGGCCAGGCAGTCCACCAGGTCCCCCACCGCCGGGAGGCCGTAGGCGAGCCTGAGCCGCCCCGTGGAGCCCCCGTCGTCCGTGACCGCCACCACGGCGGTGAGGTTGGCCGTCCCCTCCTTGAGGCCGGAAAGGGCCCGGGAAAGCCCCGTCCCCCCCCCGAAGGCCACGACCCTAGGCCCCCGCTCCAGCCGCCTTCGGACGTAGACCCGCTCCGGCACCTCCTCGGGCCGGGTGAAGGCGGAAAGCATGCTCCGGTTCATGGCCCGCACCCCGAGGACCAGAAGCCCCCCACCCAGGGCGGCGACCCCCCAGGCGGCGAGGGGCGGCAGGGCGGGCAAGGGGAGGGCCTGGCCCAGCCCCCAGGCCGCCATCCCCACCCCGAGGCCCGCCAGGGCGGCGTAGCGCTTGACCCGCATCCCGGGGTGGAGCCAGCGCCACGCCGGGTGGGCCCACACGCCCCTACCCTTCCCGCTCCACATCCCGGTGCACCACCTCCACGGCGAACCTGCCGGAAAGCTCCTCCGCCAGGCGCTCCGCCACGGCCACGCTCCGGTGCCTTCCCCCGGTGCAGCCCACGGCCACGGTGTAGAAGGCCCGCCCCTCCGCCCGCGCCCCTTCAGCCGCGAGCCCGGCCACGGCGAGGAGGGCCCGGTAGTAGGGCTCCGCGGCCTCGGAGAAGACGTAGCGCCGGACCTCGGGGTCCAGGCCCGTCCGGGGCCTGAGGGCCGGGTCGTAGTGGGGGTTGGGCAGGGGGCGGACGTCCAGGACCAGGTCCGCCTCCTGGGGGGGGCCCCACTTGAAGCCGAAGGAAACCAGGCGGAGGAGGAACCCCCCCTCCTCGCCCAAAAAGCGGGCCAGGACCTCCTTGAGCCCTCGAGGCGAGAGCTCCGAGGTGTCCACCACCAGGTGGGCCCGCCCCCTAAGGCCCGCCAGGGCCCGCCTCTCCTCGGCGATCTCCCGCATCAGGTTCCCCGCCCCCAAGGGGTGGACCCGGCGGGTGAGGTTGTAGCGGCGGAGGAGGACCTCGGGCCGGGCCTCGAGGTAGACCACGGTGGGCCGCAACGCCTCCAGGACCTCCTCCAGGTCCTGGAAGAAGGCCAGGGCCCGGGCGTCCACCACCACCCCCACCCGGGCGAGGCCCCGGGCCGCCGCCTCCTGGAGGAGGGGGGACCAGAGCCTGGGGGGGAGGTTGTCCACCATGAAGTAGCCGAGGTCCTCCAGAAAACCCCGGGCCGTGGTCTTGCCCGCCCCGGAGAGGCCCGTGAGGACGAGGAAGCGCATCCTCCTGACTATACCTGGCCGAGCCGGGTCCCCGGGGCCACGCCATAGCCCCGGGCCCAGTCGGCGGCGGGCATGGCCCGCTTCCCCTCGGGCTGGACCTCCAGGAGGAGGAGGAGGCCCGAGGCCGTGCCCACCGCCACGCCCTTAGGCCCCACCCGGGCCACCACCCCAGGCTCCCCTTCCCCGGGCTCGGGGCGGAGCCTCAGGGCCTTGACCCGCCGGCCCCGGTGGAAGAAGTAGCTCCCGGGCCAGGGCTGGACGGCCCGGTGGCGGCGGTAGAGGGCCTCGGCGCTCTCCCCGAAGTCCAGCCGTCCCTCCTCCTTGGAAAGGGGCGGGGCGTAGGAGGCCTCCCCTTCCTGGGGCCTAGGGGTGAGCTCCGGGAGGCGCTCCAGCACCTCAAGAAGGAGCTCTACCCCTTTGTCCCTGAGCCGATTCCCCAAGGCCACGGCGTCCTCGTCCGGCAGGATGGGCGTCCGCCAGACGGCGTAGAGGGGACCGGTGTCCAACCCCTCGTCCAGGCGCATGATGGAGACCCCGGTCTCCCGCTCCCCGGCGAGGAGGGCCCGCTGGACGGGGGCCGCTCCCCGGTACTTGGGAAGGAGGGAAGGGTGGAGGTTGAGGAAACCGTGGAGGGGGATGTCCAAGGCCTCCTTGGGGATGAGCTTCCCGTAGGCCGCCACCACCGCCACCTCGGGCGCAGCCCGGCGCAGGGCCTCGAGAAAGGCCTCCTCCCTAAGCCGCGCCGGGCGCAAAAGGGGAAGCCCTTCCGCCTCGGCGTAGCGGGCCACGGGGCTCGGGGCGGGCTTCAGGCCCCGGCCTTGGGGCTTGTCGGGCTGGGAGACCACCAGGACCACCTGGTGGCGCTTGCGCAGGGCGTCCAGAACGGGGACAGCCCAAAGAGGGGTGCCGAAAAAGGCCACCCTCATCCCTGGGAAAGCTCCTTCAACAAGGCCCGGGCCTCCTTCTGGAAGCGGACGAGCTCCGCCCGGTTGGCCTCCAGGAAGGCTTCCCGCTTGGGCTTGGGCAGGCGTTCAAAGAAGAGGATCCCGTCCAGATGGTCGATCTCGTGCTGAAAGACCCGGGCCATGTACCCCTCGAGCTCCAGCACGCGCTTATGGCCCTCCTCGTCCTGGTACTCCACCCGGATGCGCTCCGCCCGGGGCACCTCCTCGGAGTAGAGGCCGGGCAGGGAGAGGCACCCCTCCGTCCCCTCCAGGAGCCCCTCCCGGTAGGTGATCACCGGGTTCGCTACCACGTAAACCCGGCGCACGAGCTCCCTCAGGGGCCTCTCCTCCTCCCCCTCGGGCTCGTCGGCGTACTCCACCGCCACGAAGAGGCGCTGGGAAAGGCCGATCTGGGGGGCGGCAAGCCCTACCCCCCTGGCCTCAAACATCGTCTCCAGCATGTCCTCCGCCAGGCGCTTAATCCCCGAAAAGTCCTCCACGGGCCGGGCCTTGCGGCGGAGGATGGGGTCTCCGTAAAGCCGGATGGGGTAGACCATCCTTGCTATTCTAGCGCAACCCGCACCCGAACCGGTCCCAGGGTCTGGACCCCCGGGGGGAGGTCCGGGACCACCGCCACCTCCGCCTCCCCCGGGCCCAGGGCCTCCCCGAGGACGGCGGTCACGCCCGCAAGGCCCTCCAGGGCCTCCCGCGGGCCCACGAGGCGCACCGTCTTGGGGGCGTAGTCCAGGAGGCGGCGCCCCGGGGGGGGCTTGAGGGAGAGGGGCACCTCCTTGAGGAAGAGGGCTTCCCGGCGCTCCACCACCCGAACCCGGTTAGGCCGGAGCTCCACGCCCTCCAAGGGGCCCTCCGGGCCGAAGGGGAAAAGGGCCACCTCGTCCCCCAGGTCCAGGCCCACGGCGCTCACAGCGGCCTCCACCTGGCTTTTCGGCCCCACCGCCTCCACGAAGGCGGGATCGGTAAGGACCCAGGCCCCTTGGGCCAGGACCTCCACGGGGATCTGGCGCTGGGCCTCCACCTCCACCACCACCCCCACCCGGGCGGGCACCACCTCGAGGACCTCCACCCCCTGGGGGGCCGCCACCCGCACCTCCCGCACCACCTCCCCCTCGGCCCCGGAGAGGTCCAGGTAGGCGGAGACGGGAAGGCCCCGCCCCTCCAACAAGGGCGCAGGCCCCCTAAGCCTTAGGAGGACCTCCCGGGGAAGGCCCAGGGCGCGCCGCCCCTCCCCGAGCCCCACCGCCTGGAGGGGGACCTTGAGGCTCCGCTCCACCACGGGGGCCCGCTCCTGGAGGCTGTACCAGAGGGCGAAGGCCACGAGGAGGGCCAGCAGGAAGGCGGGCCAGTCACGCATCCCGCACCACCTCCTTGAGGCGCGCCCGCAGGGCCTCGAGGGAGAGGGGCGGGGAGAGCCTCCCCCCCTCGGCCACCCGGATGGCCCCCGTTTCCTCGCTCACCACGATGACCAGGGCGTCGGACACCTCGGAGAGGCCCAAGGCGGCCCGGTGCCGGGTGCCGAGGCCCATGCCCACCTCGGAGAGGGGGAAGACGCACCCCGCGGCGAAAAGCCTTCCCTCCCGCACGATGGCCCCCCCGTCGTGCAGGGGGGTGCCGGGGTAGAAGAGGGTCTCCAAAAGCCGGGCGGAAAGCCGGGCGTCCAGCACCTCGCCGCTCGCCGCGTACTCGCCCAAGGGGGTGCGCCGCTCCAGGGCGAGGAGGGCCCCGTGGCGCCGCTCGGCCAGGCGGCGAAGCCCGAGGAGGAGCTCTTCCAGCTCCAAGGCCACCGGAGGGGGCCTAAGCGCCCCCTGGCCACGGCCGAGCCGCTCCAGAAGCCTACGAAGCTCAGGCTGGAAGACCACGATGAGGGCGAACGCGCCCAAGGTGGCGGCGTTCCCCAGGATCCAGCTTAAGGTGGAGAGGCCGAGGAGGCTCGCCAGGAACCAGGTGGCGAGGTAGATCAAAACGCCGCGGACGAGGTTCAGGGCCCGGGTGCCGGCGAGGATGCGGTAGAGGGAGTAGAGGAGGACGCCCACCAGGAAGATGTCCAGGAGGTCGCGCCAGGTGAGGGACATGGCTCAGACGAGGCTCGTTCCGGGGCCGTCCCAGGCCAGGCCGAAGAGGCGGGCCCAGGTGGCCCCGAGGTCGGCGAAGGTCTCCCGGGTGCCGAGCTCCCCCTCCACCCCCGGCCCCACCCAGAGGAGCATCCCGTACTCCCGGGTGTGGTCCGTGCCGAAGAAGGTGGGGTCGTTGCCGTGGTCCGAGACCAGAAAGAGGTGGTCCTCGGGCCCCAAGGCGGCAAGAAGCCTGGGAAGGAAGGCGTCCAGCTCCACGAGGGCCCTCCCGTACCCCTCGGGGTCGCGGCGGTGGCCGTACTTGGAGTCAAAGTCCACCAGGTTGGTGAAGACGAGGCCGGAAAAGGGCTCCCCCATGAGGGCCAGGGTCTTCTCCAGGCCGTCCCGGTTGTCCTTGGTCTTGACCTTCCGGGTGAAGCCGCGCCCCGCGTAGATGTCGGGGATCTTCCCCACCCCCACCACCTCGAGGCCCCCCTCCTTGAGGACGTCCAGGACGTTCCTCGGGGGCTCCAGGGCGAAGTCCTTGCGGAGGTGCTCCAGCCGGTAAAACCCCCCGGGCTCCCCGGCGAAGGGCCGGGCGATGACCCGGGCCACCTGGAGCTCGCCCACGAGCCTCTCCCGGGCCACCTGGCAAAAGCGGTAGAGCTCCTCCACGGGGACCACGTCCACGTGGGCCGCCACCTGGAAGACGCTGTCGGCGGAGGTGTAGACGATGGGGTAGCCCGTCTTGAGGTGGGCCTCCCCGTAGTCGCGAATGGCCTCCGTCCCCGAGTAGGGGCGGTTCAAAAGCCACCCTCCCACCCCGATGGCCTCGGCCCACTCCCGGAGAACGTCCTCGGGAAACCCGTGGGGAAAGGTGCGGAACGGCTTTTCCAGGTGGATCCCCACGAACTCCCAGTGCCCCGTGGTGGTGTCCTTGCCGGGGTTCACCTCCCGCATGCGGCCGAACCCGCCCCTGGGCCGCTCGGCACGGGGCAGGGTGTGGACCCCGGGGACCCAGCCGAGGCCGAGGCCGGCCAGGTGGGGGAGGGCGATCCCGGTCTTCAGGACCGTGTGGTCCAAGGTGTCCGCCCCCTCGTCGCCGAAGAGGGGGGCGTCGGGCAGGTAGCCCAGGCCCACGGAGTCCAAAACGATGGCCACCGCCTTCAAGACCTGAGGCCCCCCTCGTCCTCCTCCTCCTCCTCGGCCAGGGCCATGAGTTCCTCCGGGGACATCTCGGAGAGGGCCCGCACCGCCTGGAACTCCTCCACGAGCCCCTGGATCTCCTCCATGGCCTCCTTGAGGGTGAGCTCCCCGTCCTTGTACTCGTCCAAAACCTCCTCTATGGCCTCCAGCACCCCCACCGCGGCGCTCGCCTGGGAGAGGGCCTGGGCCAGCTCGGAAAGCTTTTCCGCCAGGTCCATGCCCCCATGCTACCCCAAAAGCTCGGCGAGCCGGGAAAGGGCCCGGCCGTACTTCTTGGCGAAGGCCCCGTGACGGTAGCTTTCGGGAAAGAGGTCCTTCAGGGGGGCCCCGGAGGCCTTGAGGTCCAGGCCCAGGTTGTAGAGCTGGTCCACGAAGTGGACGAAGCGGAGGGCGTCGTTCTGGTCGTGGAGGGGTTCTAAGCCGCGGAGGTAGACGGCCTTCAGGCCGTCAAAGAGGTAGCGGTAGCGGATGGGGTGGAGCCGCCTCAGGTGGGCGATGAGCTCGGGAAAATCGTCCAGGCTCTTGGGCCTGGGGTCCTCCCGGTAAAGGGCGAGGAGCCTTTCCTCGGGGAGGGGGTCGGGCAGGCGGTCCGGGTCCCGGTGGCGGAAGTCCTCCCCCTCAATCCGCTCCACGGCGAAGCGGCGGGCGAGGCTTTGGATCTGGTGGCGGAACTGCTCGGCGTTGAACCGCCCCTCCCCCAGGGCCCCGGGCGGGGTGTTAGAGGTGGTGGCGACCCTCAGACCCCGGTCCATGGTGAGGGCGAGGAAGTGGGTGACCATCTGGGCGTTCCCCGGGTCGTCCAGCTCAAACTCGTCCAGGAAGAGGTAGCGGAGCCCGGAAAACCGCCTCGCCCCCTCCCTAAGGCCCAAGAGCCCCAGGGTGTAGGTGAGCTCCTCAAAGGTCAGGAAGGCCTTGGGGGAAGGGGCCTCGAGGTAGGCGGCCACCAGGAGGTGGGTCTTCCCCACCCCGAACCCCCCGTCCAGGTAGATCCCCTGGGGCCCGGGAAGCCGGGGGCGGAGGAACCCCCGGGGGCGGTCGTGCACCCAGCGGCGGAGCCGCTCCTTGGCCAGGGCCTGGGAGGGGTACCGGGGGTCGGGCCGGTAGGTCTGGAAGGTGGCCCCAAGGAAGCGGGGCGGGGGCACGAAGCCCTGGAGGAGCCGGTCCAGGTCCACCTCGGGGGTGCGCTCCACGAGCCGCATGGCTCTAAGGCTAAGGGCCCGCACCTGGGTCCCGCAACACAAAAAGGGGCCGCACGCGGGCCGCGCGGCACGGGGCGCCCGAAACAAGAGGGCCCCCACCGCGGCGAAAGCCGCTTAAGGCTGCCCCGAGGCGGAGCGGAGGCCCAGGCGCTCCAGGACCATGCGGGTGGCGGGGCTTTTGTTCAGGGTGTAGAAGTGGACGCCCTCCACCCCGGCCTCCAAAAGCTCCGCCACCTGGCGGACGGCGTGCTCCACCCCGATCTCCAGGACGGCCTTGGGATCGTCCTGGTGGCGCTCCAGCTTGGCGAGGAGGGGCCCGGGGATGCTCGCCCCGCAGACCTCGGTGAAGCGGCGGAGCTGGCGGTAGCTGGTGACGGGCATGATCCCGGGGAGGATGGGGATCCCGATGCCCGCCCGCCTCGCCCGCTCCAGGAAGCCGAAGTAGTGGGCGTTGTTGAAGAAGAGCTGGGTGATGGCGAAGTCCAGCCCCGCCTCCACCTTGGCCTTGAAGTGGCGGAGGTCGGCCTCGAGGCTCTCGCTTTCCGGGTGCCCCTCGGGGTAGGCCGCCCCGCCCACGGAGACCCGGTCCCCGTACCGCTCCCGGATGAGGGCCACGAGCTCCGCCGCGTAGCGGAAACCCTCCGGGTGGGGGCGGAAGACCCTTTCCCCTCTTGGGGGGTCGCCCCGGAGGGCGAGGAGGTTTTCCACACCGCTTTCCACGAAGCGGTGGAGGACCTCGGCCACCTCCTTTCGGCTCTGGCCCGCCACGGTGAGGTGGGCGAGGGGGTTGAGGCCGAGGCCCTGGATCCTCTGGGCCCAGGCCACGCTCCTCTCCCGGGTGCTCCCCATGGCCCCGTAGGTGATGGAGACGAAGGCGGGGCGGAAGGCCTTGAGCTCCTCCAGGGTGCGGAAGAGGGCCTCCTCCCCCTCCGGGTCCTTCGGGGGGAAGAACTCAAAGGAGAAAAGCGGGCCCCGCCGCGCCTTGAGGAGGTCCCGTATTTTCATGCGAACGAGTGTAGCCCCCCTCCTCCCCGGGGTCAAGGCGGCCGGGGTACCATGAGGGCATGGTCCAGGTGCCCGAGATCCCCAAGGTGGAAACCGTGGAACTCCCCGCCAAGGAGACGGCCCTCATCGTGGTGGACATGCAGAACGACTTCGCCCACCCCAAGGGCGCCCTCTTCGTCCCCGACGCCCCCAAAAGCGTCCCCGCCATCCGGCTCCTCCTGGAGAGGGCGAGGCAAGCGGGGGCCAAGGTGGTCTACACCCAGGACTGGCACCGGGAGGACGACCCCGAGTTCCAGATCTGGCCCCGGCACACCGTGGCCGGAACCTGGGGGGCGGAGATCCTGGAGGAACTGCGCCCCGAGCCCGGGGAGCTTGTGATCCAGAAGGTGCGCTACGACGCCTTCTACGGCACCCCCTTGGACCACTACCTGCACCTCTTCGGGGTAAAGCACGTGGTGGTCACGGGGACGGTGGCCAACATCTGCGTCCTGCACACGGCGGGGTCCGCGGCCTTGCGCTGGTACAACGTGGTCCTTCCCGAGGACGCCACCAGCGCCCTCACCCCCTTTGACCTGGAGGCCACCTTGCGCCAGGTGACCTTCCTCTACCAGGGCAAGGTCACCCGGGCCGAGGGGGTTCGGTTTGTTTGAGCACCCCGTCCTCGCCGCCTTTTACAGGCGGCACGGCCCCGCCCCCTTCGCCCCCAACCCCTTTCCCCAAAGGCCCCCCTTCCGCGTGCTCGCGGAGAGCGTGGTGGCCCAGCAGCTCTCCACCCAGGCGGCCGCCCGCCTCACCGAGCGCCTCTTCCGCCTCGTCCCCCCCACGCCAAAGGCCTTCCTCGAGGCCCCCTTGGACCTCCTGCGGCAGGCGGGCCTCTCCCGGGCCAAGGCCTTGGCCCTGAAAGACCTCGCGGCTAAGGCGGAGGAAGGGCTTCTGGACGGGCTTGACCGCCTGGAGGACGAGGCGGTGGTGGAGCGCCTCACCCGCGTCCGGGGGGTGGGGCCCTGGACGGCGGAGATGTTTTTGATGTTCGGCCTGGGAAGGCCCGACGTCTGGCCGGTGCGGGACCTGGGGCTTCGCCGGGCCGCGGCGCGCCTTTTCGGCGTGGCCCCCGAGGCCCTTCCCGCCTTCGGCGAGGCCTTCCGCCCCTACCGGAGCCACCTCGCGTGGTACCTATGGCGAAGCCTGTCCTCCCCCTAAAGGAGGCCCCGGCCTCGGGCGAGGTGGCCCTCCTCCGCCTCCTCGAGGCCCGGGGCCAGGAGGTGGTCCCCACCTGGGTGGTGGACCTGGAGGCGGAGTTCTACCGCCTGGCCAACCTCCCCGAGAGGATCACGGCCCTCTTCCAAGGGGTCTTCGGCGTGCGCATAGACGAGGAGCGCCTCCTGGTGGCGGCGGAGGAGGCCCGGCGGGCGGTGCGGGAAAGCTACCTCCTCCCCGAGCGGGCCGAGGCCTTCCTGGAAGCCCTAAAGGGGCGCGGGCCCTTCCTCCTCCGCTACGCGGGGGAGGCCGAGGGGGAAAGGGCCTCCACCCCCCAGGAGGCCCTCTTCGCCCTGAAGCGGCTTTGGGCCCGGCGCTTTGAGGTGGAGGCCATCCTGGAGCGCTACCCCGCCCTCCTGCCCCCCTTCACCCCCGTCCTGGTCCAGGAGGTGGCGGGGGAGGTGGCGGAGGACCCCTTCCTCTCCCTGGACCTCTCCCGGGCCCTGGGACGGGAGGTGGTGGCCTACGCCTGGGCAGGGAAGCTCGTGCGGGTAGAATCCCCCCATGGTGGATAGCCACGTCCACACTCCCCTCTGCGGCCACGCGGAGGGCCACCCCGAGGCCTACCTGGAGGAGGCGCGGGCCAAGGGGCTTAAAGGCGTGGTCTTCACCGACCACAGCCCCATGCCCCCCTGGTACGACCCGGGAAGCCGGATGCGCCTCGAGGCCCTCCCCTTCTACCTCCTCGCCCTGGAAAGGGTGCGGGAACGGGCCCAGGACCTCTACGTGGGCATCGGCCTCGAGGCGGACTTCCATCCCGGCACCGAGGGCTTCGTGGCCCAGCTCTTGCGCCGCTACCCCTTTGACTACGTCATCGGGAGCGTCCACTACCTGGGGGCCTGGCCCCTGGACCACCCGGACCACCAGGAGGAGTACGCCTGGCGCGACCTCAAGGAGGTCTTCCGGGCCTACTTCCAGGAGGTGGAGAAGGCGGCCCGAAGCGGCCTCTTCCACGCCATCGGCCACCTGGACCTCCCCAAGAAGTTCGGCCACCGCCTCCCCGAGGAGGCCCTTTTGGAGCTCGCCGAGCCCGCCCTAAGGGCCGTCGCCGAGGCGGGGCTCTTCCTGGACGTGAACACCGCCGGGCTGAGGAGGCCGGCGAAGGAGGTCTACCCCGCCCCCGCCCTCCTCCGGAGGGCCCGGGAGCTCGGCATCGGGCTCGTCCTCGGCTCCGATGCCCACCGCCCGGAGGAGGTGGGCTTCGCCTTCCCCGAGGTCCAAGCCCTCCTCGCCGGGCTCGGTTTTCGGGAAGCCTACTACTTCGTGGAAGGAAGCCCCGTGGCCTACCCCTTGTCCAGGGCCTCGTAGACCCGTTTCCGCTCCCGGCCCAGGTCCAGGTCCTCCCGGCTTCCCCCCACGGCCTCGTAGGCCCGCACCGCCTCCACGAGGCGCGAAAAGGCCTCGGCGCAAGGGTCGGGGGCCGGGGCCTCGTACTCCATGTAGGTCACCCGCTCGTACTCGGGGCCGTACTCCTCCACCTCCGCCTCCACGCAGCGGCGGTAGGCGGAAAGGGCCTCGTCCACGGCGATCCGGGCCTCTTCCAGGCGCATGCCCTCACCTCCCCCCAACATTTTAACGCTCAGGTTTATTGCGCGCCGCAAACCGGATCCGGTGGGCGGGGACCGGCCCCTCCTGGAAGCGCTCCTCCTTCCAGGGGTCCCCCCGCCAGTGGTAGCCCAGCCGCTCCCAGAAGCCGAGCTCCAGGTGGTCCAAAAGAACAATACGGCGCACCCACTTGGCGCTCTTCCAGGCGTAGAGGTGGGGCACGAGGAAGCGGACGGGGCCTCCCCTTTCCGGGGGGAGGGGCTTGCCGAAGAGGGTGTGGGCGAGGAGCACGTCCTCCCTAAGGAGGTCCTCCAGGAGGAGGTTGGTGGTGTAGCCCCCGTAGCTTTCCACCAAGGCGGCCACGGCCTCGGGCCTGGGGCGGGCCTCTTCCAGGAGGTCCCGCGTCCGCACTCCCTTCCAGGTCACGTCCAGGCGGCTCCAGCGGGTGACGCAGTGGAAGTCCCGGGTGAGCTCCACCTGGGGCCGGGCGAGGAGGTCCTCGTAGGTGAGGACGAGGGGCGTTTCCACGAGTCCCGTGACCTCGAGGCGCCACGCCTCCTTGGCGATCCTCGGGGTCTCCCCGTAGGTGAGGATGGGGAAGCGCTCCGTGACGAACTGGCCCGGGGGCACGCGGGGGTCCATACCCTCAGGATAGCCCCAAACCCCGAGGGAGAAAGCGGGCCAGGTCATACCCGTTCCCGGGGAGGCCGTTTTGGGGGATCACCGGCTCCGGTAGAGGAGGACCCGCACCTTCTCCAAGGTGACGAGCCCCTCCCGCACCATCCCGTCCAGCACGGGGAGAAAGGCCTGGATCTTCTCCTCCGTGTCCACGATCTCCACCACCACGGGGAGGTCCTCGGAGAGCTGGAGGATCTTGGCGGTGTGGATCCGGGAGTGGGCCCCAAAGCCCATGAAGCCCTTGAGGACCGTGGCCCCGGAGAGGCCGCGGCGCCGGGCCTCGAGGACGATGGCCTCGTAAAGGGGCCTCCCTTCATACCGGTCCGACTCCCCCAGGAAGACGCGGAGGAGCAGGGCCTCGCCCTCCAAGCGCATGCCCCTAGCCTACCAGGGCCCCGCCCAGGCGGTAGCCCAAGAAGGCGAGGAAGAGGCCGAGGAAAAGGCTCCCAAGGGCGTAGAGCAAGGCCTTCCCCACCTCGCCTCCCTGGAGGAGGGCGAGGGTCTCGTAGCTCAAGGAGGAGAAGGTGGTGAACCCCCCTAGAACCCCCACGGCGAGGAAGAGCCGGGCCTCGCCGGAGAGGGCCCCTTCCAGGGAGAGGCGGAGGGTGAGGCCGATGAGGAAGCTCCCCAGGGCGTTGACGAAAAGCGTGCTCCAGGGAAACCCCGCCCCCAGGCTTCCCTGGACCAAGGCCCCGAGGCCGTAGCGCAAAAGCGAGCCCAACGCCCCGCCCAGGGCCACCAGGAGGTACCGCTCCACCCCCAAAGTATATTGGGGCCATGAAGCCCAAGACCCTCTCCCCCATCCTCACCGCCAAGGGGGTGCGGCTCGCCATCGCCGTGGGCCGCTTCAACGAGCGGGTGACCAAGCTCCTTTTGGAGGGGGCCCTCGAGGCCTACGCCCGCCTGGGCGGGGACCCCGCCGAGGTCCTGGTGGCCTGGGTCCCCGGCTCCTTTGAGCTTCCCCTGGTGGCCAAGCGCCTGGCCCAAAGGCCCGACGTGGACGCGGTGGTGGCCCTGGGGGCGGTGATCCGGGGCGAGACCCCCCACTTTGAGTACGTGGCGGGCCAGGCGGCGAGCGGCCTCATGCAGGCCATGCTCCAGACGGAGAAGCCCATCGTCTTCGGCGTCCTCACCACCAATACCCCCGAGGAGGCCCAGGAGCGCGCCGGGGGCAAGGCGGGCAACAAAGGCGCCGAGGCGGTCTTCACCGCCATTGAGATGGTGCGCCTTCTGGAGGCTATTTCCCGGTGAAGAGGGCGCGGGCGTAGCGGAGGTGGAGGTAGAGGAAGCAGCCGAGGCAGAAGCCGAAGGCCAGGTTGACGAAGGCGAGGAGGGCCACGAGAAGGGCGAGGGCGTAGCCCAAAGGCTTCAGGCCGAGGAGGAGGGCCAAGGAGGCAAGCCCCAGGAAGACCGCCCCCAAAAAGCGAGCGAAGCGGTGGGGCCTCGGGTCCTCGTCCACCATCTGCGGGGGAACCCGGAGGAGGCGCTTAAGGACCGCCATCAGGTCCAGGGGGGTGTGCTGGCTCGCCATGAGGAGGAAGAGGAGGTAGACGAGCCAGGGCAGGTCCAGAAGCGCCGCCAGGGGCAGAAGGAGGACGAGGAGGGCCTGGTTGAAGCGGAGCTGGTTCCGGTCCGTCCGCATGCCCCCAATATACGCCTGAGCCTGTGCGTATCAGGGGTAAAAGGCACAATCCCCGGGCCCCCACCGCGGCGAAGGCCGCTTAAGGTGCCTAGAGGAGGCGGACGGGCATCCCCTCCTTAAGCCCCAGGGCCTCCCGGACGCTCCCCCGGTTCACCGCCACCTCCAGAAGCCCCGCACTCCCCAGGTAGGCCACCAGGGCCCCTTCCGGAACCTCCCCGAAGGTGCGGCGCACGGGCACCCGTCTTCCCCCCACCTCCACGAAGCCGCCCACCGGCGCCCGGAGGAGGGTGGTGATGGCGTTGCCGAAGCGGTCAAAGGTGAGGACCTCCCCTTCCGGCCCCTCCGTGAGGGCGAGGGGGAGGCGGGCCAGGGTCTCCACCGGCACCTCCGGCCCAAGCCCCTCCGGGGGGAGGCCCAGGGCCAGGTGGGCGGCCGCGGGGGCGAAGACGTCCCGGCCGTGGAAGGTGGCCTCCCCGGGGGCCCAGCCCGGGAGGGCGGCCTTGGGCCGGGGCCTGGGCGGCTCCAGGAGGAAGGCCCGCCGGGGAGGGTCCAGAAGCCAGGCCAAGGTGAAGAGGCCGTTGTCCGGGCCCACGTAGGTCCACCGCCCCAGGGCGGCCACCGCCCGGCGCGCCGTCCCCACCCCCGGGTCCACCACGGCCAGGACCACCGCCCCCTCGGGGAGGTAGGGCAGGGCCTCAAAGAGGGCGTAGGCCGCCCGCCTCAGGTCCTGGGGCGGGAGGGCGTGGGCCAGGTCCACCACGGCCGCCCCCGGGGCCCGCTCCGCCAGCACCGCCTTCACCACGGCCACGTAGGGGTCCTCGAGGCCGAAATCCGAGAGGAAGTAGACGGGGCGCACTAAAACCTCCTCAGCCAGGCCGAGGGGAAAAGCCCCAAGACCACCCCGGCTACGACCCAGCCCAGGGCGAGGCCGAGAAGCCCCCCCGTGCGCTCCTTCAGCCGGAGGAGAAGCCAGCCCACCAGGAAGAGGAAGAGGGCGGGCCCGGGCCAGGCCACGGCGAAGAGGAGGGCGGCCAAAGGCAGGGCGAGGTCCCGGTACCGCTCCCGGAAGACCCAGGGCACCAGGCCCCGGAAGAAAGGCTCCGCCAGGGCGAGCCCTAGGAAGGTGAGGAGGCTTGGGGGCAGGCCCCCAAGCCCGAGGAAGCCCCGCACCTGGCCGTAGGCCCAAAGGAGCCCCAGGAGAAGCGGCCCCACCCAAAAACCTTCCACCCAGCCCTCCTTGGGCCCGAGAAGCCCGGGAAACCACCTCCGCTGCCAGAGGTAGAGGCCGAGGAAGAGGTAGAGGCCGTAGGCCAGGTGGAAGAGGGGCAGGACCACCCCCTGCTGGTAGGGGGTGAAGAGGGCGAGGGCGTTGCCGTAAAGCCCAAGCCCCGTGGCCACGGAGACCAGGAGGGCCACCCCAAGCCCCCCCAGGGCGAAGAGGTAGAGCCGCCCCGGGCCGGGCAGGGGGTCCTCCACCACCTCCACGGTGCGCAAAGGCTCAATGCGGCTTTCCCCGTAGACGAGAAGCCCGAGGAAGGCCACCGCGCAGAGGAGCCAGGGCCAGAGGCGGGCAAGCCCCAGGCCGGGGAGGTTCTCCACCTGGGCGAGCTCCCCCAGAACGGAAAACCCCCCCTGCCCGTCCAGCCGCCCGAAGCGGGCGAGGACCAAGGCGGCGAGGGCCTCCCGGTAGAGGGGGCTTTCCGGGGAAAACCGGGAGCGGACCTCCTCCAGGAGGGAGGCCGCCTCGGCAAGCCGCCCCCCGGCCAGGAGGAGCCGCCCCTTGAGGACCGCCTCCTCCGGGGTGTCCCCCAGGTAGGCCACCCCCTCCAGGGGCCGGCCGAGCTCGAGGTAAAGCCGCCCCAAAAGGAGCCGCACCTCCCGGTCCAAGGGAAGGCCCCGGGCCAGGGCCAACGCCTCCTCGAGGCGCCCGAGGCGCTCCAAGGCGAGGGCGCGGAGAAGCCTCCCTTCCGTCCCCTCGAGGCCCATGGCCAAAACCTCCCGGTACCGCCCCTCGGCGAGGAGGGCCCGGGCCCGGAGGTAGGGGGCCTCCGGGTCCTCGCCCAGGCGGTCCAGGTAGACCTGGGCCTGGGCCACCTCCCCCTTGTCCAGGTGGATGCGCACGAGAAGCCGCAGGACCTCCCGGTCCTGGGGGGCGACCACGAGGCCCAGCTCGCAGGTGGCCTGGGCCGCCTCCAGCGCCCCCTGGGCGTAGAGGCGGGCGCACCGGGCCGCGTAGTCCCCCCCTTGGCCCCAGGCGAGGCCCAAGGCCACCGCCAGCGCCCAGACGCCGCGCATGCCCCGAGTCTACACCCACGGGGTGGTATCCTGGAACGGGTGAGAACCATGCGCCAAGCCCTCTTCGCGGCCGCGCTTCTGGCCGTGGCCCTGGCCCAAGGGGACCTCGCTGGCCTCATCGCCCAGGGGCGCTTCACCGAGGCCTACGAACGGGGCGTCCGGGAGGCCACCCCCCAGGCCCTGGTCCTCGCGGCCCAGGCGGCGAGCTACCACGCCATGTACGTGGCCAAGCCCGAGGAAAAGCGGGCCTGGTTTGAGCGGGCAGAGAAGGCCGCCTCCCAGGCCATCGCCCAGGACCCTGGCCTCGCGGAGGCCTACTTTGAACGGGCCCGGGCCCTGGGACGGCTTTCCCAGTTCAAGGGGATCCTCGAGGCCCTGGCCGAGGGCCTCGCCCCCCGGATCCGCGCCGACCTGGAGGAAACCCTGAAGCGCAAGCCCGACCACGCAGGGGCCATGGTGGCCCTGGCCCTGTGGCACTTTGAGCTGGTGCAAAAGGGCTGGCTGGTGGCCGCCACCCAGGGGGCCGACCGGGCCCGGGTGGAGCCCTTGATGCGCCGGGCCATTGAGCTGGAGCCCGAGGCCATCGTGCACCGGGTGGAGTACGCCAGGGTTCTGGCCGCCTGGGGAAGGAAGGAGAAGGCAAGGGAACAGCTGGAAACCGCCCTCGCCCTCCCGGCCCGCACCGCCGCGGACCGGTACGAGAAGGAAAGGGCGCAGAAGGCCCTCGCCGAGCTGCGCTGAGGGGCCATGTTCCGCGTGGGCATCCTCACCGTCTCCGACAAGGGTTTCCGCGGCGAACGGGCGGACACCACCCACCTGGCCATCCGGGAGGTCCTGGCCGGGGGGCCCTTTGAGGTGGCGGCCTACGAGCTCGTGCCCGACGAGCCCCCCATGATCAAGAAGGTCCTTAGGCTCTGGGCAGACCGGGAGGGCCTGGACCTCATCCTCACCAACGGGGGGACGGGGCTCGCCCCCAGGGACCGGACCCCGGAGGCCACGCGGGAGCTTCTGGACCGGGAGGTCCCGGGCCTCGCCGAGCTCATGCGCCTCGTGGGGCTCAGGAAGACCCCCATGGCCGCCCTCTCCCGGGGAGTGGCGGGGGTGCGGGGGAGGACCCTGATCCTGAACCTCCCGGGAAGCCCCAAGGGAGCGAGGGAGTCCTTGGAGGCCGTGCTCCCCGTTTTGCCCCACGCCCTCTCCCTGGTGACGGGCAAGCCCTGGAAGGAGGGGCACCATGAGTAGGGTCCCGGAGCCCTCGGTGTTTCTGGTGGTGGACGAGGCCAAGCGGAAGGCCCGGGAACGGGGCGTGGGGCTCATTGACCTCTCCATCGGCTCCACCGACCTCCCGCCCCCCGAGGCCCCCCTGAAGGCCCTCGCCGAGGCCTTGAACGACCCCACCACCTACGGCTACTGCCTGAAGAGCTGTACCCTCCCCTTCCTGGAGGAGGCGGCCCGCTGGTACGAGGGCCGCTACGGGGTGGGCCTGGACCCCAGGCGGGAGGCCCTGGCCCTCATCGGAAGCCAAGAGGGCTTAGCCCACCTCCTCCTCGCCCTCACGGAGCCCGAAGACCTCCTCCTCCTCCCCGAGGTGGCCTACCCCAGCTACTTCGGGGCGGCCCGGGTGGCCTCCTTGAGGACCTTCCTCATCCCCCTAAGGGAGGACGGTCTCGCCGACCTTAAGGCGGTGCCGGAAGGCGCGTGGCGGGAGGCCAAGGTCCTCCTTCTCAACTACCCCAACAACCCCACGGGGGCCGTGGCCAACTGGGGCTACTTTGAGGAGGCCCTGGGCTTGGCCCGGAAGCACGGCCTCTGGCTCATCCACGACAACCCCTATGTGGACCAGGTCTACGAGGGAGAGGCCCCCTCCCCCCTGGCCCTCCCCGGGGCCAAGGAGCGGGTGGTGGAGCTCTTCTCCCTCTCCAAGAGCTACAACCTTGCGGGCTTCCGCCTGGGCTTCGCCCTGGGGAGCGAGGAGGCCATCGCCCGCCTGGAGCGGGTGAAAGGGGTCGTTGACTTCAACCAGTACGCCGGGATCCTGCGCATGGGGGTGGAGGCCCTGAAGACCCCTAAGGAGGTGATCCGAGGCTACGCCCGGGTCTACCGGGAAAGGGCCTTGGGGATGGCGGAGGCCCTTCAAGGGGCCCTAAGCCTCCTCCCCCCCAGGGCCACCATGTACCTCTGGGGGCGGCTTCCCGAGGGGGTGGACGACCTGGAGTTCGCCCTCGGCCTGGTGGAAAGGGGCGTGGCCCTGGCCCCGGGAAGGGGCTTTGGCCCTGGAGGAAAGGGGTTCGTCCGCATCGCCCTGGTGCGGCCCCTGGAAGAGCTCCTCGAGGCGGCCAAGCGCATCCGCGGGGCCCTGGACTAAGCGCCCAGCCTACTGCCACCGCTCCTCGGCGGGAAGCCCCTCAAGGCGGCGGAGAACCTCCCCCACCAGGTAGAGGCTTCCCGCCACCACCACCCGGTCTTCCCAAGCCAGCGCCTTCTCCAAGGCCTTAAGGGGGTCTTCCTCCACCTGGGCCCCGGGGAAAAGGGGAAGGAGGGTTTTGGGGTCCTCGCTTCTCGGGGAGGCGTAGCGGGTGAGGACCACGGGGCCCAAGCCCCTCAGGGCCTCGGCCATGGCGGCGTGGTCCTTGGCGCGGCTGAAACCGAGGACGAAGGCGGCGGGAAGTAGACCGTGGAAGCGTAGGGCCTCCCTCAGGGCCAAGGCCCCTTCCGGGTTGTGGGCCCCGTCCAGAAGGAGCTCCTTCCCCCGCCAAAGAAGCCGCTGGAGCCTCCCCGGGTTTTCCGCCCGGGCCACGCCCCGCTTCACCGCCTCCCAGCCCGCCCCGAGGAGGCGGCCCGAAAGGGCAGCCAGGGCCAGGTTCTCCGCCTGATGGGGGCCGAGGAGGCGGGCGGTGAGCCTCAGGGCCTCCCCCGTCCTCTCCAGGCGCAGGGTGAAGGCGAGGCCCTCGGGCAAAGCCTCCACCCCTTCGGCGTGGAAGTCCTCCCCCAGGACCCACAAGGGGGTCTTGCGGGCCAAGGCCTCGGCCCGCAAAACCCCAAGCCCCTCCCCCCGGGCGGCGGTGAGGGCGGGGACGCCCCCGCGGAAGATCCCCGCCTTCTCCCGGGCCACGTCCTTCAGGGTGGGGCCCAGGACCTCGAGGTGGTCGTGGCCGACGTTGGTGACCACGGAGAGGACGGGTTCTGTGGCGTTGGTGGCGTCCAGGCGCCCCCCCAGGCCCACCTCGAGGACGGCAAACTCCACCCCCTCCCGGGCGAAGTGGAGGAGGGCGAGGGCGGTGGCAACCTCAAAGAAGCTCGCCTCCAGGCGCTCGGCGTGGGGACGGAGCTCCGCCAAAAGCGCGAGGAGCTTCTCCTCGGGGATCGGCCTTCCCTGGACCTGGATGCGCTCCCGGAAGTCCACCAGGTGGGGGCTGGTGTAGAGGCCCACCCTAAACCCCGCCTCCTCCAGAATGGCGGCGAGGGCCCGGGCGGTGGTGCCCTTCCCGTTTGTCCCCCCCACGAGGGCCACGGGATAGGCCTCCTCGGGGTGGCCAAGGCGGGCGAGGAGGGCCCGGATCCGCTCCAGGCCCGGGGCGAAGCGCCCCTGCCGGGCGTAAAGCCAGGAAAGGGGGTCCATCTAGCCCTTGAGGGCGGCCTTACAGGCGGGGCAGAGCCCCTTGAAGGTCACCTCGGCCTCCCGCACCTCCACCCCGGGGTGGGCCTTTTGGGCAAGGGCGCGGAGGTCGGGGAGGTCCACCTCCAGGTCCACGATGGCCCCGCAGGCCTCGCAGACCAGGTGGTGGTGGGGGTGGAGGTTAGCGTCGTAGCGGGTGGCCTCCCCCGCCTTGGTGATGGGGACGAGGTAGCCTTCGGCCACCAAGGCCTCGAGGTTGCGGTAGATGGTGCCCAGGCTCACCTTGGGCACCCGCTTGCGCACCTCCTGGTAGATCCAGGCGGCGTCCGGGTGGTGCCGGGCCTGCCGCACCACCTCGAGGATGGCCTTGCGCTGGCGGGTAAGACGCTTCAGCGCCATCACCCCCACTATACCCCACGGGGGGGCAAAACTCCAGTAAACCTATCGGATTTGAGCGAGGATCTCCCGCCCGCCCTGCTCCAGGACGTCCCGGGCCAGGTCCAACCCCAGCTCCTCCGCCTCGGAAACGTCCCCCTCAATCTCCGCCCGGATGAAGCTCTTCCCGTCCGGGGTGAGGAGGACCCCCTCAAGCCGGAGCGTCCCGTCCTCCTCCACGTGGGCGAGGGCCCCCACGGGGGCCAGGCACCCGGCCCCAAGGCCCCTAAGGAAGGCCCGCTCCGCCCGGACCCGGTGGTAGGAGGGGGGGTGGTGGAGGGCGTAGCAGAGCTCCTCCGCCAGGTCGTCCCCTTCCCGCACCTCCAGGGCCAAGGCCCCCTGGCCGGGGGCGGGGAGGATCTCGGCGGGATCCAGGAACTCGTCAATGCGGTTCCTAAGGTCCAGGCGGATGAGCCCCGCCGCCGCGAGGACGATGCCGTCGTACTCCCCGCTGCCCAAAGCGGCGAGCCGGGTGTCCACGTTGCCCCGGAGGTCCCGCACCACGAGGTCCGGCCTCAGGGCGAGGATCTGGGCCTTGCGGCGCACGGAGCTCGTCCCCACCACCGCCCCCGGGGGGAGGTCCTTGAGGCGCTTGGCCGCCTTGCCCAGGAAGACGTCCCGGGGGTCCTGCCGCCGAGGCACGGAGGCGATCTTGAGCCCCCTGGGCGACTCGGTGGGCAGGTCCTTGAGGGAGTGAACGGCAATGTCAATCTCCCGGGAGAGCAGGGCCTCCTGGATCTCCTTGACGAAGATGGCCTCCTCCCTGGGGCTCGCCCCCTGGTCCCCCCGGGTCTTGATGGTGCGGATCTTGAACTCCGTTTCGGGCCAGGTCTCCTTGAGCCTCTCCACCACGAAGCGGGTCTGGGCCAGGGCCAGGGCGCTCCCCCGGGTTCCCACCACGACGACGCGCATACCACCCCATACTACAAAAGCCCCGGCGAAAGCCGGGGCCCTGCCCTTTCCGCGCCCTTAGTGGGCGTGGCCGTGCAGGAGTTCCTCGGGGGTGGCCTCGCGGACCTTCACCACCTCCACCTGGAAGTCCAGGTCCTTGCCCGCCAGGGGGTGGTTGAAGTCCACGGTCACCTCCTCCCCTTCCACCGCCACCACGGTGAGGGGCATGGGGTTCCCCTCCATGTCCTGGGCGTAGAACTGGGCCCCGGGGACCACCTCGGCGTCCTCGGGGAAGGCGGAGAGGGGCACCACCTGGACCCCCTCGGGATCGTGGGGGCCGTAGGCCTTCTCGGCGGGGACGTGGGCCTGGAAAGCCTCCCCCTCCTCCCGGCCCTCCAGGGCCTCCTCGAGGCCCTGGATGAGGTTACGGTGGCCGTGGAGGTAGGAAAGCTCCCCCTGGTCCAGAACCTCACCCTCCACCTGGAGGGTGTAGCGGATGGTCACAACCTTGTCCTGTCCAACCTTCATTGCACGTTCCTTTCGCAAGCCTTGCTTGCTCCTCATAGGGTAGCAGACCTCGGCCCAAGAGGGAACCCCCACCCCTCCGAACCCCTTCCCAAGGGCTATAGTGGGGGCATGCGGGTGGAGGGCGCCATCGGCAAGACCCCCGTGGTCCGCCTCGCCAAGGTGGTGGAGCCGGATATGGCCGAGGTCTGGGTCAAGCTGGAAGGGCTGAACCCTGGGGGCTCCATCAAGGACCGCCCCGCCTGGTACATGATCAAGGACGCCGAGGAGCGGGGGATCCTGAGGCCGGGCTCGGGACAGGTCATCGTGGAGCCCACGAGCGGCAACACCGGCATCGGCCTCGCCATGATCGCCGCAAGCCGGGGCTACCGCCTCATCCTCACCATGCCGGCCCAGATGTCTGAGGAGAGGAAGCGGGTCCTCAAGGCCTTTGGCGCCGAGCTCGTCCTCACCGACCCGGAAAGGCGGATGCTCGCGGCGAGGGAGGAAGCGCTAAGGCTCAAGGAGGAGCTCGGGGCCTTCATGCCGGACCAGTTCAAAAACCCCGCCAACGTCCGGGCCCACTACGAGACCACGGGGCCCGAGCTCTACGAGGCCCTGGAGGGCCGCATAGACGCCTTCGTCTACGGCTCCGGCACCGGGGGAACGATCACGGGGGTGGGCCGCTACCTCAAGGAAAGGATCCCCCACGTGAAGGTCTTCGCCGTGGAGCCCGCCCGCTCCAACGTCCTCTCCGGGGGGAAGATGGGGCCGCACCAGTTCCAGGGCATGGGCCCGGGCTTCATCCCCGAGAACCTGGACCTTTCCCTCCTGGACGGGGTGATCCAGGTCTGGGAGGAGGACGCCTTCCCCCTGGCCCGGAGGCTTGCCCGGGAGGAAGGGCTCTTCCTGGGGATGAGCTCGGGGGGGATCGTCTGGGCCGCCCTCCAGGTGGCCCGGGAGCTCGGCCCCGGGAAGCGGGTGGCCTGCATCAGCCCGGACGGCGGCTGGAAGTACCTCTCCACCCCCCTTTACGCCGAGCCCTAGTATCCTCAGGCCATGCGGAACCTCTTCGCCCGCCTCCTCTTGAACACCGTGGCCCTCTGGTTCCTCACCCTCCTCTACCCCGGGGTTTACTTCCGACCCGGGGCGGGGCTTTTGGACTACCTGGTGGCGGGAGCGGTGTGGGGTCTGGCCAACGCCCTCGTGCGCCCCGTCCTCCTCTTCCTCACCCTCCCCTTAAACCTCCTCACCCTGGGCCTCTTCACCCTGGTGGTGAACGGCCTCGTCCTCTTCCTCGTCGCCGCCGTCACCCCCTTGGAGGTGGCGGGGTTCGGGGCCGCCCTGGTGGGGGCCTTGGTGTTGAGCCTGGTGAGCCTGGTACTCAGCTGGGCCCTGAGGGACTAGCGGTTCTCGCTCACGTAGCGGGAAAGCTCCGCGATGAGCATCCCCTGGTGGGTGATGATGGCCTTGACCAGGTCCCCGATGGACACCACCCCCACGACCCGCTCCCCCTCCACCACGGGAAGGTGCCGGGTGCGGCGCTCGGTCATGAGGCGCATGGCCTCCTCCAAGAAAGCCTCGGGCGCCACGGTGGGGACGCCCATGGTCATCACCTCCCGCACCTTGGTGTCCTTGGAGAAGCGCCCCAGGAGGACGAGCTTGCGGGCGTAGTCCCGCTCGGTGAAGATGCCGAGAAGCCGGTCCCCCTCCATGACGAGGAGGGCCCCGATGTCGTGCTCCGCGAGCTTCCTCAGGGCGTCCAGCACCGTGGCCTCGGGGTGGATGGCGTGGACCCCACCCCCCTTGTGCACGAGCACCTGGCGAACCGTCATCGCTCCCCCTTTCCCGTTTGGGGGACAGTATACCCCCCTAGGGCTAGCGGGCGGTGAGGAGGGGGCCCTGGGCGTTGCGGATCACCCGCTCGGCGGTGCTGCCGAAGACGGACCACCGCACGGGCGCCCCCAGGGCCAGGAGGTCCCCGGGGCCCTGGAGGCGGAGGAGGTGCTCGGCCGCGTCCCCCCCCAGGACGAGGGCGCTCGCCTCCACCCCGTGGTCCCGGAGGTAGGCCTCGGCCTCGAGGGCCCAGGCCTCCGCCCGGGCCGGGTCCTCGTGGACGCTCACCACCCGGACCCCAAGCCCCAAGGCCCGGGCCAGGGGGGCGAGGGCGTGCAGCGCCCGGACGGCGCTCTCCGAGGCGTCGTAGCCCAAAAGGGCGCCCTCGAGCTCCACGGGCTCCCCGGGGGCGAGGAGGACGGGGACGGGGGAGGCCCGGAGCACCCGGTCCGCCGTGCTGCCGAGGCCGCCGAACCCGTCCCCGTGGGCCTCCCCGCTCCGCCCCAGGACCAGGAGGTCCGCCGCCCGGGCGCGCCGCAGGATGACCTCGTGGGGCACGCCCTCCTCCAGAACCGCCTCCACCGCCACCCCCGCCGCCAAGGCGCTCTGCCGCACCCGCTCCAGCACCGCCTCCCCCCTAAGGGCCAAGGCCCGCTCCAACTCGGTCCGGAGGACGGGCACGGGCACCGTGAGGGCCCCGAAGTCCAAAAGCTCCGGGATGCGGGCGAGGCGGGTGTCCACCACGAAAAGGACCGTGAGGGGGGCGGAAAGCTTGTAGGCCAGCCACTCGGCCAAGGCCTCCGCCCCCCGCGCCTGGGGCGAGCCGTCGGTGGCGAGGAGGATCCTCATACCCCCATTGTACGGGCAGGCTCCCGCACCCCCCGGGCCAGGGCCCAGGCGGGCAGGAGCAACACCCCGAGGCCCAAGAGCACCGGCAGAACCCCGAAGGCCTCAATGAGCCGCCCGATGGGGGCGTAGAAGAGGCCGGCGAAGCCCCAGGTGAACCCCATGAGGAGGCCCGAGACCGTGGCCGTCTGCCCCGGCTCCAGCTCCTGGGCCAGGGCCACGGCCACGGGGATCCCCGCGTTCATCAGGGCCCCGGTGGCGGCGAGGAGGAGGAGGTACAAAGGGTTTTCCGCGGGGAAGAAGAGGAGGCCCAGGTAAAGGGGCAGGCCCAGGGTGAGGGTGCCCACCAAGACCGCCTTCCGCCCCAGCCGGTCCGACAAGGTCCCGCCGGCGAGGATGCCCAAGGTGGCGGAGAGGCTGTAAATGGAGAGGGAGAGGGCCGTGTACCCGTCGGGAAGGCCCTTGGTGGCGTACCAGTAGGGCAGGGTGGTGGAGAAGCTGAGGAAGACCAGGCTCCGCAGGGTGGCCATCCCCCAAAGCCGCGCCACGTCCCCCCGGAAGACGCGCAGGAAGTCCCGGAAGCCCGCGGGCCTCCCCGCGCGGCGCACCGGAGGCAGGCGGAGGAGGAAGAGGGCGGGGAGGAGGACCAGGGGGGTGAGCCAGAAGAGGGCCTCGAGGCCCCACCGCCCCGCCACGTACAGGGCCACGATGGGCCCCAGGGAAAGCCCCAGGTTCCCCGCGGAGCCGAAGAAGGAAAGCCAGAAGCCCCTCCGCTCCTTGGGAGCGTACTCCCCCACGAGGCTCGCCCCGGAGGCGTGGAAGAGGGCGGAGCCCACGCCCGCCAGGGCCAGGACGAAGAGCAGGGCCTCAAACCGGGGCCAAAGGCCCATGGAACCCATGCCCAAAGCCACCAGCACGGGGCCGAGGGCCGCGAGGAGCCTCCGGTCCACCCGGTCGGCCAAGAGGCCAGCGAAGGGCTGAAGGAGGCTTCCCGTGAGGGAGTAGGCGGAAACCAGAAGGCCCGCCGTCCCTAGGCCGACCCCGAAGCGGTCCATGAGCTTGGGCAGAAGGGGGGTGAGGAAGTTGGAGAAGAGGTCGTTGGTGGTGTGGAGCCAGGCGAGAAGGAGGGGCAGCACCCCCCCATACTATTACGGCTTCTCACGGAAGGTGTGCTACAATCCCTCCGTGCGCAAGGACCTCGCTCGGATGCCCAAAGGCTTTGGGGGGAAAAGAAAAATGGCGCGCCCGAGAGGACTCGAACCTCTGACCTTCGGCTCCGGAGGCCGACGCTCTATCCAGCTGAGCTACGGGCGCATACAGCAAGAGCTACTTTAGCACCCGCAAAGGAGGCAGTCAAGTGTTCGGTCTCAGCAAACGCGCCATCACCATCCTCTTCGGCCTTCTGGCCCTGGCCTTCGCCCTGGGGGCCATCCTCCTCTTCACCCCGCAGGCGGGGCAGCAGACCCGGGGCAAGCCGGTCCTCTGGGTGAACGGAAAGGCCCTCTACGAGCTGGACCTCCTCAGGCTCCAGGGGAACGACCCCCTCTACGCCGCAAGCCCCGAGGGCCTGCTCAAGACCTTGGTGGACACCTACTTCCTGGAGCAGGTCATCCTCACCGAGGCCCTGAAGCAGGACGCCGCCCGGGTGCGGGTCTCCAGCGCCGAGGTGCGCCAGGAGGTGAACCGCATCCGGGAGCAGTTCGGCCTAAAGGACAAGGCGGCCTACGAGCAGTTCCTCAACCAGGTGGGTTACACGGACGCCCAGCTTAGGGCCGAGGTCAAGACCCAGCTCCAGATCCAGAAGCGTCTGGAGCAGATCCGCTCGGGCGCTAAGCCCACCGAGGAGGAGGTGCGGTTCTACTACGAGGTCTTCAAGGAGAACTACAGGACCGAGCCCCGGGTGAAGGCCCGCCAGATCGTGGTGGACGACAAGGCCCTCGCCGAGGAGCTCGCCGCCAAGGCCAAGGCCGGGGAGGACTTTGCCGCCCTGGCCCGCCAGTACTCCAAGGTGGGGGCGGAGCAGGGGGGCGCTTTGGGGGCAGGCCCCGGGGAGGCGGAGCCCAAGCCCGTGACCCAGGTGGTCTTCCCCACGGAGGTGGGGGAAGCGGTCTTCGCCCTAAAGGGGCCGGGCGTGGTGGGGCCCATCGCCGCAGGAGGCCGGTACTACATCGTGAAGGTGGAGGAATACCTCCCCTCTACCCTCCCCGCCTTTGAGGAGGTCAAGGACCGGGTGGCCCAGGACGCTGAGAGGGCCAAGGGGAACGGCGTCCTCGAGGCCTACCTGGAAGAACTCCGCAAGAAGGCCCAGGTCCGCTTCGCCGAGGACAACCCCTACACCTACCAGAACCCGCCCGTGGCCAAGGTCAACGAGAAGGAGATCCTCCTCAGCGAGGTGCTCCAGCCCGTCTTCTCCAACCAGCAGACGGTGGCCCTGGTCCAGCAGGGCCTGGGGGAACTCGCCGTCCAGTTCTTCCTTCCCCAGACCCTGGAGAACCTCATTGACCGGGAGCTCCTGGTGGAGGCGGCCCGCAAAAGCGGCAAGCCCTTCATCGGCTCCAAGGCGGAGATCGCCGAGGCCTACCTCCGCTACGAGACCCGGGACGTGACGGCGAGCGAGGAGGAGGCCCGGGCCTTCTACAGCGAGAACCCCGCCCTCTTCACCGTGCCCGCGAGCGCCAAGGTGATCGGGGTGAACTTCAAGGAGGAAGCCCAGGCCAAGGCCTTCCGGGCCGCAGCCCTTAGGGGCGGGGACCTCGAGGCCCTGGCCAAGGCCCAAGAAGGCACGGTCACCGACTACGGCACCGTGAACCCCAACCAGCTCCCCGCCGTCCTGGACCGCCTGGTCTTCAAGATCACCGAGACCTTCCCCGAAGGCCCCTTGGGAGAGGTGAGCGAGGTGATCAAGATGGAAGACGGCTCCTACACCGTCCTCCTCATCTCCGACCGCAAGGCGGAGGAGCTGAAGGGCTTCGCCCAGGTGGCCGAGGAGGCCCAGCAGGGGGCGGTCAACCGGAAGCGGAGCGAAAAAGCCCAGGCCCTGATCCAGGCCCTGCGCAAGGAGGCGAAGATCGAGAACCGGCTGGCCGAGGTCTTGCAGGCCCTCACCCCCGAAACCCCCTCCCAGGAGCCCAACTCCCAGGAAGAACCCAAGCCCGAAGAGGCTCCGGCCAACAACCCCTAACCCCGGAGCCCGGGCAGGAGGGGCGGGGGCTTCCCCGCCCCTTTACAATGGCCCCATGGAGATCACCCGGCTCCTCACCCTCTACTACGAAGCGACCCCAGACCCCCAAAACCCCTTGGAGAGGGTCCGCTTCGGCACGAGCGGCCACCGGGGAAGCAGCCTGAAGGCCACCTTCACCGAGGCCCACGTCCTGGCCATCGCCCAGGCCATCGCCGAACTCAGGCCAAGCTTCGGGGCCACGGGGCCCCTTTTCCTGGCCAAGGACACCCACGCCCTCTCCGAGCCCGCCTGGGCCACGACCCTCTCCGTCTTCGCCGCCCACGGGATAGAGGTCCGCGTGGAGGCGGACGGGGACTACACCCCCACGCCCCTCGTCTCCCTGGCCATCCTGGAGCACAACGTCCACCACGAGGCCAAGGCCGACGGCGTCCTCCTCACCCCGAGCCACAACCCCCCGGAGGACGGCGGCTTCAAGTACAACCCCCCCACGGGGGGTCCGGCGGATACCCGCATCACCCGGGCCATAGAGGAGAGGGCCAACGCCCTCCTCAAGGAGGGCCTCAAGGGCGTGAAGCGCCTCCCCCTCCGGGAGGCCCTGGCCCGGGCCAAGCCCTTTGACTACGCGGGGCTTTACGTGGAAAAGGTGGCAGAGGCGGTGGACCTCGAGGCCATCCGGGCCTCGGGCCTTAGGATCGGGGTGGACCCCTTAGGGGGGGCGAGCCTAAGGGTATGGGAGCGGCTCGCCGAGGCCCACAGGCTCCCCCTGGAGGTGGTGAACCCCACCCTAGACCCCACCTTCCGCTTCATGCCCAAGGACCACGACGGCAAGATCCGCATGGACTGTTCCAGCCCCTACGCCATGGCGGGCCTCCTTGCCCTCAAGGACCGCTTTGACCTCGCCATCGGCAACGACCCCGACGCCGACCGCCACGGGATCGTCACCCCGCGGGGCCTGATGAACCCCAACCACTACCTGGCCGCCGCCCTCCACCACCTCTACACCACCCGGTCCTGGCCCGGGGCCAAGGTGGGGAAGACCGCCGTGACCAGCGCCCTCCTGGACCGGGTGGCCCAGGCCCTGGGGCGGGAGGTCTACGAGACCCCCGTGGGGTTCAAGCACTTCGTGGCGGGGCTTCTCGAGGGGTGGCTCGGCTTCGCCGGGGAGGAGAGCGCCGGGGCAAGCTTCCTCCGCTTTGACGGGAGGCCCTTCTCCACCGACAAAGACGGGATCCTCATGGGCCTCCTCGCCGCCGAGCTCATGGCCAAGCGGGGCCAGGCCCCGGACGCCCTCTACGAGGCCCTGGCGGAAAAGCTGGGCCGCCCCCACTACGCCCGCAAGGACCTCCCCATCTCCCCCGAGGCCAAGGCCCGCCTGGCCCGGCTCTCCCCCAAGGAGGTCCATCCCGCCACCCTTGCCGGGGAGCCCGTCCTCCAGGTCCTGGACCGGGCCGCGGGCAACGGGGAGCCTCTGGGCGGGATCAAGGTGGTGGCGGCCAACGCCTGGATCGCCCTAAGGCCAAGCGGCACCGAGGACGTGGCCAAGGTCTACGCGGAGAGCTTCCTCGGAGAAGCGCACCTGGAAAGGGTCCTAGAGGAAGCCACCGCCCTCCTCCACAAGGCCCTCGCCTGAACCCCGGTTTCGGGCCCCTAGCCCTTCACCGCCCCCGCGGTGAGGCCGGCGACGATCCTTTGCTGGAAGATGAGGACCAAGACCACCAGGGGCACCGTGACCACCACGCTCGCCGCCATGATGGAGCCCCAGGGGATCTCAAAGGGGGTGGCCCCGCCGAAGCTGGCGATGGCGGGGGGCACGGTCTTCACCGAGTCCCCCACGGTGAAGGTGAGGGCGAAGAGGTACTCGTTCCAGGCGGCGATAAAGGCGAGGAGCCCTGTGGTGACGAGGCCGGGCCCCGTGAGGGGGAGCATCACCTTGAGGAGGGTCTGGAGGGGCGTGGCCCCGTCCACGTAAGCCGCCTCCTCCAGCTCCCTAGGGAGGCTTCGGAAGTAGCCCACCAGCACCCAGACCGTGAAGGGCAGGGTGAAGAGGAGGTAGGTGAGGATGAGGCCGAGGTGGGTGTTGAAAAGCCCCGTTTGGCGCAGAAGGAGGAAGAGGCCGCCCAAAACCGCAATCTGGGGAAACATCGTCATGGAGAGGACGATGTACATCACGGCGTTTTTGGGCGGGAAGGGAAGCCTCCCCAAAGCGTAGGCGGCAAGAACGCCCAGGGCCAAGGAGAGGAGGGTGGCTCCCCCGGCGACGATGAGGGAGTTGAGGAGGTTGCGGCCGAAGTTGGCCTGAAGGAAAACGTTCTTGTAGTGCTCCAGGGTGAAGGGCACGGGGAGGAAGCTGGGGTCGGGGGAGAAGAGGGCATCCGAGGGCTTGAAACTGGAAATGACCGCCCAGTAGAAGGGGAAAACGCTGTAAACGACGACGAAGATCACGAGGAGGTAGAAGAAAAGCCTTCCCAGAAGGCGGCTTGCGCGTCTCACTTCAACGCCTCCTTCCCGACGGTGCGCATGTAGAGGAGAACGAAGGCGAAGATGATCACGAGGATGGCCACGCTGATGGCGGAGCCGTAACCCAAGTCCTGGAAGTCCACCAGGGTCTGGCGGTTGTAGACGGCCAGGGTGCGGGTGGCGGGGTTCACGCCGCTCATGACGAAGACCACGTCAAAGACCCGGAGGGCATCCAGGGTGCGAAAGATGAGGGCCACCACCAAGGCGGGGGTGAGGAGGGGCAGGGTGATGCTCCAGAACTGTTGCCACCTCGAGGCCCCGTCAATGCTCGCCGCCTCGTAGAGCTCCTCGGGGATGAGCTGGAGCCCCGCCAAAAGCAGAAGGGCCATGAAGGGGGTGGTCTTCCACACGTCCACGGCGATGATGGTGGGCAAAAGGAGCTCGGGCCGGGCCAGGAAGGCCACCTTCTGGGAGAGGAGGCCCAGCTTAACCCCGATGACGTTGATGACCCCGTAGACGTCGTGGAGCATCCACTGCCACATCTTGGCCGAGACCACCGTGGGGATGGCCCAGGGGATGAGGATGGCGGTGCGCACCAGGCCCCGGCCCCGGAAGTTGGAGTGGATGATGAGGGCGATGGCCAGGCCCAAAACCGTCTCCAGGCTCACGGAGACCACGGTGAACTTGAGGGTGTTCCAGAGGGCCTGGCGGAAGTCGGGATCTTGGAAAAGGAGGAGGTAGTTTTCCAACCCCACGAACTCCGGGGGCTCCACGAAGGCGATGTCGGCCTTAAAGAAGGACCAGTAGAAGACCTGGGCCAAGGGGTAGCCCGCCACCAGGGCGACCACCAAAAGGGTGGGAAGGACCAGGATCCAAGCTAGGCGAACCTGTCTCAGGGTGAGCATGGCCTTAGGGTAAACCCGGGGAGGCCAGGCCTCCCCGGGAAGGCGAGGGGCTAGCGGAGGATGCGGCGGATGCGGGCCTCGAGGTCCCGCACGGCCTGCTCGCCCTTCTTCCTGCCCGTGAGGGCGCTGTGCACCTCGGTCCAGATGGCCTCGGAGACCTGGTTGTACCTGGCCCCGGCCACGTCGGAGGGGCGGGAGACGGCGTTCTGGAAGACAGGGAGGAGGTCCCTAAACCAGGGGCTCTTCGCCAAGACATCCCGGTCGGTGTAAAGGGCGGGCCGGGTGGGCAGGCGGGAGAGGCGGACGGCGTTGTCCTTCTGGACCTCGTAGGAGGTCAGGTACTTGACCAGGTCCACGGCCTCCTTGGGGTAGCGGCTGTAGGCGGAAACCATGAGCTGCCAGCCGCCCAGGGTGGCGGCGTTGGGGGCGTCCGCCGAGGCCTTGGGCAGGATCGTGACCCCGAACTTGCCCCGGATGGGGCTTCCCTCCGCCTGGCCCAGGGCGTAGGCATAGGGCCAGTTGCGCATGAAGAGGCTGTTGCCCTGCTGCCAAACGTTCCTCGCCTCCTCCTCGGCGTAGCTGGTCACCCCCTGGGGGGCGATCCTCCCCACCCAGCCGTGGGCCCGGTTCAGGGCCAGGGCCGCCCGGCCGTTGTTGACGCTGATGGTGCCGTCGGGCTCCACGATGCGCCCACCCCCGTGGGAGTAGATCCACTCCAGGGCGTCGCAGGTCAGGCCCTCGTAGGGCTTGCCCTGGAAGACAAACCCCCAGAAGTCGCGGTTGCCCGCCCGGCGCTCCCCTTCCATGACCCGCTCGGCCATCTGCTCCAGCTCGTTCCAGGTCCGGGGCGGGCCCTGGTAGCCGTACTTCTCCAGGAGGTCCTTGCGGTAGTAAAGGATGCCGGCGTCGGTGAAGAAGGGCAGGGAGGTGAGCTTGCCCCGGATGGTGTTGTTCTGGACGATACGGGGGAAGAACTCCTTGAGCTCCGCCTCCGTGAGGTAGGGCTTCAGGTCCAGAGCGTGGGGCGCCACGATGCCCGGCCAGATGACGTCAATCATGTAGACGTCCACATCGGGGCTCCTGGCGGCCCAGTACTGCTGGTAGAGGGCGAGGCGGTCGTTGGTGTCCGCCGGGGAGTCAATGTACTCCACCCGGGTGCCCGTCTTCTTCCCCCAGGCCTCCACCATCTCCTTCATCCAGCGGCCGCCCTCGCCCACGGCGGTGGAGTCCCCGGCCACGCGGATCACGGGGCCGGACTGCGCCCGCACCAGGGCGGGGCCCAGAACGAGGCTTGCCGCCACGCCCACGCCGAGCTTCTTCAAAAAGGTCCGCCTTTGCATACTGCACCTCCTTTGGAAGCCATTCCATCGCGATTATAAAGCCCCTTTAAAGGAAGCGTCAAGGGGGAGGGGTTGACTTTTCTTTGGGGGCGTGCAACAATAAGTTACTTTCCTCAAAACTTGCACTTATTCACTGCGGGCATGAGTATGCTTGGGGACCACTTGAAGAGGGCTACTGGTTTCCCCTCTTATGAGGGGTGCCATGAGACCAGTAGCCCTATCCCTACTTTGGACCATCCTGGCCCTCATGCCAACCCCCCACCTGCGGGAATCCTTGAAGGCCCTGTTGTTCCTTTTCCTCACCGGTCACGGCAAGGCTAGACCCCAGCACAGCAAGACCA